>Ga0316226_1000010_pt1 | contig 371089 bp, 309 predicted proteins | sample TBH18017metaG_FD_206009 | JGI IMG/M metagenome (GOLD analysis project Ga0316226, IMG submission 206009) | Freshwater microbial communities from Trout Bog Lake, Wisconsin, USA - TBH18017 | ecosystem: Environmental > Aquatic > Freshwater > Lake > Hypolimnion/Profundal zone | place: USA...
GTTTTTTGACAATCGCCACCATCAGGTAAACGCAGATCGCGATCCATATTTGCGAGCGCACCGCGTTGGGATGGGTGCCGTAAAACGCCTTGATCCGCAGGTTCTGCTTGATCCACTTGAAGAAAAGTTCGATCTGCCAGCGGTTCTTGTAAATCGCCGCCACGGTCAGCGCGGGCAGTTCGAAATGGTTGGTGATGAAGGTCAGCGATTTGCCGGTTTCCGGGTCCACGTAGCGAATGCGCCGAAGCCTTTCGGGGTAGTCCGTTTTGCTTTTGGCTCCATTGAGTCGTATGATTTGGTCGCATCGAAGGCCGGTCTCGCCATCCACCGCGTTGGACACGGCAACGTAAAAGCACATGTTTCGTTTGGCCCTCAAAACGAAAAAGGCGTTGCTGCGGTGGATGCGATGAAGGCGAGCGAAATCGACATAGCCCCGGTCCATGACATAGATGCTGCCCGCCTCGTAGGTTATCGCATCGAGTATGTTCACGTCGTGAACGCTCCCGTCCGTGATGCTGATGAACACAGGGATGGAGCCGTGCAGATCGATCATCGTGTGCAGCTTGATGGCCGACTTGGTGCGGCGGAACTTCGCCCACGGAAACAGCGTAAGGCAAAGATCGATAGTCGAGGAGTCCAAGGCGTAAACCATCTGCTCGATGTCCAACCCGGTCGTGTCGCCCGCGTAAAGCCGACGGGCTTTGACGATGAGATGCGCGGCCAAGTCGGCGAAAACCCGCCAGTCGCGATGCTCCCCGGCGTAGGCCAGATTGGTGCGAGTGACGTTGCCGCGAATGCCCATCGCGTAGAGTTGCGAACGTCCCGCAAGGCAGGCTTCGATGTCGCGCAGGCTCTCGCGAAAAGTCATCTGCGCGAAACTCATGCACAGGAACTGGTCCCACGCCGAAAAGCTCTTGGAGGCGCGAGCCATCGGGTAGCGGTTCACGCATCGCTGGAACTGCGCGAGGTGCAAGCATTCGAGGATTTGGGAGAAAAGGATTTTGCCCTGATTCATCCCGCATTGGAGCGGGGGCGATGGCAAAATCACAGGCCACGTTCAAATCGTGCACACCCTTACGCGCTTGCTTCTGGCTCTTCATCAGGACTTTATGACGACCCCCCCATCAGTTAACTGGACAGCAGTGGCCTGACTTTAATATCCTGCAAAGAAACAAACCAATAGCACATTGAATTCTCGGTTACATCATTGTATAAGGTTGGGTCGCATCTTTTCAATTTCTCCATAGCGTGAGACACATCTTTCAAAAAACGGCTATCTCCATAAACCCGACAACGCCTGAGCTTTAATAAACTCACGCCACTACAATAAAACACGCAAACAAGCATCGGCTTTACCATCCAACGAACAGAATAATAAAGTCTGACGTTGCCCCGGAAAACTGGACCAGTGAAATTTGAGTGGACGAGGTATAAAGGGTTCTCAAAAACCAGAGAGAACCGATGAAAAAGAAGAGATACAGCGAAGAACAAATCATCTATGCGATGAAGCGGCTTGAAACCGGCACGAAGGGGCTGGATATATGTCGCGAAATGGGGGTCAGCGAACAGACCCTCTACAACTGGAAACGTAAATACGCCGGGATGGGGGTGGGCGAGTTACGGCGGCTCAAGCAACTCGAAGAAGAGAACCGGAAATTGAAGCAACTGGTGGCCGACCTGAGCTTGGACAAGCACATCTTGCAGGAGGTCATCTCAAAAAAGCTCTGAAGCCTGCACGCAAGCGGGAGCTGGTAAAACAGATCACAGAGTGGTTTGAAATCGGCTCCCGGAGGGCATGCAGGCTATTCATGATGAACCGGGGCACGTTCTACTATCAAAGCCAGGCCAAGGATCTTAGCGCATTGAAAATGCGCCTGAGGGATATAGCTATGACGCGGGTGAGATTTGGCTATCGGCGGCTTACAATCATGCTGCGTCGAGAGGGATGGACCGTGGGCAAAAGGCGAGTCTACCGGCTTTACAGCGAGCTTGGATTGCAGATGCGAACCAAGAAACGCAAGAAGCTTGCGAGCATGCAGCGCGGGCCGGTTGAAGCGGCCCAAGCACCCAATCAGAGATGGTCAATGGACTTCGTTACCGACCGGTTGGAAAACGGGCGCTACTTCCGAACATTGACCGTGGTCGATCAGTATACGAGAGAATGCCCTGTGCTGGAAGCGGCAGAATCGCTTACCGCATCGAAGGTGGTGCATGCGTTGGATGGAGTCGCGGCGGAGCGCGGCTATCCCGAATCCATCACGGTGGATAATGGGACGGAGTTTTGCAGCCGGATCATGGACGGCTGGGCGTATCAGCATGGAGTGAAGCTGGACTTCATCCGTTGTTAAGGGCCGGACTCCCATCGTAGGAAGTGCCGTTTTTGTGCCGAAGTAGGGTTGTAGGTCAACGCCGGTTTACGATCTGAGCTCGGGCGCGGAAGTGCCGTCAGTGCCGCCTTTCCGCTTCTCAATATTATTTGAAACGAGTCCCGCCGTCCGAGGTGCCGTTGTGTCTGGAGACGACCGAATGTTCATAATGCGGTATGGATGTTCTCGACGAGCCCTGTTGCTTCGGGGCAACAGGGAGGGATGATCCCTTCTCATTTTCATTTCGTTGCCGACCGCAAGGCGTTGCTTTCGCACGCGCTTTCTCTCAAGCAGCAGCGCTGCCCGCATTGCCAGTGCGCACATTCTCTCAACCGCCACAGCTTTCTTTACGGCAACGATCCTGCCGCTGCTGACGCCCGCATGCTCCGGGGACAACGGGTCTTTTGTTGCAACCGTGGGCGGCGAGGAGGATGTGGCAAGACGTTCTCGATTTTCCTGGCCGCTGTAATGCCTCGCCACAGTGTCACCGCGCCGATTCTTTGGGGGATGCTTTGTCTGCTGCTCGCGGGGCGTTCGCTCAAATCAGCCGCCGAGTCACTTCGCACGCCTTTCGCCTTGGAAACGCTTTATCATCTTGCGAACCGGTTGCGCTGGCGACTCGACATCTTGCGCGCTTCACTGTTCACGCGCGGTCAACCGCCGCCTTGCTCCAGAGCCGAGCCGCTTTTGCAAACCGTGGATCATCTGCGGACAGTGTTTCCGGCCTCCGCGTGTCCACCATCGGAATTTCAACGCGTTTTTCAACGCCCATTTTGCGGATGATCGGCACTGGGATTTTGCCAAATTGCCGCGCAGGGCGTTTCCGGTCTGCGCCCGGTTTTTGAGCGACAACACCAAATGGCTATACACACATTCGCCGGGTTTTTCGCACCCTCCCGCCATGCGAAATCCCACTCCCTATCTCAAAATGCGTGTGCTCGGTGCCATTGACATGGCCGAGGGCAAGACCATCCGGGCTCGAATCCAAGCGGTCAGCCAGATGACCTTCAGCGACGAGGATGGCATCCCACGCCAGTTCACCTGGCGCACGATCCAGACCTGGTTCTCCCGCTACCAAAAGCACGGTGTCACCGTCATGGAAAACCAGCCCCGTTCCGACAAGGGCAAAATCCGCAAGGTGAGACTCGAAGAGGTGTTGGAGGCCATCCAAAAAGTCCGGCCAAAAGTCCACGGCAAAACGCCGACTCTGGCTTTGCTTTACCGACTCTGCATCGAAGAGGGTTTTCTTACCCGCGCGCAAATCGCTCCCAACACCTTTCGCCGCGTCGTCAACCAATACGAGTTGCTCAAGCCCGAAAAGGACTCGGTCAATAAACACCGACTGGCCTTTGCCAAGGCTCACGCTAATGAAATGTGGCAAGCGGACACGCTGTTCGGCCCCTATATCCAGCACGGTGGCGCTTGCGTCCAAACCCGACTCATCGCCTTCATCGACGATGCATCCCGCGTCTGTTGCCATGGCCAGTTTTTTCCGGCGGAAAATGTCGATACGCTCATCGAGGCCATTCGTGCCGCTTTTTACAAACGCGGCGTGCCACAGTCGCTGTATGTGGACAACGGCTCGATCTACAGTTCCAAGGAGATACTCCAAATCTGCGCCCGCGTGGGGTGTTTATTGCATCACACACCCGTGCGCGATGGCGCGGCCAAGGGTAAGATTGAGCGGTTTTTCCGCACAGTGCGCGACCAATTCCTCGCCCGCGAACTAGACTTGAGTTCTCTCGACGCGCTCAATCGACAGTTCACCCACTGGGTCGAGGAACTCTATAACGCGCAAGACCATTCCACGCTCGGCATGACGCCGCTCGACCGCTTCGCGCTGGATCGCAGATTGATCCGCTTCCTGCCGCCCAACGAAGCCAACGACGAGTTGTTCTTTGTGGAGGAAGAGCGCCACGTTCGCGCCGACAACACGTTCTCCTTCAAATCGCTCCGCTTTGAAGCGCCACGCCACCTGCCAGATCGCACCATCCATGTTCGTTTCCAACGCTCACGGCCCGTGGAGCGCGTGGTGGTTTATTACAAGGGCGAACGCATGGGCGAAGCCCGCCTGCTTGATGCCATCGGCAACGACCGCAAACCGCTCCATCTTCAATCCACCGGAACCTCACTATGATCCGCTCACACTTGGGTCTGCAACGCAACCCCTTCGACACGGAAGCCCTCACGCTGTTGCCCCACCAGCAGGAAATCTTCGACATCCTCCGCGTCCACGCCCAGCAGGGCGGACTATGTCTAGTGTTGGGCGAGCCGGGCACCGGCAAGAGCGTTTTGAAACACGCGCTGCTCACCCACGATCCCAAACGCATGATCACCCCGGTCGTCAACCGCACCCTCCACACCTACCACAACACCCTGCGCATCCTCTGCGAAGCCTTCCAAATCGAATTTGAAGGCCGCGACCATCACTGTGAACGACTCTTGGTACAGGAAGCCTTCCGCCTCCATCGCACCGGAAAAATGCTCGTTCCCATCATCGACGACGCCCACCTCATGCCCGCCGATTGCCTGCGCAAACTGCGCCTGCTCTGCGAGGATTTTCCCCGCTCCCACAACCTTGTCTTGATCGGCCAACCGCCCCTGCTGCAAAGCCTGAGCCTCTCCATCAACGAGGAAATCCGCTCACGCATCACCTACTCGGCACTACTCCAGCGGCTCGCCCCCGAAACGATTGAAGCGTTCATTTTGGATCAACTCGACCGCGCTGGACTCGGCCACAACACCTTCACCCCCGACGCCCTGGCGCTCATCGTCCGCTCCGGCGAGGGATTACTGCGGCGCACCCGCAACCTGTGTCTGAGCGCGCTCATCGAAGCCGTCCGCGACCAGACCCGCATCGTCGATCTCAAACAGGTAAACCGCGTCCTCATCCAACCCCATTGGAGAAAAGATTGTGACCAACCCATCGCATAAAAGCCCTCGCTGGTCGCCTGAACAAATCCGCGCGGCGCGACTCGCCCCGCTCCTGCCGCTGCTGCAAAAACAAGGGCTTCAAATCGTCGCGCGAGAAGCGGGAAACTACATCCTGCCCGCCCATCCCGGTCTGATCGTCAAAGAAAGCTACTGGCGCTGGCCCGAGCGCAACCTCTCCGGCAACGCCATCGACTTCTTCATGCGCGTCCTCGGCCTCTCCTTCCACGACGCCATGCGCCAGATCACCGGCACATAATCCGCCCGCTGGCGTCGTAACCGTACGATGCCAGTGCGGCCAGAAGCCGGGGGCAGCGTCAAAAATCCGGCCTTACGATGCCAGCGTGGAAACGCGGCGGGAAAGCGCCCCGTTACGATGTCAGTGCAGTGCAAAATCCTGATGCCCCCTCAAAAATCTCAACACGACCAATCCCATCGTAGCCTTACGACCAGAGCGCGGCTATTTGGCCACAAATTGCGATGGCAGCGTGGCCCAACCCCCAAAAACCTTACGACCACAATTCGGCCAAAAGTACGATGTCAAAAAAGTTCGTAACACATCCGGCCCACCGCCGTTGGCAAAAAGAACTGGCTCTTCGTGGGCGATGCAGAGGCGGGCCAGCCCCCCCTTTTCCGTGCCTACACCGCGCCCCCGCCGCGTCTTTTCTCATTTTTCACCTGTTTCAATCTTTTTAAGTTCCTTTTCCGCCTGCAAAACGCCGTCTCTCTTGGCTTGTTGCAACCATTGCTTTGCTTGGGGTAAATTAAAGTATTTATTGTCCAAGTAAAACATTCCCAAATTGTATTCTGCTATTGGATGTTTCAATCCAGCGGCTGTTCGCAACCAGAAAAGGGATTCAATCCGATCAGAGGCCACAAGGTCATAATATTGATAAAGTTGAAAGGCTGCTTCGGAATCTCCTTTTGCCGCCTTGGCGGCAAGCAACTCCTGTTCATGTTTTGACAATTCAAATAATTGATTCCCTGCAATAGGGCCATCGCTTTTGGGCGCGTTATCGGCTTGCATAATATTAAATGAACTTACTAATAAGCACGTCAATAGCATTTGATGCTTTTTCATAAAACCTCATCCTTCTAGTGGCATGAACTTGATGGTCCGGCAGGAGATGGTCCATCCGGGGATGGCTTGTCAGGATAATCGTAGTCTAAAAAACCGCCTTCAGGGTGAAATTGTCCCGGGTCTGTATTATCACTAGGCAAAAGGGACTTGGTTAAATCGTCCATACCACTAGACTTGCCATACAAACTATTGAGGGCGTCAGAGTTATCAGGGCTGAAATCCCTAAAATATCCTGGGTCGCTATAATCTGGCCCTGTTCGTGAGGCGTTATAATCATAAGGAACATTAGTTCCATCTGGCCAAATCCAAAGAGTTTTGTCAGGCGCTGATACAGGGGCCCCTAAATTATTCGCCAACTGCTGAGCAAATGAGTTATCACCAGCGCCAGTGTTGCAACTATACAAATCAACTGGCTCCCCGGATGAATAGTTTGGATCGCTTCTTATCATATCGCCAAGCTGACTTGGTGATATATTTGTTCCGTCTGGGCCAACCATGTGATCTGACGTGCCATGACCACCCACCTGGTAGTTGTCATTGCTGGGTATATTGTCCGCGTTATTGTGGATTGGCTGATTTGTTGGAAATAAATTCCGATCCAACAATCCCAATGCATCATGTCGGTGGATCGGATTGTTCCTAACGAATGCATAAAGATTCTTTCCACCCTTCTCAGCAATCGGGTCGCGGCTGATCCAACGTCCGAGCTTCGGACTGTAATACCGGTAGCCGTAATAGATCAGACCCGTTTCGTTGTCCACAGCCTTCGTGCTGAACCTATACGAATTGTCCAAGGACGCGCTTCCCTGGCTCACCGTCGTGTTCCCGTAGGCATCGTATTCGTAGCGCGCCACGATGCTGTTGTCGGCCCGATCCACCACCTGTCCCACGTTGCCGAAGCCATCGTAGAAGTAGAGCCAGCCGGGGCTGCTCGATGCGGTGTTCACCACGGACAGTAATCCGCCGATGCCACCGCCAAGGTCTTGCCCCCACGTCTGTTTGCGAACCACGGCATTACTGGCTTTGCCATCCAAGACTTCAACGACATTCCAACCGTTGTAAACATACCGTTCCACCGAGAGCGGCGTAATCCCAGTTGTGTCACCTGAGACTGCATACACCGCTTTCTCCACACGCCGTCCTTGGTAGTCGTATTGGAATGCGACCTGTTGTGCTCCGTTGACAGCTGTGGCCGATTTGAGCCGGTTCTCACCATCCCACGCGTAGGTGAACGTGCCGTCGTTGGTCAGGTTGCCGTCTTCGTCATAGCTTAATATGGTGCTGTTGACAGTTGCATACTGGTTGACGGCGTTTGGCTCATAGCTATTCGTCGCTCCATCGAGATCGCCTGTGGTGTTCAGCCGGTTGCCGATGGCATCGTAGTTGTAGCCCCATTGATGGGTCGGCGCGGTATTCGATCCGGAATAGAGCGAGACTCCGGCCACTTCATGCCGGTCATTGTAGGCGATGGCGTCGTAATAGGCTCCGGTAAAGGCCGTGCCAATCCGTGTCCGGTTGGTAATGAGCCCGATGGTGTTGCGCGTGTAGCCGTATTGCGAGATCACGGTCGAACCAACATTGTTGGTCACCTGCCCGATGGCATTGCGCACCGGATCATACCCGCGCTGGACACTTGCCACGGGGTCGTTCGTTACCGTTTCCTTGTAATCAATCTCAGTGAGGAGCCCCGTGACATTTTCATAACTGTAAACTGCTCCGTAAGCGGGCAGCCCCGGCCCGGCGACCTGTCCAAGACGTCCGTTGACATCGTAGGCATAGCTGGTGTCGTAATCCGTGCTGGTTCCGCTCACCACCGTAAACCCGGCGCTACGTCCGGGAACGAAACCGCCTCCCGAGCCTTCATATTTGCGGGTGATGGTTTTGGAATACAACCCGCTGCCGTCCGGGTTGATCCATTCGGACGCCAGACTCAGGTCTCCATTGTAGGTGAAGTCTCTCACACCTGTAGCATCGGCAACATATGCCACCGCTCCTGTTCTTGTGTATACGTAAGAAACTGACGGTGTGCCGTCGGAATAAGCGACGGAAACCAGCGCTGCCGTTCCCGGATCGTAACCGTAGGTCGTGATGACGTTCCGCGCCCACTTCCGTGTGGCGATCTGGCCGCGCGCGTTGTAGGTGTAGGTGGTTATGTTGTGGTCCGCGTTAGCTCGGGTTAGGAGGAGACCCGTGGCAGGGTCATAGGTGAATGCGGTGACATCGGCCGTTGCGCTTGAGGGCCAGGTGGAGTTCCCCCAACTGTTGCCGCCCCGGAAGGTGTGCTGCTCCACCATGTGTCCGAGCGCATCAAAAACGTATTCGACCGGGTAGGTGGCGTTGCCCCAAGTGCGCGTCACATGGCCTTGTGCGTCATAGTCGTAATAAGTCACGCCATTGGCGGAATCTGTCTGAGACTGGAGTCGGCCCGCTTGCGGAGCGTTGGCGCCATAATACGCGTAGGTAACAGTTGAACCCGAGGGCGGTGTCACAGAATGAACCTGCCATGTTCCCGACATATAATCCATGGAGGTCGACCCAATCCGGGGCTCGGTTTTCTGCACGATGCGCCCGAGCGCGTCGTAATAATATGAGGTCGTGCCGTTAACTCCCGCAGCTTGCACCGAGCGAACGCGGTTATTGACCATGATCCGGCATCCGGTGATGGCCGAGCCGGGCACCGTCGTTATTTGGGTGATTTGCTTACTGGCGGGATTGAACTGGGTGGTGACGCTGGTGACGTTTCCGTTGGCATCCACCGTCTCCACGACAGTGGAGTTGGCTACGCCAACCTGAGTGCGAACAATGGAGGTCTGCGTGGAGGTGGGATCATTGGCATTGGCATAGACGCTGGTTTTTTTGGACGCAAACCACACGCCGCCAACCTGTTCATAGCTGTAATCGTAATTTGTAATCCGGTCGGTGGAGCTCGGCTTAAGCTGGCCGTCGCCGTCAATGTCAAAACCGTCGCACGTCAACTGGCCGATTTCGTCGTATTGCAAAATCTCGTCGGCCAATCCGGTTTCGGTCTTTTTGGTAACCTGCCCTGCCGGGTTGTAGGTGTAGGTTTTTACAAAGGTTTGACCGGCAACGGGGTATTCCTCCCTCACAATTCTCTTCTGGCCGTCCTTTGAAACCTTGTACCATTGCTGCGAATTGTTCGCCCCGGTGTATTCAATAGAAAAAGTGGTGCCGTCCGAGTTGGTGCCATACTGGTAAAATTTCGGAATAACCGCCGACCCGGTGATGGATTTCACGTTCCCATCCAAATATTTCTCCGTGACCACCGTCGCACCGCCGGGAAGGGTCTGGGTTACGATCCTTCCGCCGGATGCATACGCGTAGGATGTTGCCCCGCCATCTTCGCGGGTTTCTAATGACAGACGGCCCGCATCATCGAAGCTCCAGCTATGCGAGGTTTGCAGCCCACCGGATGAAACCGTTTCCGATGTCACTGTTCCCAAGGAATTGTATCCCCAAACCGTAACGACATCGGGTTCGCCATTTGCACCAACCTGCGTTTGGGTTTCCACTCGTTCCAAAGCGTCGTAAGTATAGCGGGTTTGGCTGCCGTAGATATCGGTGTAGCTGGTGAGGAGACCATCGGTATAGACCGCCGAATACACCGAGATGCCGTTCTTGGTAACAGAGGTGAGATGCGCATCCCCATCGTAACTATTCACCACGCTTTCAAGCAGGCCATATCCAGCCCCTGTATAGACCGAGGTGTTTTGCGTAAGGATTTTGCCTGCCGCATTTTTTGTTTGGACAACCTTGGTTGTCTTGTATGGAACCCCTTGAGGGTTCGCCGCGCTGCCGTTCTGAATGGTGCTGGTAAGTATGTCGCCGGTTTTAACGTGGGTGAAAGACTGCACCAACCCACTGGGTAGTGAACGCAACCGGAGTTCACCTCCTATTCCTCCTGCGGCATTTGCTCCATAGTAGGCAACAGTTGTCCGGCTATTCCCCGCATCGCCATATTGAGCTTGAGCAGAGGCCCCGCTTTCAGTGATCTCAATCGGGCCGGTGTCATCGTTTTTGTAAGCATGGTAGGTTACGCCAACTGCCTGTCCACCAACGACGGCTGTCGATTTGCGTGGGCGTTTGTCAAACTCCAAGGGGGTATCCCCTGCATCAACCGGCGTATAGTCATGGCTCACCAATCGGGCCGCTGACGGCGCAGAACCCAAGGCTGCGTCATTGAGCGGCGCGATCTCGCTCGAAACGCGACCTTGCGAATCGTAGGAATATTTCCGCCAATCTCCTGTGGGATACACTGTTGAGTCCACCGTTCCAAGGGTCTCCGGGTGGGTAGCATCCACGTTGTATGTGTGCGTTGTGGCAATCTGGTGGTCCCCTGTTCCATATCCCTCGCTAACGGTCGATTCGCCCCATGAAAAGCTCTTGGTAAGAACTTGTTTGGCTTTGTCGAGTTTCCCCGACGCATCGCGGTATTCCCAGTTAATCGTCCGATTACGTCCGGTCGAATCGAGCATCATGACTTTCGATATCGCTTTCGTCGCATTGCCTCCGCCGGAAACGAAGGTGCAACTATTCGAAGCCGGGTTAAAATCCCATGTTGTGACATTGCTCCGATTCCCAGTCGCTTGAGTAAGGGTGACTTTATTAAGATTAGTCGGGTCTGGATTTTCAAATGTCCATGTTCCGTACGGCGTTGATCCCTGGTCATTGATTGCCCCGTTCGCCAAAACTCCGGCAGGTTTGCTTCGAAAAACATTAATTTGCGTCTTCGATGCGCTTATCGGAATAATATTGGCGAAGCTTCCAGCCGAAGAAACCTGCTGAATCGATCCTTGATTTTTGATCACATTGATGCCCGTAGAGTCACCCGGAACAATGGCCCGCCCAGTGGCTCCGATATAGGCTGCTGCCGACTGCCCCACCGTTAGGGTAACAACATTTCCAAATCCATCGAGACGTTGGAATGTGTTCTCATCTATCATTTTCAAGGCTGACCCAGCAGACCGTTCATTTGGGGCTATTGCGAGCGTTGACCCCGTCTTAAACGAATAGGTCAATTTCTGCCCATTGGGCCGTTGGATTACTACTTGGCGTGCTATGTCAGAGGGAAGATTTGAGGTGCCAGAAGAGATGATCGACGTGCTAATCGGTGAACTGAAATTGAAACTTGCAGGCGATACCAAGGTCGCGCTTGGCTGAAGCTGCTTGATCGTGATATGGCGCGCTCCGAATGGCTCTGATTGATCCCCAACCTTGATACTTGCAACCACTGAACAGAGATCCGGATTTCCATCACCGTTATCATCATCGCCACGCCTGCCGGTATCATCATCTGGCTTCGTAGGGGTTGGCTCATTCTGAGGCGGATTTGTTGGCTTGGAAGGCAGTGGAGGATTACTGATGGGAGAGTTCGCCCCATAAACAGCGCTGCTAAATATCAGGCTAATCAACAAAAAACAGAGAACAGCGCGGCGTTTGTTTAAAATTGTCTGGCACATAATATTCATCGGGGTGTGGCGTTTTCAGCGGTGATTGCCTGTTCGTTGATTTTTTTGAAGGCAGTTTGAAGCGCACGGAAGAAGCGGGGGTTCCGCTCTTCTTGTAGTTTTTTCAACAAGGACTCATCTCCTGCATTCCCCATCTGCCCAATGGCGGCAATCGCGCTGAGACGGAGGATAAAAGGTTGTTTTTGATCACCCGCAATACAACGGGCTGTAGGAAGAATTTCGTTGAAACCACGTTGCGCACAAACTTGGATGGCAGTCATGCGTGCCGTATTGATGGCAGCCCCGTCCGTGGCAAGGTTGACAGCGAGGGGATGGAGTTGCTCAACGGTAAGCAGTAAAGGAAGCAGCGCGGCGGGTTCTTTTTGCTGTTCGCTGCGTTGTCTCCCCAGGAGAATTAAGTGCAGGCCTTGGAGTGCGGTTCCCGAGTATTGCTCGTGAGTTTCTTTAGCGGCATCAAGCAGGGTCGTAATGATGGCTTGGCGCTTTACGGGATCAACTTCGCACGGTTCGCCGAGACCCACGGGCTGAACCCAGTCGACAAGATGTTGGAGGGCGTAATCGCGCAGGGCTGGATCGTTATCTTTGCCTCGCGTGATCGCGATCAAGACGTCACTCCATGTCGGCAACGGACACGTTTGATGGCAGAGGACATCCATCACCTCGTTCATCAGGTAATGCCAATCAGCATTTGTAAGATGAGGAGGCTTGGTAGTGGTAATCCAAGCAGCGAGGGCGCTTTGTTCCGTTTGCTGGATGTTACGCCCGAGAGCGTGAATGCGCTCGGCGTATTGGCCGCTACTGGCCTTCAGCGGCAGGTTGGAAAAGATGCCAGGAATGAGCGGCTCGCTTTGTGCGACCTGTGTCTCGTGCTTTGCGGAATGGAAGCCATCCTTGATCCAGTGGGTGACACTCACCAAGCCAGCCCCTGCTACAAATAGGGCCATGGTCGACAAAACAATGATGGGGAGCCGTTTCACGAAAAAAGAGGATGGTGAGAGGTGTTGATGAAGCGCCGGGATGGTGAGTGTGAAATGAGGTTAATACATGTAACCGATTTGCTGTCCTTGGGCGTTATAGATGAAGACGTGGTGGCAGACGCTGTGGGAGTTGTCCCATTCGATGTCGAACGTAGCAATGCCGTTATTGAAATCCGCAGCGGTGAGTGTTTTTTGGGTCGTGCCGTCTTCGAAGGCGGCTCCGGCGATGTAGATTTGGATGACGACGCAGCCTCCGGGAGGCAGGGCGTTGATGGCGATACTGCTTTGAACCAACTGGCTGCCGTCAGGATTATCTTGGATTACGACGCTATCTCCCGTGGCGATGGCGTTGTAGATATTGGCAACCTGTACAGTGCCTTGGGAAAGGATGGGGCCACCGGGAGTCAAGCGAGCTATACCATGCTCCGTGCCGCTGACGAGCGGCAGGATTTGGAAGCTGCGTCCACCGGTTGTGGGAGGTGTGGTCTCCGTGATGTTGAGATCACGGTCCCATTCAACGCTCAGGTCGCTGCTGAGTCCAGGAATCTGCCAGACTTGCGCATTATTGATGTAGGCAACGATGGGATTTCCAAAGGTGGCCGCTTTAACCTGGAGGGTGAGCGTGCCGCTCTGCGTTCCATTCCAGTTGGCTTGGACGGTGTAGGTGCCGCTTGTAGCAAAAGTGCAGACCACGGGAACATCGGCGGTGGTTTGCTCGTTGAGCATGATATTGGTCCCGCTGGTTACGGTAAGCGTAACCGGACCGGTGGCTTGGCTTCCGGGAGTGTATCCCGTCAAACGCAGGCTATCACCCTTTCGAATCACCAAGTTGGCGTTGGCAGGATCTGCGATGTTGAGCGCGCTCCAGACCACGGTGTTGGTGCTGGAAATCAGCCCCCCTTCGAGATTGGTCACGATGGAAGTTTGGCTGCCGTCTTCGTTGAGCGCCACGTCAGCATACCATTTGCCGTTGACTCCGGCCTGGACGCCTTGGGTCTGCGTGCCGCTGACGATGCTTGTTAGTTGCAGAAGACGCGCTGCGCCTTCGATGCAAACTGGGCTGGTGAGGCTTGTTGCCGACGGCGGAGTGACGCTGTTGGTATTTTGTATTTTCTGCGTCACCCAGTCGGGTGTGCCGTTTCCATCCTGATCTGTGCCTGCCGGTTGGAGAATATTGATGGTGTTAATTTGAAGATTACAAGCACCGGATGGATTCCAATCGACGATTCGGATTGTGTGATCCCCCGCTGGGAGATTCTGGGTCAAGCCAGTGACATTGCAAATCGTGCCGTTATAGGAACTCAGGGTGTAATGCCCTAGTAAGACGTCATCGACGAGAACATCCACCGGGATGTTGACGGTAACTCCGGAGACATTTCCTATGGGTTGCGCTGCAAGCTGGAATGCCCAAATACCGCTTGTCGGCACGCTGAAGCTGTAATCCACAGAACCACGGCGGTTGATGTCCACGATGTATGGGCTGCCAAGGGTCATCCATTGGCCTGTGGAGGAAACGAAGGCACTCCCGGAAATCGTCTGCATCGGGGTTGGGCTATACATGGAACCCACATAGAGAGTCTGGAAATCGGCTTCTTGCAGGGGTTGATGGAGGATTTCCGTTTTATCAATGCTGCCTTTGAAATAGTTTCCAGCCATATTCCGACCTACCCAAACTCGGGTTGATCCGAGGGCCGGGCCACGGAATCCCGTCAACGTTACGACTTGAATCCCATCCACCACAATGATGGATGTCCCGTAGCCGTTATAGGAGAAACCGATTTGGTGCCAATCCCCGTTGGCTAGCACGGAGGGATCGACAACCGCGTTGATGACGGTGTTTGTGTCGCCGGTGATTGCCGCTTCCACGCCGTGCCCGCCGCCCCGGATTGCAAGATAAACGTAATCGTTCGCGTTATCCCCCATCGTGATGATGGGATAGATTTCATTTGCGTTGTCGAGAGGCAGATTCTGAGGCAGGCGAACCCATGTGGAAAAACTGATAGCCGCATAATCGGCCCAATTCCGGCTGAGGAATAAACTGGGACTCGATGCGGTGGAAAGATACCCGCTGCTGCCATCCAAGGTCACCGCTCCATGTCCGTCATACCCGGCAGTCCACGCGACGCCGCCATTGAGAGCGCACGGGTTCCCTGTGTTGGAACTGTCACCTGCCGTGACGCCGCTCCCCTCGTCGAAATTCCATTGCGCTACCAGAGGGGAGGCTGTTGCCGTGAAAACGCTGTTGATCTTGCCTGCTGTGACCTGAATTTGGCTGTTAACTCCAAAATACAAGCCTTCCTGATAATAAGCGGTTGCACGCCCATCGGTTCCCGTCCGCAGGGCAAGGGTGCTTGACAGTTGTGCCGTTGTTGAACTCGCCAGTGCAAGGAATCCACCGCCAGATTGAACGGTGAAGGTAACCGGAACATTGGAAAGTGCGGCACCATTGGTGTCGCTCACCAAAACGGTCAGTCCTTGCGAAAGAAACCCATTCCGAACACCATTCTGATTATCCCCGCTCACCTTGGTAATTACCGGACCGTTGCCATTGTAGTAATCGGTTGGGTCGGTGCCGTTGAGATATTCCTGAAGGTTGCTCACGCCATCGCCATCGGTATCGGCGGTGGGTGCGACATTCAAGGTTTTGAAATATTTCCACTCCCACCAATCCGCCATTCCGTCGCTGTTGCTATCGACGTTATACTTGGTCAGCAGGATGGCAGGAGTTAGCACGTCTCTCCGTAGTTCGACTTCGTCGATACTGCCGTTGAAGTAATGCCCGGCGCTATCCTTGCCCAGCCACAGCAGCGGTGAAGCTACCGACGCCATCTGGATACCGGATTGCGTGGTGACAATCTTTCCATCCAAAACCAGGGAGACATTGCCATTCCCGTCATAGATGAAGCCAACCTGATGCCAGTAACCGTCCGCGGTAAATGGCGTGTCGACTTGCACAACTCCCGATGCCGTGTTGATCCGGGCTTCGATCCCATGTCCGCCGCCTCTCAAGCAAAGGGATAGTCCATCCACGCTTCCGTCTTCAATGGTGGCAATCGGGTAAATCTCCCCTTCGTTATCGACCGGAAGATTCTGCGGAGGGCACACCCATGCCGTGAGGCTGACAGGCAAGATGCCCAATCCAAAGGTCGGCGTTGCCGGGACCGACATATACCCGGTGCTCCCGTCCAAGATAATGGCGCTATTTCCGTCAAATCCTTTTCCCCATGTGACTCCGCCCACAAGATTGCCGATATTTCCGGTGTTTGAACTGTCAGGAGTGGTATTGCCGGTGTGGGAATTAAAAGTCCAATAGCCCACCTGCGGCGAGGCCGTTGCCGTAAAGGTGTAACTACTTTTCCCCGCTGCGGCTTTAATCTTGCTCGTTACACTCCATGCGCTGCCTTCTTGATAGGAAAAACTGATCTGCCCGTTCGCATCGGTTCGGACTGCCATCGATGTGGCACCTGCCGATCCAGAAGTGGAAACCAATCCCCCACCGGATTGGACCGTGACCGTAACCGGCGCATTCACCAGCGGGCTCCCGTCCGTGCCCGTAACGCCAATACTGAAAGACTGCGGCAAAACTCCGTTCGGAATCCCGTTCTGGTTATCACCTCTGAGCTGCGTCACCGTGGGAGCGATCCCGTTGTAATAATCAACCGGATTCAACCCCTGCTGGTATGCCTGCAAATTGGTGAGCCCGTCCCCACGCGGAGCAAGTGCGTTAGGATCAACTCCAATCTGTCCAAAATACGTCAACTCCCACCCGTCCGGCAACCCGTTGCCATCGCTGTCGGTGGAGATTTGCACGGCGTCGAATACCCCCAAAGCCAGCGTACCCGAGGTATGGCTGGTTACCGCCAACCCGATGTAGGCGTTGGTCCCCATCGTCACGGTGCCGGATGCGGCCAAGGTCCAGTTGATGCCATCCGCCGATTGATACCCCGCAAAGAGGCTGCCGCCACGTACCAGCCGGACCCAGTAGGGCGTTTTCGCGCTCTGATTGCCCCACGAATAGCTCGTGGTAGCGCCAGGAGTGGTGCGCCACTGCAACAACGCCGCACTGCCCGACCTCACCGCAAACATCACATTACGGGCATTGGCATCCAGCGTTTCCCGGATCATTACGCCGGACTTCGCCAATGTGTTCGGCGAGTTCGGCATGGAAACCACCCTCGCCGTAATGGTCGCGTTCCCATTGAGCGGTTGATAGACATAATGGAAGCTGTCTTGCACATCCCAGATGTCCACACCCGCTCCAAGGATGCCGAATGTGCCGCTGGTCAGGCTGGCTCCCCCAGCGTAATCAATACTCCCCAAATCGTTATGCACCCACGGCGTGGGCAACGTGGCCTGATTCAGCGTGGCGGAAAACGTGCCGCTGGTTACCCCAAGGTTACCCGCAGCATCAAACGATTCAACGGTGTAAATGTGAGAGGTGCCAGGCGTCAGGAACGTGCCGGTAAACCGGGCATACGGCGTAGTGCCAATTTGCACCCCATCTTGGAAAATATCATAGCCATCCACTGCGGTGTCGTCATTCGAAGGCGTCCACGACACGGAGAGGGAAACATCGGATAGCGAGTAGAGGTTAAACCCGGATGGAGCAGTGGGGGCTTGGCTGTCCACCGGTGCGCAAATATCCACGTTGGTGAATGTCGCACCACGCAACACCGTAATGCTCTGGGCTGCTGTGGCGAGTCCGGCATAGGCTGCGGAGGCCATTGCTATCGTGTCTCCACCAACATACTGCCAGTTCACTCCATCGATGGATGTGTATCCCTTGAAAGCATTTCCGTGACGCGCCAGCTTGACCCATTGCGGCGCAGTCCTGCCTGAGATGGTGTCCCCCTTGTACGAAGCTGATGCTCCGGTGGAACTCCGTGACTCGAACATGATGCCACTCGAATAGGTAACAGAGATGCACGCTTCGGCAGAATTCGGATTGAGACTCTCACGAATCATTACCCCGCCATTACCCCCGCCATTCAATAGCGAAGCCACACGGGCGACAATTTCCGTATCGCCGTTACACGGCTGATAGCCGAACCGGAAAGAGTCTGCAGTGCCCCAGATATTGGAACCTGCTGCTTGAATGATATACGTGGCCGAGCCGGAAACGTACGTCGTGGTTCCCGTGATGCCAACAACTCCAATATCCTGGGACGCCGTCAAGAGGCCTGTCCCGACTGCGTCCGTGGTGCCGCTCACGCTGGCGCTTGGCTGTGACGCCTTCCCGGAAGCGTCCAACGCTTTGACCGCGTAGATATAGGCCGTGGACGGCGTGAGCCCGTTGTCGACATAGGAATAGGTCGTTGCAGGCACTGTGGCAACAGCGACTCCGTTCCGATCAATTTCGTAAGAGGCAATACCCACGTCGTCCGTTGCTCCGCTCCAACCCATTGCAAACGACAAGCTCGACTTCACTCCCAGGGCCAGGACGGGTGGCTGCGGAGGATAAAGATCCGAGACGGTTCCCGGAATGACCGAAACATTGTCGAAAGTCGCGGTTCCCAATGCCGTGTTGACGTGACTCGTCACCGCCAACCCAATGTAAACCGTGGTCGCCATGGAGACGGTGTCGGTGCCAAGCAATTCCCACGTCGCATTGTCCCTTGATGTGTAGGCCGAACAGGTTGTTCCGCTACGGATGAGCTTCACCCATTGCGGCGCTGTTCTGGCAGCCAAAACCAGGTTAGAAGTGGCCGTCCCTCCCGTGGTTTTCCGAACCATAAACTGAATCCCATTGTCCCTGCTGACCACCACAGTCGCATTCTTGGCGTTGGCATTAAGACTTTCGCGGATGACAACGCCAGCTTTACTCCATGCGTTGTTCGTCGGCACGGACGCAACCCGAGCAATCACCTCACCATCGCCCGATAGGGATTGGTAATAAAATTGGAATGCATCCGCCGTGCCTCCAATATCCGTGCCACTCCCGGCGACCGTGAATAGACCTGATTGCACGGTCGCGGTGCCGGTCGCGCCAACGCTGCCCACGTCTTTTGATGTCCATGTCTGGCCCTGCGCCGCACCAGCAACGAGAAGCCATGCAACAAAAAATCCGCAAAGTCTTTTCAGGCTCATAAATTCCTTCTTCTTTTTGGTTGTAACCCACCGCTACACAACTGGCACGGTTTTTACCGTGTAAATTTGTGCCGAATTAACTTTAGATCGACCATTTCCAGCAAGGATTTTTTTGTAAAATATGCAGGATAGTTATATTTCATACGCAATCATGCGCATGGAAATAGGGATTCCTTTATTGCCTCACCATCATCTTGCAGGATGCTCTCCCAAAATCCGGTTTCGAGTCCACCTTCAAGAGAAAAGAACTCACGCGAGGCGCAGGCTCTTTGTATTCAAATTTCCAATTCCCCATCTCTATTCCTTCAGGTAATATTCCCTTATGCCTACCGCCCAAGAACAAATCGAAGAAATCCAACGTCAAATCGTCAATCTGCGCCATCAAGCCGTTTTGGAGTTGAAGGTAAAGCTAGCTGATGCCAGAGCCACTGTTGCTGCTCTGGAGCGCGAGCTTGCTCAAACAACCGGCAGCACCACCGCACCTGCTCAAGCCAGTAAAACCCGTAAGGCTCGTGTCAGCATCACGGTTGGACAGATTGTTGAAGCCATCAAAGCTGGGGCCTACAATTATCGGTCTGTGGCCGCCAAGCTCGGTTGCTCAACGGCCACTGTCACCAGCAAGATCAAGGCAGACGGCAAGAGCGCCGGGATTACGAGCACTGGCGAGAAGGCCAGCTTCAGGTTGTCGGTGAGGTAAATTCTCTCACCGCCTTCAAGAAATCGACCGCACTCCGCTCGTGCCGCCTGCGTTGCTGCACAGAGCCCGGATATATTTTTGTCCGAGCAGATTACAGAAGGGGCTTTTAATTTGAGCTAACTTCAGCGACTTTTGTGCAGCTTTTCCTTGCCGAATTCGGCTCTCAAGTCGGATTGCGCGAAAAATATTCGATTCTAGCGGCCTTTGCGGAGGTGTTTTACCTATTTGTTCGGGGTGGTTTCTGGCGTTTTGAAGGGATGCGCCGGAGAAAAAGAAGCGTTCTCTGAAGAAAAAACACGGCCATTCCAACCCAGAATCAAGCGCGCCAGAGCCATTTTGTAGGGGCAGCCCGAGATATTGGTCTGTTCTCTCGTTGAAATTGCGGTGGTGCTTGTAGAATTTCATCATCGATTCCGCTTCAGAATTTATCGGGTTGCACGGAATTTCTCGTCTGTGGAGTCCAAAAAATTCATCCGCAAGGCTCGTCCAACGATGAAATCTGATTTCACTCCAGATATTTTTTGGCGAAAGTCGCTTCATCCGGGGGGAAAAATCGAGGAAGAGAACTTCGCGGCTGAGTAAATCCGATGCCAACATTGGTGGCATTCCGAAGGTTCCGCCCCAAAAAATCAGAGCTTTTTCTATTCGATAGCTCCAAGTTTTCTCCCGAGAGCCGCTCATTTTCTCCATGATCGCTATCGCGTGTGAGTAAAATTCAGGGCGAAAGTGAGCCAAGTGAGCAAGGCAAAGTTGAAAAATCCTTTCACTTTTTGACACATCTTATTCGTAGCCAGCGAGCAATTCTGAAAGAAAACCGCAAATAATCGCTGCGACTTTTATTCAAATTGCGATTCGAATCGGCACATGATTTAAAAAATCGCGGACCTTTCGCACTGAAAGTAGATTCATCTCGATGATTTTGTGAACCGATTCGGCGGGGAAAAATGCGTTCACCGGTTAATTTTTGACGGCATCAACTACCTGACGCCGTGAATGTGGCACAATTTTTCCGCCCACGGGCCGCTCTTTTCTGCGTCGACTTTGTCGCCAAAGCAGAAAAAGACGGTGCGATAGGAGACGTTAGTCTCCCCTTTCATGAGGGGTGCCGCTCTCTTTGAGGCGGGGGGCGAATGCCCCTCCCGGTAGGGCAGGAGGTTATGGAATGAGGAGGCCATTTAGGGGTCCGTTGAAACGTAAAGATGCTAGCATCTTTACGTTTTACATTTCATACCTTCCTGATCTGAATATTTTGTTCAAGTTAAATTTGACATTATTCTGCCTATCAGCCATTATCCATTCGTTATGGCTAACCCCCCAAAGAAACAAGCCTCTCGTCAGCGACGCGGGAGAGGGGAACTCTCCAAAACCTCAAAGGCATTGTATAGCTATGATGCCGCCGCCCACCTCGGCAACAAGAAAAAGCATGCCGAAGATGTTGCCAAGCAGCAGGAATGGATGCTCCAACAAAAGGCCCGCAAGTTGGGTGTGTCCTCCGAGGATTTAGACGAGGGTCGTGTACTTGATCAGGTGCTTGAAAAGACGGAGTTCTCCGGAGGACGAACCGACGATGCCCTAATGGGCAAGTCCCTCAAGGATGATAAACAGTTTCAGGACATCTTAGGTAACAGGGGCTTGATCCTTTCGACTGCTTTTATCGGGGAGCCGGGTTCCAGGAAATGGGTCGATCTGGAAGGCATTGAATGGGTCGGCACCATGATGCACGAAAAACAGACTCGATCCAACTACGTAACTGCCAGCCGCAATCATGTCACGAGGAGTTCTCAGGCCTTACAGGTAATCATGGCCCGTCTCCCTCCTTGGTCAGGTCGGGAGGTGGGTCCGGTTCTTCTCAACGACCCAGACGGTCTTAGGACACGGCTGAAAAGAATATGCGCCGATTTTTCCGAGCGCTACAACGTGGATGTCGTGGGCGCCGTGGTCCACCGGGAATCCGACCACGACCTGCACATTCATTTAGTGTTCACGCAAACCAGGGAGCGAATCGTGACCCGGAAGACGAGCGTCCGGGAAGTGCGCAGCAGGAAGAAGGCAGCGCTGGATCAGATTCGCGCTGAACGGAAAAAAGCTGGTAAGCCCGCCACCAATAGGGATGTCGCTCGGATTTTTAATGAACGAGTCAAGGCCGGAGACTATCTCGATCCATATCTCAACTCCCAGTTCGTGGAATACCAGCGCATCAAACTCGGGGACGAAAAAGTCCACAGGAACGTAATGGGGCACTCCTTCCGTTCCAAGTATCAAATATGGCAGGCGGCGGAGAACTCAGACAAGACTTCGGTGGCAGCCTTGCGAGACCGAGACCCAGCCCTTCCTCGCTCCTTTCGCAATCGTATCCTCGGAAGTGAAAGTCGGGGGGAGGTTTTAACGGACTTCTGGTGGGACCTATGGCTTGCCGAGAGATGGCAGGCGATTTGCCTAGATAAACTGGCTCCGGAAATTGTGGAGCGCGTTGCGACCACGGGAAAAGAGATGGCTCGGAACTTCATCGAATTTGGCACCACCATCCCTTCCCTGGTCGAGCAGTTGGCCGTGGAAAAAACTCAACTGGCGGAAACGCTGGTGCGCCTTGAGGAAAAAAACACCACCCTTCAATGCCAATTGGATGTGGAGCGGGACAAACCCATCCCTACCCCTGTGGTGGAAATCCCAGCGGATCTGACCGCTGCTCTGGAAAAAATTCCAGCCGAACATCGCAAGGATTCCAACGGCGAAACAATTTCCTCGCTGGTTGTGCAGGTGGCTTCCATCAAGGGAATGAAAGCACGGCAAAATGAGCTGACCATGGAAAACGCCGAACTTGAAAAAAAGGTGACGATCCTCAATGCAGAGGTCACTGAATTGAAAGGCCATCTAAAAGCAGAGCGCGATAAACCCCTCCCGAAACCGGAGGTCAGAATCCCTTCGCATCTTGCCAGGGCCTTTGATGCGCTTCCAAGGGGACAGCGGAAAGCTACTGATGCAGAAACAGTCTCTTGGCTAAGCTATCAGGTGACTTCCCTAACCGAGGAAGGGGAAAAAACGGCTGTGCTCATGGAACTAATCAAAAATCTTGTTGATAAGCTTTTCAAGGCGATCCTGGAGGGTTTGCCTTCCGTGCTCGCGGTGGTAATCGAGATGGGGCGACATCTTGAAATCAAGGTGCCGGAAAAAATCCAAGCGATGACGCAAAAGCAGAAGGGCAAAGAAACCGAAGGTCCAGAGAAGGATTAAATTGAGACCAATGGAAATGGGTGAAAGGGGTTGAATCAGATGGAATCGGGGTTGAATTACAGAGGGGGCAGATTGAAAAACTCTTGGAAGATGACCCTTCACGTAGCGTTGTTGCATAGGGGTCAGGGATAAAGGATGGAAAGGGTCGCCACCTGATGGGGTGAAGGGATCAAAATAATTTCCGAGCGGAGGTTCCGCGTGGGGTCGGCGGCTGCGCAGCGGATAACTCCGCGCTCGACAGATGAAACCGCGCTTTTTTATACTCCAGTCATCATGCTCCCACTGGGCGACGGCACCTATCGTGTCGCGCAGGGAAAGCCGGTAGAGCGGTTCACGATGGAACCGGCGAGCCAAGATGACCGGCCTTTTACTTCCCGCGACCTCAGCAACTCGTTGAAGAGGGGTTGTTCCACGCCGAGCGGGCCAGCCCGCGCCGCTGGTGATTCCTGGTGAGTATCTCGACTTCTTTATCCGGTTCACCCCCACCAACCGGACTTCTGGCGCAGCGTAAAAACCCGCCTCGCGTGGATCGCCCGCAACCTGTTCAACGCGCCCGAGCTGCTGCCGCCCGGCCCGGCTCGGATCCCCACCGCTCAACCCGATCTATTTTCTTAAAGCGAGGGGAAAACTCTGATTTCGGCCCCATCCAAAATCAGGCGTGACTTGATGGCGGGAGTGTGAGAAAAATCTCGCCATGTCCGAAAACTCTGAATTTTTGGAGGTTTTTGACGGCGATCTCCCCCTATTTGAGAAAACGGGCCGACCCAACGGTTACACAACTTGGTCGGCTCGGGCATTGGCTGCGTTTCTTGGCTATAAGGATTACGACGCCTTCAAAACCTCGGCGCTGAATCGAGCACAGCAGACGCTTTTGTCACTGGACATCCTTCTGGAGGAGCATTTTAAGCAGGAGGTTACGGTGGATGAGAAGGGGCGGAAGGTTGTGGATTTGCGCCTTTCTCGATTTGCTTGCTATCTCGCCGCGATGAATGGCGACACGAAGAAAAAGGAAGTTGCCCAGGCACAGGTTTATTTTGCTCGCTTTAGTGAGGAGTGCCAGCAGTTCTTGGATGACTCTGAACAGATTGAGCGTGTGCTGATTCGAGATGAGCTCAGCGAGCATGAGAAGACACTGTCTATCACCGCGAAGAAAGCTGGCGTCCAAGATTACGCTTTATTTCGGAATGCGGGCTACAGGGGTCTATATAACATGAATCTGTCGGACCTTAAGAAGTTGAAAAACATCCCCGAGCGTAGGTCCCCTCTCGATTTCATGGGCAAGGATGAACTGGCAGCGAATTTGTTTCGTACCACCCAGACCGACGCGAAGATTAAACAGGACCATATTAAGGGCCAGAAGAGTCTTGAGCGTGTTGCTGAGAGAGTGGGGGAGACGGTCCGCGAAACGATGCACAAGATAAGCGGCCAACGACCAGAGGAGCTGGTCGCTCAAGAGGATATTAAAAAGGTGAGAAAAGAGCTCCGTAGCAGCGGTGATATTTTAAAGCATACCAGCTTGCCGGAATTGGGGAGCGAGTTAGAGCCTGGATCATACTTGCAGGCAGCGGAAGAAGGGGAAGGTTAGCCGTTTTACGTTTGAGCCATTACGCGCATTTCGTGCGGTTACAAAATGTTGCGTAAAGACAGGGCGCGGTCCGACTGTTATTAAGACAGTATTCAGCACCAAAAAACTTTTCCTCCTCGCAAAATAAAATGGCTGCGACAGCCAGCATCCTTCCAAAGCGAAGGGTGAAGCGTAACATTACTGTTCCGCTCAATTTTGAGTTCCCAGTGGGGCGTATGGCTTTTCATTAGATTCGCGTAAATCAGTTCGCTGCATCCGCACGGGCACCGCAAAACTGCCCATTTTACGACATCACCATCTTTGACAATTGCAACCTGATCTGCCTTTAGATCCGTTACGCCTGATAAAGAATCAACGTAGAGAATCCTGCGATAGTGCGGGCGATGGCTTTTCAGCCGCTTCTCTATATTCCTCCAACCTGATGCAATGTGTCCCCAGAATTTCATGGCCAGGTTACACCCAAGAACATCCGGCCATCAGCTCTGCCCAAAATCCTCGCATCTGAACAAAAACAGTCTGAGCGCGGTGGGTGTGAATTTCTACGGATTTCATTTTGATCGAACTGGTAAATCAATTCGGTCGTCTTGCGATCCGATCCCATGAACCCGGTGAGACGATGAAGCAATTCCGAAGTGGCTCCACAAGCCACTGAAGTCGTAAATGGAATTACCGCCGGGTTGTTTTCCATCAGTTCTGGAGCATACCCCTCTTGTTCTCGGGCCGTAGCCTCAGCGGGATTGAAAAATCTAGTCATATCGTGGGCTGCTCGTTTTGCATCGATGCGCCCACGACAATACAGGCAACTTGCTCCAGGGAAAAGAACCGTGACCCGTCCGGTAACGGATTTAATTCTTTGGTCTTCGGAATCGATCAAAACCCCTACATCAATTACCGGAATCGCATACCGAACCGCAATTTGACTCAAAATACCCCGCGCAGCGTCCTCGTCAGTGCATCCAAAAATGAAGTCGGCCTCACGAAGTTGTTTGGCGACATGTTCTCGATAAACTGAATCGTGAATGGAATTGATCTTGGTACCAACCCCAATATGTTCTGCAAGTCGGCGCAGAAGATCAACTTTGGGAACACGGTCATCACGGGTAGATGATCCGTAAACTCGATTTACATTTGAGACTGCAAAGGTTTGCGGATCAAAAATTGAAAGGGTTCCAACTCCCAATCGGATCAGCTGCTCGCAAACCGCTGAACCAGTTCCCCCACATCCAACCACAGCAACATGAAGTCGCGCAAGAAGCCGCTGGATGTCTGCACCAAACGCTCTTACCTGCCGATCAAAGAATTCGGGAATCTGTCCCGAATCGTTATCGACATCATAGATTCGGAACCGATCTCCGACCACACGAATCCGGTCCAGAGGAAGATTTACAGTTTCATCCAACCAAACCCGTCCGATTGGCGAATTGTCTTCTGGAAACACAATGCTGCCGTGGAGAAGGCTGCTCCGAATTCGGGTGTAAGCTGTCCGAAACAGCATGGGTTCTTCAACATCGTCTTGATCGGAAAACTCATTGTGCCCATGTGGGTGCGAGTGGACAAACCAAAAACTTTGTCGAGTCTGGTCAGCGTGCTGCAACGCTGGACAGTAGGAATCTGAGCAGATCGACATCCGGTGCGAATTGTGATGGATAATATGTTCCCTTTTTACGGGCCAGAATTCCCGTCCCACAAAACGAATCTCTGATGCTGTCTGGCTAACACCAGCAAATATATATCCTGCCATTTCCTTCCCATCACCCGATGCGATATGAGCGGTGATTTTATCGTGAATATCCTGTAGAAATGTGAAAGTATGCCTCATTGTTAACGCCCTCGTTTGATCTCAGTGATAATGGCTGCTAAAAAAGTTTTCAAACAATCAACTCCCGGACGCCATTCGTGTTGCCAGTGCCGCGACCAGCGCTGCCACGGCAATTCCAGGTAAGTTTCATGCACGTGTGAAGACATCGGCCACGCTCCAGAGTTGAGCTTTATATCAGGACGCGTCCAAAACATATCCGGTTTGGTATTTGGGTAGCCAGCTGGCAATCGAATCAGTATCTCCGCCTCCCGAGGCGTGTAGGCCTCAGGAAACGGAAAATTACTGATCACCAAATGGGTGAACCCGTTCTTACTTTCTTCAGTGTAATTGAGGCCCTTCTCTTTGAGAAAGGCCTCGTCTTCTTCCGGCAACACGACTTAATGGCTCCCAGGATTAAGTGTCGAAGGAGCACTGTAGAAGTGCTCCCCTTCCGTCAGCGTCACAGACTGATTGTTTTCGATGCGAATATCGTCTTTTCCTGGAACTTTTTCCCAGAGATCATAATTAGCACCGATCTTGGCTAGCCCCTTGAGTTCGTCCCCCGTCATTGGATTCTTCGGTGCCCGAAACTCCTTATTATCGATGAAAATTTTAGGGAGTTCTGGTCCATGGTGTCCATGACCACCGTGTTTTTTACGGCTGTGAAGATGATCGCCGTGTTTGATGCCGTGTTCATGGAGGTGCTTCTGTGGATCAATGACAATCTCTCCAAAGACGAGATCATGTTCGTGATGCCGTTCAGCGTGAATAGTTTTGAGGATGTCTTCTGCAATTTCCCCCTCAAGGATTTTGACTTGCCTAGGAGTGATCTCGCCTTCGATGTGGATGAATATTTCGATGTCGTTCATAACTGAGTTTGTAGTATTTTTGTTGACGTTTCCGTAAAGCTTTAGTGTAAAAAAACACCGCCTTTAGGTTGCGCGGAAAGAATATTGACGGAAACGTCAAGTCGTGTCAATTATTTTTTATGAGCAATGTTTTTCAAGCGCGATTAAAAGAAATGCGCGAGTTGCGTGGCTGGAGCCAAGCAGACTTGGCAAAGCAAACTGGCCTGCAATCTACAGCAATTTCCCACTTCGAGACGGGGGGGAGATCTCCGTCTTTCGATAATCTGCGACGACTCGCAGATGCGTTAAAGGTCTCCACTGATTACCTGATAGGAAGGTCAGATAACCCCGCCTTAGCCGGGCCCCATACGGATAATCTGTTCCGAGACTTGGACAAACTTTCACACGCTGATCTTGAAGCGATGCGTATGATGAAAGAAGCGCTGCTAAAGAAGCACACGGAGGACGAAAAATGATTTCAGGCGTGCGCGAAAGGGAAATTATTCAATGCGCTTTGAACACCATAAAAAGTGCGGGGTATTCTGATTTACCCATTGATCCAAGAAAAATTGCCGGTCCCGAACACGCACGAATCGAGTTGATGTCGTGGAAGCCGACAAAAAAGGGAGTTTCTGGATTTTTAATGCGTCAGGGAGAATCATTTGGCATCGGATACTCAACGGCGATAGAAAATGAAGGCTTCATCAATTTTACGATTGCACATGAATTGGGGCATTATTTTTTAGATGGGCATATCGAAGCCTTGCTGAGAAATGGCAACGATACCCATTTTTCCTCAAGTGGTTTCGTGTCAAATAATTTACATGAAAGAGAAGCTGACCAATTCGCTGCTGAACTTCTGATGCCTGAGCCTTTTTTCAAAGCGGCGTTGCGGCAACGAGGTTCAGGTTTTGATGCAATTCAGAATCTGGCTGATCTCGGTCGCACTTCTATCGTGGCAACAGCAATCCGATACGCAAAGCTCGCTGATGACCCGGTTGCTGCAATTTTAAGTAGCGGTAATCAAATTGAATGGTGTTTCTTATCCCCCGAACTTCGTGGGTGCCGAGGTGTCTACAATTTAGGAAAAAAGGACTTCGTACCAACGGGATCGGCAACCCAGAAATTCAATCGTGATGCCGATCGGGTGGCACTTGGTGAAAAAGTTGAACAATTTTGCACTCTAAAAGATTGGTTTGAAAGGGCGCCGAGAATTGAAATCCAGGAAGACGTAGTTGGCCTTGGACACTATGGGAAAACACTAACCATATTATTCACAGAAGAGGCATTGGACGATGAGACCACGGAAGAGGATGACGAGGAATATGGCGGCGATGAAGGATTGCCATCATCACGTTGGCGAGATCGCTACTAATTCAGCGTCTATTTCAACGTGGTTAGGTGCAACGGCCTCTTATTCTTCTTTGGCCAAGCCTCGCCACGCTACGCCATTAGATTCGGTGACGACGACCGCATAAGTCTTTTTCGTCTTGCCGGCAGCGCACTTTGCAGAATCCAAAACCTGACTGCGCGTGAGCTGTGCCGTTCGGTAATACTCAGCCGTAGGCAAATGGTAGACGACATTTTCAGTAGACATGATTGTGCGCGAGAACCCCTCCGCTTCCATCGCAGCGTGGAGTGTTTCGTAGTCTTTTTCATTCGCATCGTGAAGTTCGACACGGGTCATAAATGATGCCATAGGTATTGGGGTCCGATGTGTATTTTCCAGTCAGAGTTAGCTCTAAGATAAGTACAGCGCGGAAGTTATCAAGCACCATGGACAGCTGGCGCCAGGAGTTTGGCATGGCGAAATCTTTTAACGTTTTCACTTTATTGAATTAAAGGATATTAGGCAGAAATGGATTCGAACCATTGAAGGCATAAGCCAGTTGATTTTTCTTCCTCTACGATTCGACGCCATTTCATTGTTTCCGAGAGGGGTCCAGTCGCTGGAAATCCGGTTCACGGTGGAGATTAGGTTTCGGTGACATCGCTGCCGACTCTGCCGTGGCCTCAGGCGTAGCGCCCACATCACCCGCGGCCTCCGAATGCATCGCCTTGGCCATTTCGCCCGGGATATTCATCCGGAAAACCGCAGCCATCATCGCCCGTGCTCGCTCATTCCAGATATCCCCGTGATCCTTGATGATCGAGGGATCGACCGCTACGTCCCAATACGGGAGATCGACCACGCCGACCGGCTTGAAATGCCACAGCTTCAAGCCGCCAGCCCCGTCATCGGTGACAAAGACATGTCCCACCAAACCGTGATGCGAAAGATTCTCGTTGAACGCCGTCTTTCCATGCCCCGGCAGCGTCTTATGCATGTCTTCCGTTTCGTGATTGATTAGAAACTTATTGTGCCCGGGCGTCGTCGTGAAAAATTTACGTTCGCTTTCCGTATGGGCAGCCCCCGGCACCAGCACCTGGTTAAAACCCTTCGTTACTGCCGCGAGGTTCATGCCGGCTGGAAAAGCCGTCCCCGTCGCCGTATCTGCAATCGAAGTCAATGAGACCACAAACTCTCTCGTGTTCTCCAAATGCCGACTATAAAGCGCCGCGATCATCTGCCGCGTGAGGATCGAATCTGAAGCCGGATTTAATAGTAAAATCAAATCGGCAGGTAGTCCCTTCGCCGGTTCCACATGATCATGAATCTCCGCATTGATCGCATGCGCCACCGAACGCTCCACAACGAGGCCCCCAAAGGAATGTCCGAGTAGAATCGTGTATTGCCCCTCCACATCATGATACTTTCGTGCAGATTCCGAGACCGCCGCGATCGCATCGTAGCAGTCGAAATTACTGGCTAGCCGTTCCGCCGCAGCCTTGCGGCTGAAAAACGTCAACTCCTTCACCACCGGCACTTTCGTCAACTGCCCGCGCCAGCCGAGATAAACGCCTATGACATGGAAATGCGCTTTGCGCACGATTTCCGACTGGCTCAAATCATGCAGTAAAGAGGAAAACTTCTCCGCATCTCCTGATCGGGCATTGTTCTGCCAGCCATGCACATAAGTCACCACCAGCGGGCGGGGCGTGCTTTTGATCAATGCCAGCGCATTCTCAAGTTGTGTGGGGTCTTGATAAGACCCTTGCTCACCGAACTCTACGAAGGCCAGATTGTAGCCCTCCTTCCGTTGAATTGAATTCTGCGGGTGCGCTGCCGAGTTCGCGTAAAATGCTGTCATTGGCGCACAGCCCGCAAATAAGAACGAGAATCCAAGGATTGCGTAAAAGGGGATCGTTTTCACGGAGTCAGTATGTCGCCAGGGAACGGAGATGCCACCTTTTTTACGGTGCCTGTTCAATTATAAAATATGAATTGGTAATGAGAGATTAGCCAATATTGGCAAGTTTGTCTCTCTGGATGCGCCCTCCCTCCGGTGTAGGCAGTGGAATTTTCACACCCGAGAGACATCAGGGATAGTAAGGATTTCACCGGGGCAGAGCAGCAGGGTGGATCGAATTTTTGTGAAATCACACCCCGGGATCATGCCTTCTATCGCTGCTTTTCCCCACGAAATAAACGAATTAAACATGTTTTCACCCCTTATTTCGTTTAATTCGTTACTTCACGGGATGCATGCCAGCGTTCAGACGGTGCGCCAGCTGTGACTTCTTTCGTTAAATTCGTCAATCCGGCCTGACGAAGAATGTGCAAGGCGTCGCCCAGTGCGTCGCCTCCAAGATTGCGTTGGAAAACCTTTTCGCTAATTTCCGTTCTTGTCATACCAGCGACGCCCGCCTCCGTTAACGCCACAAGAATCCGGTCGGCGTTTTTGTCGCCGGTTTGCGTGCCGAATATCCACCGCGCCGATTGCTCGCAGTAACTCCACAGCGCCATCGCTGCGAGGTGGTGTGCAGGCCCTATGACAGATGTGCAATCAAGCAAGGCATAAACGGCGCTCAAACGCATGACCTGTGCCTCCGCTCTGCCCGTTACCGCGCCTAGCAGACCGGGCTTGCCTTCGGAAAGTTCAGGATAGACAGCCCGCCACAATTCGCTTGCAGTTTCGCCCCGCTTCACTTCTCCGGCGTTGCTCGCAAACTCAATTGCGCATTTTAGTTTATCCACAACACCATCGAAATTCACGGCGTCGATTTGTCCGCCTTCCGGTAAGCACTTGCTCCGCTTGACCGCCAGCCAGCAAAATCGGTTTGCAAATCCATTTGCGGCCTCGGTCTGATTCAATAAGCGTCGCAACTCATCCCGTGTAATATGACCAATAATGGAAATATGGGCATTCGTGGCTTGGGCCGGGGATTTTTTCGTCATCGTTCTCATAGCGCCGGTGTCCCATGCCTGCCGGAGGATTGGGGAAAGTGTGTTTGCTCCCCGCTCCATGACTCGCAGCATATTCGCAAATTCCCCCTCGATCAGGAAAAGGCGCTTGTCATCGACCCCTTGATGGACGATGACGTCCTCGTCTTCTCCTTCATCGTCCGGCTGGCTTGCCACAATGGCATCGCGCACGTTCCAAATTAACCCCTCGCCACTGCTCAAGCCGGATGTTACACAGCTTTTTACCCAGTCCTCGTCGACCCGTGTGAGCAGGCGCCCAATCTGATTCCAACTCGTGCCTTTTCGCCCCTTGCTTGATTGCCCGACGAGTACGCCGAAAAAGTTGAGACAGTGCCTTGCCCCGTCCGCCACCATGTAGGCATTGCGACCAATCGAATTTCCGAAGGCGGCAAGAAGCTGAAACAGTAGTGCTGCGGAGTCTGCTTCGGTGTGTGGCTCGATCATTTGGATGACCTCGCCAGCCACGCCATGAAACGCCGCCTCACTCATCGGCTTTGGATAATTGCTATCGGCACCCGTAGTCGCACTTTTGGGGCCAGGCTGCATTTCCATTACCGATGCGGGTTTCATAGGTTTATTTAAAATTGTTAAACGTGATAATAGCGGGTTGGAGAAATGGAAAAATCATGCATCAAGATACGCGGCATATTGGCGCATCTGAAGGAGGTCGAATGTGGTTAGCGCCCTCACCCCAAAGAGTTCCTTTTTGAACGCTTCATATTGATCATTATTTTCCTGATCATAGTGGGGACGAGGCTTTGGACTGACAATGCCCTCCTCCGAGAGGCAATCATTGAAGACCAACTTGCCCCCAAAAAACTCAATGAGACCCTTCCCAACTGCAAGCCAGTAGGGGGTTGATGACGGCATGAGTATTTTTGAGTATTCAGCATGAGTTGTGTCTTCGTAATGAAAAAAAACGTGGTGCATGGTTTGCCCGTCAATCAAATTGCCTTTAATTATAATCTCGGCTAATCCCAGAATAGTTGTCGCATTCACGTCGACTCCGGGAACCGTGACATAGGTCCAGCCATTATCTGATCTTCTGGTAAGTGGCAGCCCCGAAAGCAATCCGATGACATTGGCGACATCGGTCACTCGAGCATTATGAGGTAAATAGATTATTGCGTTAGCTCCCATACGATGTCCTCCTCGAAACTTTTCTGTGGCTGATAATTGGAGACGCATGAGTCGCATTGGATTCACAACTTTCCATGCCGCCTTTCCGCGCATTTTTTCTTCTCCAATAGTTAGCAAGAGTGCGCGTTGCGCGCGAAAGCCATTCCCGGTTATTGCTGAGGGGAACAATATCAACCGATGCAAAGTATTTTGGCCCGTTCGCGGCGGGCTTGCCAAGTGGCTCAAGCAATTTCGCGGCGACGAGCACCGGGATGTCGTGCTCGGAAAAGCCAAGCACAGCGGCAACTTCACCCGTGCTGAGACGCCCGGGCAACCGGACGACGTTTAGCAGGGCAAATATCTCATTGCTACCTTGAAGCTTTTTTGTTGCGAACATGAAGGCATTGTCAGTCCCTTCATAATTCGGCGCTAGTTTACTGATGTGAGATATTGCTAGCCATATAACTCACATGAAACTTCTTGAAGTTTTGTTGCCAGTAAGGCGGATCCCCTGCCTCAGCTATGCTGACCCAATCATACCACTTTACAATTGAATATGATACCGATGCCAAAGGAGAAAAAGTTTGGTCGGAATCTTTACAAAGACACCAATAGAGCTCGTTGATGGCTCGCTCCAGCGGATACTGTTTATTCAGGTTACTGAGGCGTCGCACCTCGTTTAGTGGCATATTATCTATCAACTCATACCAATTGCAGGGATGGAAGACGCCGCTGTTTTCTTTGATCCATTTAATAGCATCTGCATCCTCGCGGCGAAGCACCCTACGCCAATTCCTCATATTGTCGTTAGTTAAACCCATTGCGTAGGGTGACCAGTCAATCGAGCCAGGAAATATGAATAGTTTGGCTTCAAGATCATTTGGTACATTGCAATTTTCGGAATTGGGATAATCTGGGGTCTCCGATTTGCGCTTGATCAAGTCCGGCATAATGGATGGCTTTCTCAGCACGTGTATCCAAGCCTCATCGACAGATGGCAAGGAACGGGAAATGTTATTTGGTTGTTTGGTGTCGATGAGCAGGTGGGCAGCTTTGACCAACAGCGCTTCCCTCAGCATGAGGCGCACTGGGCCGCGATGTGCTGTATTCCTTACGCTTTCGTTTATGCATTTCTCAAATGCCCTCCAACCTCTAGCGTCTGTTCGCTGCCAAATAGCCGCCGCTCCATCCTGCATTAGGGGGTGTTGGCTGTCGAAATTAACGAAGATTCCCTTTTTGGGCAGTTCCCCCTGCAGACCTCGTGACTTGAGATAGCACTGAAGGCCATCGTGAAAATCCTTAAATGAAAAAATCGCATTCCGTTGTTTTGCGAGATAAACCTCGATAACGTTAACTTCGTCGGAGATTTTCTGAAATTTCGTTGAGAGTTGTTTGTATTCAGCGCGCCATGCGTGAATTGTCTCAGCAACGTATGATATTTCCTCGTGCCATTGAATATATCCCCCCTCCACGCACTTGGCAAAGCTCCCCCTGACTGGCTTCTTATCAACAATTTCCGCGGCTCCGAGTCGGAGCGCTCGGCTCTCCAGTTGTTCGATGGCAGAACGGAGGTCTGCTTTGGTACGTAGAACGCGCTGGTAATGCTGTAGAGAGTCCTGAAACTCTTTCCCTCCGCGGATCATCAGAAAGTTCTCAACTTCTTCCCTTCCCATCCCGCGTGTCAAACTATCGTAGAGCAAGCCGACAATAATGCTGGCCAATTCTGTCGCTAGGGTCACGAGCAATGGTCCTCTTTTCCTCTCGTCCGGCACCTTGGCAATGGCCAATGGCGGGCCAACTTGCTTCAGAGTGGAAATTACCAGCGGCAATGTGAAGCCGCGGAGGTGCTCGTGGTGAGGTAGAGCCTGCATAAAAAAAATTACCGAAGTTCTTGTTCCTATGCAATACCGGATGTTCTTGGGAACTTCACGATTAACGAGTAGCGCGTTGACATCTTCCACTGTCCCCTGCATTTTTCATTCGGTGAAAAGCCGCAGGAAACTACTTGGCACCAGAGTGGAGCACCTCGTCTCCGACCTGTCCCTAAAACTGTCCCTCCTTTGTAGTGGTGGAGTAATGGCTGAGTACGCGGGGGTAATGCTTGATTACTCTGTAAAAATGGGTATTTTTACCCTGAAAATAGCAGCAAAATCGATCGAATCCCACCCCCTCCGCCATGCCCTTCGACCTTTTGTGAGAAGCCCTCTCCTTTCGAGCCTGTGAATACCACCGGAAATCCCCTCTCTTCCTCCATCCGGTTCAAGGTTGTGCTCGGGTTCGGGCTAGCCATTCTGGCGGTCATCATCATTGCGGCCCTCTCCATCCACAGCACCCGCGCTTTCCTCCGCACGGCGGAGTGGGTTTCGCATACTCACCGCGTGCTTGAAATCCACGAATCCATGCTACGGCATTTGATGGAGGCGGAGAGTGCCGCCCGAGGTTACCTCATCACGGGGGATGAGTTGATGCTCGACTTGTTCCGACAAGCTTCATCGGAGGGAACCAAGAACGCCGAGGATCTGCACGGGATGCTGGCGGACGACCCGGATCAGCAGGCCCGGATCCAGACAATCCAAAAGCGAATGAAGCACAAGCTCCAGAAGCTGAACGAGTTGATCGCCCTGCATCGAAGCGAAGGGACGGACGCTGCGTTAAAGCGTTTTTCCACCGTCGGACAGGAGGGCTCGATGTTCGAACTTCGCTCCCTTATGGCCGAGTTTGAACTCAAGCAGGAGCAAATTCTCGACGAGCGTTCCGGGCTGACAAACCGGATCGGACGGGAAACCATGGCCACTGTTTTGCTCGGTTCGGGCATCACCGCCGCGCTGCTGATCGTGGCCGTAGCCCTGATCTTGCGCGACATCACCGCCCGCCGTTGCGCCGAGGGATTGCTCGCCCGGGAGCGCAACCTTTTGCGAAACCTCATCGACGCTATCCCGGAACACATTTACGTCAAAGATCTTAAGGGAAACTACCTGCTCGATAACGCGGCCCACCGCCAGTTCCTCAATATTGCTGATCTGGCCGGGCTCGCCGGGCGCAGCGTGTTCGACTTTTTTCCCAAAGCGCTCGCGACGATCTATCACGACGACGACCAGAGCGTCATCCAGTCTGGAACTCCGATTCTAAACCGCGAGGAATCCGGCCTCACCACCGATGGCAAGATGATCTGGCTCTGCACCACCAAAGTCCCTTTTTACAGTGTTGAAGGGGACTTGATCGGCTTGGTATGCGTGAGCTCCGACATCAGCGCACGGAAAGCGGACGAGGAAAAACTACGCATCTTTGCCGCCCAACTTGAGCAGAGCAATGCCGAGCTTCGCGATTTCGCCGGGGTCGCTTCCCACGATTTGCAGGAGCCGCTGCGTAAAATCCGGGCTTTTGCCGACCGACTCCGGCTCAAATGCTCCAGCACTCTGGATGCACAGGGGCTGGATTACCTCGACCGGATGCAAAATGCCGCTGGGCGGATGCAGACGCTCATCCAGGATTTACTCACACTTTCCCATGTCAGCAGCCGGGCGCAGCCGTTTGAGGAAACGGACTTGGGGAGGGTCGTCCAGGACGTTTTCTCTGATCTCGAACTGGGGATCGAGCAGACCCAGGCGAAGATCGAGGTCGGGACACTGCCGAAAATTGATGCCGACCCGGTGCAGATGCGCCAGTTGTTCCAGAACCTCCTGAGTAACGCGCTTAAATTCCACAAACCCGGCCAGCCACCGGAAGTGACCATCTCCGCCCAACTGCTCCCGTCTCAGGAGCAGCAGATCGCTGAAGCTGCTCCGGGAGAGGAAATTTGCCAAATCGTGGTAGCCGATAACGGCATCGGTTTCGAGGAGCAATTCGTCGAGCAAGTCTTCACCCTATTCCAGCGGCTCCACAGCCGCCAGGAATACGAGGGGACCGGAATCGGGTTGGCCGTGTGTCGAAAGATTGCACATCGCCACGGGGGGAGTATTATAGCCAGGAGTGAGAAGGAGCAGGGGGCCACGTTTATCGTCAAGCTTCCCGTTAAACAAATCACAAAATCATGAGCAAATACGGTAAACCGATCACCATTCTGATGGCTGACGATGATGATGATGATCGTCGTCTAACGCGGGAGGCGCTTTTGGATGGGCGGCTCGCCAACGACTTGAGGTTTGTCGAAAACGGCGAGGACCTCATGGATTATCTGCGCCGCAAAGGCAAATACGGCGGTGTGGAAACACCCCGGCCCGGCCTGATCCTGCTGGACCTCAACATGCCGCGCAAAGACGGGCGCACGGTGCTCAAGGAAATCAAGAGCGACCCGGAGTTGCGCCAAATTCCCGTGGTGGTGCTGACGACATCACAGGCTGACGAGGACATCTTCAAATCCTACGATCTGGGCGTCAATTCCTACATCGTCAAGCCGGTCACCTTCGAGGCGCTGGTGGATATTCTTCAGACCTTGGAAAAATACTGGTTCGAGATCGTCGAACTCCCGCCCGACAGCGCCGGTTAGCGCAACCAATGCCTGACGCATCTGAGAAACGACAGCGTTTTTTCGTAGCATCGCCAGGAAAAACTCCGCTATCCTTCCTGCAACCCGGCACATGGAGTTTTCCATTTTAGCGACGCTGATCGTCGCGCTTATTTTCCTCTCCGCTTTTTTCTCCGCGATGGAGACGGCGTTTTTCTCGTTGCAGCCAAGCCAACTCCGTCACATCCAGAACAAAGCCCTGGCCGAAACCTTGGCGCGGCTACTAGCCAATCCCCGGCGGCTCCTGAGTGCGTTGTTGCTGGCCGATGCCTGCGTCAATCTCCCCCTGATCCTTCTCTGCCTGCTTCTGCTGCGGGATACTCCGCGCCATGGGATCCCTTACTGGGCCTGTGCGCTGGTCATCTTTGCTGTTGTCGTGGTGCTCTGTGACTTGATTCCCAAAATGGTTGCCCTGCGTGCGCCGTTGCGGGTAGCGACGTTCGGAGCCCACGCGTTTGACCTGCTGCTGCCCATACTCGATCCCGTCTGTCAGAAATTGCAGTGGACCAGCGAACGTGTCGCCGATGCGCTCACCCCAAAATCCTTCACCGCGCGCACGCCGCTGGACGAGGGCGAACTGGAGACGCTCATCGAACTGAGCGCAGAAGAAGGAGCGCTCCATTTGACCGAAAGCGAGATCATCCAGGAAATCCTCAAACTCGGCAACAAGACCGCCCGCGACTGCATGACGCCGCGGCTCGACATGTTCGCCATCCCCGACAACCTCACCAATGAACAGGCGTTCGAGCAACTTCGCCTCAAACGGTTCCGACGCGTGCCGGTCTTTGCGGATATACCGGACAATATTCTGGGGCTGCTGGACGTGAAGCGCTTCCTGCTCACGCCCGATCTGCACTACACCGAACAACTCACGCCTCCCAGCTACGTGGCGGAAACAATGAAGGCGCTCGATTTGCTCCGCAGTTTTCTCACCCACCCGCAGCGGTTGGCCATCGTGGTGGATGAGTTCGGCGGGACGGAAGGCGTCGTTGCCCTGCCCGACGTAGTGGAGCAGATCATCTCCGACGCGATCCCCTCCGCCGACGAAGACCTCTACATCGAGAGCGGCGGCGATGGCGTGCTGATGGTTGCGGGCAATGTCCGGCTGGACGATCTGGGTGAACGCACCGGCGTCGATCTGGAGACCGAGGGAATCGACACCATTGGCGGCCTCGTCTTCAACCAACTCGGCTCCCTGCCGCGCCCCAGCGATGTCCTGATGGTGAAAGGACTGCGCGTCACCATCCGGCGCGTGAGCCGCAAACGAATTCACGAGATGCTGGTGGAAATCCCGCCTCCCTTGGAAGCCGCTGAAGAGGAGGAAGGCGCATGATGCTCTGGCTTGCCATCGTGGTCTTGTTGCTCGTCTCCTTCGTTTTTTCCGGGATCGAAGCGGGACTTTTGAGCCTCAACCGCGTTCAACTCCGCAATCGAGTGAAACACCGGGATCGCGCCGCCTTGCGTCTCCAGAAACTTCTCAAGGACCCGGAGCGCTTACTGCTGACTGTGGTTATCGTGACCAACATGGCCAACATCTTTGCCATCACGCTCGCCACGACGGTCTTTGTTCGGCACTGGGGACACGCGGGCTATGTTGTGGCGCTACTGATTTTTCTGCCGCTTTATCTCTTCGGTCTGGAACTCTTCCCCAAGGCGCTCTTCCGCCGCTTTCCCACGCCCGCTCTGGCGTATCTCTCCCCGCCGCTGCGTCTCGCTTACCTGGCCTTGGGGCCGCTACTCCGGGGGAACGTCCGTCTCTCCCGACGGCTGTTGCCGCCGATGGAAACCCGCAAACTCTTTGCCGCGCGCGAGGATTTTAAATACTTGACCTTGGAAACTGAACGCAGCGGAGCGATCTCGCCCGTGGAGAGACAGTTGATTCACGGGGTGGTCGATTTCCGCTCCGTCAATGCACAAGACTTGATGCAACCGCTTGCGGATTTCATCACCATCCCCCACAGCGCCGAAATCGAGGAACTCATTGCCGCAAGCCGCAACGGCAAGGTGGAGCGCTTTCTCGCGCTCTCGGAGACGGGCGAAATTCTCGGGCTGGTTTCGTTTTTTGAAGCCGTGCTGGCCCGCGGGCCACACGCAAAAATCAGTTCTCACATCCGCCGGATTGTTTCCGTGCGGGGATCGGAATCGGCCTTCCGAGTATTACGCAGGATGCGGACTTCCCGGACCCAAGCGGCGCTGGTGATGGAGGGAGACGTCCCGCTCGGAATCATCTTCGCCGAAACCCTCTACCGGCGGCTGGTCTCGGGGTAGCGGGCAACCATTTTCCGGACGACTTCGCTAATGAGGTGCGCCGCTGCGCAGAAATCCATCCGCCCTGTGTTGATCGTCAGGGTGTAGTTCAACGGATCGTCAATGGAGGCGTTGAAATAGCGTTTGACGTAGCGGCAGCGCCCTTGGTCAACTTTTTTGACGTAGGTGGCGGCCTCATCATGGGTCAGCCCATGGGATTCGGCGGCATGTGCCACCCGTTTTTCCAGCGGCGCCACCAACCGGACGTGCAACGCGGGTTTGAATTTCGCAGTGATTAGGTTGGCACCACGCCCCACCAGAATGACATTGCCCATCCGCGCCAGCCGGAAGAGGGTTTCTGAAGTCTGTTCCGCCAGTCTCCAAGCCGAGGGGTGAAGACCGAGCGTTTCTTCCACGGCGTTAATCAGACCGGGCCGAACGTCCTCGGGAAGGAACCGCTTGAGGGTTTCAGGCATTCTATGGTCTTCCAAGACTTTCTGGACGAGGTTCTTGTCAAAAACAGTCCAAGGTGGACCACCCCATTCGGCGTTATCCTGATTCAAAAGCTGCGCCACGAGTTCTCCAATCGTAAAGGCGCCAGCTCCAGCTTCCCGCGAGAGTGTGATAATCGGCAGCGCGGGTTTGTCTTTGTGTTCAGCCTGATGGCTGTGGGCTTCGAGGTAAGCTCGACATCCCGCCAAGGGATCGAGTAAGTAATCGTTCATAACTCAATTATCCTCTTTTTTAGGGAAATCACAGCTATTTTTCCGAAAAAGTGATCTTTTATCGTAATTTCTAATTTTAGAAAAGCGATCCTCTCTCCCATGAACTCCAACGAACCAGCGCCGCAAGAGATGGGGGAACCGTCCACACCGCCGGTTCACAAACGCCGGGTCCGCTATTCCGGCAAGAATCCGCGCCGATTCGATCAGAAATACAAGGAGCGGGCTCCCGAAAAATACCCGGAGACCATCGCCAAGGTCATCGCCTCAGGCAAAACACCCGCCGGGACACATCGACCCATCATGGTTTCGGAAATTCTGGAGGCACTCCGACCACAACCGGGTGAAACGATGGCGGATTGCACGCTCGGGTTTGGCGGCCATGCCCGGGAACTCCTCGCCCGCATCCAACCGGGCGGACGATTGATTGGACTGGACGCCGATCCGCTGGAACTCCCGCGCACGGAAGCGCGGTTGCGTGAACTCGGGTTCGGGACGGAGACGTTCAGCGCGCATCGGAGCAATTTCGCCGGGCTCCCCAAGGTGCTCGCTGCCGAGGGACTGATTAAAGGGGTGGATATGATCCTCGCAGACTTGGGCGTTTCCTCCATGCAGCTCGACGATCCCGAGCGTGGATTTTCCGTAAAGGCAGAGGGACCTCTCGACATGCGGATGAACCCCCGGCGCGGTCAGCCCGCCTCAGTATTACTGGAGAAGATCAATGCGGAAGAATTGGCGGCATTACTCACGGAGAATGCCGACGAACCGCACGCGGATGTCTTGGCGCGCGCCTTGGCGGGAGGAGCGTTCGCCACCACACTGGCGCTCGGCGCGGCCATTCGTAAGACACTCGCGCATCGCCCTGAGGCGGAGGTAACCTTGAGCATCCGGCGGGTTTTCCAAGCGCTGCGCATCGCCGTGAACGAGGAATTCACGGCGCTGGAAACCTTTCTGCGCGCCCTGCCCGCCTGCCTGCGTTCGGGAGGGCGCGTCGCGGTGCTCACCTTCCACTCTGGCGAGGATCGGCGCGTAAAAAAAGCGTTCGAAGCTGGATTACGCGAGGGCGTTTACGCGGAGATCGCCCACGAAGTCATCCGCCCTAGCCCAGAGGAATGCCGCAGCAACCTGCGCTCCACCCCGGCCAAGCTGCGCTGGGCGGTGAGGGCGTAAATCCCGGCGTTGGCGCTGCTCTAGTTTCCCCCTTGCCGGAGCCGGTAAGCATTGCGGTAGTCGCGCGGGGAGATGCGCATTTCCTTGCGGAAGCGGCGAGAGAAATACAATTCGTCCTCGAATCCGACCGCGTGGGCGATGGCGTTGATCGGCTGCGTCGTCTCCACCAAAAGGCGGCATGCCTCGCGCAGTCGGAACTGCTGGAGCAGATGCGCAGGAGGCAGTTTTCCAGCCTCCGCCCAACGCCGACGGAAGGTGGAGACGGACATCCCATACCGGTGCGCCAATTCCTCGAAATCGACCGTCTTGCCCGGATGGCGCTGCACCTCTGCGATCAGCCGATGGACCGCCTGATCCCCCAGCGCTTGGGCAGGCGAGGCCAGGTGCGTTTCCAAGAGGATCCGCTCGCAAACCCGGTCCACGCGGTCCACGACCGACGCCGGATCGGATGCGCTGGCGAGTTCCGCGAATTCCGCAATCTGCGCGTTGACCGCCACCAGGTCGCCGATGGGCCATACGGGACGTTGAGGGTCAATCAAGCGGCTTTGCTTGAACTTGGACATCAGCCGGGCGTCGTAGATAAAGTAAAGCTCGTCCCAAGTTTCCTCCGGCACGGGCGGGCCGTATTCGACGTATTCGCTCGGCCACTGAGTCAAGACACACGGGGCCTGAATTGTCCATGTTTGCCCGGCGCGGCGGAACTCACCGCGTCCCCGCAGGATAAGCGAAAAATTGCAGGTATCGAAGGCAGTCCTTATCCAATGGTCCTTCTGGGCGAAGTCGGCGTTAATCAGCGGAAACGCCGAGGGAAAACGACGAGGAAAGGGAGCCCAGTGTTTGACTAAAATATCCATGTTTTTGAAAAGTCTATCCATTCCAACGCCAAGGGGAATCCCTTATTTTCACCCTTGTATGAAACCTCGTGTTCTCCTCTTTTGGGGCGGTTGGGACGGGCATCAGCCTGAAAAAATCGCGCAACTTTTCGCAAATGAACTCACCCAGCATGGCTTCGAAGTGCAGGTGGAGTCCTCTCTGGACTGTCTCAATGACGCGGAAGCGTTAAAAAAATACACACTCATTTTCCCGTGCTGGACGATGGGCAAACTCAGCGACGAGCAAAGCAAGGCGCTCCAGGAGGCCGTAAAATCCGGCGTCGCGCTGGGCGGTATCCACGGCGGCATGGGCGACGCGTTCCGTGGCAACATCGACTACGAATGGATGACCGGCAGTATTTTCGTGGGCCACCCGCATGTGGGCGATTACACCGTGCGCATCAAGGATTTTGCCAGCCCGATCACGCAGGGGCTTCCCGGCACGTTCGCTTACCGTTCGGAGCAATATTATATGCTGGTTGACCCGGCCAACCACATCCTCGCGGAAACAGAATACCTCTACGAAGGCCGCGCCTGCACGATGCCCGTGGCGTGGGTCAAGACATGGGGCAAGGGCCGCGTCTTCTATTCCGCTCTGGGCCACGACCCGAAGGAGTTCACCAAATTCCCCGAAGCCCTCACCCTCACCGTGCGCGGCCTGCTCTGGGCGGCGGGAAAACTTTAATTCTCAACCCCAACATTCCTCCATTCCATGAGCAAACTTCCCACCATCAAAGTCGGCGTCATCGGTTGCGGTGACATCAGTAAGGCCTATTTCCCCGGCTGCAAGACCTTCCCCATCCTGGAAATTGTTCACTGCGCCGATCTCGACCTCTCCCGCGCCGAGGCCAAGGCCAAGGAATACGGCATCCCGCGCCACGGCTCCGTCGAGCAGCTCCTCGCAGACCCGGAAGTCGATCTCGTCGTCAACCTCACCATCCCCAGGGCGCACTCCAGCGTGAACCTGGCCGCCATCGCAGCGGGCAAGCACGTCTATTGCGAAAAACCGTATGCCATCAGCCGCGAGGAAGGGCTCCCCGTGTTGGAAGCCGCCAAGGCCAAGGGGCTTATCGTCGGCAGCGCTCCGGACACGTTCTTTGGCCCCTCCCACCAGACCTGCCGCAAGCTCATTGACGACGGCGTGATCGGCAAGCCGGTCGCCGCCGTGGCGTTCATGGCCTGCCCTGGACATGAATCCTGGCACCCCAGCCCCGCGTTTTATTACGACATCGGCGGCGGCCCCATGTTCGACATGGGCCCGTATTACCTCACCGCATTGGTCAATTTACTGGGGCCGATGCAGCGCGTCAGCGGTTCGACGAAGATCACCCGTTCGGAACGCCTGATCACAAGCCAGCCGCTCAACGGCACGAAGGTCGAGGTGAAAACGCCGACGCATCTCGCCGGGACCATCGACTTCCAGAACGGCGCTATCGCCACCGTGATGATGAGCTTCGACGTAATCAGCCATCATCTCCCATGCATCGAGATTTACGGAACCGAGGGAACGCTCGCCGTGCCCGATCCCAACGGCACCGGCGGCGACGTCTTAGTGCGCCGCAGCGAGCACCGGGAATGGCGCAACATGCCGATCACGCACACCGCGGTGCCCCACCGTGGCGCAGCCGTTGCCGACATGGCCTATGCCATCATCGAAAAACGCGCGCACCGGGCTAACGGCGCGATGGCGCACCATGTTGTAGACGCCATGCAAGCCTTCGAGGAATCCTCGTGCGCCGGACGGCATATCGAACTCACCACCACCTGCGAGCGCCCCGCCCCCCTCTCTCCGGGGCTGGAAACAGGCGTGATCGGGTAAAACTAAAATCTCTCACCACGAAGAGCACGAAGGACACAGAGAATGACCCAAGAGGTTATTCTTTCCCTTCGTGCTCTTCGTGTTCTCTGTGGTGAATCCTGATTTCAGGGCTTCCTGAACTGCTTTTGGATTGCATTCACCGTGCGGGCTGCGTGAAACTCAGGCTTGCCGGATGTGATGGCAGAACCCTCCCGGCGAGGAATTGCTTCTATGATCTCGAAACAACCCACCGTCGTTATCGAAAACCTTGAGCCGCTGGTTGACGGCGGTCGCCACCTCATCAAAAGAGTTGTCGGGGATGATTTGGTGGTCGAAGCCGATATTTTCAAAGACGGTCACGACCAGATCAGCGCCCTGCTCAAGTGGCGCAAGCAGGGGGACATCGCGTGGAACGAGACACCGATGCAGGCCCTCATCAACGACCGCTGGAGCGCCACTTGCTCGCTCTTCGAGAACGCCATCCACGAATACACCATCGAGGCGTGGGGCGATCCGTTCCGCTCCTGGCAGCACGAGTTCCATAAAAAATTCGAGGGCGGCGTCACTCCGCTGGAAAGTGAGAAGCTCGAAGGCGCAGCCATCGTGCGCGGCGCGGCAGACCGGGCGTTGCTCCCGGTGGACAAAAAGCGCCTCGAAGAAATCTCCACACTGATCCAAACCTCCGAACCTGCGCAGGTGGACGCCATCGCCCATTGGAGCGAACTGGAAGCCCTCATGATTGCCTGGGCTGACCGGACGCTCTCCACGGAATACCTTCCCTATCCTCTCGTTTCGGTGGACCGCGAACAGGCGCAATTCAGCGCCTGGTATGAGTTCTTCCCGCGCTCCGCCGAAGGCCACGCCGACAAGGGTTCCACCTTCCGCGACTGCTTGAAGCGCGTGGACGACGCACGCGCGATGGGCTTTGACGTGATTTATTTCCCGCCCATCCATCCCATCGGCACCACACACCGCAAAGGAAAAAACAACGCCGTGGTCTGCGAACCCAGCGAACCGGGCGTCCCCTACGCCATCGGCAACCGCCACCAGAAATGCCCCAACGGCGGCGGGCACAAGGATGTTGCGCCGGAACTCGGCACGCTCAAGGATTTCGACTGGCTTGTGGCGCAAATCCACAAGCGCGGCATGGAGGTCGCCCTCGACTTCGCGCTGAACTGTTCGCCCGATCACCCCTACGTCCACGAGCATCCCGAGTGGTTCTTCAAACGGCCCGACGGCACCATCAAATACGCCGAGAACCCGCCCAAAAAATACGAGGACGTTTACCCGCTCAACTACCAGAACGAAAACTGGCGCGAGCTTTGGGAGGAACTCACCCAGGTCGTCCTCTTCTGGTGCAGCCACGGCGTGAAAATCTTCCGCGTGGATAATCCACACACCAAACCGGTCGCCTTCTGGGAATACTTGATCGCCAAAGTCAGCGCCCAATATCCGGACGCCATCTTCCTCTCCGAAGCGTTCACCCGGCCAAAGATGATGAAAGTACTGGGCAAAGTCGGCTTTCAGCAGAGCTACACCTACTTCACCTGGCGCAACAACAAGCATGAGTTGACCGAGTATTTCACCGAACTCACCCAGACAAGCATGGCCGAGTATTTCCGGGGCAACCTCTTCACCAACACCCCGGACATCCTCCCTTACTTCCTCCAGCAGGGAGGGCGGCCTGCGTTCCTGATCCGCGCCGCGCTCGCTGCCACGCTCTCCACCGCCTACGGCATCTACAGCGGCTTCGAGCTTTGCGAAAACGCGGCGGTCCCCGGCAAGGAGGAATACCTCGACAGCGAGAAATACCAGTTCAAGGGCCGCGATTGGAACGCGCCTGGCAACATCAAGGATTTCATCACGCGCCTCAACCGCATCCGGCGCGAGAACCGGGCACTGCACGAATATTCCAATCTCCAGTTCTACCAAGCGGAGAACGAAAACGTCCTCTTCTATGGAAAGATGACGGAATCGCGCGACAACATCATCCTCGTCGTCGTCAACCTCGACCCGTGGAACCGGCAGGACTCCTACATCCACGTCCCCATCGAAGAATTCGGCTGGATGGAGAACGACACCTATCAAGTCCACGACCTCCTGAGCGACGAACGCTACCTCTGGCACGGCAGCCGAAACTTCGTCGCCCTCGATCCGCACCACAAGCCGGTCCACGTCTTCCGCGTGCGCCGATGGATGAGCTGCGAGCAGGATTTCGACTATTATTTTTAGGCCAGACGCGTCGCAGAATCCTTCACCACCCGATAGCGCGCGAAGCATTCGCCTTCCACGGTTTCCATTGCTTCCAGGCGGCACTCCATCGCGGCGGGAAGAAATTCGCCGGGGCCGCCGATGAGCGTCGGAGTGGCCTCGCCACCAAACAGACGCGGGCAAAACGTCAAGTTGATCTCATCCACGAGGCCCGCCTCCAACAGCGAGCGCAGCAGCGTCGGTCCGCCTTCACAAACCAACCGCCGGACGCCGTGACGGCTTCGCAGCGTTTGCAACATCGCGCGCAAATCGACTTCCGCCCCTTCCTCCAAATACAACACCGCCTTGCCCTCCAATGCGGTGCGCACCGACTCCGGCATCCGCTGCGTGGAAAAGACGAGGGGACGCGGCGCGGCTTGAAAAATCGGTGCTTCGGAGTCGATCTCTCCCGATCCGCTCACCACCACGCGCAACGGCTCTGTCGGCAGTCCCCGACGAACTCGCCCGGCCTGGAGTTCCGCATCAGGAAGCCCCATCCGCATCCGTTCGGTTTCGAGCGTGCCGCGCCCGGCCAGCACGGCGTCGGCGCACGCGCGGATTTCCAGCAGTCGATGTTTGTCGCGCGGAGAGGAAAAATCCGCCCGCGTCCGGTTGCGCGTGGTCACGCGGCCATCCCAAGTGAGAGCGAAGTTCACCGCTACTTCGGGGAGGGGAGAGGAATCGGAAGCCAGTTTCACCTTTGTGTTCTTTGCGCGATTATTTTTCGGCGGATTCTTCAGCCATCGCGATTTCGTGTTCGAGTTGACCGACCTCCCGACCCATCTCGCCCAGCGCGGCGTGCTCGGTGGGTCGGTAACCAATATAGACCGCGCAACCGACGAGACTCCAGAGGATCAGCACGAAGTAGCCTGTAAGCGAAATCGTGATCGCCGTCGGTTCGGGAATTTGGCACAGCCCGCCAAGGAGTTTGATGAAAAGCCCCTCGCGCAAGCCCGTGCCACCGATGCTGATCGGGATCGAAGTGATCGTGTTGACGATGGGCATAACGCCCCAGAAATCGAGCAGCGAACTGCGGTCGGTGAATGCCCGGCCCACGCAGTAGAAAAGCGTGAACGAGCCGAGATGCACGGGCACACAAAGCAGGAGCGCCAGCAGCGACGAACCCCATGCGCGCCCATACTGATTATAGGCCACCGAGAGATCGACGAGCTTGTCCCGCATCGGCATACGCGCGGGGAGTTTGTGAACGAGACCAAATCCCGTGATGAGAAAGGAGAGCGCGATAAAGCCGATGCTGCCGCCGAAGATGACCAGCAGAGTGTAGAGCAGTGTGGAGGAAGTCGGCGTCTGCGTGAGCCATTGGTAGCGGAACGCAATGACCGTCCCCGCAATGAGGATCAGCCCGAAGAGCCCCATGAGCCGGTCCATCAGCACCGCCAGCAACGCAGCCGGTTTCTTGCCGGGAGTTTCCTTGAGTAGATAGAAAATCTTCGCTACATCGCCGCCCGTTCCTCCGGGCATGAACGGGTTGAAGAGGATGCCTATCATGAAGAGCGAAGCAAGCCGCCACCAGCCGATGGCGATGCCCTGCACGCGCAGCAAAATCTGCCAGCGGGTGATGGCCGCCACTTCCACGATGCCGAACACACCGAAGGCAGCGGCGATCCACCAAAGCTTCGCATGCGAAAGCGCCGCCAACATTTGCCGGTTCTTCTCCGCATCGCGGAAGAGGAAGGCGAGGATGCCTGCGGTGATGGCGACTTGTAAAAACTTTACATAAAACTGCTTACCAAATAATACTCCAAAAAGAACAACTACGCAGACTATTTTTATAATGTTTCCAAATAATAAATACATTAACACCAGCAACAGCGATACCGTGACCTGAATGATTGTTGAAAGGGGTTTCTTGTTCATGTTCCAAAGGTTTCTTTCCAGCGCTGGAGCGAATCGGCGATCTCCTCACGGCTTCGCCGAGGACTCATTTCCCAGACGAACAGAGTTTCTTTAGGGATAAGCGGAATCAATTTTTGATAATCGACCGAGCCACCCGTGAACGGCGCTTGGTGGTCGCGCCCCGGCCAGGCGACATCGTGCAGGTGGCAACCGATGAGCCTCGGGCCAACCTTGGTGAGCCACTCGGCGTGATCGACAAATCCGAGGTTATGCCGGATTTGCACATGCCCGATGTCATGCCAGTAGCCAACGGTGGGCGCGGGGTAGGTCGCCAGAAGATCGTCGAACTCGCGTTCGCTCGGGATTTCCTCATACGCCTGCCGACTTTCCAATCCGAGCCGGACACCCTTGGCGGCGGCGTGATCCACGATCCGCGCCAGGCAGTCCTTGAGCCGTGCAATAAACTTGGGAGCGATCTGCTCCCGCCGCTGCACGGCGCGCGTTTTGAGTCGGGCGTATTCGGGCGAAAGATGGCAGCCCGAAGAAGCCAGTTCGATGAGTTGCGTGGTTACGGGCGGCATCGCCACGCGCCCGCAATGCAGGACGACGTTGGGCGCGCCAAGCCGCTCGGCGAAATCAATCGTCTGGAGTGTTTGCCGCACGGCGCGGTCCCGCTCCGCCTCCCGGTGGGAGGTGAATTGCAGGCAATCGGGCGAGGGCGTCAGGATTTCCACCGGCAGCGGGCAAAAGTTGTGCAGGCTGGAAAACTCCACGCGCCCTTTCTCCCTCATCCCCTGAATGCCATGCATCAGCGAGATCCGGATGCCGTGGCCGAGTTCGATCCGGTCGAACCCGAACTCCAGCAACTCCTCCAGCATGACAGCGCCGTCGGTGTGGCGGGAGGAATTCCAGCAGGTGGAGATGGAGAGCATGGCAACCGATTACGACGCCCAGGTAATAAGCCGCAACTCGTGGGCCTGGGTGAGGCTCGGGTGGGTCGGGATCACGCGGACATTGAAGCCGTAAGCGCCGCTCTCCGGAGCCTGGATGGTTCCACGGTAGAGATGGTTGCCGCTGGCGTCTTTCTTGGACTCCGTGAGATCGACAGCCAGCGGTCGCTCAATCTGGTTATCAACAGTTTCGCCGACATAGACTTGCACGCGGACAAACTCGGGGCTGAGTTCGCCCAGATGCACGCGAGCTTCAACGGTGAGCGAATCGCCAACAAGCACGTTGACCTGGTCTGGGTTAACAATATTGACGCTGTTGACTTTCACCTGACCCCAGAGCTGGCGAATCTGCTTTTTCCACGCGGAAACTTCACGGGCTTTGGCAGCGCCACTAACTCCCAAGCGGGCGGCGGCGGCGGCGGCGGGCTCATACATCAGCTCGCTATATTCCTGCACCATGCGCTGGGTGTTGAAGACGGGGGTAACGCTGCGGATCGACTCGCGCATGAGTTGCAGCCAGGCGATAGGCAGCCGTCCGTCGGGCTTGGCGTAATAGAGCGGAACAACCTGCGTTTCGAGGATGTGGAAGAGGCTTGCGGTATCGACTTCGTTCTGGAACTCGACACTTCCGTCAGTGATTTCCGCGCCGATGGCCCAGCCATTCTTGCCGTTGTAGCTCTCGCACCACCATCCATCGAGAACACTCAAATTGAGACCACCGTTGGGCGGGAGTTTCATGCCGCTGGTGCCGGAGGCTTCCAGCGGACGCAGCGGATTGTTGAGCCAGAGATCGACGCCCTGAGTGAGGCGGCGCCCGATGTAAGTATCGTAGTCTTCCACGAAAACGAGCCGTCCTTCCAGCCCCTCATCGCGCGACCACCGGTAAACCTCCTGGATGAGGCGCTTGCCGCCCTCGTCCTTCGGATGCGCCTTGCCAGCAAAGACGAATTGCACGGGCCGTTCGGCATTGGTGAGGATGCGCTTGAGGCGATCCATATCCGAGAACAGCAGCGTGCCGCGCTTGTAGGTGGCGAACCGGCGGGCGAACCCGATGGTGAGAATCTCGGGATCGAGAAGCCGATTGACGCTGCGAATGCGTTCGGGAGATTCGCCGATGCGCTCGCGCTGGATGCGGACGCGTTTGCGGACGAACTCGACGAGCCGGAGCTTGAGCGCCTGGTGGGTGACCCAGAGTTCCTCGTCGGGAATGTCGATCACACCACGCCAGAAGTCCGGCTCCGTGAGGTGTTCTGGCCAGTCCGGGAGATACTTGTTGTAAAGCGCTGCGAACTCCGGAGCGAGCCACGTCTTGGTGTGGATACCGTTGGTGATGGAACCGATGGGCACCTCGTCCTTGGGCACACCCGCCCAGACATCCTGCCAGAGCCCCTGGCTGACTTCGCCGTGGAGCTTGCTCACGCCGTTGGCGTGGCGGCTGGTGCGTAGAGCCAGGATGGTCATCGAGAAAGCGTCCACCTTGTTGACCGTCGTCTGCCCGTAGGAGAAGAAGTCGTCGAAGGAGATGCCCACCTTCGCCGGGTAATCGTTGAAATACTTCTGCATCAGATCGCGCGGGAAGGCGTCATTGCCTGCCGGGACCGGGGTGTGGGTGGTGAAAACATTCGCCGCCGCGACGAGCTGGAGGGAGCTCTTGAAGTCGAGCCCATTCTCCTGAACCCCGCGCCGCATCAGTTCCAGCGAAAGGAAGGCCGAATGCCCTTCATTCATGTGATAGACCGACGGCTTGAGCCCCATCGCGTTGAGCGCATGGACGCCGCCGATGCCGAGCACGATCTCCTGCCGGATACGCATTTCGAGATCGCCGCCGTAAAGCTGCGCGGTGATGAGTCGGTCCTCTGGGCGGTTCTCTGTGATGTCGGTATCCAGAAGATAAAGCGAGATGCGCCCGATCACCATCTGCCACACCTTGGCATGCACATCGCGGTCAAGGATGCGCACGGAGATGACGAGCGGCTTGTCGGCCACGCGGACCTCCTTCATCGGCAGATGATGGAAATTCTGGTTGAGGCTGACGCTCTCCTGCCAACCGTCCTTGTTGATCTGCTGCTTGAAATAGCCGTGGCGGTAAAGCAGCGTCATGGCGACAAAGTTAATCCCCAAGTCGCTGGCCGCCTTGCAATGGTCGCCGGAAAGGATGCCAAGCCCGCCCGAGTAGTTGGGGATCGACTCATGAAACCCGAATTCAGCGGAAAAATAAGCGACCAGCTTGTTATTGCGCGTGGCACCATAGGTGTCCTTGCGGGCCATGTAGGCCTTGAATTGGCCATAAACCCGGTTCATTTCCCGGAGAAAATCATCGTCTTCGGCGAGTTCCGTCAATCGGCCCTGGCGGCAGAGTTGAAGCATCCGCACCGGATTATGGTTGGTGCGGGTCCAGAGCTCGGTATCGAGGTGGCGGAAGAGGCTGCGGGCGTCGGGTTCCCAGGTCCACCAAAGATTGAAGACCATCTCGCGGAGCGGTTCGAGTTCGACTGGCAGTTTCGGAATAACGTTGAAGGCAAATAACGGCTGCATGAATTTTGTTTCCCCCTGATTGTTTGAAAATATGAATTCCCTTGGAAACCCGCTCTGATCGCAGGCCCAAGGCCAGCAACGATACCGGCAGGAAAGCCGGGTGCAAGTCAAGAAAACCGGGAGGGCGAGAGTAAGTTGAGAGAAATTTTGCTTCCGCGTTCTTTCTCTCAACTCTCGTTAGTTGCGCCCCAGGCCGAAACCTGCAACCATGGCCTCCAGTGAAAGCCCCGTTCAGCCTGTTTCTCGCCCTCCGCTACCTTAAACCCAAGCGCACGTTTGTGAGCGTCATCACGCTCATCTCCATCCTCGGAGTGACAATCGGGATCACCGTTCTAATCCTCGTTATCTCGGTAATGACCGGATTCGACCGGGAACTGCGCAACAAGGTGCTCGGATTCGAGCCGCATATCCTCGTCCAGAACAGTAATGGCTCGCTGGAAGACTGGCAACCGCTGCTCAAAAAAATCCGCGCCACACCCAACGTCGTTGCTGCTGCGCCGTTCGTGCAGGGACCGGTAATCGCCGAGTTCGAGACCCAGTTCGTCAAACATCGAACGACACCAATGATCCGCGGGATCGATGTCGCGCAAGAGCAAAAAGTGACGGACATCGCCAAGTTCATCCTGCCGGGTGGCAAGCTCGATCTTTCCGGCGACACGACAGTAATCGGCGCGGATCTGGCCGAAATGCTTGGTATCCGCGTCGGCGACAAAGTGACGGTCTACTCGCCCGGCAAAATCAATGATATTATCGATGCCCTCAAAGAAGCAGAGAAAAACCCGAAGGTGCTCGAACACGTCAAGGAACTCGTTCTGCCCAAGGACTTGACCGTGACAGGGATTTTCAGGAGCGGGAGCTACACCTACGACTCCAACTTCCTATTCGTACCCCTATACATAGGCCAGGAGCTGTATGGCATCAGCGAAACCGATGCGATTACGGGCATCTCCGTGAAAACGGCGGACCCCAATCGCGCTGGAGAAGTGAAACGGGGGCTGGCCCCCATCCTTCCCTCCGGCGTCACAGCCGCGACGTGGGAGGATTTAAACAAGACGTTTTTCGACGCCGTGGCGATGGAGCGCAATGTGATGTTCTTCCTGCTCCTCTTCATCATCGTCGTGGCGGCGTTCGGGATCATGAACACGCTCATCACCGTCACAGTGCAAAAGACTCGCGAGATTGGCATCATGAAAGCCTTGGGCGCGACGACGGAGCAGATCGTTTGGGTGTTTCTCGCGCAGGGGATGGTGGTCGGCTTCTTCGGAAACATAACTGGACTGGCTCTCGGGATGACGCTCATCAGATACCGCAATGAATTCAAAGACTGGCTGGCTGAGACGCTCGGCGTCCAAGTCTTCCCGGCGGACGTCTATCAATTCTCCAAAATCCCCGCCCAAGTGGTGCCTCACGATGTCGCGGTGATTTGTATTAGCACCTTTGTTATCTGCTCGCTCGCCGCGTTGATCCCGGCCTACTTCGCCGCCCGGCTCGACCCAGTGAAGGCGTTGAGACAGGAGTAGAAGACAAGCCGCAGAATTCGGAATCAAAATATCGAAGCAACAACAGAAGCATGACAGCGAGGCATTTATCCCTAACATTGAGCGTTGTCACCGGAATGGTTTGGGGTGGCTACGCACTCCTCGCACCCAAATTTGCTCTCTTCCCTTTGCTAGGGCTACTTCCAATGAAACTATGGATGCTGGCCCTCCATGGACAGTGCTATTTATTGCTATTCCCAATAGCGGTATATGTTTCGATTCCTGTTTTAGCTTGGTGCCTCAAGTCTGCCAAAATAGCTTGGTTCATTCCAATTGCTCCGTTTATCGGCGCCTGGCTCGCAGTCGCACAGTTTCTATCGGGGACTTCCGTTTTTGTATCACGCCGCGCGATTTGAGAAAAAGTGACAAAGGTTTGAGAACTTTTTAGGAATCGGCTGGAAAACGGTAGCCGGATTGCAACATTCCCGCACCGGCCTTGCAAGGGGCTTTTTTACCCCTCGTATGCGCCCGTCGTTTCGTTCCAAAGCGCGCCCCGCGTGAACCACTTCGTCAGCTTGATATTGATGGCTGGGGCGGTTTGAAATCCGATGCCCGTGAAGGCAGAGCCGGTATGGGGTGAATCAGGTCGCTCGGAGTAGATCACATCCCACTGGCACCAAAATCCGAAGGCCGTGCCAGATACGATCAGCTCCATGACAACAAAGGCGCGGACTACGCGCCGAGCGTGGCCGTGCCGCTGGCAAGGGCAGAGAAAAGGACCTTGCAGTCCATTTCCACCATGATGAGTTTGTTCGCCATCTTCGCGGGCTTCACCTTGGCGGAGACGTAGATGTCGAACACGTTGCGCAGGGTGTCGCCCTGGTCATATTGCTGGGCTTTGATCCAGCCGCGAATCGTGCCGGGGCCGCTCAGGACCACGTATTCCCCCGTAGAGGGATCGGGCTTGCCGAGCATGAGGCTTTCGATGGCAAGTTCGCTCACATTGAAGAGCGCAAAGCTCACGTCGAGCGTCTTGCTCACCGTGAGAGAATCCGTGCGCTGATATCGTGCCAGCCCTGGCCGAAGCGCACGCGATTCTTGCTGCTGCAAAAGGGGGCCGCCCCGGTCGAAAGAAACAGTCATCTGCACCCGCCTTGCAACCCGATTTATTTGGCAATGCAAAGGGTTTGCAAAAGCGGCGCGTGATTCAATCTGGAGCTTCAAAAAGTTCTCAAACCTTTGTGAATAATGGGGTTTTACCCCAAAAAGTTCTCAAATCGGGCGCGGGCGATTCAATCTTGCGTAAGTCCTTGAGTTAAGGGCTATTTCAGGCAATTTCGGCCTGATTCAATGTTTCTCAAACCATCTGTCGGGAATCAGTTTTCCACTGATCGTATTCCGTTTTCTCCTCCCTCTTTTTCCTGATTTCCTGAGTTCCTGATTTGTTTCACTCAGCTGAACGGAGCCGCTGGATCTGGATTTGCACGCTCACCCTGCCCCGCCACTCGTTGCGTTCGATGCGGAAGGCGACGTCCCATGGCGGACGGGGTAGGGGATCTGCCGCGCCGTTGAAAAAAACGGCCTCGTGGCGTGTCCCGTTCTGCCCGAGCGTAAAACGCAGATGCTTCTCCTTCATCACCACCGGCTCCGCCAAAGGTCGGATGCCGCGCGCCAGGAATAACGGTTGCGCATTGCCCATCCCGAACGGTTGCAACTGCTCGTGAACGGCCAGAAAATCGAGGCTGATCTCGCCCAGGGCGACTTCGCTGTCCAAGACCACCCGCGGAAGGATTTCCTCCTCGGTAAGCGTCGCGCGGGCGAACGCGCGGAAGGCGTCGCGGAACGCCTCAAAGCGGTCCTGCCGGATTTCCAAGCCTGCCGCCATCTCGTGGCCGCCGAATTTTTCCAGCAAATGGCCGCACTTTCCCAGCGCCTCCACCAGCGAGAACCCCGCGATGCTCCGCCCGCTGCCACGGCCCAGGCCGTTCTCGTCGAAGCCGATCACCAGCGCGGGCCGGTGGAGCTTGCGGCAGATGCGCGAGGCGACAATCCCGAGCACTCCGGGATGCCAACCAGACGCGCCGACGACGATGCCTGCCTCGTTTGTGGGATTGCCATCGAGCTGCGCCTCCGCCTCGGTCACAGTCGTTTTTTCCACGCGTTGGCGATCGCGGTTCTGGGCGTCGAGTTCCTGCGCCAAAGCGCGCGCCCGGCCCGGATCGTCCGTGAGGAGCAACTCCAGCGAAGCTTCCGCCGCGCCGAGCCGACCCGAGGCGTTGAGCCGGGGCCCGAGCTTGAACCCGACATCGCCGGGCGTAAGCGGGGTGCCGACCCCGGCTACCTCCATCAAAGCCTGCAAGCCAGGCCAGCGCGTGCAGGCCATCGTTTCGAGCCCCTTGGAAACCAGAATCCGGTTTTCGCCCACGAGCGGCACGATGTCCGCCACGGTTCCCAGCGCCACGATGTCGAGATGCTCGCGCAGATCGAAGTCCGGTAACGCCCGCGTCTTGAGCAGCGCATGGCAGAATTTGAAGATCAGCCCGGCACTGCACAGGTATTGGAAATCGGCCTCCGCATCCGCGCGCTTCGGATTCACCAACGCCGTGCAACGGGGCAATACCTCAGGGCATTCGTGATGGTCAATCACGATCACGTCGATGCCCGCGCCCGTCAGCCCGGCGATCTCCACGGCAGAGGACGTGCCGCAATCCACAGCAATGAGCAACTGCGGCGCGAACGCCTCCACGCAACGCGCCACGCCGTCCGGGCTCAACCCGTAGCCTTCCTCCAGGCGCGAGGGCAGGAACGGCTCCGGCGCGGCCCCGTAGGCCCGCAACAAGCGGGTCAGCAGCGTCAGCGAAGTCACGCCGTCCACATCGTAATCGCCATAAATGACGATCCGCTCGCCCCGGTCCACAGCGGCCAGCGTTCGATCCACGGCGGCGCACATCTCCGGGAGCAGAAAGGGGTCGCCCAGTCGCTTGAGCTTGGGCACGAGGAACTCGGCGGCCTCCCCTGCGAGAGCGATTCCGCGCCGGACAAGCAACCCGGCCACCGAAGGGCGGCATCCGAGTTCACGGGCCATTGCAGCAGCACGGAGTTCTGCCTCGGCGTCGAGAGGGGGCGGGAGAATCCAGCGAGCGTTCATGGAATAGTGAAAAAAACAGAAACTTCCGGGAAAGGAAGGTGTTTTTTCATTTGCCCCAAAGAACGCCACGCCTACGATCCCCCCGCTTTCCTCTCCCCCTATGAAACTCGCCCCGCTTTTTACTGACAACATGGTTCTCCAACAAGGCCAGCCTGTGCCCGTCTGGGGCACGGCGGAAAAGGGTGAAACCGTCACCGTCCGGTTTGCCGATCAGGAAGCGAATACGCAGGCGGACGCGGAAGGCCGCTGGGAGGTCCGCCTCCAGCTGATGAGCGCCTCCAGCGAACCCCGCACATTGACCGTTGAATCTCAAAATGTCGCCGTGGCGTTTTCCAACGTCCTGGTCGGCGAAGTCTGGGTTTGTTCCGGCCAGTCGAACATGGAAATGGGGCTCACAAACTGCCAAAATGCCGAAGCGGAGATCGCCACCGCCCAATTCCCTGATGTGCGGCTCTTTACCGTACCCAAACGGACCATGATGCAGCCGGAAACCGACATCCCGGACGGCACATGGAAGGTCTGCACGCCGGAAACTGCCCCACCATTCTCCGGCGTCGCTTATTTTTTTGGCCGGGAACTGCACCGCCGCTTGGGTGTGCCGATTGGGCTAATTGATACTTCTTTGGGTGGCACAACGGCGGAGGCATGGACGAGCAGGGATGGACTATTGGGCGACCCGAAAGTCCGTGAAATCGTCGAGGAGATGGATCGTAACATACCCCTTTGGGAGCAACAGCGCGCCGAGTGGCAGGCCAAAATCTGCGCACTCGAAGAACGCACCAAGGACATAGAGAATCTCGGATTCCCTCAAGGCTGGGCCGATTTCCCCTGCCCGAGCGGCGAATGGCGAGAAATGGAAATCCCTGGCCTGTGGCAAAACCGGGGGCACAACGTCAGCGGTATCTTCTGGTTCCGAAAAGAAGTGGAACTTCCCGCCTCATGGGTCGGGAAAAATTTGGTTTTATCCCTCGGCGCCGCAGACAAAAGCGACATCAGCTATTTTAACAATGAAAAAGTGGGCACCGTCTCGATGAAGGAAGAGCCCGGCGCTTGGTCGCTTCCACGCGTCTACCCCGTACCCGGACGGCTTGCAAAGGCGGGACGTAACGTAATCGCTGTGCGGGTTCACAGCGACCGTTACAACGGCGGCCTCAATGGTCCCGCGTCAGTAATGCAACTCAGCTGCCCCGCCCTTCCCGACGCCAAACCGCTCCCATTGGCAGGGACGTGGCATTACGCCATTGAGACGAATTACGGTTTGGTGGAATTGCCGCCGGAGCCCCTCAGTCCAGGCAATATCAACATGCCGTGCGGACTCTACAACGGCATGATCGCCCCGTTGACACCCTTCGCTGTCCGCGGGGCCATCTGGTATCAAGGCGAATCCAACGCCGGACGCGCCTGCCAATACCGGGCGCTTTTCCCAGCGCTCATCCGCGACTGGCGCAAAGCTTGGGGACAACCCGACTTCGCCTTTTATTTCGTCCAACTCGCCAACCACATGGCCGTGAAATCGATTCCGGACGAAAGCCAGTGGGCAGAGCTGCGCGAAGCGCAAACCCTCACGCTCGCGCTGCCGCACACCGGCATGGCGGTGGCCATTGATATCGGCGAGGCCGAGGACATCCACCCCCGCAACAAGCAGGATGTGGGGCTGCGGCTGACGCTCAATGCCTTGCACCAGACCTATGGCCAGGACTCCGTGATTCCCTGCGGCCCACTCTTCCAAGAATTCCAGCGTGAAGGCCGCTCCATTCGCCTTGCGTTCCACTATGTCGGCGAAGGACTCTGCGCCAAGGGCGAGCCCCTCCAGGGCTTTGCCATCGCGGGCGCAGATCGGAAATTTGTCTGGGCTGATGCGCGCATTGAGGGCGAAACCGTTGTCGTTTCCAGCCCGGAAGTCCCCGATCCCGTCACCGTGCGCTACGCTTGGGCGGACAATCCGGTGTGCAATCTGTATAATGCCGCCGGTCTCCCCGCCTCCCCCTTCCGCGCAGACGACTGGAATACCCCTCCAACCCCAGCTATTTAATACCATGCAATATAAACCCTTCGGCAACACAGGAATCCAGGTTTCCCGGCTCGGCTTTGGCTCCATGCGCCTTCCCATGACCACCGTGGGCGACAAAAAAGTCGTCGATGACGATCTAGCCATCCCCATGATCCGCCGCGCGTTTGAGCTGGGCGTGAACTACATCGACTCCGCCGTCTTCTATTGCGAAGGTTTGAGCGAAGTCACCGTCGGCAAAGCCCTCAAAGGCTGGCGCGACAAGGTCATTGTCTCCACGAAATACCCCTTTCAGGAAGGGTTCCGCGAGACCCTGGAAAAGCAGCTCAAGAAGCTCGACACCGATTACATCGACTTCTACCACTTCCACGGCATCGGCAGCAGCTTCTTCACCCATGAACGCCAAGAAGAAGCGCTCAAAGGCGCGCAGAAAGCCAAGGACGAGGGGTTGATCCGCCATCTTTCCTTTTCCTTCCACGACAAGCCCGAAGTCATGGCCCAACTCATCGACCTGGGCATTTTCTCCTCCGTGCTCTGCCAATACAACCTGCTCGACCGCGCCAATGAAAACGCGCTGGCAAACGCCAAATCCAAAGGACTCGGCACGGTCGTCATGGGACCAGTCGGCGGCGGACGCATCTCCGGCATGCCGCCGCAAGTCGCCGAGCGCTTTGGGGTCCAGGTGAAAAGCGGGGCGGAGCTGGCATTGCGATTTGTGATGACCAACCCGAACGTGGACATCACCCTCTCCGGCATGTCCACCCTAGCACAAGTGGAGGAAAACGCCGCCATCGCCTCCAACGCCTCACCCCTGAGCGAAGCGGAACTGCGCGGGATCGCTGCTGCGATGGAGGAGAACAAGCGCCTGTCCGATCTCTACTGCACCGGTTGCAACTATTGCGTCCCCCATTGCCCGCAAGGTGTTGTGATCCCGAAAATCTTTCAGTTGATGAACTACCACCGCGTCTATGGCATCACCACCTTCGCGCGTGAGCAATACGGCAACATCGGCAACACGCCGTGGGACAAGGGGAATCAGGCAGACCAATGCATCGAGTGCGGCGTATGCGAGGACCACTGCCCGCAAAAGATCGAAATTCGCAAGCAGCTCAAGGATTGCCACCAAACTCTGGCAGCCGGAGCAAGAGCGTAGTCCTACTTTCCAGACGTAACGATCTCTTGGTGGCTCGTGCCGATCCACCCTTCGGGCGTCTCCTCCACCACGCTGCATGTTGCTTTGACTGGCACGCAGCCATAAACAAATTGGAGGAATTTTTTAGCGGTCGGATCGGGGACTTTGTTCCCCTCAAGCTGCGCCTGATTGATGGCGGTCACGGTTTTCTGGAAGAGCGGCGAGACATAGCCAAAGCTGCAGCCCGTGGTGGGCAGCCCGGTCATGAGCTTCTTGAATTCCGCGTTCGTTGCGGCAAAGCCCGGCTTTTTCCCGGCTTTGACGTCGAGCATGTCGCGAAGCAACTGGTCGTTGGTGGAAATCATGAGAAGCCCTTTTTTCCAAGCCACCGTGGGACGCAGAAACGCCACCGGAAGCGGCAAGGCGAGCGTGCGGATTTTCAGATCCGTCCCATCCGTTTTAGTCACCATCGGGTTCTTGGAAAGCTCCGTATCAATCCGATTGATGAACACGTCGTCCTGCACCTGAATAAAGATCGCCAGCCCCGGTTCGGGAAGGGTGACAGGCGGAGCGCTCGGGTTGATCGGCAGGGGAGTCGGGCGGCTTTCATCCAGCGTGACGACGAACGAATAGTTCGGCCCGAGCGAGGCGAGCAGCGCGGGGAGGTCGAGCCCCGTGGCTTGCTGGAATTTCTGCGCGGCCTGATCGAGCCCCTGGCGCAGATCGGCGTTCGTGGCCGCTTCCTGATTCAAGGCATCCCATATTGGCGTAAGCTTGAGGTTGCCGCTGCTGGCCGCTGCGGTGCGCTCCGGGAGATAGGCGGTGAAATCGAGCGCGTTGGGCGTCGAGCCGCGGAGTTTCCAGATCAGCCCATTGGCTTTGTCCGGGTAATGGTGCGTCACCCACTTGATCTGGTAATAGCTCGGCGCGAGCGCGATGGAGCTGGCCCCGAACCCGGAGATTTCCTTGAGGCCGCTGTTGGCCACGATTTTGGAGAAGGAATCCCAAGCGGCTGCGGCTTTGGCTTTGTTGGCGTCATCGAATTTGCCCGAGGCGATGAGGTCCGGCCCCAGCGTCGCGAGTTTACCGGAGACGGTTTTGTTGATCGTATCCGTGGAGAGATAGAGATACGCGTTGCCCCCGGCATCGAGATGCTTGGTGACGGCGTCAAAGCTGGTCGGTTCCACCGAGGCAGTTTTCACCTCCGGTTTTTTCTGACACGCGGGAAGCGAGAGGAGCAGCACAGCAGCCGTGAGCCATTGCAATGCAGGGGGGATTTTCATAGAGGGTGAGGGTATTTGAACGTTGGGAAAATTTGGTCAAAAATTACATATCCAGCAATAATCTGGCCGGATCTTCGATGGCTTCCTTTACCTTGATGAGGAACGTGACGGCCTCTTTGCCGTCCACAACACGGTGATCGTAGCTCAGCGCGAGATTCATCATCGGGCGGATGGCGACCTGCCCTTTTACGGCAATGGGCCGCTCCAAAATTTTGTGCAAGCCGAGGATGCCGCTCTGGGGCGGGTTGAGGATGGGCGTGCTCAGGAGCGAACCATACACGCCCCCGTTGGAGATGGTGAACACCCCCCCCTGCAGGTCTTCCACGCGGAGCTTCCCTTCGCGGGCGCTCTGGGCATAAGCGAGGATGTCCTTTTCCAACTGCGCGAATCCTTTTTGGTCGGCGTCACGGATCACCGGAACCACCAGTCCGCGTTCGGTGCCGACGGCGACGCCGATGTCGAAGTAGTGATTGAGAATGTGGTCTTCACCATCGAGGCGGCTGTTGATGGCAGGCACGGCCTTGAGCGCGGCAATGGTGGCCTTGAGGAAGAACGACATAAAGCCGAGCTTTACGCCATGCTCCTTCACAAAAGCGTCCTGATGGCGCGCGCGCAGTTCCATGACGGCGCTCATGTCGCACTCGTTGAACGTGGTCAAAATAGCCGCGGTCTGCTGCGCCATCACGAGCTGGGCTGCGATCTTGCGGCGCAGCGGAGACATCTTCTTGCGGGTGAAACGCTCTTCCTTCGGCGTCGGTGGAGCGACAGGAGCCGCCGCCGGTTTCGCTTCCGGTTGCGGGGCAGCAGTGGCGCTCCCCTGTTCGTCAATGCTGCCGACAACCGCGCCGATTTTTACTTCCTTACCCTGGGGCACGAGGATGTGAAGCACGCCTGATTTTTCAGCGGTGATCTCCGTGGAGACCTTGTCGGTTTCCAGCGTGAAAAGGACATCACCCGCCGCGACGGCTTCGCCCTCCTGTTTGTGCCAGACGGAGAGGAGACCGCTCACAATGGATTCGCCGACCGAGGGAATTTTGACTTCGAGGCTCATAAGAGATAGGTGGAAAAGGGTTAATCGAGAAGAAACGCGTCTTCGATAAGTTGGCGTTGTTCGCGTTTGTGGAGCGCCAAGGCTCCGACGGCGGTGCTGGCGGCTTCGCCCCGACCCGCGTAAACGAGGTGAGTTTTGAGGAGTGGTCCCAGCCGGGACCAGATGAAAGTCCATGCTCCCATGTTTCGCGGCTCCTCTTGGCACCAGACAAATTTTTTGACGTTGGCGAACGGAGCGATCGCCTCTTTAAGCGCCGCCTCGTGCAACGGGTAGAGCTGTTCCACGCGGATCAACGCCGTGTCCTTCCGATTTTGCTCCCGCTGATAGGCAAGGAGATCGTAATAGACTTTACCTGTGCAGAAAACCACGCGCTGGACTTCTTTGGGCTTCCCGAGCAGCGGGCCAGGCAGGATTTCGTGGAAGCGGTCCCCAGTGAAATCGGCGACAGAGGAAACGCACGCTTCGGCGCGCAGGAGGCTCTTGGGGGTAAACACGATGAGCGGCTTACGGAAGGGACGCTTCATCTGACGCCGCAGGAGATGAAAATACTGAGCCGGCGTGGTCGGATCGGCGACTTGCATGTTCTCCTCTGCGCAAAGCTGCAAATACCGCTCCATGCGTCCGCTGGAGTGCTCTGGCCCCTGCCCCTCGTAACCGTGGGGGAGCAGCAAAACAATTCCACTGGGCCGTTGCCATTTGGATTCCGCTGCCGCGATGAACTGGTCGATGATGACCTGTGCCCCGTTGGCAAAATCACCGAACTGCGCCTCCCAGATACAAAGCATCGTGGGGTAGTTAAGCGAATAGCCGTAGTCGAACCCCAGCACGGCGGCTTCGGAAAGGAGCGAGTTGTAGTTGCAAAACTGGGCTTGTTTTTCGCTGAGGTGTTTAAGCGGAACATACTGCTTGCGGGTCTCGGAATCGTAGAGGGAGGCATGGCGCTGGCTGAACGTGCCGCGCTGGCTGTCCTGACCGGAGAGTCGCACGGGGATTTCCTCCATGAGCAGCGATCCAAAGGCGAGGGATTCAGCGAATGCCCAGTCGTAGGGTCCGCCAGCAGCGTGTGCCTTGGCGCGGCGGTCCAGCAACAGCCGTTGCAGCTTGGGCAGAACGTGGAAGCCCTCGGGCACATGCGTGAGCGCGTGGACGATCTTGTCGAGTGTCTCCTTCGGCACGGCGGTTTCCACCGGATCGTGCGAATAAGCGGGCTGGAAGACCGCCGTCGATTCGCTCAAGGCGGGAACCGGCTCCGCAGCGGCCTTGCGAACTTCCTCCAGCGTGGTTTCCAGCTTCTTCTGGTATTCGTCGTCGAGCGCGGCGGCTTGTTCCGCCGTCAGGACGCCGGAATCAATCATTTGCTTGGCGAAAATTTTCCCCACCGAGGGATGTTTGTCGATGACGGCGTAGAGATCGGGCTGCGTGAAATTCGGCTCGTCCCCCTCGTTGTGCCCGTAGCGGCGATAGCAGAGCATGTCGATCACGGCGTCCCGGTGGAACTGCTGGCGGAACGTGAACGCCAGCCCGGCAACGAACCAGACGGCCAGCGGATCGTCGCCGTTCACGTGGAAAATGGGCGCTTCGATCATCTTCGCCACATCCGTAGCGTAGGCCGAGGAGCGGGCGTCCACGGGTAGCGTGGTGAAGCCGATCTGGTTGTTGACGATCACATGCACCGTCCCGCCCACGCGATAGCCGGGGAGTTGCGAGAAATTGAGCACTTCGGCCACGATCCCCTGCCCGGCGAAAGCCGCGTCACCGTGGATCAGCAGCGGGAGTACCTTGGTCCGCTCCGCCATATCGCCCCGGACACGCTGGCGCGCCCGCGCCATCCCCTCGACCACCGGGTCCGCCGCTTCCAGATGGCTGGGATTGGAGGAGAGCCGGATTTCGATTTCCTGGCCGCTGCTTGTCTTCCGTTTGGAGAGGTAGCCCAGGTGGTATTTCACGTCGCCATCGCCGCCGACCATCTCCGGGATGTAGTTCTCGGAAAACTCGCTGAAGAGCACCCGGAGCGATTTACGCAGGAAATTGGCGAGCACCGTCAAACGGCCCCGGTGGGCCATCCCCATCACGATCTCCTCCACGCCATGCGTGGGGGCGCTTTCAAAGAGCGTTTGCAGGATGACCATCAGCGATTCGCCACCCTGGAGCGAAAACCGTTTCTGGCCAACATACCGGGTGTGCAGGAACTGCTCGAAACTCTCCGCTTCCAGCAACTCGCGCAAAATGGCCTTCTGGATTCCCGAGGGAACCGTGTTTTCCAAGGGCCGCGTTTCCAGGCGGTCACGGATCCAATTGCGCACCCTCGGGTTTTGGATGTGCATGAATTCCACGCCAATCGCGCCGCAATAAATGTTGCGCAACGTCGCAATCATCTCGCGCAAGCTCATTTGTTCGCCGCCCCGGAAGAACTTCGAGGCGACCACGAGATCGAGGTCTTTCTCGCTGAAGCCGAGTTCCCGCAAATTCAAAAGTGGCTGCTCGGGGCGGGTGTCCCCCAGCGGGTCAAGTTGGGCAATCGTATGCCCCAGCGTCCGGTAGGCATAGACCAAGCCGTCCACACGCGTCTGGAGCGGCAACTCGGGGCGCATCCCGGCGGGAATGGCCGGGATGGGAACCTCGGTTTCCTGTCCGGGCTGGGCCTGCGCTGCGGCAGGCGCTGGCTTGAGCGTGGGCGACGCCCCCAGTTCAAACCCCTCGAAAAAAGCGGACCACGTGGCGTCCACGGAAGCCGGATCGCGCTTCCATAATTCGTAAGTTTCGTCTAAAAGCCCGGCGTTGAAAGCGTTAACGAGCGATGTCCTCATGGGTAATAAAACCGAACTAACTAGGCCGCCATTATACCCATCGTCAGCGCGGAACGAAGCGAAATGATTGAGGGACGGATTTTTAGCTCCTCGCATATTCGGTCGAAAATTTTTGAATTGAAAGTTTCGCTTTTCCTCGCCTATCTCGATACAAACCCAAATAGGCGAAAGGGTTTTCGTCTATTTCTTGTTTTCTTTCACAGGACCACAACGACATGAGCTGCATTTTACGAATCTCTGGCGAAACTCTGGATGTCGACACCCTGCTTTCTCAAAACGTCCTTCATCCAGATCAAAAATGGAAGAAAGGCGAAGCAAGATTCTTTAAGGGGCAGTTTTATTCAGATTCTGGTGCCACCTTTGTTGTATCCGAAGCTGATCTGGATGAGTTTGATCATCAGGTGGAAGAAGCAACCGCATTCCTAGAGCTGCATGCACCAATCATTGCAAGCATGACTGCATTTCCGGGCGTGCAAAGGGCAGTGTTAGATTTTGGCGTTGCTCTATCCGAAGGATGTGTAGCCAATTTCTGTTACTTGCCGCCACCGCTTATCCAGCTTGCGGCACGCGTAGGTATTGGCATGGAAGTTTCTCACTACGCTTGCAGCAAAGACGAGGAAAGCTAGCACCTCATTTCGTTCGTTCCCAATCGGAAAATTGGGAACGAGGCTGGAACGCCGATTTTTTCTCCCGTCGCAAATTTTGAGCAAACCGGGCGTTTGCGTGTCATAAAAGCATTCCCATGAACCGTTTGCCCATTCCCGCCTTCTTCCTCCTGGCAGCAGCCCTTTTTTGCCCCCTGTCGGCGACGGCTTGGGGGGAGGACCCGGCCAGTGAGCCCTCGGTGATCGCCGTCTCCAAGGCGCTGCCCGCCGTGGTGAACATCAATACCGAACGGATCATCCGCCGCGCCTACCGCGATCCGTATGACGACATGATCAACCAGTTCTTCGGCCAGCAAGTGCGGCCCAACCGCGAACTCCAGCAAAAGGTGCAAAGCCTCGGTTCCGGGTTCATCGTCGATCCCACCGGCTACATCGTCACCAACGAGCATGTCGTGGACCGCGCCGAAGACCTCAAAATCCAGGTCACCACCCCCGACGGCAAAACCTACAACGCCCGCTACATCACCGGTGATCCGTCCGCCGACCTCGCCCTGCTCAAAATCGAAAGCAAGACGCCGCTGCCCTTCATTTCGCTCAAGGATCTTTCGCCCAACCTGCTCGGTCAAAGCGTCCTCGTCTGCGGCAATCCGCTCGGCTATGGGCATTCCGTGGCGCGCGGCATTCTGAGCGCCACCAACCGCGCCCTCTCCATGGAAAACGCCGAATACACGGGCCTCCTGCAAACCGACGCCGCCATCAATCCCGGCAACAGCGGCGGTCCGCTCATTGACATCTCGGGCAAACTCGTCGGCGTCGCCTCGGCCAAAATGGCTTACACGCCCAACGGCGTCCCCACGCAGGGCATCGGCTTCGCCATCCCGGCCCACACCGTGGCGGAAAAGGTGGAGCAGTTCAAACACGACGCGCAAAATCCAGATAAGGGGAGCGCAACCGATCTGACCCAGGCCACCCGCAAACGGCTCGGACTGACGTTCCAGGAACTCACCTCCGACCTGAGCGATGCCTTGGGAGTTCCCTCAGGCAGAGGCGTCCTCGTCTCCGATGTGGAGCCGGAAGGACCGGCGGCCCGCAGCGGACTCCGGCGCGGGTTGGTGGTCTACAAAGTGGGTCGGTATGACGTGAACAGCCCGGCGGATGTCGAGACCCTGCTCAGGCGGGCCAAACAGAGCGCGCCTGTTGACCTGAGCGTGGGAGTCCTCCAGCACATCGGCAACAACACCTTCCAGCAGATTCAGACCGTGACCATCACCTCGCGGTAGAGCGCTACTTTTACCAAAAATGCCACCAAGGGCGGATTGCCCAGAGAGCGCGTCGCTGTTTGATCCCGCTGTCCGATAGAAAATTTTCGTTGTTCACGGGAACGTCTATCTGGTCCGTTTGAAAATGGATGCCAATGTTCCAGATAAAACAGGCGTTATCGTTGAATGCTGCGCGAGGTGATCTGACGTTCAAAACACTTGGAGAAAACCCCGTTCGCTTGATAAGCGTGACTTTCTGCTCGGGTGTTAGTGTAATATTGGTTCCCATCCACCATGGCGCCGGGTGCCACTTGCGCGATTTTTTTCTCTCGAACGCCAATACGTGCTGTATCTGTCTTGGGGTCAAGGTCAAGACCACTTTGGGGCCTATATATCGATCCCCTATGTGGCCCAGGCCGTCCGCGAACACCACGTGTCCGAGTGTTGCAAAGGATAATACCAAGAGGAAAATTGTGCGGTATTTCATAGTCTCAGTGGGCGTCTTTCGGGAAAGAGCGCCAGGATACCCTCCTCGCTGGCCTTGCAAATGCCGCGCTCGGTGATGAGGCCGGTGACGAGTCGGCTGGGCGTGATGTCGAATCCGTAATTCGCGGCGGGGCTGTTTTCGGGCGCGACCAGCACTTCCACTTGCGCGCCGTCGAGCCAGCCCTCGGCGTATTTCACTTCTTCCGAGCCGCGTTCTTCGATGGGGATTTCCGCTACGCCGTCGCGCATCTTCCAATCGAACGACGAAGAGGGGAGCGCGACGTAAAACGGCACGCTGTTGTCCTTTGCAGCCAGGGCTTTGAGATAGGTGCCGATCTTGTTAGCCACATCGCCCGTGCGGGTGGTCCGGTCGGTCCCCACGATCACCAGGTCCACCATGCCGTGCTGCATAAGGTGGCCACCGGTGTTGTCGGCGATGAGCGTGTGCGGTACGCCGTGCTGGCCGAGTTCCCAAGCCGTCAGCTTGGCCCCCTGGCTGCGCGGGCGCGTTTCATCCACCCACACATGGACCGCAATGCCCCGGTCGTGCGCGGCGTAAATGGGAGCCGTGGCCGAGCCGTAGTCCACAAACGCCAGCCAGCCCGCGTTGCAATGGGTCAGAATGTTCACCGGTTTCCCACCCTTGGCCCGGCTGATTTCTTCAATGAGCGCCACGCCGTGTTCGCCGATCCTCCGGCAGTATGCGGCATCCTCATCGGCAATCTCCCGGGCCGTGACCAGCGCAATCGCCTCTTTCTCCTCGGGCGTGGTGCCTTTGGCGATGGCCGTCAGTTGCCGGTCCACCGCCCAAGCAAGATTCACCGCCGTGGGCCGCGTGGCCTTGAGCCGCGCCGCCGCTTGTTGCAGCGAACGCTCGAAGTCCTCGGCATTGCAGGCTTCCAGAGCGGCAATATACATCCCAAAGCCAGCGGTCGCCCCGATCAACCCCGCCCCGCGAATGTGCATTTCCTGGATCGCCACAGCCACCTCGTCCACCGTCGCCAAATCCTCGATGACAAACCGGTGCGGCAGAAACCGCTGGTCGATGATCTGCACAACGCGGCAATCATCGGCCTTGAGCCAGATCGTGCGGTAGGGTTTGCCTTGGATGTTCATGAACTTTGTTCAGTTTCTGCGATTCGCGGCTGGTGCTCAAGAAAGGCAACCATGTCAGCCACAGTCCGGACTTTGCCAAAGAACGGATTTTGCTTTGTATTTTCCATAGATCGCCTCGCTCGAAATGCTATGTCCGCAGCTAAATCATCCAAATCTTCTGGATCAATTTTTAGGTCTTTTTCACAATTATCTGTAGCGCGAACAGGAAAGTGTCTGCCATCTACCAAAAGAAACCCACTTAGTTCTTCGTAAACCGCTCGCAAAACCCATGTGTCTGTTTCGCGCCCGAAAGACCGCGCGAAGTCACAAATACTAAGTTCCTCCCGAGAGTTCGCCAAATGTCGAAAGCGCCACTTTTCAAATATCCGTTCGATGCGGAAAATTACTGCAAAAATTCCTATGAAAATAAGTGCGTAAGGCTGCCTGTATACCCAATAGCCAAGTCCGCCAACAAGTGCCGCCAAAAACAACCATCCAAAAGGTGTGACCTTCCGCACCGATGCCATCTGCATTCTTTTTGAGGGAGTTTGCATGCTGGTTTTGTTGAAACATACTAATTTTCAAAAGCAACATCCAAACTTTTCCTCGTTGCCGAGCTCCCGCCTCGTCATGCAGAAATATGGTGAAAGCCTTCAACCCTATGTCGTGGTGCCACAAAAATCTAGGGCGCTGCCCTAGGCTGGTATGGAATTGCACCTTCGGTGCTGGAAGCCGTGTTGCAGCAAAATTCAAAAAGCGCCAAAATTTCCATGCAACCCGAGCCATTCCAGTCTAGTAATTATCTCTAAATTCCTTGGAAACGGTCGGGAGCGGACCGCCGGGATGATTCCTACCATGATTAAAGTCGAGAACCTGACCAAACGCTACGCGGGCTTTACCGCCATCGACAACCTGAGCTTTGAGGTCGAGAAGGGCGAGATCGTCGGCTTTCTGGGGCCGAACGGCGCGGGGAAATCGACGACGATGCGCATCCTTTCCAGCTTCATGCCGGCCACCTCGGGCCGCGCGTCCATCGCCGGGTTCGATGTCTTCAGCCAGTCAATGCAGGCGCGCCAGCATCTCGGCTACATGCCGGAAAACGTCCCGCTCTACCCGGACATGCGGGTGACGGAATATTTGAATTACCGGGCTGCCCTCAAAGAGATCACCGGGGCGCGCCAGCGGGAGCGCGTGGGCGACGTCAAAGAGCTTTGCTCCATCAAGGAAGTGGAGAACCGGATCATCGGCACGCTCTCCAAAGGCTACCGCCAGCGGGTCGGCCTGGCCGACGCCCTCCTGCACGCACCCGACCTGCTCATCCTCGACGAGCCAACCATCGGGCTCGACCCGAACCAAATCCGCCAAGTGCGCGACTTGATCCGCACGCTGGGCAAACACCACACCATCCTCCTCTCCACCCACATCCTGCCCGAAGTGGAAATGACGTGCAGCCGCGTCATCATCATCAACCGCGGGAAAATCGAAGCTGCGGACACGCCGGAAAACCTTGTCAATGCGATGCGCGCCGCCGGGGGCATCCGGCTGGAAGCCAAAGTTGGCAAGGACGATGGCGCGGAGCAACTCGGCAGACTGGCAGGCGTTAAGGAAGTGGCTACCGAAACCGCCGATGACTGGAGCGTCTTCACGCTGCGCACCGACTCGCAAACCGACCCCCGCGAAGCCATCTGGCAACTCGCCACCGACCGCCGCTGGACCGTCCGCGAACTCTCCCGCCGCCGCGCCACCCTTGAAGACGTGTTCGTGGAAATGACCCTTGGCGACGAGGCATAATCACCTTCCAGTTCCCAAACCCACAATGACGAAATTTCTCACCCTTCTCTCTCGCGAAGTGAAATCATATTTTCACTCGCCCATCGCCTACATCGTTTTGTGCTTCTTCCTAGTGCTGACCGGGCTCTCCTTCTACAGTGGCGTCGTCTTTCTCTCCCGGGGTGCCACGGAACTCACAGTGGTGGAGGCGTTTTTCGATTCCATCCCGTTCTGGATCGGGTTCATCATGATCTTCCCACCCCTCACCATGCGGGTCTTCTCCGAGGAGTTCAAAATGGGCACCATCGAAACCCTCATGACTGCCCCGGTAAGCGACTGGCAGGTGGTGCTCTCCAAATTCTGCGGCGCACTGATCTTCTACCTCGTCCTCTGGCTGCCGACGCTGCTTTATTTCTTCATTTTCCAGCAAGTCGTCAAAGCCGACGCGGCCAATGCGGCGGGCGCTTACTGGGGAAGCTACCTGATGGTGCTCCTCATCGGAATGCTCTTTATTTCCATTGGCTGCTTCGCTTCGGTGCTGACGCAGAACCAGATGGTCGCTGCTATCATTTCCTTCTGCCTCATCACCGTCTTTTTCCTAGGCGGGCTGGTCGCGTTTTTCACCCCCAATATCTCACCCGGTTTCCGGATGCTCTCCAGCTACAGCTCCGTGCTTGAACACATGGGCGAGTTTTCCAAGGGGATGATCGACTCGCGACGGTTCGTCTTTTACAGCTCGGGCACCCTGCTCATGCTGCTTTTGACGCACCAAGTCTTCCAATACCGCCGCTGGAAATCGTAACTTTTTTCATGGCTCAAAAATCTTCCATCCCCCGCGCCGCGATCCGCTTCAATGTACTCGTGCAGACGCTCGCGTTCGTGCTGCTCTTCGCGATCATCAATTACCTCGGGTTCGGCCACTACTGGCGCTGGGACTTCTCCCGTGACCAGAAATATACCCTCAGCTCTCAAACCAAGCGGGTTCTCACCAATCTCAAAAAACCAGTGCGCCTGACAGTCTTTTTCTCGGGCGGCTCCCCCATCGCCCAGGAGGTATCGAGCCTGCTCAAGGAATACTCCTACACTTCCAAAAAAATGATCGACGTGGAAGTGGTCGATCCTTTCCTGGCCATGTCGCGGGCGCGAGAGATCGCCACCCAATATAAACTGCGCGACAACGACAACGTGGTCATCGTCGATTACGATGGCCGCAGCAAATTCGTGAACGCCTCCGACATGGCCGAATTCGAGCCGTCGCTGAACCTCCTGGACAAGCCCCGGCTCAAGACCTTCAAGGGCGAATCAGCGATCACCCAGGCGCTCATCGAGATCACCGCGTCCGGCACGAATCCCGTTTACACCCTCTCCGGACACGGCGAAACTGCCTTGGATGAAGACCTGGCCTTGAGCGGGCTCAAGGACTTCATCGGTCGCCAAAACATCCAACTCAACCCGCTGAAACTGACGGACGTGGAAGCCGTTCCGCCCGACGCCAAGGCGCTCTTCATCATCGCCCCCAAATACGATTTCTCCGATCTCGATCTGGCCGCGTTGCATGCCTATTGGGAAAACCGGGGACGGGTTTTTGTCTTTCTCGAACCCGGCTCGCCCGTGCCAAAATTGAATGCCTTCCTAAATGAACTGGGTATCATCGTCAACGATGACCGGGTGTTGCGCACCATGCCCATCCGACTCTCCACCGGCATTGTGCGCGGGGTGCTCAAAGAGATCACCGGCGATTTCGTGGCAGGCTCCCCCATCACCAAACGGCTCGGCAACGTCACGGCGAGCTTCCAAGGAGGCGAAACGCAATCGCTAACCCTCGACGTCGAACGCGCCAAAGCGAGCGCCATCAAATTGCAGCCGCTTATCCAGGCCTCAGCCGGATTCTGGGGCGAAACCAAATACACCGCTGCCACCGTCTATTTCGATCCCAAGGAAGATCATTCCAACCCCGTCGTCGCCGCTTCCGCGGAGAAAGGCGGCGTCACCAACGAGCTGATTCGCGTCAACTCCTCCCGTCTGATCGTCGTTGGCAACGCCGCGTTCATCACCAACAAAACCATGACAGGAGCCGATCTCGATTTCGTCCTCAACAGCCTTAACTGGCTTATTGACCGGGAAGAAATCATCGGTATTGCCCCCAAATCTGCCCACAATCTCTCGCTCAATTTGACAGAAGCTCAAATTAGCTCCATCGCTGTGCTGGTCATGCTGGCGATGCCTGCATGTGCCGCCCTCCTCGGCTTCATCGTCTGGTTGAAGAGGAGACGTTAAAATCACCCATTCATGAGCACCAAAACGACGCTTCTTTTGCTCGCCATCGCGGGTGTGCTTCTGGGGTTCATCGCCCTCTACGAAAAGAATCTGCCCAAAAGCTGGCAGTCCCCCGAGCGCGAGCGTTACGTCCTTGTCTTCGACCGCAACGGCGTCGAGGGGATTGAGATTTCGAGCAATGAAGACAAAGTCCGCTTTCGCAAAAGCGACAACCTGTGGCTGATGGAAGCGCCCGTGCAAGATTTTGCCGATCGCAACGCCATCAACCAACTTCTCACGCTCTGCGAAACACTGCAAAAAGAGCCCGTCGCGGGCTGCCGCATCGCCGACAAAAAGCAGTTGAAAGCGTTCGGGGTTTCCAAAACTTCCATGCGCCTCAAACTCCTGGGGCCGGACATGCCCCCCGAGCTTCTCTTCGGCAAGGATACGGCGGTGGAGGGGAAAATCTACGTCCGGCTCAACGGCTCCAGCACCGTCTCCGTGGCCAGCAACGCCTTGCGCAATCTTATCCTGCGCAAACCGGATGAGTTCCGGGACCGACAGTTGACAGGGTTCGACTCCACGGGCGTAAACAAATTTTCGGTGGAAACCCCGGCAGGAAAAATCGATCTCATCAAAACGGTCGGCCGCTGGGGATTGGTCAAGCCGCTCAAAGCCCGCACCGAGGACGCCATCGTCAACGCGTTCCTGAACAGCGTGCTGCACACGCAAATCATCGCGTTTCTCCCCGACCATAGCGCCAACCTGAATAGTTACGGATTAAGCGAACCGCGCGGCACGGTCTCGTTCTGGACCTTGGGGAGCAGCGAACCCGCCGTACTGGAGTTGGGCGCGCACGATGAAAAAACCGGCGGCGTTTACGCACGCGTCTCCACGCGTGGCGCTGTCTGCCTCCTGCCCAAAGAATCCGAGAACATTCTGAAACTCCAACCCAACGACTTCCGCGATCGGCTGCTAATGCACGTCGATCTCGACATGGTGGACCGGATCACCCTGCGGCCTGCCGAGAAACCGCCCATCCGGCTCCAGCGCCAGCGGGAAGAGTGGATCCTGCGCGACAGCGAAGACAGCAAGAAAACCTTCCCCGCCAACAAGACCGAAATCCTCCAATTCGTGAAGGAATTGCAGAAGGCCAAAATCGCCGCGTTCGTCACGGACGTCGCTTCTGATCTGGCCAAATACGGCTTCGACCAGCCGGAATTGCGCATCACCTTCTCCGCCTACGCCTCGGAAAACACCTCCGAAAGCAACGCGGGCGAAATGCCAATCCTCACGCTGGCCTTCGGGAAAACCGAAGGAGACAACGTGTATGCGCGGGTGGAGGAGGAACCGTTCATCGTCTCCGTGAACCGCTCGCTGCTCGACGCGATCCGCGTCGAATCGGTGCAATGGCGCTCGCGGGCGCTCTTGCGCTGCAACCCGTCGGCTATCGTTGGCTTGATTGTCACCACCTACCTCGAAGGCAACCCAGAGCAGCCGGTTTCGGTGGTGCTGAAAGAGGGTCACTGGGAAGTCGGCGAAGGCTCGACTCCCGGCACAATAAACTCCGGCAACATCCAGAGCCTCATCAACACCCTGGCTTCCCTCAATGCCATGCAGTGGACGAATGAAACCGATCTGGCAGCTCCAACACAAACGGTGGAGTTCACGATGGCCGACGGGAAAAAGCGGCAGTTAATTCTCGGAGTGCCTGCGCCAGACGGAACCTATCTGGGCCGGTTCCAAGACGAGTCTGGTGTGTTCCGGCTCGCCGCGCCGGATGTCAGTGCCCTGCGGTTGCAGCTTATTGAGCCAGCGCAGCCCATTGCACCGCCGCAACCTGTTGAGCCATCGCCGCCTGTTGAACTGCCACAACCCATTGTGCCACTGCAACCCATTGCACCGCTGCAGCCTATTACACCGTCGCTGCCCATTGTGCCGCCGCCGCTGCCGTAAATCTGCTCCGGTCACCTCCATGTTCCTCAAATACCGAAAAGTCTTCGACATCGGCCTCCAGAACACTTTCGTGTATCGGTGGAACTTCCTGCTTCGCTCCCTGTTCGGACTTGTGCCGCTGGCCGGAACGGTCTTCATCTGGCGCGCCATCTTCGCCGGAACCAGCACCAACGTGGGCTCCTACGATTATGCCGGGATGATCTGGTATTTCCTGCTCGTCATGCTGGTGGACAACCTCGTCACCCCCACGGAGGACGAGTGGCAGATCGCATCGGACATCCGCGAGGGGCAGATCAGTTCCTTTCTCATCAAGCCTCTCAATTACCTCGGCTACCGCTTTTCCCTCTTCATCTCCTACCGCATTGTTTACACATTGGTCACCCTGTTGCCAATCAGTCTGGCGCTCTATTGGTTCCGCAGCTTCATCACGCTCCCTCATTCCCTCTGGACCTGGCCGCTCTTTTTTCTCTCCACGGCGATGGCGGCGGGCATCTCCTTCCTGATCGCCTACACGCTCGCCCTGATGGCGTTTTGGATTCTGGAAATCAGCACCATCGTCTTCATCCTCTATTCCTTTGAGTATTTTCTGAGTGGGCAGACCTTCCCGCTCGACATCATGCCCGCGTGGTTCCAAAGCATCCTCCGCTGGCTCCCTTTTCCTTATGAACTCTTTTTTCCCGTGCAGGTGTTTCTGGAACGGGTGCAGGGAGCCGCTCTCTGGAAAGGGCTGGCCATCCAAGCAGGATGGGTGCTTCTGCTTCTCTTCGTCGCACAGACAGTATGGCAGCGCGGCATCCGGCATTACCAAGCCGTAGGCGGGTAAAAGCGCGGAGAGATTTTCTAAATAGAGATAGACGTGGCAACCTTGACTCCCCGTTTGCGATAAGTAAAACGGTGTCCGAAGGCAGTCAGGGGGCGCTCGAAAAAGTGGGCGGAGAGATAGGTGACCCCCAGGATTACCGCCATGCAAAGGCACGTCAGCAGGAAGCCGTCCATCCCCAAGGATTCATTGGGCAATGTCCCGGCCACCTCCAGGAAAATCCATTGCGCAATCAGCGGGTGCAGCAAATACACCCCGTAGGAAATTCCACCGACCCAACAAAGCGGACGCCACCGCAACGGCGCGGTAAGCCAAGTCCCCATGTATGCCAAGACCAGCCAGAGAAACGCACCCCAGAAAAGCGTGACCACGGTTTCCCGGAAGGGTCCGAGCCCAAAACGGTTGCCCCGAATAGCGATCCAGGCCATGGCAAAGCTCCCCACCAAAAACAAAAACCCCGCCAGCGCGCGCCACGCGGGAGCTTTAAACACCACCGGGCGATGCAAAAACATCCAGGCTAGGATCACCCCGCTAAAAAAGGGCTCCAGTTCGCCGGGCAAAAGGAAGGTCGAAGCGGGCAGATGCGAGAAATACCGAAACGCCGGTGCCGAAACGGCCAGCACTGCAAAGACAGCGAGATGCCTCCGGGGCGGGATCCACCGGATCAGCAGCGGCAAACAGAGGTAAAACTGCTCCTCCACCGCCACCGACCACGTCACCCCCAGCGGCCCTGCTCCCCAGTTTGCCGTGGAAGCCATCGGGAAATTCTGCACCAATAAAGGATACGACCAGAAAGGAATGGCTCCACTGTCGAAATTCGGATCGTTTCCCACCGGCAGCCAAAAACGGATCGCAAAAAAAATGGCAAGCAGGGCGAAATATAACGGCAGAATGCGGAACCCCCGGCGTAGGTAAAAAACGCTGTAATAATTTTCCGCCTCCCGGTTGCGCAACAGGATTCCCCCGATGAGAAACCCGGAAAGGATGAAAAAGAGATCGACGCCGGTCCACGACATCCCGCTCAGCGTCCGCAGCCAGAAGACGGGCTTCGGCGTTGCGGGCACCCAGCGCAAAAACAAATGCACATAGACAACCAGCAGAGCCGCTAGACCGCGCACGCCGTCCAGTTCCAGCCAACGCGCCGCATCTGGTGGCGTTTCTCGGGGGGGGTGCATTTCGGTCAATTTATAAGCACAAAAGCGTAAATACCAATCCAAAATCGAGCCACTCCATTTCTTGCGCTTTTCTTATCATTCCCAAGGCGATTCTTGCATTTGCAGGCAAAGGCCGATAAAAAGCAAACCGTGCTCATCACAGCGGGATTTCCCCCTCACGCCCGACTGCAAAGGCTCTTTCATCGATTATGAACATTCACGAATATCAGGCGCGGGATTTGTTTGAAAAGTTTGGCGTTGCATCGCCACGCGGCAAAATGGCAAGCACCCCTCGGGAAGCGGAGATCGCGGCCCAGGAGCTTGGAACTGAAAAGATCGTCATCAAGGCGCAGATTCACGCCGGGGGCCGGGGAAAAGGCATCTTCACCAACGGCTTCAAAGGAGGGGTTCACTCCGCTTCCAAGCCGGAAGAAATTCGGGAATTGGCCGCCAAGATGCTGGGCCAGACGCTCGTCACCCACCAGACCGGTCCCGCCGGTCGCTTGGTGAACAAAGTCTATGTCGTCGAAGCGGCGGAGATCGCCAAGGAACTCTACCTGGCCATCACGCTGGACCGTGCGGCCTCTGCTCCAGTCGTCATCGCCAGCACACAGGGCGGCATGGATATTGAAGCCGTCGCCGCGCAGACCCCGGACAAGATTTTCCGCGAACCGGTTCACCCGCTGCTCGGCCTCCAGCCCTACCAGGCGCGCAAGCTGGCCGCCGCCCTTGGGCTCCACGGCACGCAGGCTGCCCAAGCCGCCAAGCTCATCCTGGCGCTCTACAAACTCTTCATCTCTTGCGATTGCTCGCTTGTGGAAGTCAACCCGCTCGTCGTCACCAAGAGCGGTGATGTCCTCGCGCTCGACGCCAAGTTCAACTTCGACGACAACGCCCTTTACCGGCATCCGGAAATTGTCGCTCTGCGCGACTTCACCGAGGAAGACCCGCGCGAAGTGGAAGCTTCCATCTACTGCCTCAATTACATCGGGCTCGACGGCAACATCGCCTGTCTCGTCAACGGCGCGGGCCTGGCCATGGCCACGATGGACATTATCAAACACTTCGGCGGCGAACCGGCCAACTTCCTCGACGTCGGCGGCAGCGCCACTAAAGAGCAGGTTGCAGCAGCCTTCAAGATCATCCTCTCCGATAAAAAGGTGAAGGGTATTTTGGTCAACATCTTTGGTGGCATCATGCGCTGCGACATCATCGCAGAAGGGATTCTCGCCGCGATCCAGGAGACCGTTCTCCCCGTGCCACTCGTGGTTCGGTTGGAAGGTTCCAACGTCGATCTGGGCAAAAAACTCATCAAGGACAGCGGACTCGCCGTCATCAGCGCCGACTCGCTTGCTGACGGAGCCGAGAAAATCGTAGCCGCCGTCAAAGCCGCCGCCTAACCGTCCATGCACCGCAAAGATCTCAACCCAATCGCTCTTTGACCTATGGCTATCCTCGTAACTCCTGAAACCCGCGTCCTCATCCAGGGCATCACCGGCAGCTTCGGCTCCCGGCACGCGCAGCTTTCGCTCGAATACGGCACCAAAGTCGTCGCGGGCGTCACTCCCGGCAAGGGAGGGCAAACCTTCCAGCAAGTCGTCCCGATTTTCGATACCGTCTCCCAAGCGGTCCGTGAAACCGGTGCCACCGTATCCGCCATCTTCGTCCCGCCCCCCTTCGCTGCGGATTCCATCTTGGAAGGCGTGGATGCCGGACTCGACCTCGTCATTTGCATTACCGAAGGCATCCCCGTGGCCGACATGGTCCGGGTCAAGGCCGCCATGCGCGGGAGCAAAACCCGGCTTATCGGGCCGAACTGCCCCGGCATCGTCACCCCAGGCAAAGGCAAAAACTCCCAAGGTGGCTGCCGCATCGGCATCGCCCCCGCCTACATCAACAACAAGGGACACATCGGCGTCGTCTCCCGCAGTGGAACGCTCACCTACGAAGCCGTCTGGCAACTCACCACACGCGGACTCGGCCAGAGCACCACGGTCGGTATCGGCGGCGATCCCGTCAACGGCACCTCGCACCTCGACATCATCAAGATGTTCAACGACGACCCGGAAACCGAAGCGATCATCATGATCGGCGAAATCGGCGGCTCGGGCGAAGAAGAAGCAGCAGCCTGGATCAAACAACACTGCAAAAAGCCTATCGCCGGGTTCATCGCCGGAGCCACCGCGCCTCCCGGACGCCGCATGGGCCACGCAGGCGCCATCGTCTCCGGCGGCAAGGGAACCGCAGAAGCCAAGATCGCCGCCTTCCGTGAAGCGGGCATCGCCGTGGCGGAAACACCGTCGGTCATGGCCGACACCTTGATCCAGCACATGAAGGAGCTCCAAGGCCGGTAATCCCCGCAAAGGTTCATCACTCCAAAACAAAACCGGGTTCGCAAGAGCCCGGTTTTTTATTGCACCGCCGCGTCTCTGCGTGAACTCCTAATCCCGGAAATTCTTGAACGAGAGCGCCACGCCGAAGTCTTTGCCACGGATGAACTGGATGACCTCCTGAAGATCGTCCCGCTTCTTGCCGGTCACGCGAATTTGCATCTCCTGAAGAGCGCACTGCACCTTCATATCGGTCGCCTTGATTGCCTTGGTGATCTCCTTGGCCTTATCTCCCTCGATCCCCTGTTTGATGACGATCTTTTGCGTGGCGTGGCCGAGCGGTGAAATGGCCGCTGGTTTACGGTCCACATTGCGCAGGTCAATGTTGCGCTTGGCCAGCTTGGCCACGAGGATTTCCTCCAGCCCTTTCAGGCGGCTTCCATCCTCGGCGGAGAGATTGATCTCATCTTTCTCCCACTCGATTTTGGCGGTGCTTCCCTTGAAATCGAATCGCGAAACCAGCTCCTTGCGGGCTTGATTGATCGCGTTGTCGATTTCCCCTTTGTCGATTTCAGAAACAATGTCGAAGGACGGCATGGGCGGGATTATGAGCGCAATCTGCCGCCGTGCAAAAGCCAAAATTCGCAAGGTCGAAATTCTTCAACTATTAGCGATTCCATCGAACCCCGAGACAGCAATCAGGGCTACTCCTTAAAAAAAGCGTTGCATCGGCCCCATATCTCCGGAAAATTGAAAGCCTATGGCAGATTCCTCAAATAAATACGCCGATAACGTCCCCGGTCTTTTCTACGTTGATGACCAGTGCATCGACTGCGATCTGTGTCGCGAAACCGCACCCGCGAATTTCGCCCGCAGCGAAGAAGGCGGTCACTCTTACGTCAACAAACAACCCGAGAGCCCCGAAGAAGAAGCCCTCTGCAAAGAGGCAATGGAAGGCTGCCCGGTGGAAGCCATCGGCAACGACGGCGAATAGCCCTGTTGCCTCCGTGGATTTGAAAGCCCTCACGTTCGTGCGAGCGTGAGGGCCTTTTTCACTTGATCCCATGACCCCCTTCCAGCGAGCCAGCATCCTGCGCGAATGGCGCGGCTACCCCGAGCCGCCCGCCAAGCCCGACAAGCAGTCCGCCGCTTCCGACGTGATCGGCAAAGTCATGGCCTCGCTCGGCCTGCGCGACCGACTCCGGCAGGAGGAAGTGCTGGGCGCCTGGCGAGAGATCGTGGGCGACTTCATCGCCTGCCACGCCGCCCCCCAGCGGCTAGACAAGGGCATCCTCATTGTCCAAGTCCTCCAGCCGACGATGCACTACGAACTCGACCGCGTCTGGAAACCGCAGATTTTGAAAAAACTCAAAGACCGCTTCGGAGCTAAAGCGGTAAAAGAAATCCGGTTTCGGATTGGGTGATTTTCGTCTGTGGATTTTTCTTCCATGCCCGATCAAATCCACATCGAAGCCCTTGAAGTCTGGTCCCGCATCGGCGTGCCGGACGAGGAACGCGCCACGCCGCAACGGCTGACCGTTACGCTCACGCTGGAGCCGATCAGGGACTTCCGCGCACTGGAGGACCGCATCGAGGCCACCATCGACTATGCCGCTGTCTGCGAGGCCGTGAAGGCCCTCGCCGCCGCACGGCCCCGGCGGCTGGTCGAAACGCTAGCCGAGGAGATCGCCGCCGAACTGCTCGTGCGCTTCCCCCTCCAGCGGCTCACCGTGGAAGTCCGCAAATTTATTTTGCCGAAGACGCAACACGTCGCCATCCACATCGAGCGGCCTTGAGCAAGGCACCGGGCAGGAAAAACCCTCGAATTCGGAGCAGTTACGGACATCTGCCTGGCGAATTTATTTTGCGCATCGCTCTAGACAAGTGGGGGGGATTGTGTGGAAAGTGCCGGGGGTGAATTATCCCCAACCAAAATTGTGGACCCAGAACTGACTCCTTCCCTGCAAAACCGTGCGGCTTCTGCGACTCCGTCGCTCTCGCTGGCTCCAGCGGCATGCGGCTGGCGCACCCAAGCGGTGACTGCGCGCGGCGAATCGAGCACCCAGTCGACGCCCTCTTTTGCGGAGGCGGTAGCTGCTGCGTTCACGCTGGCGGCGGAACTCCGCTTGGGAAACGGTCGTCCAGTTCCTGTCGCCATGGCCATTCCGGCCCGGCATGCCGTTTTCGAACGGCTGACACTCCCCTCGGAGGACCCCGAGGAACTGGCTGCAATGGTGCGGTTCCAGTTTGAAAAAAGCCTCCCTTACCCGATTGAGGAGACGGCCATCGGGTTCCAGATTTTATCGAAAACCGCCATCGTTCCCACCCGCGACGAGGAGGTGCAGGGACTGGAGGACCCTCAACCACCCAGCGAACCGGGCGTGCAAACGACGCTCCTGGCCTGCGGAGTGCATCATGCGGCACTCTCCACCCTTTGCGCTCCGCTCTTGGAACGCCAATTCCCGGAACGCCTGACGCTCTGGGCGATGCACGTGGCAGTGCAATCGCCCGCCGGGCAAACGGCTTGCGGCTTGTGGCGCGAGGAAAACGATCTCGTGTTCGGCATTTTTGAATCCGGTCGCCTGGGATTTTTGGAGATTCTGGGCACCGATCAAGAATCGCTCCTTTCCGAACTGCCCCGCGCGCTGATGAGCGCGGAAATGGCCGGTGCGCCGTGCGAATTCCGCGAGGTTTTGCTGGATCCCGCCCTGTCGGCATTGAGCGAGCCGCTCGCGGCGCTTTTGCACGCGCCGGTGCGCGAACTGGCCGCGCCGGGGATCGAACCGCCTCCCAGCGAAGCCGTCGATCTGACACCGGAAACCTGGCGGGCAGAACAGTCCCGCCGGGAACGGTCTCTGCAACTGCGCCGCCGAATCGGCGCGGCAGCGGCGATTTACATCGTGATCCTGCTGGCCGTGCTAGGCAATTTGGGTTTCCAAAGCGGACGGCTCAATGCGCTCAGGAAAGAGGCGGCGACCTTGCAACCGCAAGTGGACGCCGTGATTGACCGGCAGACACGCTGGAAGGAACTCGCGCCCGCTGTCGAGCCGCGCCGGTTCGCCGTGGAGCTGCTTTTCCAAGCTTGGCAAAACCTCCCGACGCCGGAAACGCGGATCACCCGGTTTGACTTGGCGCAAAATCAATTCATGCTGGAAGGCGAAACGCCGGACGCACAGCAGGCCGTCGAGTTCGCCGAGAAACTCAAAAAAGCGCCGGAGCTTTCCGACTTCCGCTTTGAAGCGGGCCAGCCGGTGATCCTCCCCAACGAACACGCGCAATTCCGGATTTTCGGAAAACTATGAGCCGCCTCACTTCACGCGAACGCCTCCTGATCGTCATTGTTGCGGGCACGATCTTCCTGCTGGGCAACATGACGTTGCTCTCGTCCCTGGCGGGTCGTCATGCCCGGTTGCGGGCCGATCTGGCGGCAAAACGCTCGGAAATCCAATCCCTCAAGCGCCTCCTCGCCGGAAGTGAACCGGGGGCCGGGCACGAGGCATGGCTGGCCGCCAACCAACCCAAACTGACCAACCCCGAACAAGCGGGAGTGCAGCTTCTGGAGCAAATCAAGGAAGCGGCGCGCGCCAACGAAGTCCTACTGGAAAGTCCCGAACTGGGCGGCATCGAAGTGAAGCCGACGTGCCGGTCCGTCTCCGTCCAAGTCAGCGCCAGAGGTTCGTGGGCAAACACCGTCAAATTCCTTCATGCCCTGCAACAGCCGGACCGCTTTATCGTCTTTGAAACTGCCAATCTCCAGATCGATCCCGGCAACGCAGCCCGGATGTTGTGCCGGTATAAAATCGCAAAATGGTATGCACCCTAAGATGAAACATTGGAGACTCGCCACCTTGGGAATCCTCCTCTTCTGCGGAGGATCGGATCGCGCATGCGCTGACGGGAAAACGCCCGCCGGAGATCAGCCTGCTGCCTTCTCCCTGGATCGTTACCAAGGCATGATCGACCGCTCCCCTTTCGCCGTGGCAAGCCAGGGCGCAACTCCGCCGTCCGCGCCTGACGCAGTGGGATTCGCCAAGGACTTGGTGCTCACCGGTGTCGTGCGGCTCAACGATGGCGAATACGTCACCATTGCCTCGCGCGACCAATCGCAGCGGTTCGGCCTGATGAGAGGGGAAACCTACAACGGTATCACCGTGGCGAGCGTGGAGTGGTCGGACGCCATCGGCAAAACCAAGGTCACCCTCAAACGCGGAAGCGAATATGGCGTCGTGAGTTTTGATGAAGCCGTCGTAAACAACAACGGAGCGGCTGGAGCCGCCCCCGGAGGTGTCCAGCCTACCGCCACAATTCTTCCCGCAGGCATTACCCTGCCAAATCCCGACGCAACAGGGAATCCTCCCCCCTCTCCCGGTAAACCGCTTCTGCGCCGCCGCGTAATCCAAATGGTGCCTCCAAAGTAGGTTTTTTCCCTGCACAAGGCTTTGCCGTTCCCCTGCGGTTTTATTTCGGAAGAATGATGATTTTGGGGCCGAGGAACTTGGGCTTGGTGTGAATGACGTAAAGGTCCAGCACGGCTTTCACTCGCGCAAACGCTTCCCGAATTTGGGTTCTCAGCCCATACCGGAGGCTGATGTCTCCAGCACAAAAGCCGATGGCGTCTATCCCGTAATGGCGGGCAATCAAGAGCGCTCGCTGATCGTGAAAGCGCTGGGAGATGATCGTAAACTGCTGGAGCCCAAAAACCTCCTTAGCACGAACCACGGAGTCGAGTGTGCGAAACCCGGCACAATCCAATGTCAGCGCGGTTTCCGGTACGCCCGCCGCCAGAAGCGCCTTTTTCATCAAGGCTGGTTCGTCGTAGTTTTTTCGACGGTTGTCTCCGCTGACGAGTAAATGGCGGACTTTGCCTGCCTTATAAAGTTTTGCAGCGGCAGCAATCCGATTTTCGAAAAACGGGTTGCTATTTCCGTTCCCCTGCTTGTCGGAAGTGCCCAATAGCAGCCCCACAGCGTGCGAAGGAATGTTGTCGTAATTATCGTATAACTGACCCTGCCCAACTCGCAGCACGAGCCACTGGCAACCAGCAATGCCGACTAACAGCATGAGCAATAGCACCCCCGCAATCACAAGAAAGCGGTGCATCGGCAGGTTACTCCGCCGCTGCGATCATCCCGCTCTTGCGGGCATAGTTAAAGAGGCCGCCCGCGTCGATTACAGGTCGCACGTCGCCCAACGGTTTGAGCTGATAGGTCTTGCCGTTGACAGTGAGGGTGTCGTTATCGAAGTCCAGCGTCGCTTCGTCGCCAGTCTTGACGATGTCGCACAGCCGTTGGGGCGAGTCGAAGGGATAAAGCTCCCCGGTCGCCACGCTGTTGCGGAAGAAGATGCGCGCGAACGACTCCGCCACCACAGCTTCCACACCCGCCGCGCCGAGCGCGATGGGTGCGTGTTCGCGGGAGGAGCCGCAGCCGAAGTTGCGCCCCGCGATGATGATCTGGTAAGGGGTCTTTATCCCGCCTTCCGGCACGAATTTAATCGGATACTGGTCGTCAGGAAGCCCCGCGAGGGCGTAGCTGCCCAGTTTCTCATATTCCTCGGCAATGGTCGGCACGAGGGCGAGATACTGCGCGGGGATGATTTGGTCCGTGTCAATATTGTCGCGGACAACGAAAACTTTGCTGGTGATGGTGTTGGCCATAAGGATGCTCCTTCGATTAGCAGAGATACTCGCGCGGATCGGTGATTTTTCCGGTGAGAGCGGAAGCTGCCACGGTGTAGGGGCTTGCCAGGAAAACCTGCGATTCTTTGTGACCCATGCGGCCGGGGAAGTTGCGGTTGGTGGCGCTGATGCACTTCAAGGGCGCGTTCATGCGTCCGAAGGTATCGACCGGCCCACCCAGGCAGGCAGCGCAGCCGGGATTCTCCGTCAGGCGCACTCCGGCATCCTGGAGAATAGACCAGACCGATTTTCCATCCCACTGCGTCGTCTTGAGTTCCTCAAGAACGCGCGTGGTGCTCGGCACCCCGAAGGTGTCAATCTTAACGGTCTTGCCGCGCACGATTTCTGCAAACGCAAGGAAGTCGCTCGTTTTGCCGCCGGTGCAGGAGCCGATGTAAGCGCGGTCGAGGACGATGTGCCCCAGTTCCTTGGCCAGCTTGCGATGGCCGGGGTCGGGATGACAGGCAACAGTCGGTTCGAGCACCGAGAGATCGAACGTCTTATCATACACAAAACTCTGGTCGGCGTCGATCTCCGCCGGGGTGAAAGTGCTCTTGGTGCCGTTCTCCGCGATGCGTTCGTTGACGTAGTCGAGCGTCGTCTGGTCGCATGGGAAAATGCCGTTCTTGCCGCCCGCTTCAATGGCCATGTTGGTGATGGTCATGCGGTCGTCCATGGTGAGCGAAGCCACGCCGGGGCCTTCGAACTGCAACGCCCGGTAGGTCGCGCCATCGGAGCCGATCTCGCCGATGAGGTTCAGAATGATGTCCTTGCCCATCACACCCTTGGGCAACGCGCCTTCAAAGAGGAAACGCATGGTTTCGGGAACCTTGATGAGCAGCTTGCCGGTGCCCATGATGAACCCGGCGTCGGTATTGCCGATGCCGGTGGCAAACTGGTTGAACGCGCCAGACTGGCAAGTGTGGGAATCGGTGCCGAAGAGGACTTCGCCGGGTCGATTGTGCCCCTTCAAGGCGAGCGAGGAATGGCAAACGCCGCTGTAATGCGTGCCGTGCTGCCGTTGACCGTTGCCCTTGGCGGCATCGAAGCGCCAGTGACCCTCCGGATCATCAATGACATCGTAGAAATACTCGATCTCCTGCTCGTTGGCAAAATCGCGCAGAATGTCCACGTTGCGGTTGGACATCGCGTCGGCGGTGAAAATGTAGTGGTCCGGGATAATGACGACCTTCTTGCGATCCCAAATCTTCGCATTTTGGCCAAATTCGCGTTTGAAAACCCCAATGGTGCCCGGGCCGCAAACATCGTGAGTCATGAGGACATCGACGTTGACCCATACGTTGTCTCCGGGGCGCACGTGTGCCTTTCCGCTGGCGCGGGCAAGGATCTTTTCGGTCAAAGTCATAAGGAAAACACCTTATGCCACCTGTCTGGGCGAGGCAACCGGATTTATTTCCGCAGCCTTACTGCCGTTTCAGCGCCTTGGTCATTTCGCTGGCGAGCCATTCAGCTTCTCGGGCATCTTTGATAGCGCTTCCGGCAGCGATTTCGCTTTCATCGCGGAGGACGAGTTTCAGATCGTGATAAACATTCGTGCCGCTGGTCATGCCAATCTTCGTTTTGATTTCGGCGATTTCCGATGCCATGACCGTCCGGCAGCGACTGATGCCCAAAGTGCTTTGCGTGACACTCACAGCCTCCGGCGTCACCTCGATCCGCGTCGAGTGCGTCCAAGAATAAACCGCCGCATAAATCAAAATCAAATCAAGAAATCCGACGATGAAGCGAGCAGGCATCGGTCCGTGCTGTTTGACGATCAGCAAAACCACCCCTGCAAAAACTGCCGCAATCACCGTCAGGAACAGTGCCGAACCCGGGTTGCGACACGGCGGGAAAACAAATTCCATCCCGCCGCGCAACGACATCCCGACGCGGATGCGCGAGGTGGGCGGTTGCACGTAAGCCGCAACTTCGGCTTGCTCGTGGGCAATGAGTTTAGCGGCTTCCGCTTGTTGTTCGGGGGTTTGCTCTCCCTGGAACACCGGCACCTCGAACTGCGCCACGTAATCCACACCGGGCACCCGCGCTTTGACCTCCAAACGCCAGAGAACCCCGTTGCCCACGCCGATCACGCTGGTTTCGCTACCGTCAGCGGGGAGATAGAACGCGACAGGGATAGTGCCGTCCGGGCACATTTCCACAGCCGTCTCGTGTTGCCAAAGGAGGTTTTCCTGGGTGGAACTCCCATTGCCGCTGCTGCGAGTAACGCGGGAAAGACAGTTGAGGCGAAGCTGGATCGGCCCTTCGGGACGCATCGGGCAACTGGGACAAATGACGCCTTCCAATGCTCCACCGAGAAGACCCGGCACAGACGCCATTTCAAACACCGATTCTCCAAACCGCATCCAGCGCAAAGTCATCCGCAAAGCCCAAATTAATAACCCAAGGCCGACCAGCGGGAAAATCAGCACCACCGCCGCCATTTCGTTCCCTTTGTGGATTGCATGATTTCCAATGATATTCCATGCCACTGTGGTGGAGATCAAATTCCAGAATCCAGCAAAAAACCAAACTCCAACTATTTGCTTTTTGCCGGAGGAAACCACCCGCCCCGCAGCCCAATCAGGCCGCTGTCTCCACGCCTCCGCAGCGTTCGTGCCCGCATTGACCGCGTAGCCCTGTCCGACAAAAATCCCCCGACCCCGGACGGCTCCCACAAGACCCACCATGCCTATGCCCACAAACACCAGCGGAAAAAACGCAAACCAGCCCACCGGTGCAAACCCGCGGTCCAGCACCGCCTCCGACGGGCTCTTGGGATTGACATAACAAACCGCCTGCCGACCGCGCGGATACTTCGCTACCACATTCGCTTTGGCCTGGCGTCCGCTGCTGGAGAAACGCAGAAATTGATAGCGGTCGGAGTGGTATTCGCGGCCATCCACCTGGTAAGCATAAGCAATCTCCTCACTATAAGTCCCCCCCTTCGACCCCGAATGGTATTTCACTTCGCTGGATAGGACGCGGCAGGGCGTCTCCACCCAATGCCGGGCAGCGGTGCTTTGGAAAAATGGCTGAAGCACCGTGAAGTAAAAAAACGCGCCGCCCATCGCCAGAAACACCGAAAAGAACAATCCGACGAATATTCGCTGAACGGGAGATGCTGGCTGGGAGGAAATCATAGCGCCTTCCGACGTTACGGATTTGTTCCCGCGAATCAATGGGATTCCGATCCCAGCCCCAAGTCCCTTCGCGCATCAGCAGCGAGTTCATACCCGCGCAGGCCCGTCGGGGCTCCTTTCGCCAGCGCGAGAAACTGGAAGCCCCGGCCCATCAGCGTCGGGTGCATGAGCGTGGCGAACGCCCTCAACTCCTTTTGGCGCTCGGGGGTGAGCTGTCGAGGATCAGTAATGTCCGGGAAAACACGCCGCCCCAACGCCGCCAGAAAATGGTGCTGGTCGGTGAACCCGGCGACGCTCGCTCCGGCTTGTTCGGCCCGTTCGGCAAGCGTGGTAAACTCGGCGTGCGCGGTGAGGTCCTGTTCGCCGGGATCGGCCAGCACATCGTCACAGCGGCGGTGTTGGCGATAGGCGGAAAGCGTCCCTTGCGTCCGCTCCGGCAGGTAATAGTCCGCCCGCGAAAATCCGTAGTCAGCAATCAACACATAGCCACGCTCCAGCCGCCCGAGCACCGCTTCCAACCACGCGGGCGCTTCCAGATTGATCTCCGTTTCGTAGCCTTCCACCGCTGGGAGATGGGGCAAAAACGCCGTTAACGCGGGATCGGAAAGCGGGCCGTCGCTCCAGACAAAATTTCCGCCATCTCCAACACTCACATTGCGCTCCTTCCATTCGCCACCACGAAACACAACCCGATGCACCGGCAACGCGTCCACCAACTCGTTGGAAAAATGGACGCCCGTAAACGGATACAGAGCGGCAAGCGAAACATGCCACGCCACCCGCCCAGCGAACCCGGCCAAACGTTCCCGCTGTCGGGCGGCATTGAGCGGGAACGGCTCAACAATCCCATAATGCAACGCCGCTGCGAACGCCGGAGAACCTTGGGCTGCGCTCAAGACATCGTGGGCAAAGTCCCCATTGTTGGCCCCCTGCTCCACCACCTCGAATCGTTCGGGCCGTCCCAAGCGCTCCCACATCTCCTCAAACTGGGTAGCCAGCAAGCGCCCAAAAAGGGGGCCGACGCTCACACTCGTCATGAAATCGCCCCCCCGCCCGATAGCCGCTCGCCCGCTGGCGTAATAACCAAAGGCGGGTTCATAAAGCGCCAACTCCATAAACCGCCGGAACGGAATCGGACCGCTGCGGGCAATTTCGGCGGAGAGGAGTTCGGCCAAGGGGGACATGTGTTCTCTTTTTCCTTGAGCCACTCAAAATTAGCAATTCGCAATTCCCTTCCCCTCACCTTTTCATGGCACTGCGCCCCGACAAGTGTTCTAATAAGTAACTTATGTGGCTCGATCTGCCGCCCAGCAAACCCTTTTACCGCCGCGCCTGGTTTATCTTCCTGGCGACCCTGGTGATTTTGACAGTAGCGGGCTGCCTTGGCGGATTTTTCCTACTCCAGCGGATTTATGGCCCGAAAGCGGACGCGCTCAATCTCAACAAGCTCATGGACATGGAGACGGCCAGCATCGTCTTCGACCGCAACGGCCAGCAGCTTGGCAAGATTTATATCCAGAACCGCGACACCATCTCGCTCCTGGACATGCCAGCCCCCATCGTCCCTGCCCTCGTCGCTGCCGAAGACAACCGCTTCTGGCAGCACCACGGCATGGACTACATCGGCATGGCGCGCGCCTCGCTCAAAAACTGGCGCGCAGGCCGCATCCGCCAGGGGGCATCCACCGTCACGCAACAACTCGCCCGCAACAGCTTCCCCGACGCCCTCCCCAGTAGTGACCGGAGCTTCAACCGCAAAATCCTCGAAGCCTTCGTGGCACGGCGTATCGAGGACAAATTCACGAAGGCACAAATCCTCGAATCCTATTTGAATCGCGTCTATTTCGGCTCCGGGTTTTATGGAATCGAAGCCGCCGCGCGCGGATACTTCGGCAAACCGGCGCGTCAGTTAAACCTCTCCGAATGCGCGACGCTGGCCGGGATGCTACGCAGTCCTAACAAGCTTTCTCCTTGGCGCAACCGCAAGGCGTGCCTGGAAGCCCGGGATTTCGTCCTGGGCCGGATGCTGGAACTCGATTCCATCAAGCAAGCCGATTACGACACCGCGATAGCGGAGACACTGGCAGTCAAAAACCGTAGCACTATTTACAGCGAATCCTATGCCATCGAGTTCGTCCGCCAACAAGTAGCCGGGTTGCTTGGCGACGACGAGAGCGTTTACGGCGATGGCTTCCGCATTTACACCACGCTCGACGCCCGGCTACAAAAAACGGCGGAAGACTCCCTCAAAACGCGGCTGGAAGAAGTCGAGAGACGGCACGATTTCAGCCATCCCACCTACGCTCAATACGATGTCCAGTTCCGCAACCGACGCAAGCGCGCCGACACCGATCCCCTCCCGCCGCCCTCCTATCTCCAGGGGGCGCTCGTGGCGCTCGACAACGCCACCGGCGGCATGCTGGCGCTCGTGGGTGGGCGCGATTTCAACCACAATCAATACAATCGGGCGCTTCTCTCCAACCGCCCCGCTGGCACCGGCTTTCTCCCCATCGTCTATGCGGCGGCTTTCGAGAAAGGGATTTTTCCCGGCAGCATCTTTCAGGACATGGTACTCGACAACCGTCTGGTGATGATTGGCGGCATGACCGGCATCCTCCCCGAATGGGGACCAGAAACTGCTGACAACCAATACGAAGGTCCCATCACCGCCCATAATGCCCTGGTAAAATCGAAAAACTCCGCCTCTGTGCGGCTCGGCATGGCCACCGGACTCGACGCCGTATCGGCGCTGGCCAAAAAAGCCCGCATCGACGGCGAACTGCGCCATTTCTCCTCCACCTATCTCGGCAGCAGCGAAGTGACGCTGGAGGATATGACCCTCGCCTACACCATGTTTCCGAACCTGGGAGACCGGCCTGCGAAACCGTTTATCGTCCGGCGCGTGGAAACCAAAGATGGAAAGCTCGTTTACCAGCAAAGCACCATCCCGATGGTGCCTGTTGTTTCGCCCTCCACCGCGTGGGAAGTTCACTCTGCCTTGGCGGAATCCCTCGTGCGGGGCAGCGCCGACACGGCATTCACCCGCTACGGCCTCAAAAAATTCCCGCTCGGCGGCAAAACCGGCACCGCCTACAACTTCACCGACACTTGGTTTATCGGCTACTCCAGCGCCGTCACCTGCGGTGTCTGGGCCGGATTCGACAATCCCACCCCCATTTATCTCGGCGCATTCTCCAAGGAAATCACGCTCCCCATTTGGTGTGATTTCATGAATGCCACTTTCACCGACTTCCCCTCCAAAGAAATTCCCCGCCCGGCTGACCTCCAGCAGTACGAGATTTGCAGCGTGACCGGTCAACTCATCACCCCCAAGTGCGTCGAAACCCGACCCAATCCTGACGGTGGCGATCCTATCACACATTCGACTTCCATCACAGAATGGGGCACGCCCGAGCAAGCGCCCAAAGTCCCCTGCGAACTCCACAGCGGCATAAAGAGTTACATCAAGGAACAACACCCTGAAGTGGAGAACATTCCCAAGCCCGAGCCGGTGTTCACCCCCGACCATTTCCAGCCGGTGCCAGTGAAATCGGCGACGGTGATCGACAAAGACCCCTTCAACTCTATCACCAAGGCAACCGTGGCGCTAGCCACCGACCCCGAACCAACCCCAACGCCCACACCGGATCCCACCGAGCCGCAGGTAATCCGAGCCGTGCCCGCCAAAGCGCTCGACACCCAGGAAGAAGACGATCCCTCTAAAAAACTCGATGCCCCGGAACCCATCAAGTTCCAGTAATACAAATTCCTTTTCGGAATGATTCTATAGCCCATAGGGCTTAAAGAGAATAGCCGGGGGTTGAGCGACAGTGACACCCCCCGGAATGTGGGCGATCTCCTACTCACCCCGGAGGGGTGGCAGACAACTGGCGTCCCGCTCATTGCGAACTGGAATTGGTATAAGCCACAACCACCGAAGAACTGACCTCCCAACACGCTATTTTCAGGCGATGGAAGCGACCTGAACTTTATTTTTCCAAGAGCGCACCAGCGAGGAACCCAGCAGGAAAAGGCCGAAGGCTCCCAACGCCGCGTTGGAACTGGCTTCAGGCGCCATCACAGATCCCCCTCCTGCCCCAGCGACAGGAGGCAAGGCCGTGACATTGATGTCATTCATATTAAAGGAACCCGCCACGAGTTCGCCATTTACCGTCGCGTTATTGATGTTGAGTTGCGCAGCCTGACCGCTCCCATTGAACGAAAGGAAATTACCGCTAAGATTGCCGCTCAGGTTGGAGCTTTGTCCGTTGGCAAGGTTCCAAAACACGTTGCTGGCCTTGACGCCACCCGCCAGCGTAATCCCCTGAACATTGAAGTTCGACCCCACGTTGACGTAGAAAATATCATTGGCCCCGCCGTTGACCGTGATCGTGCCGTTGACGTTCACGCCGGTGATATCGACCACATTCAGACCGGCCGTGCGGGAAATCGTCGTATTGCCGTTCAAATCGCCGCCCAATGTCAGCGTAGGGGTGAACCCGGCGATCGTGTGGGAGAAATCCGCCGCCGCTTGCACGGAATTGGCCAGGGTAAAACTCTGCGTCTTCGACCCAGTGACGGAAACCGTGGAATTGAGACCGAACGAACCTTGAGAATAGCTCAAATTGCCGTTCAAAACGTCGTTATTGGCTCCGTTGGCGGAGGAGCCAATCACCCCCGTGTTCCCATTAACGAACGCCCCGTTCACATTGAAAGAACCGCCGTGCGAGAGATCGGCCAGAACCGCGTAGGAGTTGAAACTCGAGGCATCCACCACATAAGGCGTGACGGTAGCGCGGCCTTCGACCAACCCGCAGAACAAGAAAGCCAGGAGCCAAGTCAGAAGAACAGAGCGCCCGGAGCCGAATCCGAGAGTCTTCGATGAGCAGATTTGCGTATTCATGCGTATAGTTTTTCCAATATTTGCCGAGAAAGGCAAGCTTTTTCTTAGCAAATTTACGTATCATGCGTAGATGCCGGATAAAACGGCCTGTTTAGAGTCAATCCGTTCCGCATTGAATCGGCATTATTTGCCATGACCCGGCAGCGCACAGGGCAACAGCAAAGGCCACATACGAGACGAATGCGCTACACCCTTGCCTGCAATCAACGATTACAGACTCCCTCTCTCCTTAAAATCCAAAACTCCACCCTACTCCACCGTCACGCTCTTGGCCAGGTTGCGCGGCTTGTCCACGTCGCAGCCGAGCTTGACGGCGAGGTGGTAGGCTAGCAACTGCAGCGGAATAACGGTCAGCAGCGGCGAGAGATAGTCCGGGCAACGCGGGATGTAGATCACATCGTCTGCCACTTTCCCGAGCTTGTCGCAACCCTCGGTGCCGATGGCGATCACCGGGCCTTTGCGGGCTTTGACTTCCTCGATATTCGAGATGTTTTTTTCATACACCGAGTCCTCCGGCGCGATGAACACAGAGGGAACTTCCGGGCTGATCAAGGCGATGACGCCGTGCTTGAGTTCGGCGCTCGGGTGTCCCTCGGCGTGGAGATAGCTGATCTCCTTCATCTTGAGCGCCCCTTCCAGCGCCACGGGGTAGTTGAACTGGCGACCCAGGAACATCATCGCTTTGGCGTAGGAATATTTCTCGGCAATGGACTTGATGTAATCGCTCTGTTTGAGGATGGCGCTGACTTTCTCCGGGATGGCCTGCATCTCATCCATGATGCGGATGCCTTCGGAGGTGGAAAGGTGCCGGATGCGCCCGAGCAGCAGGCCCAACAGCGTCAGCACGGTGACTTGCGAAGTGAACGATTTGGTCGCGGCGACGCCGATCTCCGGCCCGGCGTGCATATAGACGCCACCGTCGCTTTCGCGCGCGATGGTGCTCGCCACGTTATTGCAAATGCCCAGCGTCCGATGTCCCTTGCGTTGACTTTCACGCAAGGCGGCGAGCGTGTCCGCGGTTTCGCCGCTCTGGCTGATGGCGAAGACGACGGTGTCTTTGTTCATCGGCATGTTGCGGTAGCGGAATTCGCTGGCGAACTCGATCTCCGTCGGGATATGAGCGAGGGTTTCCAGGAGGTATTCGCCGACCATCGCGGCGTGGCAGGCGGTGCCACAACCGGTTAGAACGATGCGCTCAATTTCGCGCAGTTCTTGGGGCGTCATGTTCAGGCCACCGAGCTTGGCGGTGGCTTCCTCTGCGGAGAGGCGTCCGCGCATGGCGTCGCGCAGGGAGTTGGGCTGCTCGAAGATTTCCTTGAGCATGTAATGTGGGTAATCCCCCTTGCTCACCTCGGCTTCGGAGAACTCAACCTGGCTGACCTTGAAACCCGAGACATCGCCGTTGAGCGTGGTGATTTCAAAATCGTCGCGGGTCAGGGATACCAGATCGTAGTCGCGCAGATAAACCGCTTCGCGAGTGTGTCCGACAATAGCGCTCACGTCGCTGGCGAGAAAGTTCTCCCCCTTGCCAATGCCCAAGACAAGCGGACTGCCGCGCCGCGCGCCAACGAGGGTTCCCTGCACGTCCTCGTGCATCACGGCGATGCCGTAGGTGCCTGTGACTTCTTTGAGGGCGAGCCGCACGGCATCAATCAGTCGCTTACCGGTCGCTTCGCCACCCAACGCGTCGAAATGTTTGCCGATCAGGTGGGCCAGGACTTCGGTATCCGTCTGCGATTTGAAATGGTGCCCTTCGGCAATGAGCTGATCCTTAAGCAACTGGTAGTTTTCAATGACGCCGTTGTGAACCAAGGCGAGCTTGCCGCTTTCATCGAAATGCGGGTGGGCATTCTCGTCGGTAACACCGCCGTGCGTCGCCCAGCGGGTGTGGGAGATGCCGGTGGTGCCGCAGACAGGCTCACGCGCAATCAAATCGGTGAGATTGGCGATGCGCCCCTTGCACTTGCGCACCGAGAGCGTGCCATTGAGAACCGCCATTCCAGCGGAATCATATCCACGATATTCCAGCCGACGCAGACCCTCCAGAAGAATGGGTGCCGCCTCGGATTTGCCAATGTAGCCAATAATTCCGCACATAATTTTTTCGATACTGACAAATTTTCCCGCGCAGGGCAACATGATCCCCTTCCACAGGCCTCCACAAGGGAAAAACCATGAAATCCACCGACTTCTCCTCCTTCTCCACCGTTACACACTCCACCCTGGCCATCATCATGGGCGGCGGAGCAGGCACCCGCCTCTTCCCCCTCACCAAGGACCGCTCCAAACCAGCGGTGCCGCTCGCGGGTAAATACCGGATCGTGGACATCCCGATTTCCAACTGTATCAACTCGGATTTGCGGCACATCTACGTCCTCACACAGTTCAATAGTGCTTCGTTGCACCGGCACATTGCGAGCGCCTTCAAGTTCGACCGCTTTTCCCGTTCGTTCGTGGAAATCCTGGCCGCGCAACAAACCCCCAGCGGCTCCCACTGGTATCAGGGAACGGCGGACGCCGTGCGCCAGAACCTGCAAAACTTTCTGAGCCGCCCCTACGAATATTATGTGATCCTGAGCGGTGACCAACTTTACCGGATGGACTTCCGCGACCTCCTGCGGGAGCACATTGAGGGAAAAGCGGACATCAGCATCGCCACCATCCCGGTGGCGCGCTGGGCGGCGTCGGACCTCGGCATCATGCACACCGACGCCAGTCGCCGCATCACCCGGTTCGTGGAGAAACCGAAGGAACCCGCTCTGCTCGACAGCCTCAAAATCCCTGGCGACCTGCTGCAAGACCTTGGACGCCAGCCGGACGAGGAACTTTTCCAGGCGTCGATGGGCATCTACGTCTTCAATCGCCAGGCGCTCATCGAGGCGCTCGACAACGACCTCGTGGACTTCGGCAAACACATCATCCCTCGTTCCATTGAGAAATACAAAGTGCAGTCCTATATCTTCCAAGGCTACTGGGAGGACATTGGGACGATCCGCTCTTTCTTCGACGCCAACCTGGCGCTCACCAACGAAAAACCGCCCTTCTCTTTCTTCGACACTACGCGGCCCGTGTACACGCACGCCCGGTTTCTCCCGGCCACCAAAATTCAGGGTGCCACCATCAAAAAAGCGATCATCGCCGATGGCTCCGTCATCGCCGACGCAGAGATCGAACATTCCGTCATCGGCGTCCGCTCCTTCATCCAGGGAGGAACGACGATCCGACATGCCATTCTCATGGGCAACGACTTCTTTGATGCCGACCTGGCCCAGCATGACAAGACAGGCACGCCGCTGGGTATCGGCCGCAACTGCGTCATCGACCACGCCATCATCGACAAAAACGCCCGTATCGGCGACAACGTGGTCATTACGCCGGAAGGCAAGCCAGAGCACTTCGACGGCCCGAACTACTACATCCGCGACGGAATCGTGATCGTGCCAAAAAATACGACGATCCCGGCGGGAACGAAGATTTAGGCGGCGGCCACCAGGCGGCTCAACCGCTCGATTTTCAGCGCCTTCCCTGTCGTCTCGTCGATGTCGATGATCGCGCCATGGATCGCCACCGGGCCTTTGGCGACAGGGAACGTCGCGGGCAGGTTGGTGATGAACCGCGTGATGATCGGCTCAATCTCGCGCCCCAGGATCGACTCCGTGGGGCCGCACATCCCGGCATCGCACAGAAACGCCGTGCCGCCGGGAAAAATCCGCTCGTCGCCTGTCTGGACATGGGTATGCGTGCCGACGACCGCCGAAACCCGCCCGTCGAGAAACCGCCCTACGGCAATCTTCTCGCTCGTGGTCTCGGCATGAACATCAACGAAAATCACCAGCGTCTCTTCGCGCATCTTGGTGATGGCGGCGTCCAGCGCCCGGAACGGATTTTCCAACGGCGGCTGCATGAAGGTCCGCCCCTGGACATTGACGACGCCCACTTTCCCCTTCGGGGTTTCCAGCACGACGCTCCCCTGGCCGGGCGTGTCCTCCGGGTAGTTGATCGGGCGCAGCAAGCGCGGTTCAGTGTCGATGTAGTTGAAAATTTCTTTTTGATCCCAGATGTGATCGCCCGTAGTGACAACCGCAATGCCCGCCCGCAACAGGTCGATGGTGATCTTCGGGGTGATCCCGCGCCCACCCGCGGAGTTCTCGCCGTTGACGATGACAAAATCGAGGACATACTCCTGTTTAAGCACCGGCACGAGGCCGATGACGGCACGGCGTCCGGGTTCACCCACCACGTCGCCCAGGAATAAAATACGTAACATACACGGTTCCTTTACTGGAAAACCCCACCGCTCCACAAACGATTTCATCACCATGCGCCATTTCCTTTCGATTCTTTTCGCCGCCAGCCTGTCGCTGACAGCCCTCTCCCGTGCCGCAGAGCCGGTAAACGTGCTGGCTACGCAGCCGGATTGGTCGGACCTGACCCCGTTCCAAAAAACCATCACCCGAACCGAGTTTCTCCACCTGCTCGACACGGTTTACGCCCCGGACGGCGCGTGGAAGGAGTCCATCGACATAGGCCGCACCTCCGCCCGCATCCATCAACCCGGCGAGCGGGGAACCGATTTTCGGTTGGAATTCGCCCCAAGCGCCGAGGCCGTCCTCCCCGCGCCCCGTTACTGGACGCCGCCGGGCGCGCGCAAGGCCGTCCCCGGCAAGCCGCTCGCTGGATACACCATCGCGCTCGACCCCGGCCATCTCGGCGGGCGTTGGGCCAGGATGGAGGAACGCTGGTTCAAAATCGGCGACGCCCAACCGGTCATGGAAGGAGAGATGGTCTGGCTCACCGCCCAGCATCTCACCCAACGGCTGAAAGACATGGGGGCAAACGTCGTCCAAGTGCGCAAGCAGGGCGAACCCGTCACCAACGAGCGTCCGCGAACGCTCCGACGCGCCGCCAAAGCGGAGTTGGAACGCGAAGGCGTCAACCCGCGTGACGGCTACGATGGCCCCAACGACCCGCACAAAACCGAGTCTATCCAATGGCAAAGCGAACTGCTCTTTTACCGGATCAGCGAAATCCGGGCGCGAGCGCAGCGCGTGAACAAAGTTCTCCAGCCCGATCTCACGATCTGCCTCCATTGTAACGCCGAAGAATGGGGCGACCCGGCCCATCCACAACTCACCGACAAGAACCATCTGCATCTACTGGTGAACGGCAACTACCACCCCGGCGAACTCGGCTTGGCAGATGTCCGACACGAAATGCTCCTTAAACTCCTGAGCCGTTCTGCACACGTAGAACAGGCCCTCTCCAACCGCGTCGCCACCTCGCTCTCCACCGCCACCGGCCTTCCACCGTATGAATACCACAACGGCAAAGGCCGCCCCACGGAGAACTCCTACGTCTGGACGCGCAACCTGCTTGCCAACCGCCTCTACCAATGCCCGGTGGTCTATTGTGAGCCCTACGTCATGAACAGCCAGATCGTCTTCGACCGTGTGCAGCTCGGCGACTACGAAGGCGTCAAACCCATCGGCGGCACAGAGCGCAAAAGCCTCTACCGCGAATACGCCGACGCCGTGGCGGAAGGCGTGGCTGCTTATTTTGCGGAGAAGGGGAAGTAGAAGCACTCACTTCCTGATACAAGTTTTCAGAAGAAATAGGCCGTATAATACTGACAAAATACCAATCCCGTATCCCTGCGAAGGGCTTATTCTTGAGCGAAAAATTCCAGGAAGCGAATCGCCATTCTGGTCGGCATAGTAGGAAGCAAGAAAGAAACACAAGCCCACTATCAAACAAATACCCGCAAGTTTGAGATATGAGTTTTTATCCGAGGTGTTTTTCTCCGGCATCATAGGGAAAGATTGCAAACCTTATCATTGCAGCCTCCCACCTACCCCGGAGGCCACCCCAGCGCTCGTCCCCCGAGCAGATGGACATGCACATGCGGCACCGTCTCCCCGGCTGCTTCGCCGTGGTTGATGATGAGCCGGTAGCCGCTCTCAAAGACGCCGAGTTTTTTTGCGATGTCCTTGGAGGCGACGAGCATCCGGCCCAGCAACTCTGCGTCGTCGGGCTGGCTGCCACCGATTCCCGGGATCACGCGCTTGGGCACGATGAGAACGTGGACGGGGGCTTGTGGATTGATATCCCGGAACGCGAAGAAATCCTCTTCCTCAAACACGATGTCAGCAGGGATTTCCCGCCGCGCGATCTTTTCAAAGATAGTCATGGCTTTGCTTTTAACCAAAATCCCGCTCGCAGTCTCGCGCAAAGATCGCCAAGGACGCAAAGGCGAGGCGAGATTGGGCGCTCCAGAATTTATCTTTCAGGGTCTTTGCGTCCTTGGCTTCCTTTGCGCGACATTGGTTTTTGGTGTCCGAGGTTTCGTTCGCACGAAAGCTGCTGGAAACAATCTTTGATTGGGGACGCCGATGTGGCAGCATCGGCGCTCCCATGAAGATTTTGCGTTATCTCGACCCCGTCGGCGCGGTGGGCTTCGCCCAACAGCATGCCGATGGTTCCTGCGAACAGCTCGACGGCAGCCTTTTGACCACGCTCACGCCCACCGGCAAACCGGCGCAAGTCGCAAAACTTCTCGCACCCCTCGAACCCGCCGCGTTCTGGTGCATCGGTCTCAATTACCGCCGCCACGCGGAGGAGACGAAAGCGCAAATCCCGGAATACCCGATCCTCTTTTTCAAAGGCCCCAACGCTTTGCAGCATCCGGGCGGACCCATCGCGCTCCCACGCCATCTCCGCAGCGATTCCGTCGATTACGAAGCCGAGCTGGCCGTGGTAATCGGCAAGGCGTGCAAAAACGTCTCTCGCGAAACGGCCCTCGACTACGTGCTCGGCTACACCTGCGCCAACGACGTGAGCGCGCGCGACTGGCAAATCTACAAAGGCGGCGGCCAGTGGTGCCGGGGAAAGACGTTCGACACCTTTGCCCCGCTCGGGCCGTGCTTGGTGACGCCGGATGAAATCCCAAACCCAAATGCGCTGGGCATTCGGACGATCCTCAACGGCGAGACAGTTCAGGATTGGAATACGGACGACATGATCTTCGACGTCCCGGCGATCATCGCCTTCCTGAGCGGCAGCACAACGCTGCTGCCCGGCACAGTGATCCTGACTGGCACGCCCCACGGCGTCGGCATGGCGCGTCGTCCGCGCCTCTACCTCCAGCCCGGCGACACCGTGACCGTCGAGATTGATGGCATCGGCGCGCTGACCAATCCGGTGGTGGAAGAATAGCCTAATCCCCCTGGCTCAAACGCTTCTTGGGAGCGTCGAAGAGGAGCGCATGGGCATCGCGCAAGATTTCCGGGATGCGCCCAGCGAAGGGGCTCTCCGGGATCGCGCGCAACACGGCGGCTTCGTCGAAGTTCTCCGCGTTGCGACCGGGAAACCAATGGTCGGCATTTCCCAACAAATTGTAGCGCATTTTCGCAAACTCCACCATGCCCAGCCCCTTGGCGTAGGTCCACAAGCGCAGGATTTCCTGGAGATTCACTTCGCCGGGAATCTGCTGCCACGCAGGGAGGCCGCGCCACCAGTTCGCCACCCAGTCCGCGCCCAGCACGCGGCTCAGTTCGGCGCGAAGCCGTTCGGCAATGGGCGCGGTGATCTCCGCCGCGAAGTCGTAGTGCTCCAACGCGGCAACATGTTGATCGAAGTCGCCAGGCCGGGCCGCGCCAATGCTCAATGTATGAATCTCGGGCCGCGCCAGACAGTAGAGGCTGTTGAACTGCATCGGCGTGAGCGGCTGGCAGGCTTCGACGAACTGCGGCGTCGGCTCGTAGAGTTTGCCGCCCTTGTCGTTGGGGCTGATGATGAAAACGCCCATGTCCCGGCGAGTCGCCGCGTCGATGGCTGGCTGGTTGAACTCATTAACGAAATACCAGTGGAGGTTGACGTAATCGAATTCGCCGGTCTCAATGGCTTTGACGATAATATCCGAGGGCCCATGCGTGGCGAAGCCGATATGGCGCACGCGGCCTTGACGTTGGAGTTCGCGCGCCACTTCCATGCAACCGCCCTTGCGCACGGCTTGGTGAAGGGTCGCCTCATTATTGATCCCGTGCAGGGAAAAGAGATCGATGTATTCGAGCCCGATATAGCGCATCGACTTCTCGAAGTTTGCAAGGAAGGCCTCGGTGCTGTCCTCCGGGCTAACCTTAGTCTGAACGATCATTTTCTCCCGGGGAAGCTTCGGCAGGAACTGTCCAAGCTGGATCTCCGAAGTGCCGTAACCACGCGCAGTTTCGATGTGGTTGATGCCCTGTTCCAGCGCCCTCAGCACCGTGCGCTCCAGGTTTTCCTGGTTGTCCTTCGGAATCTTGTCGATCGTCTCGTCACCCCAACCATGCTGATAGCGCATGCCTCCGCAAGTGAAGACGGGCATCTGAAGTTCGGTGCGTCCAAAACGACGGTATTTCATGGAAGGAAATTGCTAATGGCTAAAATCCAATTGTCAATTTTTTGCGGACTCGCTGGTACGCTTCAAATGCACGATGACTTCGATCTCGGCGGTTTGCGGGAACATGTCGAGCGGAGTCACGCTGTCGAGCCGGTAGGTACGGCAGAGCACCGCGAGATCTCGCGCCAGAGTGCCGGGATTGCACGAAACGTAGATCACCTCTCTGGGCTGGGCAGCCATGATGGAGTCAATCACGCTTGCGGTGATTCCAGCGGCAGGAGGATCGAGGATGAGGCTGGTCTCGCCGCTCTCTGCAAGCACTTCAGCGAGGAGCTCGGCGACATCCCCGCTCAAATACTGCTCGTGCGGCTCCGCATGAGTGCGGGCATGGGCGACGGCGAACTCGTTCTCCTCAATCCCGACGACGCGCTCGAATCGGCCCCGCAAATGCTGGGCAAAAAATCCCGCACCGCAATAGGCGTCCACCAGCGAACCGCCCGGAGTGATGAGCGCCTCCACACGGTCGAGCATCGCCTGCGCCACGGCATTGTTGGTCTGCTCAAAGAAGCCCTTTTTGCGCGCTTCGGAAAGAGTGTAGTCCCCATCCGGCATCCGGCGGGCGCGCAACCCGGCGAGCCGCTCGTTGACTTCGTCCGAAGCGATGGGGCAACGCGTAATGTCGAGCAACGCCATGCCATCGGCAGCATAAAATCCCGTAACCCCTTCGGCCACGTGAACGCGAATCCGGTTCCGATACCCGTACGGTTTCGGCGAGGGAACGACGGGCTGCATCGGCACTTCCGCGAGCTTGCCGACGCGCCGCAGGGTCTGCTCGACTTGCCTGCTCTTAATAGCGAGTTGCGCAGGGTAGGCGATGTGCTGGTAGGCACATCCGCCGCAATGGGCAAAGTAGGGGCATTCCGGTTCCACCCGGTCCGGGGAGGGTTGCTCCACGGAAACGAGCGCGGCTTCGGCGTAATTTTTCTTTTTGCGGGTGATCGCAACGGTGACGGTTTCACTGGGAATCGTGTACGGGGTGAAAACGACCAGCCCTTCGCTGCGGCCCACGCCTTTGCCGCCAAAGGCGATGTCATGAATAGTCAATTGCATAAAAAAGAAATCGAATTGGGAAAACGAAAGAGGCTTCCGCCACAAAAACGGAAGCCTCCTTCAAAGCTTGTCTAGGGTTTATCAGGAACCACTCTGGAGCGGCCCCCTACGGAGTACAGTAGTGGTAACGAGATTCCCATCCGAGTTCGGGCGGAAATTCCTCGTATCCACCCTGAACCCACGGGTTTTTGGATGGATACGACATGCGATAGGATCCCATGTAGCAAGGCACAGGAAAGGTAAGGATTTCATACAAGCCCGTCCCCGTCCGGTGCAGTGAACGGCCTATTCCTCTCACCACGCCATAACCGCAGGCGGCGCTATTCCCATCCTGGTCGTTCATGGTGGCGATGGTATAGGGAAGCTCGGTGAATCCGAAAAGCAGATTGGAGATGCCGCGTCCAAGCTTGCGGGTCGGCCCCACTCCTGTCATGGGAGGGGATTGAATATCCGCATAGGCGGCTGCGCCAAATGCGACGGCGAGAAGAATCGTGAGGAGGGACTTCATATGCATTATCAGTAAATCGGCTTCGCTTCTGAAAAGCAATCCGGATTTTGCCTTTTTAAAGTGTTTGAAGAAACTTCTTCAAATCTTCCAATCGGGGGCTCTTGGCCTGCCGGACGTAGTAGCCGGAGGTGGCCACACCCATTTGCAGGCTGGCAGCCAGATCGCAGTCCAGCAACCGCCCGATGCAGAATCCGGCGTTGAAATGGTCTCCAGCCCCGGTGGTGATCTTTGGTTTTGCGGTGAACGGCCCGGCAACATGCGTGGCCCCGGTCGCATCGGCAGCGGCGGCGAAGGCCGTCGGATGAATGACCACGGTGTCAATCTGGAGCTTCTCCAAAATGCGCGCCGCGTGCTGGGTCACTTGATCGGGGGAATCGTCCGGTGGGGTGAGCCCGAGAACTTCCCCAATCTGACGGCTTTCCTGGAGATTAAGCCCCAAAATAACACGGAAATATTTCTGGAATTTGGCGATCGCTTCCAACGCCCCAGCAATGTCCTCTTGGGTTCGCTTGGCCGGATCGGCGAGATCGAAAAAGAGCCAGCGCTTTTTGCCGCTCAACTTGGGTGCCACGCGGGTCTGGATTTTTTGCCAGATGGCACTCATGGCCGGGAGCATGGTCCAGTTGACCATGGCGATGAGCGAGGATTCCTGGAAAAGCGCAATGATCTCCTCCTCGGGGATGTGTTTGACGAGCGTGGTCCAGTTGACCATGCGCAGGCTGTCGTGCTTGCCGCACATCAACTTGCCGTCCTCGAATTCGACGGCGTCAGTGTAGCCCGGCTCCGCGATGGAAAAGACGCGGGCGCGCTTGGCAAAATCGGCGAACACGGGATGGATTGCCGGGGAACCGAGGTTGCCGATGTAGGTAATCGGCGCGCCGTAGCTTCCCAAGGCGTTGGCCATGATGGGGCCATTGCCGCCGAGCTTCACCATCTGGCTCACATACTCGAAATTGGCGCTCAGGCCCGCTGCCGCGCCGACACGCTTGGAAAATTCCCCGATGGTGGCCATCCGGGTGTAATCCGAGGCCGAAGCCCGTTGGGCGACCACATGAATGATCGTATCGACGAATCCATCAAAACCGACAAGCACCTTGGCTTTGGCCAGTTTGTTGCGGGCTCCGGACAATTGATCCAGAACCACTTGGGGAAGTTTGCGAGACATGGGAGCGGATGATGCATAGAGCGCGCAGGAAATGCAAATCCGGAACGCGGGAAATTTCGGCGACTCTTCTCCCGGTTTGACACGAGGCGGTTTGCGTCCAAACTCTGAGTATTGCCATCCACCATGAACGCGCCGTTGCTTGAAGTCAGGAACCTGTCGATCCAGTTCACCACAGAGGAGGCGACGGTGGACGCCGTGAAAGCCGCCTCGTTCACCATCGAATCGGGCGAAACGCTCGCGGTCGTGGGCGAAAGCGGCTCCGGCAAAAGCGTAACCGCGATGGCCCTCACGCGACTCCTTCCCGAACCGCCCGCGCACTACCAGAGCGGCGAAATCCTCCTGCATGGCCGTGACGTCCTCAAAATGTCGCCGGGCGAACTCCTTGCGATCCGCGGCAAACGCATCGCCTACATTTTTCAGGAACCGTCCACTTCCCTGAACCCCGTTTTCACCATCCGCTACCAAATCGCCGAAGCCATTCGGCTGCATCGGCCCGAAGAAACCGATCTCGACGCCGAGGTGGCGAAATGGCTCGGGTTGGTCGGCATCGTCGATCCCGATAAACGGATGTGGGATTACCCCCACCAACTCAGCGGCGGGATGCAGCAACGCGCAATGATCGCCATGGCGCTCTCCTGCCAGCCGGACCTCCTCGTGGCTGACGAACCGACCACCGCCCTCGACGTGACGATCCAGGCGCAAATCATGGACATGCTACGCGACCTCAAGCGCCAGCTCAAAATGAGCATCCTGCTCATCACCCACAATTTCGGCATCATCGGCGGCCTTGCCGACCGCGTGGCTGTCATGTTCCGCGGGGAAATCGTCGAATACGGCCCGGCGCAGCAAATCCTGCGCGCCCCGCAGCATCCCTACACCCGAGCGCTCATCGACTGTATCCCGAAGCTCGGCCAGCGCCAGCGGCGGCTGACGACCATCGACCACGAGAAGCTCGGGTGAGTTATTTCACCTCGCTCGGACGCGGTGGTTTTTCTGTCAGCCGGGTTGCGGCCAGGAACATTAGTCCCAACAACGCCAGAAGCGTCACAAAATACACGGAATAGCGGTTCCACTCCCAAGCTCCGTGTGGTCCGAAAGGGATATGAAGGCCACTCATGGCATCGAGGCAGATGCCCCAGATAATCGGCGAGAACCCCACGCTCAAGCTGGTGATGACAGAAAAGAAGGCGAAGAAATGAGAGCGCCCCATCTCGGGCATGATCCGCATCATCAGCCGGGTATTGGCAAGGTTCGTCGCGGACCCGGCCATTCCGGCTACCACAAAAATCGCCACCAAGGGAATGATCCCCGGCGCAAGCAGGCCAAAAGCAAGTGCCGACCAGCCCGCGAGATAAACCGCATGGAGGCCCAGCGCCCAGCACATAAGCCGCTTGGAGCCGATGGCGTCCAGCAGCCGTCCAACGATACCCAGCGCGCTTACCCCGGCGATAAAACTCGCAGCCATCATGAAGAGAATCTGGTTTTCGCCCAGTCCCACCCGTCCCTTGAGAAATGTGATGGTGAACACTCCCAAGCTGCCGAAGGTGAAGGTGGTTAGCAGATTGTATCGGATCAGTTTCGCAAACGGCGGGAACGTCACAATATCCCACCACGGCACCTTGGCTCCGCTTTTCCGGAGGGATTCCTCCGCCTCCACGTCGGGCACGCGGTTAAGAAAGAAAAGGGAAGCCGCGCCGCCAATAGCTGAAATCAGGAAGGCGACGGAAAACTCCCACGGCTGCGACTCTTTCTGGAGCACCAACCCGCAAAAAAGCAGGGATGCCAGCGAACCCATCTGCATGAAGCGCTGGTCGCGAGAGAGAAACCGGGCGCGGATGGCTTCCGGCAAAATCTCCGTGAGCCACGGCATCCAGGCTCCGCTGGCGATGCCGCGCAGGAGGTTAAAAACAAACTGCAGCCCGAGCAGCAGCGCCAATTTCCAGCCGTTGCCCAAGAAGCTGAGCAGCGGCACGGCAACCACCGCGAACACACAAATATTGCGTGTGCTCCACCCGGCCAGAACAAACCGCCGGTAGCCGAAGCGTTGGAGATGGTAGGCAGCGGGGATTTGAAACACCGTGAGCAGCGGCGTCAGCGAGGCGAGAATACCGAGCATCGTGGCGCTGGCCCCCAAGCTCTTGGCATAAAGAATAATCGGCGGCCCCAGAAAAATCTGGAACGAGACAGCATTAAAAAAGCTGAACCAGTTGGCATTAGTAACGCCATCGGGAAAAGGGGTTAATTGGAAAGGCGTTTTCAAGGGAGGCAAGCGGTCAATATGCACCGTGAAAGCAAAAACTCCAGCATCCGCCGCGAGCGGATCGAAGAAAAGGGGGTGCTCACGAGAGGAGTCGAACCTCCACGGGTTTCCCCATACGGTCCTGAGCCGTACGCGTCTGCCATTCCGCCACGTGAGCGTTCCCCGAAGTTCCCAGCGAGTGGGAGTTGGCGAATGTGCCCGGTTTCACAAAGGATTGCAACCGGGAAAATGGGGAAGAAGGAATGCCAGACACGCTCTTCACACATCTGCCACCCGGACACACCCCGAAACTCACACTCAGGCAAACATCAGGCGACAGATGACGATGGAGGCGATGACGCCCGTTAAATCCGCCATCAGCCCGGCAGGAACGGCGTGCCGCGTGCGCCGGACACTGACGGAGCCGAAATAGACCGCGATCACGTAAAACGTCGTCTCCGTGCTGCCAAAGATCGTCCCGGCCATGAGGCTGTTCATGCTGTCCGGCCCGAAGGTTTTCACAACGTCAGTAAAAACGCCCGTCGTTGCTCCGCCGCTCAAAGGCCGCACCAGCACCAGCGGCAGGAGGTCCACAGGGAAGCCGATTCGCCCCAGCACAGGGCCGAGCAGCCGGGCAAGCAAATCAATCCCGCCCGCCTTACGGAACATCCCCACGGCCACCAGGATGGCGACCAGGAACGGGATGATGCGGGTGGCCACCTGGAAGCCTTCCTTCGCCCCCTCCACGAACTCCTCATACACCTTCACCCCGCGCAGCCAGGCGTAGAGCGGGAAGAACGTGAGCATCACTGGCACCGCCATCAGCGCCACCACGCTCAAAATCCGTGTAGCCAAGGCGAGCCGTGCGAGATCGGGCGTCAGCAGAGCGAACGCGAATCCTGGGATATGGAGTGCAGCCACGACAGCGTTAGCGGCATCCGGAAAAGCCAGGACACAAAAGAGCAGCGCAAGGGCAATCCCGTAGAGCGCGAGCAGGAATTTCCCGTCACCTGTCAAAGGCGTCTGCACCGGCTCAGCGGGCAGGGCTTCCGCCGAAGCAGCAGACTCACGCGCTACCTCGTCCGATTCCAGCGGCGGCAACTGATAACGCGGCAGTTTTTCGAGCAGCTTGACCGTCACGATCCCCGCCGTGAAAGCGCAGAGCGTCGCCAAAAAGGAACTGGAAATAATCCGCGTCGGATTCTGCGAACCGTTGATCGCAAGGATGGCAACGGCGGTAGTCGGGATCAGTTGGATGGAAGCCGTGTTGATCGCCAAAAACGTGCACATCGCATTGCTCGCCGTGCCGGGACGCGGGTTGAGGCCGTCGAGCAGCTTCATTGCCTTGAGGCCTAGAGGAGTGGCGGCGTTGCCCAGCCCGAGCATGTTGGCTGCCATGTTCATCGCCATTGCGCCAAGCGCCGGGTGATCCGTGGGAACGTCGGGAAAGAGCCGCCGCGTAACAGGCCGCAGTGCGCGCGCCAAGACATTGACCAGTCCGGAGAGTTCCGCCAGCCGCATCACACCCAGCCAGAGCGCGAACATCCCGGCCAGCGGCAGGGCGATATTCATGACCGCCCCTTGCGCCGCTTCAAACGCGCCACCCGTCACCGCGTTGAGTTTGCCGGAGAACCCGCCAATAAACACGGAGAGGAGAACGAGCCAAAGCCAGAGGGGGTTAAGCACGCCGGGGATTATCACCGCCCCGCGCCGATTCGCCAAGAAAAGAAGAATTTCTCACGCAGAGACACAGAGACGCGGAGAAGAGATACAACAACAGGCTTACGCCGGACGCATACCTCTTTCTTCCTCACCTTTCCTTCCGCGCCTCCGCGTCTCTGCGTGAGAACCAAGAGAGATATTCGTGGGTTAGGAAACGTATTTCTGCCAAACCTGCATCCGGCCCGGCTCGCGGTTGCCCCAGCAGAAGTAAGGAATGAGCGTCACCTGGCAGGGCTCGCCCTTTGCGGGGACTGCCGATTTGCGGGTCCGGTAAAGTTGCCCGCTCCATTCCGCGTCGAGCGGCGGGATGAGGGCGGGCCACGACAACCGGCTGGCTCCGGGCGGCAGAGTCACATCTGCCACCACCACCGGCATCGCGTCCGCCAACAATTCGACATGGCGCAATTCGACGCCCGGATTATAGGCCGCCTCCGTGCAATAGAGGAGCGGCCCGCGCGCGACGGCAACCATCTGATGGCAATCCTGGATATACGGATGCGGCTCGATCAGCCGGGGTGATTCATCCAGATGCAGTTGCAAGCGGTCGCCCGGCTGCCATTTGCGTTGGAGCCGGAAATACGAACCCGGCGCAGCACCTTCCGAACGGGCCTCCCCGTTGAGCGTCACGGGCACAGCGGCACCGCACCATGCCGGGATGCGCACGGCAAGCGTGCCAGTAAAGCGGCTCTTCACCTCGATTGCCACTTCGCCGCCGAACGGATACGTCCCGGTAATCTCCAAGGCGACGGTTTGGCCATCCGGCAAAGCAAGTGTGGTTTCCCCACTCAACGGCAGATGCACCCACGCGGTCGCCTCGGAAACGCCAAAGGCGTAAGCGGGCAGGGACGCCAGCAAGCGGGCGACATTGGGAGGGCAACAGGCGCATCCAAACCACGCTTTCCGCCGATGCTTGCCGTTGTCCACGAGCAGGTTTTCGTAGAAAAACTCCTTGCCGCTGCGGGAGACGCCGGGGAGCACCGCGTTGAAGAATGTCCACTCCAGCGAATCCATGTAAGCGGGCTCCGCCTCCAACGCAAAGAGGCGCTGGCTCCACATCATGCTCGCAATGGCGGCGCACGTTTCGCAATAGCTGCGGTGCGGGAGTTCATAGTCATCCCCAAACTCCTCCCCGCGCCAACGGGCTCCCGCCCCGCCGGTCACATACCGCCGTTTCGTTTGAAAGTTCTGCCATTGCGCGTGGATGGTCGGCAACAACGTGGGATCGCCGTTTTCCAATACGACATCCGTCGCACCCGCCGCCAGATAGAGTGCGCGCACAGAGTGCCCGATAATTTCCCGCACTTCCCGGTAGGGAGCGTGATCGATCACGCCTTCGTCCGGGCCGGGGATTTGTCCGCGTATGTCCACGAAGAATTTTGCCTGCTGCAGATACTTTTCATCACCCGTGGCGCGGTAGAGTTCCACCATGGCCATCTCGATCTCGGGATGCCCGTCGGTCTCCGCCTGTTTCCCTTCCGAAGCCGGGCCGAACTGGAGGCAGATGCAGTCGGCAAAGCGCCGCGCGGCGTCAATCAGGCGCGTGGTCCCCGTGCTCCGGTAATGCGCCACGGCGGCTTGGAAGAGGTGTCCCGCCAAATAAAGTTGATGCTTGTCGCGCAGGTGGCTCCAACGCTCGCCCTCCCGGCCCTCGGTAGTGAAATAAGTATTTAAATAGCCGTCGGGCTGCTGCGCCGCGATGATCTCTCCCACGCAATCCTCCATGGCATAGGTGACTTCCCCGTCAGGATCGACCAAACTGAACCACGCCGCCGCCTCCACCCATTTGTAAACGTCGGAGTCGTTGAAAAAGATGCCCGTGAAAGGGCGCTCGCTCCGGCCCGAGGCGACGCGGAAGTTTTCGATCCGCGAAGTGGCGACCATTTGCCGGTATTCCTCCAGCAACATCCCGCGCAGATTCTCCCGGCAAAGTGTGGTCCAGAAAGGTCCGGCGGGTTTCCAGCAATTCACCGGCGCGAACCGGACTTGCGCATGAGGGCTGACCGTAGTGTCGAGGAGGAGAGGGGAGAGGGGGGACATAGAGGGGATTAGGCGGATGCTTTTCATCCTAACCGGAGCCGGATTTACCGCAAAAGGCCCTGGACGAACAGCAGAAAGGCAGGGCTAACGCATCAAATGCATATCACCACGAAGAACACAGAGGCCACGGAGGAAGACACAAGTTTTTTCCTCCATACTTCTTCCTTCATGATCTTCGTGTCCTCTGTAGTGAATCCTCTTTTTTAGATGCGTGAGCCCTGTCTTCGCTATGACTGCCACTGGACATCCGTCCCCGCCTCTACATAGAGTCGCCCCCGTGAACCGATTGCGCCAAGAAACGACGATGAGCTTGAAGTGGATTGCCGAGTGTCTCAAAATAGGCACATGGACCTATCTGAGCCTCCTTTTCCACAAATTTTCCACAAAATGAATGAAACTGTAAATATAAAGGACTGACCCCTTTCCCGCAGAGCAACCGGATTTTTATCACCTTGGAATGCCTCTATGGGTTCGCGCCCGCGATCCCTGCGGGCATCCAGCGGATTGTGTCGCCGTAATTCGCCTCCATCCCCGCTCTTCAACAAAGCCCTCGCGACGGAAACGGCGCGGGGGTTTCTATCGTGTTGCCTCAAGTCAAAATGACACCGGGGAGCAAAAAAAGAGCGCCTGAAAAAATCCAAAAAAGTCTTGCCTTTCTGGGGGGGGGCATTCTGCCGAAAATTTTAGTCCTTTCAGTATTCAGAATACACAATCAACAAAACAACCCGTGAAACTAAAACTCATTAAAATCGTCAGTGTTCTCGCCCTGCTGGGCGCGGCGCTCCTCCCGGACACCGTTCGCGCCCAAATCTACGAATTGGACTACATCCGCAACACGGTTGGCGAATTCAACCTCGATGGCTCGGTGGTCAACACCGCGCTGATCTCCGGGTTAAGTCAGCCATGGGGCCTCGCGGTGTCGGGCGGAAACATCTTTGTCGTAAACAGGAACACCGGCACGATTGGCGAATACACCACCGCCGGGGCGCCCGTTAACACCGCGCTGATCTCCGGGTTAAGTGGACCAAATGGACCAGATGCCATCGCGGTGGCGGGTGGAAATCTCTATGTCGCGAACAGCCACACCGGCACGATTGGCGAATACGACGCTACTACCGGTAACGCGGTCAACGCCGCGCTGGTCTCCGGGTTAAGTCAGCCGTATGGCCTGGCGGTGTCAGGCGGAGATATCTTTGACGTAAACTTGAGCAACGGCACGATCGGCGAATACGACGCTACTACCGGTAACGCGGTCAACACCGCACTGGTCTCCGGGTTGGGTTTCCCAATTTCAATCGCCGTTGAAGCCGTCCCCGAACCTTCCACTCTGGCCTTGTCGGCGATGGGCGGGTTGGGTTTGCTCTGGCAACTCCGCCGCCAGAAGTAACAACCGCTGCTCCGCATCTTCATTACCGCCGTCACGGTTACCCGTGACGGCGGTTTTGTTTTCACCCCAAAGGCAAAAAGAGGCGAAAGGTCTTTTCATGCGCCAGCCAAAAGAAGCAGGATGGTATTCTTTTGCGAGTCTCCGTTGCTCCTGGCAGGGGTGCCGTAGATTGCGAAGGCATAGCGGACACGAGCGGCGGAGTCTCGCTCGTAGTGGGTGAGGAAGCTGTCTCACGGCTCTGTGGGAGTCTGCTGCGCGTGGTGGTGGGGTGTTTCCTTGGTTTTTGCTGTGTTTTTGGTTGGGACTTATCCGCAAATCGCCGGGAAGCGAAGGTTGCGGCAGCAAAGGGCACCCAATAGCCCGGAGCGCTCACGCCATGTAACCGCGCGAAATGGTAAAGTAAAGGGGTCAGTCCTTTATATTGATAAATCGAGGTCGGATTTGATAACTATTTTTGAAAACCACACTCACTCCCGCGCCCGCTTTTCGTAAAAAGCCCGGCGTTTGAGAATCGCCTCCACATAGGCGTGCGTGCTCGGGAAGTCGATATGGGTGCGCAGATCGGCGCCAGTCGCAGCATCACCGAGCCCGGTCAGGGCGATCCAGCGATCCACGCGCGTGCGCCCCGCATTGTATTCCGCCAGCGCAAAGGGCACCGGGTCATCCTTCGCGGCCCAGTGCGCAAGCGCCTGCTTTAAATACCACGCGCCGATCTCCAAGTTCATCCGGGGCGAAAACAGGTCCGTCGGCAGGAAGGTCTCCGCCTTGTGCGCGCGCACCCAATCATTGGCCGCCGCCTCCCGCACCTGCATGAGCCCGCGTTCACCGCTGGTCCCGGTCTTGCCAGGGTTGAACTCGCTCTCCCGCCAGACCACCGCCTTCAGGAGCAGCGGATCAACCCCGTTTTTGCTCGCGGCATCGGCGATCATGGCATCGTAGCGTTGAAACCGTCCCACGCTGAGCCAATCCGCCACCGTGTAAAGCGGATCGTCCGAGCGCTGCAAAACAACCGTCACCGCCGTGGCGGCGGCCAGCAGGATCAGAATGAGAAGTTTGCCCAGGAGTCGAAACATGAGCGGGGGAATTGCCTTACTTTAGAACGCATTAAAAAAACTTCACCTCAAAAGACATTCACGCCACGCTGTCCCCATGAAATTCGCGCGCGTGATCGTCGATCAGTCGGGGGGGACCGCCCTCGATTACGCGATCCCGCCCGAATGGGAGGCGCGGGTGCAAACCGGCTCGCGCGTTTCCGTCCCCGTCCGGCAGCGGCAGGCGCTCGCCACAGTGATCGAGTTGCTGGACGAAACCGACGTCCCTGGCATCCGCCCGCTGACGAAAGTCGTCGGCGACCGCCCGATCCTCGGTCCCAACCTCCTGCGCCTGGCCCGCTGGATGGCCGTCTATTATTGCTGCCCGGTGGAAACCGCCATGCGCGCCGTCCTGCCGCAAGTGATCCGCAAGGGCAATCTTGGCTTCAAGCAGCGGCTCACGGCCCGGCTCACGCGGGAGATCGACGCCCCGCTGCTGGCTGAATTAGAGAAACGCGCGCCCAAACAGGCGGCCATCGTCGAGACGCTCCGGGAAACCGGCCCGATTCCCGTGGCGGCGCTCCTGAAAGCAGCGGGAGCCGACCGCGCCGCGCTCAGCGCCCTGGTGCGCAAAGGGCTCGTCATCACGGAGAACGAAACCGTCGCGCGCGATCCCCACGAAGGCGAGACGTTCGTCCTCGCTGCACCGCATGAACTGAACACCGAGCAGATCGCCGTCTTCGAGCAGGTCTGCGCCGCCATCGACAAGCCCGAAAAACCGATCCTCCTCCACGGCGTCACCGGCAGCGGCAAGACGGAGATTTATTTGCAGGGCATCCAGCGCGTGCTCGACCGGGGCCAGAGCGCCATCATGCTCGTGCCGGAAATCGCGCTCACGCCGCAGACGGTGGAGCGTTTCAAGAGCCGATTCGCCGCCATGCAGCAAGAGGTGGCCGTGCTCCATAGCCATCTCTCCGAAGGCGAGCGGCACGACGAATGGCACAAGATCAACAACGGCGCGGCCCGCATCGTCATCGGCGCGCGCAGCGCCATCTTCGCTCCGCTGGAGCGCCTGGGCCTCATCGTGGTCGATGAAGAGCACGAGAACTCCTACAAACAAGAGGACGCCCCGCGCTACCACGCGCGCGACCTCGCCGTCCTGCGCGGCTCCTTCGAGAACTGTGCCGTGCTGCTCGGCAGCGCCACGCCGTCGCTGGAGAGCTTCCACAACGCCACGACCGGCAAATACCAACTCCTGCGCATGGCCCTGCGGGTGGACGACCGCAAGATGCCGCTCATCCGTATCATTGATCTGCGGATGGAAGCCAACGGCGGCGAAGCCCCCTCGATCATCTCGGAAAAACTGCGAGCGGCCATCGACGCCCGGCTCGCCCGCAAGGAACAGTCCATCCTCTTTTTGAACCGGCGCGGCTTTTCCACCTCGCTCTCCTGCCCCGCGTGCGGCCACGTCGCCGAGTGCCCCAACTGCTCCGTCTCGCTTACGTTCCACCGGGCGGAGAACCGCCTCGTCTGCCACATCTGCGGCCACACCGCCGTCGCCCCCAACCGCTGCCCCGAGTGCAGTCAGCCGGGAATCAAGTTCGCCGGATTCGGCACGGAACGCGTGGAGGAAATCGTCGTGAAACTCTTCCCCAAGGCCGTCGTCCGCCGCATGGACGCCGATACCATGACGCGCAAGGAATCCTACCGGGAAGTACTGACCGCCTTCCGCACCGGCAAGATCGACATCCTGCTCGGTACGCAAATGATCGCCAAGGGACTCCACTTCCCCAACGTCACCTTGGTTGGCATCGTCAACGCCGACATGGGACTCCACATGCCCGACTTCCGCGCGGGCGAGCGCACCTTCCAACTCCTCACCCAGGTCGCCGGACGCGCAGGCCGGGGCGACGTGGAAGGCGAAGTCTTCGTCCAGAGCTTCACCCCGCACCACCCGGCCATCCAGTTCGCCCGGCACCACGACTACGACGGCTTCGCCGAGCAGGAGACCGAGTGGCGCAAACAGTGGGACTACCCGCCGTTCAGCAAAATGATCCTCGTCACCGCCCGTTCCGCCCACCAGGAGCGGGCCAGCTTCTCGCTGGAAACCCTCCATCGCCGACTCAAAGAGGCGCTCCCCCCCGACACCACGCTCGGCGAACCAGCCCCCGCTCCGCTGGAAAAAAGCCACGGCAACTACCGCTACCATCTGATCCTGCGCACCCGCGCCATCCAGCGCCTCACGCGCACGCTCAACGAAGTCCTGGAAAAACTCCCGTTCCCGGAAGATGTGACCGTGACGGTGGACGTAGACCCGTATCAGCTTTTGTAAAGTTATGAGAGGCTTGCGCACCAATTGGCATTCAGCCATGATCGTTGTCGCTGCATGAACGAATGGCATCCACAAGTATGGTTCGTCTTGGCGATTGTCGCCGTCTTCCGGATCGCTGCTGACAGGCTTGACCGTCAACGCATCTGCGAGCATGTCGAGAGCACAGGCGGCACAGTAGAGGACATTGCGTGGAATCCCTTTGGCACCGGCTGGTTTGGCAGCCGCAATGAACGCATTTACGAGGTGACGTATCGCACCCGCCACGGCAAAACCGTCTCAGCAACGTGCAAAACCAGCATGTGGAGTGGCGTCTACTGGACGAGCGACGCGCCTCCTTCTGATTTTTCTGAACCGCCCGCCGAAACGACAGAATGCCTTTCTTGCGGCACGCCAATTCCTGCCAACCAATCCCGCTGCCTCAAATGTGGTTGGAGTTACCAATAACCATAATCCACGCCCGTTTGCCAAGTGCCAAACGATAACCCGCGGAGCCAAATCATGACCGCACTTCTCGTCCTTAGCACGTTTCCCGATGCGGAGGTCGCCCGCACGATCGCCCGCACGCTGGTGGAGGAACGCCTTGCCGCCTGCGCCAATCTCCTCCCTGGTGCGGAGTCGCTCTACTGGTGGAAAGGCGTCATTGAGAGCAGCGCCGAAGTCCTCGCCATTTTCAAGACCACCGAGGAAGGCTATCCGCGCCTCGAAGCCCGGCTCAAGGAGCTCCACCCCTACGAACTGCCGGAGATCGTCGCCATCCAACCTTCCAACGGCTTACCCGCCTATCTGGAATGGATCGCTGCGAACGTCGGCGCGTAATCGTTACAACTTCTTGAGCTTCTGCCGCCGCCGCCAGCGCAGGCGCATCCAGTTGTTCCACGTCTTGCGGATTTTATCCTTCGGGCTCAGCGGATTCCGCACCAGCCGATTCCCCTGCTGGACGATCTGGCGCAACACGTTCTCCAGCGTCAGCTCCTCCGTCTCCAAAATCGTGTAAGCCGTCCCCACGGAATCCTCATGGTGAGCGTCGCTGCCTGCAATCATCGGATACCCGCTCGCCTGGGCGTATTCAAACGCCTTGCGGTTGCAATACGGGAACGTCGTGGCGGCATTGAAAACCTCCACTGCGTCGGCGGGCAGCGTCTTGAGCACCGATCCCCGAATGCACGAGCGAAAATAATCGAAGGGATGCGGCGGGATCGCCAGTCCGCCGCGTTCGTGAATGGCCTCGCAAACCACCGACGCCGGTTCCCCCTTCATGTTGGGCAGCGTGACGCCGAGGCAGAGCAAATGGCCGTCGGCGGTGGAAACCTCCACACCTGGAATCACCAGAAAACCATCCACTGGCAAGCCATCAGGACGGATCAACCCTTTACGCTCTAGGTAATCCACCCCCGCGCAGGTATTATGGTCGGTCAGCGCCAATCCCTGCAACCCCCGACCCCGCGCCGCCGAGATCATTTCCTCGGGGGTGCTCACGCCATCGCCCGAGAAGAACGAGTGCGTATGCAAATCAATGTTTAGCGGCATGGCCCTACACTATGCCCCATGAAACGACTCTGGGAAAGCGCAGAAATCAGGACTTATACCCGGCGCGTCAGAGCAGCTCGAATTCCCGCCGCACGATCCATGATCTCTTCGCGGCTGATCCCCGCCTCGTCATACATGGCGAAGATATTTTCCTCGGGGGTCTCGGGCGGAATGGTGTGCGAAGCGGCTAAAATGAAACCGCCTCCATCGCCGGTCATGACATCCAGGAGATGCCTCGTGGCGCGCCGCACTTCGAGGGCGCTGCCGTTGGGCAGGACGCCCTGGGTATCGACGCCACCCATGAAGGCGAGCTTCGCCCCAAATTCCCTCTTCAGGTCCGCCGGGTCCATTCCGGGGCAGTTGCACTGAATAGGATTGAGAACATCCAGACCCATTTCCACCAAGTCGCCGATAATGGAACTCACCGCGCCGCAACTGTGATAGGCCACCCACAATCCCCGGCTCTTGCCGACATCGAACACGCGCTGCAAGTGGGGGCGAACAATGCTCCGCCAGGTCTCGGGGCTCATCATCATTCCCGTCTGGCTGGCGACATCGTCCCCCGTCCAGAGCCAATCGAGCGGAAAGCGGTCACAGGCAGCCTCTCCCAAAGCGACGGCGAAATCGGCGCAACGCCCCACCATTTCGGTGGCGAGTTCCGGTTCGGCGGCGAAATCCATCAGGGCGTCTTCCATGCCGCGCAGACGCCAATACATTTCAAACGCGCACGGCGAGACATCGCAGCCAATAAAACAGTCCCCGGCATTCTGGACCACCGGCTCCATTTGCTTCAACAGGTCATCCTTGTGCGCAAAGGGAAACTGGTAGGCGCGCACCACCGCTTCATCGGCTCCGACGAGAGGGGAATGGGTGACTTGATTGAACGGCCCGTCCTTGGTCCATTGGATGCCCCAGTAATCCGTATGCGAGTCGCCGTCGCGCTCATGGACAATCCCTTCCATCGCGTAGTTGTTGTTCACCCACGACTGGCAAATATCGTTTCCCATCGCTTCGCCCACCCGGTCGGCTGGAATTTCCAGCAGATTCGCCAACAACTCAGCGGTCAACGGATTGAACCACATATAAACCGGGACGCGGTCCACCGGCTGCCGTTTTAATGCTGCATGTACGCGTTCTCTGGAGGTCATGGTTTTCATTTTGGGGTTACGGAAGCTAGGGGCGTATTATCAAATCAATTTCCTGCCAAGATGCAACGCCTTACCTCTTGAAAACGCTCTGTTTCGGCACGGTAATGCTGTCCTCCTACGAGCGCCAGCAAGTATATCTTTTCCATTGGCGATTTCACTTTAGCAATTCGCAATTCTATCTCCTTAATTTCCTTCGTGCTCTCTGTGCCCTGTGTGGTGTAATCTCACCGAATCCCATGCTCCTCAAAGAAGTCATCGAAGCGCTCATCTTCGCCTCCCAGAAGCCGCTTACCGTCACCGAAATCGTCAACGCGCTGCGCTCGGCGCTGAACGACTCCGACGAGGAGCCGGTGCGCGCGCTTGCCAAGCTCAAGGAAGCCGAAGTGGTGGCGTTTCTGGATCAACTCCGTTTTGAATACCAGCACGAGAACCGCGCCTTTCAGCTCGTGGAACAGGTCAGCGGCTGGACGATCATGACCAAGCCGGATTTTGCCGTCTGGGTCCGCCAGCTTTACCCGGAGAGCAAGCCAGCCCGACTCAGCGGCCCCGCGCTGGAGACGCTCTCCATCATCGCCTACCGGCAGCCGGTCACACGCGCGGATATCGAGGCGGTGCGTGGTGTTGCCGTGGACGGGGTGATGCAGAGCCTGCTGGAACGCGGGCTGGTGCGCATCGCCGGACGCGCCGATGTGCCGGGTCGCCCGTTGCTATATGAGACGACCCAGCTTTTCATGGAGCACTTCGGCCTGCGCTCGCTGGATGAACTCCCCAACGTGGACGAGCTGCGCCGGGTCCGCCTCCCTTCCTCCACGCTGCCCACCACTGGGGAACTTTTCCCGCCTGCTGCGCTCGTTTCCGACGACGAGGAAACGTCCGAGCCGGAGCCCGCATCCGAGTTGCCCCCTGCCGAGGAACCTGCTTTAACGGAAGCCGACGCGGAAAGCGTTCCCTCCGAATCTTCACCTACCGACCATGCCGCTGACCCAAATCCGTAAGAAAATCGACGCCTTGGACGAGCAACTCCTGGAGTTGCTCAACCAGCGGGCTGACCTCGTTCACGAAGTCGGCGAGATCAAGCGCCAAAATGGCGGTTCCATCTTTGCCCCCGAGCGCGAGGAAGCCCTCCTGCGTTCGCTGGGAGAACGCAATGCGCAACTTGGTGGGCGCCTCCCTGCCGCAGCCATCCGCGCCATCTACCGGGAGATCATGTCAGCCTCCTACGCCTTGGAAAAAGGGCTCGCCATCGCCTACTTCGGTCCGGCGGGCACCTACACCCACGAGGCCGCCCGCAACAAATTTGGTGCCAGCGTGGAATACATTCCCCAAGCGAGCATCAGCGACGTCTTCGCCGTCGTGGCAAAGGGCAACGCGGATTTCGGCGTGGTCCCCATCGAGAATTCCAGCGAAGGGGCCGTCACCCACACGCTCGATGAGTTCATGGACTCCGAGTCGAAAATCTGCGCGCAGATCCTCCTGCGCGTGGAGCAAAACCTCCTCGCCAAGTGCCCGCGCGAGGAGATCAAAAAAATCTACTCCCATCCGCAGTCGCTCGGCCAATGCCGCCAGTGGTTGCGCACCCACTTCCCTGAGGCGGAAATCATCGCTTCCTCCAGCAACACCCGCGCAGCCCAGCACGCCGCCGAGGAACCGGGCACGGCGGCAATCGCGGGGAAACTCGCAGCGGAACTCTACAGCCTGAACATTCTCGAATCGGCCATCCAGGACAGCGCCTTCAACACCACGCGCTTTCTGGTCATCGGCCCGCAGTCCTGCCCGCCGACCGGCAGCGACAAAACCTCCCTCATGTTCGCCATCCAGGACAAGGCGGGCGCGCTCTTCGCTTCGTTGGAGCCATTCGAGCGGCTGGGCATCTCCATGAGCAAGATAGAGAGCCGCCCCTCCAAACGCAAAGCCTGGGAATATTATTTCTTCGTGGACATCGACGGCCACGCCGAGGATCCGCGCGTCATCGAAGCCCTCGCCGAACTCGAAAAACGCTGCACGCTGGTAAAGGTTTTGGGAAGCTACCCTAAAACGACGTAACCGCGTCGCACAGCGCAGGTTATTTCTTTAGGCTGGGCATGCCGCGGGTGACATCGGCAATGAGGGGAGGGCGTTGCAGGGTGAGGGCGTCCCGCTCCAATGTTGCTGCGGTCGTTTTTCCCGGAGGATAGAAACGGAAGAGGAATGTCTGCTCGCCCTGGTCGCTAATGACTTGCCGCTTCTCATGGATTTTATCGTAGGGGTCGTGATGGGCCATGATGGAAGAACGCAGAAGGGTCAACCGCAAGTCGCGCGAGGTGGCGCTCAGGGAAAAGGTGTCAGGAAAGACCACGCCTGCGCGTTGGCCATCCTTTAGGGAAAGGAGAGTCCAATCACGAACGGGCCTTTCACGACCGTCGCTTTCGCGGCGCAGACTGCCGCCGGAAATGCCCTCCTCCCGTGAAGTGATGAGAGAACCCGGACGCCAATTAAGCCGGAGCAGCCGGTGCGTTTCGAGCCAGGTGATGCGGAGCCGCAATTCAAAGAATGTTTCTCCCGCATAGCGGCGCCACTCGGCAATGACGGAGCTTTTGCCTATCTTTCCTTTCACCAACCAAGCTTGCAGGAAGGGACCGGATTCCAGCGGTTCGGGTTCACTCCATTTCACCTCGCCCACGATTTTGCCATCGTAGGTATGGACGTCGTGCGACCACGTGTCGCTGGGGTCCTCCACGAGTTGCAACGCGGGGGCAGTCCAGCGCAGGCCGGAGGAATGCAGGCGCAGGCCAGATGCGTCCCGTTTTACGGTCAGCGCAGCCCCTTTGCCCCAATCGGGAAGCTCGTCCTCGCGGGTCGCCAACCGCAGGATGCGAAGCGCTCCGGGCTTTACCTTGAGACGGAACAGCAGCCGGGGGATGCGCCAGAAGACGACGGCTTCGTGATCGATCCGCTGATGCGGCACTTCCCTGCCCCGCTCATCCAATAGCCGGAAGCGCGCCCCATGTTCGAGCCCTTCCATCCACGGCTCATGTTCGAGCCAATCGTCGAAGTCCGCGCCGCTGAAGTTGGCAATGACGAATCGCTGCCGGATGTCGGGTGTCTCTCCCGCCGACCTCCTCCGCAACGCATGTTGCAAGACTTCATCGGCAGTGGCCCGCGCATAGCCGAGTTGCGCGGCGGCCTGCGCATACGACGAAGGCAGGCAGGTGCCGCCCAGCGTGTCGTGAAAATGGTTGAAGCAAACCCAGCGCCAGCTTTTGTCAAGTTCGGGAGCGGCGACTTTGGCCAACACAGCATCCTGTTTCAATGCTTCCCCAGCTTGGGCAAGCAGATGTTCCGCGCGGCGGACGCCGAGCTTGATGGCGCGGTGCACGCTGTAGCAGCCGACGGCGTGCATTTGCAGCTCGCCCGTCACGAGCGGAAGCTTCGCTCTTTGCGCGGCGATGGCACGGAAGAAACGGGCAGGGGAGGAAAATTCGAGCCGCGCGCCGGGAATGATGTCGCGGTTGGCGCGGCACCATTCGATCATCGCCTCGGTGGGTCCGCCGCCGTGATCTCCGACGCCTGCGAAGCACATGGTATGGGTGATCCCCGGCGGCAATTCGGTGAGGCTCTTTTGCAACACATCGAGTCTGATTTCCTGCTTCACGTTTTCCCCGTTGTAGAAGCCCGCGATGCGGAAGGTGGTGATTTCCGCGCCACCCGGTTTCGCGCGCCAGCGGAAAAGGCGCGCGGGGAGTTCCTTCTCGTGTTCCTGCGGACGCATCATCACGTAATTTTTCTGGCCGTGGGCGGCCATCAACTCGGGAAGAAAGGCGTTGTGGCCGAATGAATCGACGTTGTAGGCGGTATCGGGGAACGTGCCGAAGCGGCTCTGGAAATAATCGCGTCCCAGTTCCACCTGCTTGTGTAGCCCCTCCCAGCCGGGCAGGTTGCAGTCGGGCTGGACGTACCAGCCTCCGACGACTTCCCAACGCCCGGCCTCGATGTGCTTGCGGATGCGCTGGAAAAGCGCGGGATCGATTTTCTCGACCTGCTCGTACACCCAGGCTTCGCCCCGGGTGAAGATGACGTCGGGGTGCCGGTCGAGAAGGTTGCACATGCTTTCGCAGGTGTTGAGGATTTCATCGAGGCCCGAAGACCACGGCCAGAGCCAGACCGGGTCGATATGGGCGTTGAAAACGAGATGAATGGTTTTGAGGGACATGGGTAGGAGGAGGAGTTTCTGCGATCCTTCCGGTTTGGGCTTTCATGTTTTTACACAAGTTTGTATAGAAAATTATTGTTTCCTGAATTTTATGAAAATTCTGCGTGACCACATTTTTCTCTCGGGTTTTCTGTATGAGAGTCCACTGGAAAATCTTCCCGCCATAACGCATTGTGGCGAAGCGCTCTGTGCGCGAGGACACCAAGTGGGGCGGCATCGGCATTCTGGATTCGAGTTGTTGTATCTTTCGCGCGGGGCCACAACCTGGCAGGCTGGCGGAGCGCAAATCCGGCAGCAAATGGGGGATTTAGTGCTCTTTTATCCCCACGAATGGCACGCTACGCAGCATGAAGCATCGGAGGAAACCCACCAGCTTTGGATCGGGCTTGAGCTGGATAAACTGGGGGCCGAGGGGCGTCGGCTCAGCCAGGTTTTGCAGGAAAAGAAGGTGCGTTTGCTGCGGGGTTGCCAGGAAGCGGAACCGATTTTGCGCGCCATCGTTGGGCAAATCGCGCGCAACCTGCCCCGGCTGCGGGAGGTTGTCCTCGCCTATCTGAAAGTGCTCTTTGGGTTGCTGGAACAGCAGAGTTCTTCCCTTCCACGGGAGGAAGCGGCGGCACGACTGCCCGCGCTGCCGTATTCTTATGCGGTGCAAAAAGCCGTCTTGTATCTGGAAAACCATTTGGAACGGCGCATTCCGCTGGCTGAGTTGGCGGCGGTGGCGACGGTGCGGCACACGCCCCAGTTCTGCACCCGGTTCCGGCAGGAAGTGGGGATGACACCGGCGGCTTACCATTTGCAACTGCGCCTGAACGCAGCGCGCGCCACCCTGCGGGAACCAGTTTTCACCATCACGCTGGCAGCGTTTCAATTCGGGTTCAGTTCCTCGCAGCACTTCAGCGCCTTGTTCCGGCGGGCGTTCGGGATGACGCCGCGCGAGTGGCAGAAGAATTTTGCCGACGGTTTGTTTGCATAACAGGCCTTTCGCTTGGACGCGATGAAAGTGGCGCAAGCCTGGATGTTTCGAGCGCCAACGGCGCAGCAGCATATCCATCGCCAGGCAACTGCGACGCGAAACGACGATGCCCTTGAAATGGATCGCCGAAAACCTCAGCATAGGCACATGGACCCACGTATCCAATCTGCTCCGGCCCAGCCGTTAGCAACGAAAACAAACTAAAAGTGTCAAAGACAAGGACTGACCCCTTTCCCTTTTCCCTTTTCCACACACATGCACATGTTGCACCATCTCTCCTTCGCTGTCGGCGACCTTGCACGCTCTGCCGCCTTCTACGACGCCATACTTTCCACGCTCAGCTACGTCCGCGTGTGGACGGACGACACCGCTGTGGGCTACGGTTCACCCGACGGAGGTGACAAGTTCGCAATCAAGCTCGGGGCAAGCGAAGTGGTTGCGCCGGGCACGGGGTTTCACATCGCCTTTTCCGCACCGTCCCGTGATGCCGTAGCAGCTTTTTACAAAGTAGCTCTTGAGCATGGGGGCAGAGATAATGGTGGATCAGGGCTGCACCCCGAATACGGCGATAATTATTTTGCAGCGTTTGTTTTTGATCCAGACGGCTATCGCATAGAGGCGGTTATCAATAAATAGGTCGAAGAAATCGCTGAATAGAGCGACCCATGGCGATTTACCATGTAATGAACTGTGGAGACCGCCGGGAGGCCCGGCGCATTTTCCTCGGATGCGTCGGGCCTTCAGCCCTGATCCTTTTTTCCAGATACATGGGGCTACGCCCCATGCTGTTATGGGGTCGCGCCTTTGGCGCTGAGTGCACAGCCTCAAAAATTACACTACTTTTAATCACGTCCCCTTCGCTTCCGAGAGTTCTTTTAAGATTTACTGTTCGCCTGAAACCGGGTTTGCTCTCCTCTGCCTAGAGACGCACACCATGGATCTCATCTCCAACCTTCGTTCACTTCTTCATCTTAAACCGCGGCAACTCATCGTGCCCGGCGATATTCCTGCGACCCTCGCCAACTGCGGAGGCACCGTCGGAGAGGCCGAACAGTTCCCCGGCGTGATGGATTTCTTCGCTCGCGAACTGATGCGTCTCTACCCGGACCAACTCGGCGAAGGCAAGGCGGACTGCATGGTTGCGGCAGCCTGCCCGGAGGCCATGGTGCTGGCGTCCCATCTCGCCTACCTTGCCGGATCGCGCTTTGCATCCATCCAAGTGCTCGAAGGCGTTCCGAAGATGACCCGCCACCATCTCGTTCCCAAAGAACGCGTGGTGCTGGTGATTGACGAGTGCAAAAATTTCATCCGCCTCAACGAGGCGATGGCGGCGCTTTCTCTCCACAAGGTGCAAGTCACCGCTGTGGCCTGCGTGGTCAACTCGACCGGGCGTAATGAGTTTTCGTTCCTGGAGCGGGTGCCAATTTTCTCGCTTTACCACGGGACGCTGCCCGCCGCCCGGAGCGCGCATTAAAAAACGGCGGTGCTTTTAAAACACGCTTGGCGCGTGGATGAAATGTCGCCGCCTTACGCGTTGGATTGGTGAAAAACGGGCTGCGAATAGCTTTTGCGCAGTCAGTAATAAGTTCGCGTCCCGGAAGCCTATCTCTGCAATTTCAGGCTCGTCCTGCAGGAAAATCCGGCGCATTTTATTCACTTTAATGCCCAATCCCGAACCCTCATCCCGCGCCGTTCCCGACGGTCTGGCCTACCTCGAGACGCCGCTCGGCTCGCTCGAATGGCTGCCGCCCCAGCGGGTCCGGGCGCTCGAACGCTTCGGGTTGCGCACCATTGAGGATTTGCTCACCCATTTTCCCCGGCGCTATGAGGATCGGCGGGAGTTCGACCGCTTCCCGCACGACGAAACCGAGAAGCCGGTTTGCATCTGCGGGAACGTCATCAAAACCGCCGCGCGCCGCTTCAAAGGCTGGCGCTTCATGTTCGACGTGACGCTCGCGGAAACCGATGCCAACGTTCTCAGCGGCCAGATCGTCTGTCGTTGGTACAACGTCCACTTCGTCAAAAAAATGATCACCTCGGGCCAGCGGCTCGTGGTCTTCGGCCGCCCCCGGCGGCGCGGCAAACAGATCGTCATCGAGCACCCGGAGTTCGAAGTGCTGGAGCCGGACGCCGAAACCTCCATCCATCTGCGGCGGATCACGCCGATCCATCCGGCCACGGAAGGGATCACCGCGCGGATGCTGCGCAGCTGGATTCATCGCGTGCTGGCCGATCTCCCCAACGTGCCGAGCCCGCTTCCCGAGGGGCTCGCCGGGCTTCCCTACGCCGAGGCGCTACGGGCCGTGCATTTTCCGGAAAACTGGGAATCGCTCCACGCCGCGCGGCGCGATCTCGTGCTCGCGGAGTTCTTCCAAATGCAACTCTTCGTGGCGGCGAAACGGGCGGAACTCCAATTGCGCCCCGGCGAAGCCCACTGCGGGCCGGGCCGCTTGCTGGAAGCGTTCCACCGCGAATTGCCGTTCCCGCTCACCGGCGCGCAAGAGCGGACGATTGGCGAAATCCGCGCCGACCTCGCCTCGCCCCGGCCCATGAACCGCATCCTGCACGGCGACGTCGGCTCCGGCAAAACCGTGGTCGCCCTTTCCGCCATGCTGCTGTCCGTGGAAGCCGGATACCAAGCGGCACTCATGGCTCCCACGCAAATCCTTGCCGAGCAACACTACCTCAATTTCAAACGCTGGCTGGAGCCGCTGGGCGTGCGCATTGCTTTGCGAACTGGCTCGCGCAAGGAAGAGACCGCCCTCCCGCTCTTCGACGAGCAAGCCTGGAGCGCCGCCGTCCGTGACGACGATTCCACGCGCCGCGCCGCGTTGCTCAAGGGGAGCGGCGACGAACCACAAATCCTCGTCGGCACCCACGCGCTGCTCTACGAAGGCGTCTCCTTCTCCCGGCTCGGCCTGGCAGTGATCGACGAACAGCACAAATTCGGCGTTCTCCAGCGGGAGGCGCTCACGCGCGGCGCGGGCGCGCCCGACGTGCTGGTGATGACGGCCACGCCCATCCCGCGCACGCTCACGATGACGATTTTCGGCGATCTCGACGTCTCCACGCTCGACGAGCTTCCCGCCAACAGGGGACGCATCATCACCGCCGCCCGCGACGCCTCCAAATTACCGGATGTGATCGCGTTCATGAAAGACCACCTCGCCAAAGGGCGGCAGGCCTACGTGGTCTATCCGCTCATTGACGAGTCCGCCAAGCTGGAGGCCAAGGCAGCCGCCGCCGAGTTCGAGAAATGGCGCGAAGTCTTCGCGCCGCACCGCTGCGAGCTGCTCCACGGGCGCATCGCGCCGGAGGAGAAGGACGCCATCATGGAGCGCTTCCGCAAAAACGAGAGCCAGGTGCTCGTGGCGACGACGGTGATCGAGGTCGGCATCGACGTCCCCAACGCCACCCTCATGCTGATCGAGAACGCCGAACGCTTCGGGCTCGCGCAGCTCCACCAGCTCCGGGGCCGCGTGGGCCGTGGTACGCACAAATCCTACTGCGTCCTCATCCACGCCGCCGACACGCCCGAGGGACTGGAGAAAATGCGCACCCTGGAAGCCACCTCCAACGGATTCGAAATCGCCGAAGCCGACCTGCGCCTGCGCGGCCCGGGCGACATCCTGGGCACCGACCAAAGCGGGCTGCCGCCGTTGAAAATCGGCGACGTGTTGGCTGACACGGAGCTGATGCAACTCGCGCGCACCACCGCCCTGCGCCTCTTCGCCGCCGACACGGAACTGGCCCGCCCCGAAAACCTCCGCTTCCGCAAACGCCTCGCCGAAACCCGCAAGCTGGCCCTGGCGCGGGTGAGCTGACCCGCTGGGAAGAGAAGAAAGTCTCGCGCAGAGATGCGGAGGACGCAAAGAACTTGTGACATCCTGTCAAGAAATGTCACCTGATCCATATTCGGCATCAAATATGCCGCCTTTCGTTACACGTTATACTTGCTTGGAAAACGGACCCTCTTGGAGGCATGCTTCCACGCCTTAAACCAAAAATAACAATTAAGCATCCATTTTTTAAAACCTTTGCGCTCATTCAATAATACCGAATATTTAGCCATGTTCTCCCTGAAGCGGCTATCGAGTTCCCTTATTTTATCCCATCCTTGAAACGGCCTATGTATGATACCACTCATCAATGACAATCACGGTTGTTAAGCAGAGGGTTTAGTCATGCATTGTAAGGGTTGACTGTCCTCAGTCTTAAGCTGACAGGAAAACCAGTCGAGCGAAATCAGCGCTTTCTCCCTAGCGGATGTGATACACACCGCAATCCCCCTTCCTTCCTTTGCGTTCTTTGCGGCTTTGCGCGAGAAAAATTCCTAGCCCCTACGAATACCGGACGTCCTTGCGCGGCTCCATCTCGTAGTCGAACGCCACGCGGTCGTAGGTGTTGGGCTTGATGACCTCCTCCACGTATTTGATGTGGATGGCGTCCTCGCGGTAGAGAGCCAGTTTTTCCGTCGATTCAAAATCGGCAGCGATGAAAAACCCCCATTCGCCTGCCGGGTCGATATTCTTGCCACACTTGAGCGAAAGGACTTCGCTGATCTTGAGCAGTTGCGCCCGCGTCTGGCTCATCATCTCCTCCAACTTCTCGGGAGTCACCTCCGGCTTGAGTTTGAAAAGGACGATGTGGTAAATCATGGCTGGGCTGGATTTTAGGAAGAGGGCTTCGAGGAATCAAGAGCGATTCGCCGCGTGGGCTGCGATGGGTGCAATTAAAAGTGGTGTGATGTTTGGCGCAGGCTTCCAGCCTGCTTCAGCCGACATCCTGTCGGCGACCCCTCATTTCGTGTAAAAACGTCGGCAAGATGCCGACCGGAGCAGGCTGGAAGCCTGCGCTCCCCACTCAAAGTAAACGTCCGTAACCCTTTTAATCACACCCGGACGCGACGGGTGTATCCCCTTGGCTCTCTATTGCGCGACTTTGGGCGGCTGCGGCTGGGGTTCCATCTGGCGGCCCCACTCATCCAGCCATTGATGGACCTGCCGGGGTGTGAGCTGGATCGCGCCGCTCGGCGCCTGCCAGGTGGTGGCGGGGAGGTCCGTGGCGAATTCCAGGCGCTCCACCCGGACGCCCAATTTCCATTGCGGGCCGGTAATCCCCAGGCGCGTGAGCTTTCCATCGGGGTTCAGCGCCAGCCGCGCGCTCCAATCCTCCACCCCCAAACCCTTGGCCAGCTCCTGCATCAGCTTCACGTCCAGCATGCGGGCACCCTTCTCTTCTCCGGCATCTTTGACCTGAAGAAGGATCGGCAGCAACACCAATTGCTGCGGCGGGAAGGGGAGCACCATCTGGTCCAACGTTGACTGCCCCTTTTTCTTCTTGCCGGGATTGCCCGGTGGATTCACCAGCGCGTCGAAGGGCGGCACGCTGGGCGCGATCCAGACCGACTGTCCCGCGCGGCAGATCGTCACCATCTGGCCGTTGTAAATCCCCCGGATCAGCACCCGGTCCGGCGGTTGCAGGAGCAGTTCCACACGTGTCCCGGCAATCTCCGGGGGAAGATCGGTCATCTCCTCCAGCGTCAGCGTGGCGGAAAGCGCATGCTGCTGCGCTTCCGGGCTGAAGACGCTGGCGATGGGCGTAAGCACGCGGCTCAACAAATCGTAAGGATTGCTGGCGGGCGACTGGGCGCGCAGGCAGGGAATCCCCAGGAAAAGCAGGGCAACGAGAAGAATGGATTTTTTCATGAAGGCGGGATTGCGTTTGGCGCGCTGAAGTTCTTTACTACTCTTTACGAAGCAATGCCACTTTTCATGCCACTTTTAGCCGAGGGGGGATTCATCTTTGCATTCGAGCACTCCACGCTGCCCGGCAAAACCATTCTGCTTTGCCTCTTCATCGCCTCCATTTTTTCCTGGTCGGTCATGGTCACCAAGCTGCGGATGGTGGGCCTGGCCAAAAAGCAGTCCGATAGCTTCCTGGACCTCTTTCGCGGCCACCGGCAACCCCTCTACCTTTACGAATCCAAGCTCCACTTTGAAGGCTCCCCACTATATTCCGTCTATCGGGCCGGATGCCGCGAACTGACCTTCCACCTGCTCGGCTCGCAGGAAGTGGACGAAACCTTCCGTGCGCGGCTGGATGATGCGCCCCGGATTTTCCCCGCCCAGATGCGCGTGGTGACGACCGCCTTGGAGCGGGCCGTGGGCGAGACGGCGCTCAAGCTCGAAGGCCAGATGATCCTCCTGGCCACCGCCGTCAGCGGCGCGCCGTTCCTCGGGCTGCTCGGCACCGTCTGGGGCGTCATGGAAACCTTCGGCGGCGTGGCGGAAAGCGGTTCCGCCAACCTCGCCGCAATGGCGCCGGGCGTCTCCGCCGCGCTCATCACCACCGTCACCGGCCTGCTCGTGGCCATCCCCGCCATGTTTGGCTACAACTTTCTGGTCACCAGCATCCGCGGGCAAATCGTCCAGATGGACAACTTCGCGGCGGAACTCTCCTCCGCGTTTGAACACCAATACGTCGATCACGGCGAATACACCCGACGCAATCTCGGCGAATGAAACGCTTCTCCAGCCGCCATCAGCTTTCCACGCTCGCCGAGCTGAACGTCACCCCGCTGCTCGACCTGGCGTTTGTGCTCCTGATCATCTTCATGATCACTACCCCGCTCATGGAGAAATCGAGCAACCTCGTGCTGCCGACCAACAAGGCGGCGGAGGGCGCGGTCGATCCCACCCAGGTGGAGACGATCTCCATCGACAAAGACGCACTCGTCACCATCGACAACGCCCCCGTGGCACTCGCCGATGTGGAGAACGCCATCGTCGCGCTCAAAGCCGCCCACCCGGTGCTGGCCGTGCAAATCCGCGCCCACAAGGAGCTTTCCGTGCAAAAACTGATGGACGTGATGGATGCCATCAAACGGGCGGGAATTACCAAAGTTGGCATCGTCGGCACCACCGAGAGCCAATAAACCACGATGAGCGGAAACTCGAAATTCCGGCGCAACATGATCTGGGTCGCAGCGATTCACGCCGTCGCTCTTATCGCCCTTTGGTATTTTGCCACTCGTAGTCAGAAACCCGCCGAGGCTCCTGTCTGGCTGGATGGTGGATCGCCACCGTCCGGGGCCGCTGCGGAAGAAACGCCAGACAAGAAAGCGGACCCCAAAGAGGAACCGACCCCGCAGCCGACGCCCATCCCCAAGGAAAAAGTGAAATCGCCTCAGGAGGAGGCCTCCAGCGAGATCACGCTCGCAACACCCACCCCCAAGGCGACCCCGGAAGCGACTCCAACGCCCACGCCGCCTCCTACGCCTACTCCCACCGCGACGCCCACACCAACTCCTGCGCCTGTTCCCACGGCAACGCCAACTTCCACCCCAAAACCGACCCCAAAACCGACGCCGAAGCCCACTCCCAAACCGACCCCAAAACCAACACCCAAGGCAACTACTCCAAAGCCGAGCCCGAAACCGTCTCCAAAACCTTCCGCGACGGCGAAGGCAACTCCCAAGAAAACCGAGGCTCAGGACAAAGAAGCGGACAAGAAAAAGGAAGCCTTCAAAGTGGCAACCGGCGCGGCTACGCCCAAACCAAACGGGCAAAGCCCAGGCAAAAAAGCGGGCAAAAATGCCGACGGTTCCAGCGACAGCACGGGCGACGGCTCCGGTTCCTCCAAAGGCAAGCCGGGCGGCACGGGAACGGGCGTGGGTGGCGGTCACGGAGCCGGGCACGAAGGTGGCGGAGCCACGGAATCCTCGTTCGGCTGGTATCACGTCATGCTGCACGACCGCTTTTACGCCCGCTGGGATCAGCCACTCTCGCTCTTGCAAGGCGGGGAGACCTTCACCACGCTCATCAAAATCAAGATTGACCGCGCCGGTCACGTCTCGGACGTAAGCCTGGCTAAATCCTCCGGCAACGCCACGGTAGATGACTCCGTTTTGACCGCCGCGCAACGGGTCTCGCAAGTGGATCCACTGCCCAAAGGTCTTGGAAATGCCAACGGCTACGAGGTCAACATCGAGTTCAAGCTGAGTCCGTAGCAGGCTTCAACCTTTGAGCGCTGCGTCAATTTCTGCCAGTTCGTCCGGCGTGAATTCCAGCCGTTCGAGTGCCTTGAGGTTCTGCTCAAGCTGCGCCACGGAACTCGCGCCGATGACTGCACTGGTGACCACGGGCTGCCGCAGCACCCAGGCCAGCGCCATTTCAGCCAGTGGCTGACCGCGACGTTCCGCGATGGCGTTCAAGGCGTGAATTTTGGATAGGTTCGCCTGCACTTGCCCGGTTTGGAGGAATCCCCCTTTTCCTGCGCGGGAATCGGCGGGGATACCCTGCAAGTAACGACCCGTGAGCTGGCCCTGTGCCAGCGGGGAGAAAACGATGCAGCCGATCCCCTCTTCTTCGAGCACGCCGGTGAGCCCGTTTTCGATCCAGCGGTCGAGCATGTTGTAGCGCGGCTGATGGATGAGGCACGGCGTGCCGAGTTCCTTGAGGAGCGACACCGCGCGAAAGGTTTCCTCCGCCGGGTAATTGGAAATGCCCGCGTAGAGCGCCTTGCCGGAGCGAACAGCCTGATCCAGTGCGCCCATGGTCTCCTCCAGCGGCGTTTCCGGGTCCAAGCGATGGGAGTAGAAAATATCGACGTAGTCGAGTCCCAGCCGTTGCAGGCTTTGGTCGAGGCTCGCCAGCACGTATTTGCGTGAACCCCATTCCCCATACGGCCCCGGCCACATGTTGTAGCCCGCCTTGGTGGAAATGACCATTTCGTCGCGGTAGGCGCGCAAATCCTCGTGCAGCATCCGGCCAAAGTTGCGTTCCGCCGAGCCGGGAGGCGGACCGTAGTTGTTGGCGAGGTCGAAGTGGGTGACGCCGAGGTCGAAAGCTCGCAGCACCACTTCGCGGCCCGTGGCGTAAATGTTCACGTCCCCAAAGTTCTGCCAAAGCCCGAGCGAGATGCGTGGCAGCTTGAGCCCGCTCTGCCCACACCGGGCGTAGGGCATGGAATCGTATCGGGTCGGGGAAGCGGCGAAGTTCATAAATTAAGGCTTGGGCTGCGGATGATCGCGCAGGGATTCGCGGATCGGCTGGCCATTGATGACCAAGTCTGCCAGCGCCGCATTGCCATTCCGCAGCCGGACGAGCGCCCACGCGGATTGCTGGGCGTTGCGCCGGTTGGCGTTGCGGTAGGCGCGCTCGGCTTCCGGGGCGAGGGATTCCTCCATGAAATAGCGGTTGAAGGGGAAATTCAGGTGGAGGTTTTTTGCGCGCCACATGAACCCAACGGTTGCTCGGAACACATTCTCTCCCTGGATGGGGGTAGCGCTGACCTGCTCCACCTCAGCAAAGCCGTCAGCATTCGCTTTCACAGCAACATAGACTCTGCTCCCAATCGGTGGCTTGGGTTCGCTCTCCGCCCGGCTTACCTCCTCCGCCTTGAACCGAAGCGCCACGTAGCGGCCCCGAAAGAGATCATACGGGTCCACCGGCTCGGTCTGAAATTTGTATTCCGTGCCAAGCCGTAGCGTCTGTTCCTGCTCGAAAATCATCCAGCCCGGCACGGCCAGTTGGACGAGGCCAACCACGATCAATAAAGCAACCCGGATATTCATGCGTTCACCTCCCGTTTTGCTTTGAGCAGCCAGAAGTTCGCCGCGAGCATGAGGATTCCCAATACCACGAAGGCGATGCCTCGCGCCACAATGCTAAAGTCGCTATCGACGAAGCGCGATATGATGAGCGCCGCCAGAATTAGCAGCCCGCCGTTCAGCGTAGCGACAGCTCGCTGCTGCAGCCCCCTCAAGGTGGTTCCCAACGCCAGCACAAAGGCGAAAATACTAAAGCCAATCACGACCATCGTCCTAGTATCCACCCCCTTCAACCAAACAGCATTAACGCCAAAGGCGAGGGCTCCCACAACGGGCAAGGCGGCGACAAAAATGTTGAAATCCTCCTTGCGTCGAAGCGCCCACCCTAACAGCGCGCAGCTCACGGCGGGCAGTCCCACCGCCAAAACATACACCGGCCAGTGAACATCAGACCAAACGATCGTTTTGTGAGGCCAAACGTCTTTGAAGGCAAGCGTGACCGAGAGGCAACCTGCGCCAAGCGCCCCCAAAACGCGTAAAGGATTGTAGCGGCGCTCGGGGAAGAAAAGCGTCCCCGCAAGATAAGATATGCCACAAAGACCGCTAAACGCCGGAATCCAAAGTTCGCGTAAGGCAGTAAAACCGAGCCCAAACGCCATACTCAGCCCCAGGAACGCCGAGAGCCATGCAGTCCATTTGCCAAGCCGATCCTCGCGGATCGAGATGCCGTAGAAAGGGAGAATGCCCGCAAGAAAAAGCCAGTAAGCAGGAGCACCGACGAGATATCCGAAGGGAAGAGTAAAAGATGTTCCGGCCCAAACTGCGATGCCCGCAAGATACGCAAGCGCGGGCACGACCGCCCGCAGCAGGTAGGGAATTGGCAGGGTCAGGAGCAGCCAGGTGAAGAGGAAATCGCTCAATTCGCCCGAGATATGGTAGGTCTGTGAGACGAGCGCGATGGAAGCCGCCACCCCTGCGCAATGTGCTACACCCGCGCCCTCGCGCCAGGCCATTGAGCCAGCCCGCTTGAGCAACGTCCAAAGCGAGAGGGCGAACCCAGCCAGCAGCGGCAGCAGCGAAAGCGCTGTGCGCGCAGGCCGTCCCAAGTCATCCCAGTTGTGGGCGATAATGAGAATCACGCCTGCACCGATCAAGACGGCTCCCAACACCGACAGGAGCACCGTTTTCCCGCCCGATTCCTCCCGTGCGAGCTTTTGCTCGTAATGGCGGCGCACCGTCGCACCGGTTTCGGGAGTAAGCACACCGGCGGAAACCAGTTCCTCCACTTCATCCACGATCCATCGCATGGCGGTTCGTTTGTTCACGGGAACTGAAGAATAGACCGGACGCCGCGCCGGAGAAAAGCTCATTTATTACCGCGGTTCCTGACCCGCCCCGCGCGAGTTGCGCAGGCCGAGGCTGGTGAAGATGCGTCGGGTCGCGTCAGATCGGTTCAACGTGTAGAAATGGAGCCCGCGAACGTCGTTGCCCAGCAGGTCCAAGCATTGCTCTGAGGCGTAGTGAATCCCCACGTGGGTCACCATTTCCGGGTCGTTCTGGCAGCGCTGCAAGGCGCGCAGGAGTTTCGCAGGGAAGCGCGCCCCGCCGGCGAGTTCCGCCATGCGATTCAGGCTGCTCATTGAGGTGACGGGCATGATGCCCGCGATGATCGGCACCCGAATTCCCGCCAGGTCGCAACGGTCGCGGAAGTCGTAGAAATCCCGGTTGTCGAAGAAAAGCTGTGTGACGATATAGTCCGCTCCGGCGTCCACTTTGGCCTTGAGATGGTCGATCTCCAGCAGACGATTGGAGGTGCCGGGATGGCCTTCGGGAAATCCGGCCACGCCAATGCCGAACCCGCGCCGGTCGGGGTGCGCCCCCGAGTCGTTGAATTTGCGGATGAACCGGACCAGATCGACGGCGTGTTGGAAGTCGTCCTCCTCGCAGCAGTAGCCGGGCACGCGGGGCGGATCGCCGTGGAGCGCCAGGATGTTGCCGATCCCCTCGGCGGCATAGCGTTCCAGGATGGAGGCGATCTCGGCTTCCTTGTGGCAGACGCAGGTGAGGTGAGGGATCGGGTCGAGTGAGGTTTGCTTCTTGATGCGCATCACCAGCTCATGCGTCAACTCCCGCGTGGAGCCGCCTGCGCCGTAGGTCACGCTGACGAAATGGGGCAGGTAGGGTTCCAGTTCCCGGATCGTCTGGAAAAGGCTCTCCGCCGCTTCCGGCGTTTTCGGAGGGAAGAACTCGAACGAAAAGGTCGTCGGGTTGCTGGAAAAGATGTCCTGAATGTGCATGCGCAGTTCGGTAAACGTAATCTCCCGTCGGTCATCTGGCAAGCCGGGCTTGTTTAATCTGGCCCGCGTATTTTCCCTTAAAAAAACTGGCGTTTTTTTGGGTTAACTTTACTCTCCATTTTTATTCCCATTCTCTTGTGAAACCCAACGAGCCCCTACTTGACCTCCCGGAAGGCGACGACCTTTCCACCGAACAACTCGACGCGCAAGTCCAACGCGCCCAAGATCAACTCCTCTCGCTCAAGCGCCAGCAGGACGTGATCGAGAAGCAAAAACGCGAGCTGGAGGAACTCAGCCGCCGCCAGGATCAGCTCAACCAAGGCAAGTCGGAGATGATCGAGAAGCTCACCCGCGCCGCAGTCGTCTTGGAGCGCGAACTTTACGATGCCCAGAAGCGCGTCGAGCTGCTGCGGGAAATCCAGGATGCTTTTTCGCAGCACTACAATATTTTGGAGTCCATCAACCCCAAAGCCTGGGGCGAGGGTTCCGACCTCAACCGCGAACTGAGCAAAGCCCTCAGCGCCGTGGACGACGCCCGCGCGGAGTTCGGCAAATCGCTTCCCAAGATTCAGACCGATGCCCCCGCAGTCGCCTATCCCGGCGCGGAAGACGCGGGCGATGGCACCGAGGATTCGCACGATTTCGGTTACTGGTTCAAGAGCGGACTGGCCTTCACGCTACCTCTGATCATCCTGGGTATTATCGGCTTGATCGCCATGTTCCTGCGCTACTAATATGTTTGGCAAACCGGGGAAATCCAAAAAGACCTCACCACGATCCGGCACCGCGCTGGACCGCAGGCAGCAGGCGCTCCGGGAGAAAGAGGAAAGCATCCGCCTGCACCAGCAAAAACTCGAACGGCTCATTAAGGAAGCGCCCCTGATCAAGGAAGCGCAGAACCGTCGCTACCGAGAGGAACGGGCTCAAGACCCCCGTCTCTCCAACACGGTGCTTGTGGACAAACACGCCTATCATGTCTCCACGATGGCCAAGCCGGGCTTCGGCAGTCGCCCGCTCCGCTCCGAAAAGCGCGATGGTCTCTTCCTTTTCTTATTCCTGGTCGCCGTCCTGGCTTCCATCGTTTTTTGGATTTTCCGCTTGGTGCTGTGATTGCATCAGAAGAGAAGCATCTGCAGATTTCGCTGATTAACGCAGATTTTTTGGGTTTTTAATGGATACGCGATGAGATTCTTAAAATCTGCGCCCGTCTGCGTAATCTGCGGATAACCCTTTTGTTTTAATTCGTGAATACTGCCATGAAAGTCGAGCTTTCCTACGCCGGGGATCGCGTCACTGCCATCGGACTTCCCGAACGGCCTCCGGCGGATTTGACCTCCGACACGCTGCGCTATCTGGAAACCGAACTCGCTGCGCTCCCGCTGCAATTTCCCCCGGCGACCGAATTCCGCCGCTGCGTTTGGGAGGCAATCCGTCAAATCCCCTTTGGACAAACGCGCACCTATCAGCAACTGGCCAAGCAGATCGGCCATCCCGGAGCCGCGCGTGCCGTGGGCGGGGCTTGCGCCGCCAACCGGTTGCTGTTGGCGGTGCCGTGTCACCGGGTCGTTGCCAGTCGGGGATTAGGCGGCTTTGCCTTAGGGCTGGATTGGAAGAAGAAGTTGCTGACGCTGGAAGCTGTCTCCACAACAGCCACAATATCAGCGTCAGCACGACGCTAGATAGCGCTACTTCTCCTCTTCGGATTCCCCGCCTTCTTCTTCCATCTTGCGCAGAATCTCGGTCATGTCCTCCACTTCGTCCCAGACCTCACGGCTGACGTAGATTGGCGCATGCTGCGCGACGGCCAGCGCGATGCAGTCGCTCGGGCGCGCGTCGAGTTCAATGATCTTCTTTGATTGCAACTCGTTCTCCGCGCTCACGATCAGCCGGGCGAAATACGTGGAGGTCTTGATGTCGTTGATGACCACCCGCTCCACCTTCGCTCCCAGAGCCGTCATGAGGTGGGTCATCAGGTCGTGCGTGAGCGGGCGCTCCTTGTGCGTACCGCTCATAAAAAGCGTGATGGCCGTGCCCACGGTGTCGTCCACGTAGATGACGAACGATTTGTCTTCGTTTCCCAAAAACACCGCGCGCCCCGCTGCGGTGGGCAACACCGCGCGCACCTTGACTTCAACGACCGGTTTATTCATGCACCTAAACCTAACAGTCTCCGGCAGAAAAACAAGACGCGCGCGCAGGGTTGCCGCGCGGCGGGAAAACGCTCACAGTAGCCTCATGCATCCGCTTTCCATCCCGATCCCCTGCGAGGGCGGTATTCTCGGCAACGATCTCCTCCTCGAGCGGTTTCTTCAATATATCGAGGGCAAGCGGCTGCAACTCTATCCGGCGCAGGAGAGCGCCATTCTGGAACTGTTCGAGGAGCATAACGTGATCCTCAATACCCCGACCGGCTCCGGGAAATCGCTGGTAGCAACGGCGCTGCATTTCAAGGCGCTCGCGCAGGGGAAGCGCTCGGTGTACACCTGCCCCATCAAGGCGCTCGTGAATGAGAAATGGATGGCGCTCTGCCGCGAGTTCGGCCCGGAAAACGTGGGCCTGAGCACCGGCGACGCCACGGTGAACCGCGACGCGCCGATCCTTTGCTGCACGGCGGAAATCCTCGCCAACATCGCCCTGCGCGAGGGGACGCTGGCGAACGTCGCCGAGGTGATCATGGACGAGTTCCACTACTACGCCGACCGCGAACGGGGCGTCGCATGGCAGGTGCCGCTGCTCACGTTGCCGCAGGCCCGCTTCCTCCTCATGTCCGCCACACTCGGAGAAACCGCGTTCTTCGAGCAGGAGCTGACCCGGCTCAACGGCCGTCCCACGGTGACGGTCTCCTCCGTCGTGCGCCCCGTGCCGCTGGAGTTTTCCTACAGCGAAACACCGCTTTCGCAGACGTTGGAAAACCTCGTCACCGCCGAAAAAGGCCCGGTGTATGTCGTCCACTTCACGCAGCTCGAAGCCGCCCAGAGCGCGCAGGATTTCACGAGCATCAACGTCTGCACCCGCGAGGAAAAAGCGGCCATCGCCAGCGCGCTGGAGGGATTCAAGTTTACCAGTCCCTACGGCCCCGAGGTGAAGAAATGGCTGCGCCACGGCATCGGTCTGCACCACGCCGGGCTGCTGCCCAAATACCGCGTGCTCGTGGAGCAGCTTGCGCAGAAGGGGTTGCTCAAAGTGATCTGCGGCACGGACACGCTGGGCGTCGGCATCAACGTCCCAATCCGCACCGTGCTCTTCACAAAGCTCTGCAAATTCAGCAGGCAAAAAACCGGCATCCTCACCGCGCGCGACTTCCATCAAATCGCCGGACGCGCCGGGCGCAAAGGCTTCGACAACGTCGGCTGGGTCGTCGCGCAAGCGCCGGAGCACGCCATCGAAAACCTGCTGCTCGAAGCCAAGGGGAAGAAGTTCGTCAAGCGCAAGCAGCCGGAGAAGAAGTTCGTAAACTGGGACAAGACTACCTTCACTCGACTTATCTCCGCGCCGCCGGAACGGTTGACTAGTCAGTTCCAAGTCAGCCACGGCATGTTGCTGAATGTATTAAGCAGAACTAGTGATGGCTGCGAGGCGATGCGCGATCTCATTGAACATAGTCATGAACCGGCCAAGGCAAAGAAGGCGCATACCAAGCGCGCGTGGCAGTTATTTAAGTCACTAGTTCAACGCAAAATTATTGAGTTCATCCCAGAGACTGCCGACGGCGCAAAGTTGCGCGTGAATGTCGATTTGCAAGACGACTTCTCGATGAACCAGACGCTCTCGCTCTATGTTCACGACACCATCCCGCTCATCGACCCGCAAGCGCCGGATTACGCGATGGTGGTGTTAACGCTCGTTGAATCGATCCTCGAAAACCCGGATGCCATCCTGCGCAAACAGCTCGACCGCGTGCAAGGGCAGGCCATCGCCGAGATGAAGATGTAGGGGATGGAATACAACCAGCGCATGGAGGAGTTAGAGAAGCTCGAATATCCGAAGCCCAACCGCGATTTCATCTACTCCACTTTCAACGCCTTCGCCGACAAGCATCCGTGGGTGGGGCAGGAGAACATCCGGCCCAAATCCATCGCCCGCGAGATGTTCGAGGAGTTCCGCACGTTTGCCGACTACATCAAGCTCTACGAACTCCAGCGCGCCGAGGGCGTCCTGCTGCGCTACCTTTCCAATGTGGAGAAAGTGCTCACGCAGACCGTTCCAGACCTCGCCAAGAACGCCGCCTTGCGCGAGATGGAACTTTACCTTGGCACCATGATCCGGCAGGTCGATTCGAGCCTCCTCGACGAATGGAAAAAATGCGCGACCCGAACTACCGTCCCGGCGAGGCGAGCGAAATCCGCCCGCCCGGAGCCGAGGAAGCCGAGCGGGATATCACACGGGACAATACCGCGTTCACCGCCGCCATCCGCAACCGCATCTTCACGTTCCTGCGCGGCCTCCTCAATGCCGACTACGATTTGGCGCTGGGCGTGTTAGATGGGGCGGATAAGACAAATAGGACTTATGAGGATTCATCTTGTTCGGCTGATGTGCAATGGGCTCCCAACCGCTTGCGCGAAGCGATGGACGCCTACCATGTGGGCCACCGTTTTCTGCGGCTCGATCCCGAAGCCCGCAACCTGCGCCACACCTACGTCACGCCCTCCGACGACAAACGCACGTGGACCGTGCAGCAAATGCTGGTCGATCCCGATGAACTCAACGACTGGGTCGCAGAGTTCGCGGTGGACCTCGCGCAATCGCGGGAAGCAAACGAGCCGGTAATGCGACTGGTCAAGCTGGGGAGTCTGACAGGCTAGCCCGGTGGATCGTGACCTCCGTGCGCGATGGGCTTACGCCTGCCACGTCTCCATTCAAAGCCACGTCCCGAAATCGCCCGCGGAGCGGGCGATCCACCCGCATTTTTCAGGATTGACGCATATCTCGTTGGATAGAGAATCGCTCCTTTATGCATTCCTCAGACCCCCACTTTGCCATTGCTCCCTGGTCCGTAATCGAGGAGTCATTCGTGCCGGAAAACTATCGCCGAGCCGAAGGCGTGCTTGCTTTGGCGAACGGCTATCTTGGGCAGCGCGCGTCGTTTGAGGAAGGCATCAGCGGCGTCGAAGCGCTGACGGGCAACTACATCGCAGGCGTCTTTGATGCCTACCCTAACGAGGGCATGATCAAGCTCAAGGGGCGGCCCACCCATCCCCGGGAAATGGTGAACATTCCCAACTACCTGCCGGTCGCCCTGTTTTTCAACAACGCACGCGTCGATCTCTCCCAAGCGCAAATCCTCGCCTACCACCGGACGCTTTCGCTCCAACACGGCATCCTTTCCCGCGAATACACCGTGTCCCTTGGAACGGGGGAAACCCTCCGCATCGCTTTTGAACGCCTGCTCTCTCTCCATCGCCGCCACATCGCCGCCATGCAGGTGCGCGTGACCCCGCTTTCCAGCGGCGGCACGATCTGCTTCGCCTCATCGGTCGATGCGAGCGTCACGAACCTGAAGATGCCTCACTTCGGGAACATCCAGCCCATCGCCGGGAAGGGGCAGGATTGCTACGGCGTAACGGTGCGCACCCTCCACACGGGGATCGACATCGCCGTCCTCGCACGCGAAACGCTGAGCGGCGGCAAGCAAACGGAAAAGGAATGTCTGACGGAAAAGGACGACCGCATCAGCACCCACCGTTTCACCACGTCGTGCGAAATAGAGGAGACGGTGGTTTTCACCAAAACGGTCGCCGTGGTCAGTTCGCGGGACTGCGATTTGCGGGGTGGTTTTCTTCCCTATTGCGAAGCGCTCTTGAAGGACGCCGCAACGGCCGGTTTTGCAACGCTCAAACAAGAACAGCAAACCGCTTGGGAGAAAATATGGAACGGCGTGGAGATCGAGATCACCGAACGCGCTGAGAGCCAGGCGCTCACGCAAGGGCTGCGCTACTCGATCTTCCAGATGATGCAAAACGCGCCCAAGGGCGATCACACCATCAACATCGGCGCGAAGGGTTTAAGCGGTGAACATTACTTTGGCACCTACTTCTGGGACACCGAAGCCTACATGGTCCCGCTCTTTGGCTTCATAGCGCCGTCCGTGGCGCGCGACCTGATCCGCAACCGTGCCTATCTGCTGCCGGGCGCAAGAAACAAGGCCGCTGATCTCGGCGTGAAAGGGGCAATGTTCCCCTTCATGTCCGACGCGGATGGCAACGAAAGCTCCACTCTCTGGCAATTTGGTCTGATGGGCATCCATGTCAGCGCCGCCGTCGCATGGGGCGTCTGGTTTTATTACTGCGTAAGCGGCGATCTGGCGACCGTCGCCGACGAAGGCATTGACGTCATGGTGGAGACCAGCCGGTTCTGGGTCTCCCGCGTTTTCTGGAGCGAAGAGCTCCAGAAATACGTGATCAACCGCGTGTTGGGCCCCGATGAATACCATCAAAGTGTGGACAACAATTTCTACACCAACATCATGGCCCAGGAGAACCTGCGCAAAACGCAGGTATTACTTGAGCGTATCCATGAGGCGCTGCCAGAAAGTTACGCGAAGGTATTGAAGCGCCTGGAGCTTTCCCAGGAAGAACTCGAACAGTTCAAGACGGTGGCGGAAAAGATGCGTCTTCCCTACGACGCCACCCGCGCGATCAACCTCCAGGACGACCGCTTTCTTTCCCTCGAACCGTATGACCTTGCGAAGCATCCCCCCGGCGGAGCGATTAACTCCGTGTGGAGTTATGATCGGGTCGGGCGCACGCAACTCCTGCGCCAGGCCGACGTGCTGGTCGCGCATTTGCTGGTGGGCGACCGCTTTGAGCAAGCGCAACTCACGCGGGATTTCGATTACTACGAACCCAAAACCACCCACGACTCTTCGCTCAGTTTCTGCCACCACTCCATCCTGGCCGCAGCGCTCAAGCGCAAGGCGCAAGCCTACGACTACTTCCTGAAAACCGCGCGGCTCGACATCGACGACATCCACGGCAATTCATGGCAAGGCGTGCATACCGCCTGCCTCGCCGGGGCGTGGCAGTGCGTCGTCATGGGCTTCGGCGGCGTGCGTTGGTATAATGGCGCGCTTCGGCTCGATCCGCTTTTGCCCGCCGAGTGGGATGCCTTCTCCTTCTCCATCTGGTGGCACGGCACGCGTTTGAGCGTGCGCATTGCGCAAGGCGAGGTGGAACTCAAAACCGACGGGAAAGAAATTTCGCTCCTGCTGGGCGATAAAACGGTTGTGGCGAACGCAACCCCGGCGAAGTTCCCCTACAACACGCAGGGCTAAAAAAGATATGAAACCCATTCGCGCAGTCCTCTTCGATCTCGACGGCGTCATCGTCAGCACCGACGAGTTCCACTACCAAGGCTGGCAACGGCTGGCCGACGAAGAAGGCATTTATTTCGACCACCACATCAACGAACGGCTCCGAGGGGTCAGCCGCATGGAGAGCCTGCAAATCCTGCTCGAACGCGCCACGCGCCCGTATTCTGAGTCGGAGAAACAAGCCCTGGCCGAGCGCAAGAACGGCTACTATGCCTGCTTGATCAAAACACTCACCCCCGCCGACCTCCTGCCCGGCGCGCGGGATACCGTCGCAGCGCTCAAAGCGCGCGGCGTGAAAGTGGCCATCGCCTCCTCCAGCAAAAACGCGCGCCCCATCCTGGAAAGCATCGGAATGGGCGACACGTTTGACGCAGTCACGACCGGCCACGACATCGAACACACCAAACCGCATCCAGAAATCTTTCTGCTCGCGGCCCAGCGTTGCAACGTCCCGTCGGACGAATGCCTGGTCGTCGAAGACGCCGCCGCTGGCGTCGAAGGCGCGCTCCGGGCGGCCATGCGCGTCCTCGCCGTCGGTTCCGCAGCCCAAGACCCCCGCGCAACCGCCCGTAACGTTGATTTGGCGACCATCACCGTGGAAGAGATACTGGCAATCGGACAGTAAAGGCCAGTTTCCTCGCCATTCCCGGTTTTGCTGACTTCCCCCTCCGCTTCCTCGGGGAAATCCCGGTATTATGAAAAACCCTCATTTTTCCCTTCATCCAGAGGCGTTCCTCCGTCATCCTTTCGCCCCATGGCCACCGGCTATCTCGCTTTGATCCTGCATGCGCACCTCCCTTATGTGCGCCACCCGGAATATCCCGAGTTCCTGGAGGAGGACTGGCTTTTCGAGGCGATCACGGAGACCTACATCCCGCTCCTCCAGATGATGCGCGGGCTGGTGGCGGACCATGTGCCGTTTACGCTCACGATGTCGGTGACGCCGCCGCTCTGCGCGATGCTGCGCGATCCGCTTTTGCAGGAACGCTATGTGAGCTATCTCGACCGGGCCATCGCGCTAGCCCAGCGCGAAGTAGAGCGCACCCGCGACGACTCCCACTTGCAGGGGCTCGCCCGGTTTTACCTGGAGCGCTTCCAGTCGTGCCGCTGCTTTTTCGTGGAGGACTGCCAGGGGCGGTTGCTCCCCGCGTTCGCCCAGCTTCAGGAGCAGGGCGTGCTGGAGATCATCACCTGCGCGGCCACCCACGGGTTCCTGCCGCTCATGCAGAGTTTCCCGGAGGCAGTGAAGGCGCAAATTCACATCGCGCGCGATGATTACCGGGAGTGCTTCGGGCGCGATCCGCAGGGGATGTGGCTGCCGGAATGCGGCTACGTGGCCGGGATCGAAGAAGTGCTCGCCGAGGCCAACATTCGCTGGTTCGTGATCGACTCCCACGGGCTGATGTTCGGCAGTCCGCGCCCACGCTACGCCATCTTTTCCCCGTGCTACACTCCGGCGGGCCCGGCGGTGTTCGCGCGCGACCGGGAATCGAGCCGCCAGGTCTGGAGCCAGGAGGACGGCTATCCGGGCGATCCGGCCTACCGCGATTTCTACCGCGACATCGGGTTCGACCTCCCTCCCGACCATCTGGGCGAGTTCCTATCCAACGGCGTCCGCAAATTTTCCGGCATCAAATACCACCGCATTACCGGGGCAACCCAGGACAAGGACATCTACAACCGCGCCTGGGCGCTGGGAGCCGCCGACGCTCACGCCCGGCATTTCCTGCATTCGCGGGTGAAACAGATCGGTCAGTTGCTGGAAAACACCAACATCGATCCGATTGTGGTGAGCCCCTACGACGCGGAACTCTTCGGCCACTGGTGGTTTGAGGGGCCGGACTTCCTGAACCTCTTCATCCGCAAGGCGGCGTTCGACCAGCAGACTTTCCAGCTCACCACGCCCAGCCGGTTTCTCTCCGGGCACCCGACGCAGCAGCTCGTGGCCCCCTCGGCCTCCAGTTGGGGGCACAAGGGGTATTGGGAAGTCTGGCTCGATGAAAGCAACTCGTGGATTTACCCCCATCTCCACGCCGCCGCCCGCCGGATGACGGAATTGGCGACGGAATTCGCCGCGAGCCCGGACCCGCTCCCTCCACTCATGGAACGGGCGCTGCAACAGCTCGCGCGCGAATTGCTCCTGGCGCAGTCGAGCGACTGGGCTTTTCTCATGAAGACCGGCACCGCCGGGGCCTACGCCTCCAAACGGACCAAAGACCACGTTTTGCGCTTCACCCGGCTCTACGATCAACTGCGCGGACGCAATATTGACGAAAAGTTTCTGGATAATTGCGAATGGCGAGACAACATATTCCCAAATGTCCAATGGCGGCACTATGTTCGTAAATAAAATCGGGGCTTTCGCGACGCTGGCGCTTTGGCTGGTCGCGTCGGCATGTAGTATGGGAGCCGATCCCATCAAAATCGCATTCCTGCCGCCACCGATGGAAGGCACCATCTCGCTGGGCGTGTATGATAGCGCCGGGAAACTCGTCCGCGTCCTGCACCGCGAGGCGGAAGCGAGCGAACTGACCGCCGGGGATGACGGCCTCGTCACGCAATGGGACGGCAAGGATGACAACGGCGCGCCGTGCCCCCCCGGCATCTACCGCGCGCGCGGCGTGATGGTCGGCGACCTGGAAGTGGAAGGGGTCGATTTCATTGGTAACGACTGGGTGGACGACGACAACTCTCCCCATTTGCGCCACATCACCGGACTATCGCTGAACGGCAGCATCGCACCCGTAATCGCCGCCACGCTGCCCGGCCAGAGCGCCCTAGCATACTATGCTATCACCCTTAAACCGGCGGTCGCGCCTGATGAAGATCCCGAGACACAACTCGCCGCTGCGCCAGGTTTGCCCGAACCGGAGAAAATAGCGTTCGGTCCTAATGGCACCACCTGGATCCTCAAGGGAATCGCCGTCAAACAATACTCCAAAGGCAAACTCTTGCGCACCTTAGCCGCGCAGCCAGACGACCCACCTCCTGTCAAGTTCACCGCTTCGCCTACCGAGGAGAAAATTTACGTCCTCTATGAAAACGCGAAGCTCCAGCGGCTGCGCGGCTACGACTTCACCGGCGTGAAGCCCGGCGACGAACCGAAAATCCTCTTCGAGAACGACATCCTTGCCAGCGATACCTACGAGCAGATCGCTTCCGAATTGAAATTCCCGGACGAGAAGCCCTTTGCGCCCTCCCCGACGTTGACCGTCGATCTGGTTCCGAATCCGCTCCTCCACAACAAGCCGGGAACACTGCAAATCCGCGCGGGCGTGGATAAAGCGGGGTGTTATCTGGCTACGACGGACGGCCTGCCGCTTTGCCACATCAGCGATACGAAGTCTTTGCGCTGGGCGGTGATGGGGCAGCCTGATGGCAGCAAGGAAATCACGGTCTTCGACAGCGACGGCGCGGTGGCGGAAGAGTTCCGGGTGTCAAAAATCGCGAACATGATGGCCTTCGACGTAGGGGTAATCCAATGGACCGCCTCCGTCGCCACGCCCACTCCAGCGCCAGCGGCGATTCCTTCACCAAGCCCCGCAGCATCTCCCGCTCCGGTGCCCAGTCCCTCGGCAACTCCGGCGACGTCGGGAAGCCTTCCTCTCCCGTAGCTGCTTGCCGCGAGAATCGAAAAATCCTCCTGTTCCTTCGGCGGGCAATTGGCTTTAATACCTGTCTTTTCTTAGGATGAAACGGTTCCTTATCTTCATCGTGCTTGTCGTGCTGGGGCTCCTCGCGCTTTCCCGCTGGAACCAGCACCGGCGCATCCCCACCACCTTCACTCCGGTCACGCCCTCGCAGCTCAATCTGGGCGAGATGCCTGTGCTGGCCGCTGCCGATCAGGAAACTACCCGTCTGGTTCAAACCGTCGTTCCCTCCGTTGTCAGCATCACCACCTCCCGCAAGGTGCAGGCACCCCAAATCATTGACCCGTTTGAGTTCTTCTTTGGTCGCCGCCACATCGCGCCGCAGGAAGAAGTCAAAAACTCGCTCGGCTCGGGCGTGATCGTCTCCAAGGAGGGGCACATCCTCACCAATTATCACGTTGTCGCCAACGTGGACGAAGTGCTCGTCCAACTCAACGACGGGCGCGCGCCCGTCCCAGCCCGGCTCATCGGCGGCGACGAAGCCACCGACATCGCCGTGATTCAAATCAACGCCACGGGATTGCAGCCGCTGCCGCTGGGGGATTCGGACAACGTCAAAGTCGGCCAGCTTGTCTTCGCCATCGGCAATCCATTCGGCCTCCAGGAGACCGTCACCAAGGGGATCATTAGCGCCACGGGTCGCGTGACCGACGAAAGCAGCAATGAATTTTTCCAGACCGAGGCCGTCATCAACCCCGGCAACTCCGGCGGTCCGCTCATCAACATCCACGGCGAGATCATCGGCATCAACACCGCCATCGGCAACTACTCTGGCAGCGGAACGTGGCAAGGGGTCGGGTTCGCCATCCCCTCCAACGCTGCACGGCGCTCGCTGGAGTCGATTCTCAAATCCGGTCGTGTCGTGCGTGGCTACCTGGGAGTCATCATCGACCCGCTCACCCCCGAACTCGCCGCCCGCTCCGGGCTCTCCGGCCAGACCGGCGTGGTGCTCCGCAACATTCTCCCCGGTTCCCCGGCGGAAAAAGCCGGGCTCAAGCCGGGCGACATCCTGATTGCTTTCAATGGCAAGCCGATCCAAGGCCCGCGCGGTCTCGTGCGGCAGCTTGCCGCCACCGCCGTTGGGGCCAAGGTGGAAATCAAAGTCTTCCGCGACCAAAAAGAACAACTCATCACCGTGACTCTGGAGGAACAGCCCGTTGGATTCAAACCCGGTGCGCCCCAACCTTCCCCTTCCACCCCACCGCCACAGCCCCAGCAACCAACGCCGCCCACCCAAGGCAACCCGCTGACTGGAATTTCCATCGGAGCGATCCCCCCGGATCAGCGGGCAAACTACCCGGAAAACGTCCAAGGCGTCTTCGTAAAGACCCTGATTCCAGCCACCCCCGCCGCCAGCGTTTTGCAACCCGGCGATGTCATCGAGCAGATCAACGGTCAGGCTGTGGAGGATGCCGCAAAGTTCGCGCAGATCACTGCTTCGCTCAAGCCGGGTTCTGCCGTCATCCTCTCCATCGCGCGCGGAAAAGTCCGTTTCTTCGTCGTCGTTCAGGCAAGGTAGGTGGATTCTTCTTTCCTTGCCAACCGACCCTCCGGCCCGCTAGCGTTCCCCTCATGACCGACGACCTCTGGAAAGGGCTTCGCGGCCCGGCTCAAGCACGCCTGACCCAGCGCAATTACCAACAAACCTCCCTCGACCAACGCCTCGCCACAGTGGGCGTCGAGGCGTCGGAACTGATTGCAGCAGACCGCGCTGCGCTCGCCTCCCGTTGGATTCCCGGCGTGGAGATTTTTCCCCGGCGGGTTTATCCGCAGCGGCATCGGGGATTTTTTGGTGAATTTGCGCGCCAAAACGAAGGCGTGCTCGCAAAAATCGGCCTCTGGCCGAGCCAATGGGCCACCGCCACCATGTGGTCAGGCAGCGGCAAAGGCTTTCATATCCACCCGCCTTATCTCCCCGAGGGAACCGCTCCCGAAGCCTGGTTCCAGCGGCTTTTTGTGGATGAACCGCAGAATTTAGCCCTGCGTCCCTACGACAAGGAACAATGGGACGTGATGTTTTTTGTCCAAGGCACGGCGGAAATGTTTCTCGTGGACGAGCGCGCCGGGATGGAACGACGTGTGATGCGCTTCCTTATCGAAGGGGACAACCACCGGGGACCAAACAACTCCGCCGTCGTCATTCCCGCAGGAGTCGCCCACGCCCTGCGCGCTGAAAGCAGCGAAGACGTCATCATGGTCTATGGCACCTCCACCTCCTTTAATCCGGCTTTTGAAGGCCGGATCGAAAGCGGTGTGGAAATCTGCCAGCTTCCGCCGGAGTGGGAAGGATACCTCTTCCCGTAACTACCCGCGCTTCTCGTTGAGAACCAACTCCAGATACGCGCGGTAATCACACTTGGGCAGACGTCCGGCCCGCTCGCGCAGTCCGTCGGCGTCGAGGAAGCCCATGTTGAAGGCGATCTCTTCCAAACACGCCACCTTGAGCCCCTGGCGATGCTCGATGGCGGCGACGTAATTGGTCGCCTCCATGAGGCTCTCGTGGGTGCCGGTGTCCAGCCACGCCATGCCGCGCCCGAGCATCTGCACGTAGAGTTCGTTGCGGCGCATGTATTCCACGTTCATATCTGTAATCTCCAATTCGCCACGCGCGGAGGGCTTTAAATTACGGCAGATGTCCACCACCTTGTTGTCGTAGAGGTAGAGGCCGGGCACGGCGAAATTGCTCTTGGGCACCTTGGGTTTCTCTTCGAGGCTGATCGCCCGTCCGTCCGGGCCGAACTCCACCACGCCGTAGCGCTCGGGATCGCGCACCGGGTAGCCGAAAATGCATGCACCGCTTTCCATGTTCAGCGCGGTACGGAAGAAATCAAGCGGGCCGTAGAAAATGTTGTCCCCCAGGATCAGCGCCACGCCGGAGTCCCCGATGAAATCCGCGCCGATCAAGAACGCTTGCGCAATGCCCGCCGGTTTCTCCTGCACGGCGTATTGGAGCCGGATGCCGAATTGCGAGCCGTCGCCGAGGATTTCGCGGAACCGAGGCGTATCCTGGGGCGTCGAGATGATGAGGACATCCCGGATACCGCCGAGCATCAGCGTCGAGAGCGGGTAATAGATCATCGGCTTGTCGTAGATCGGCAAGAGCTGCTTGCAGACGACGCGCGTGAGGGGATGGAGCCGCGTGCCGGCGCCGCCGGCGAGGATGATGGCCTTATCAATTTTCATAAAATGCAGGGGGTGAACTTAAACAACCTTCCGATCCAAATCCAGAGAGAACGCCGGAAGCGTTTTTGCAGCCGGGCGAACTGGGCGGCGGGAGTGTCGCCGCTGCGGGCGAAGACATTGGGAGCCAGCCCGAGCGCCATACCGAGCGCCACCCAGCGCGAGCGCATCGCCGCCTGGCGAAAGGCATCCAGTTGCGCCTGATCCATCGCCCGGCGCGTTTCCGGGCAGGGGGGAGCGGCCAGTTCGGGAAAAGCCTCGGGGGAAAGCGCGTCCAGCCAGCCTTGCAGCGCCTCGGGTTGTCCCGCCACGAGCTGTGCAACGAGCGTCAGGAAGACTTCCGCGCGGAAATCGGACGCGTTGCCCGCGAGCGTGCGGAAATAGCGGGTGTAAGCGGCGCGCACGTCAGCGGATTCCGCAAGCCGGGGGGCGAGTTCGCGCAGCAGGTCAAAGTTCAGCCGCGTCATCTCCCTCGCCACGTTTGCCGCGCCGTCAGCCTTGATGGTGTTGGTGGCATGCGTCCGGTAGCGCAACAGCGGCTCCGGGACCACCCCCAAGCGCCCTTCCACGGCGGCCAGGACGGCGAAGAAATAATCATGCACGTACCGGTAATCGCGGAAAGGATGGGCGCGGGCGTATGCGGTTCGGATGAAAAAATTGCTGGTTGTCTTGGCGAAGTTGGCGACGCCGAGCCACTCGGCGGGGTCGCGCGCGGGATCGGCCCAGATCGTGCGGGTGCGCCGGGCCTTGGGATCTTCCGGGGGAAGCAGCGCGCTGTCTTCGCCGATCATCCGCAGGCCGGTGCAAACCACATCGCAGTCCGGGCGGGCCGCCAAAAACGCCGCGCATTTTTCCAGCCGGGCCGGTTCATAGAGGTCGTCCGAGTTAAGGATTGCAATATTATCGACCTCCCCGGCTTCGGCGATGGCCCGGTTGAGCGCATTATGGGCTCCCGCGTTTTCCTGCGCGATGAAGACGAGCCGCGTTTGCGGATGGGCCTCGGCGAACGCCCGGATCACCTCTGGCGAGCGGTCGCTGGAGCCGTCGTCCACCACCACGATCCGCTCCGGCGCAAGCGTCTGCGCGACGACCGACTCCAGCGCGGAACCGATGTAGTCCGCGTGATTATAAGAAGGGATGACGACGGCAACCGTGGGCACTCGCCACGTTTAATGCTTTTCTCTGCATTCGGAAACCTTAAATTACTCCCATCATGTTGCCCGAAACTCCCACCATCCAAACCGAGGTGCAGGTGATGTTCTTCGACACGGACTGCGGCGGCGTGGTCCACAACCTGGCTTACCTGCGGTTCATCGAAATCGCGCGCACCTACCTGGCCGACCAACTCGGCATGGGCTTTGTCGCCATGGCGCGCGACCAGCAATACCCCGTGGTCGTCCGCACGGAGATCGACTACAAACGCCCCGCCGTCCTGTGGGACAAACTCGTCGTCCACGGGCGGTTGGAAAGCGTCGAGCGGAGCCGATTCTGGTGCAGCTTCCAGATCATCCGTCCCAGCGATGGCATGCTGATGGTGGAATCGCGCCAGATGCTCGCGGTCGTCCAGATGCCCGCCGGGAAACCGTTGCGGCTGCCTGCCGAATGGGCCACGCGGTATGCGCATTTGAGGAAAAAAACAAATTCTGGTTAAGTTGAGAAAAATATCCGCATGAAGAAACTCATCATCCTACTTTGCGCGGAGTTGCTCTTTGCGTGCACCTTCCGATCCACAGGCGACCGCACTCCGCTGCAAGCAAAACTCAATGAAGGAAAGGCCGTTATTGAAAACGGCCGGAGCAGGCGGAATGCAAACAGCATTGCCACGGACAAGGAAAAAGCCCCTACTCAAAAAGAAGACATTCGTGCGCAGGCTTTTATAGCGGGCTTAGACGGAGCGTGTTATGCATTGGGTAATGGGCGTCCCACAGATTATAGAAAAGCCTTAAAGTTGCTTCGAAAAGGCGCAGTTTTGGGAGACTCGTTTGCTCAGTATAATCTTGCGGTTCTGTATGCTAACGGCAAAGGCGTGCCAAAAAACGACGCCAAAGCCGTCAAGTGGTATCGAAAAGCCGCCGATCAAGGACACGGCCCCGCGCAGTTCAATCTAGGGAATATGTATGCCGACGGTAAAGGTGTCCCAAAAGACGAGGCCAAAGCCGTCGAGTGGTATCTAAAGGCCGCCGATCAAACGCACGCGTGGAATGGCTCCGACTCATGGGCTCAAGCCAGCCTCGGGAATATGTACGCTGACGGCAGGGGAGTTGCGAAAGACGAAGTCAAAGCCGCCGAATACTATGAAAAAGCTTCTGAGCAAAGAAATGGCATCGCTGATTTCAGCCTCGGACTCAGTTATTTCAACAATAGGTACCATCCCAAAGACGAGAAAAAATTAATAGGGCGCGTTCGAGAAGCCGCCGAGCAGGGAGATGATGACTTCGAAAACCTTCTCGGGATTATGTATGAAAAGGGCAAAGGACTTCCAAAAGATGAAGTCATTGCCGTCGAGTGGTATCAAAAAGCGGCCCAACACAGAAATTCGGCGGCCCAATGTAATATCGGCTTAATGAACGAAACCGGCAGGGTTTTTCCAAAAGACGAAGTCAAAGCCGCCGAGTGGTATAGAAAGTCGGGCTCACAAGGACAGGCAGAAGCTCAGTGCCGCCTCGGACTTCTCTATGCCAACGGAAGAGGTGTAACTAAAGACGAGACAAAAGCCGTGCTCTGGTTGAAGAAAGCTGCCGAGCAAGGATTCGCATTAGCCCAGTTCCATCTCGCAGACATGTATTCAACAGGCAAAGCAGTGGCCAAAAACAAAGCCAAGGCTCTGCTTTTACTTCAAAGCGCTGCTTATAACGGAAACGCTGACGCTCAGGGCAAACTCGCAAGCAAGTATGCGAACGGCGAGGACGTTCCTAGAGATGACGTTCGGGCTTATGTTTGGTATACTTTTGGCGCTGCGAATACTGAGGATGAGAATGCTCATAATATATATTCGGCAACCAAAGACGCGATAGAGCAAAAACTGACAGCAGAACAAAAGACCGAAGCCACAAAACTCTCAACCGAGCTTTCCGGAAAAATTCGCAAGGAATGGCACTAATGCGGACGTTTAGCGCATTCTTCTTTTTATCTTCTTAAAAATGCCAACCGACACATGGCCGCTCGATTCCCCGATGCTTCCGCCGCTCGTGCTGCGGCCGCCGCATGGGCCGCGTCTGGTGCGGCTGCTGGTCCTGATTCTGGCGGTTATTTTCTATCTACCGCCTGCTGGGTGGAGTCCGATCACCAATGGCCCGGAGGGGGAGCTTGCCTCTACTGCCCAGGATTTGTGGAATCCGAACGGCGCGACGGCTCCCGCCGCTCCGGCTCTGCTCCACGGTCCGCTGGCTCTCTGGCTGACGCACGCTTCCCTCGCCCTCGGCGGGACGGAGAATAATTTCGCCGCCCGCCTCCCTGCCGCGCTCGCCGCCGTGGCGGCGATCTGGCTGACGCTGCAACTGGCGGAACGCCTGGGGACGCTTTGGGAGGGGTTTGTGGCGACGCTGATGATGCTCTGCTCGCCGGGGATGTTCACGCTGGGCCGGGTGCTTACGCCTGCGCCGCTCGCCGCCGCCTTGGTTGCCGCTTGCGTTTGCTGCCTCCAACGCGGGGCGGAACAGCACTTGGGCCGACGCCGCTGGCTGCTGCTGGCGTGGATCGCCTGGGGCTTCGCCACACTGGCCGGAGGCTGGTTGGCCGGAGCCGTTCCCGCCGGGATGGTTCTCCTCCTCGCCCTGTTTTACCCGGAAGCCCGATTGCGGTTCCGGCCCTTGCTTTCCTGGGAAGGGGGGTTGGTGCTGGCGTTGACGGCGGCCACGATGGCGGCTTGCGGTTTCCCTCCCGGCGGATCGGGAGGCGCGACGCTGTGGACGCTTCCCTCGTGGCAGCTTGTCCTTTGGCAAATCGGCCTGCTGTTCCCCTGGCTGCCGCTGCTTTTGCCTGGCGCTTGGTGCGTTTTCCTCCAACTCCTCCACTCGCGGCCCTTGGAATGGAACGAGGCGCTGCCTCTGGCGTGGCTGGCGGCGGGGGTGGGGATTTCGCTGGCCGCTCCGACGCTCTTTTCCGCGCTGCTCTTCTGGCCCGCTTTCGCCGTATGGGGGGCGCATCGGCTGGGAACACTGCACCATAAAACCTTCCTGCGCTGGAGCCTCGGCATCGCGGCGCTCTCCTGCGGCGGGCTTTATCTGGCGGACCGTTTGCGCGAGCTTCTCCCGATCCTGTTCCGGGACCAGGCCGCGACCTTCCGCGCCATCCCCGATTACTTCTGGCCTTCCGTCACGCCCGTCGCCTTCATCGCCATGCTCGCCTTCGGGCTCTTTGCGGCGGGCGCGTTTTGCATGGAACTCCTCCATAACCGCCGGTTCGCCGTCCTCTCGCTCTTCGCCGCGATGATTCCCGCCGGATTCGCCTTCGCGGACATCGGCGCGAAATTCGCCCCGTGGTTCTCCGACGCCGGACTCGCCCGCTGCCTCAACGCCACCCATGTGATGCAGCCGGTGATTTTCGTCGAGGGAAGCCGGGCCGCTTCGAGCAGCTTGCGGTTCTATTTGAGCGGGGAATTCCGCGCCGGGCTCCGGGTTTCCGCGCCGGAAGCGGATATCCCATCCGCTTGGAAACCGGGCGCGTATCTTGTCATTCCGCGCGACCGGCTCTCCTACTGGAAAGCTCATCTGCCGGGCCGGTTTGGCGTCGTAAGCGAGTCGGGCGCGCACCTGTTGCTGGCGGCGCAAGGCAGCGAACCGTAAGCAAATCCCCCTCTTTTAAAGATGGGGATTGATAAATGGCCGCGCTCCCGGCTTAATTCCAGGCACGTTTTTACCCGATGCCTAAGAATCCCGACCTCAAGAAAATCCTCCTCATCGGCTCCGGCCCCATCGTCATCGGCCAGGGCTGCGAATTCGACTATTCCGGCGTGCAAGCCTGCAAGGCGCTGGCGGAGGAAGGATATGAAGTGGTGCTGGTGAACTCCAACCCGGCCACCATCATGACCGATCCCGAGTTCGCCTCGCGCACCTACATCGAGCCGATCACGGCGGAAGTGGTCGAACGCATCATCGAAACCGAGCGGCCCGACGCCCTCCTGCCCACGCTGGGTGGCCAGACGGCGCTCAACACCGCCATGGAACTGGTGCGCAACGGCGCGCTGGAACGCCACAACGTCAAGCTCATCGGCGCGAACGCGGAAGCCATCGAAAAAGGCGAGGATCGCCTGAAATTCAAGGAGGCGATGATCAAGATCGGCCTCGACGTGCCGAAATCCGGCATCGCCCATACGATGGAGGATGCCCGCAAGGTGGCTGCCGAGATCGGCACCATGCCCCTCATCATCCGGCCCGCCTACACGCTGGGCGGCGCGGGCGGCGGCATCGCCTACAACCGCGAGGAATACGAGGTGATCATCGCGCGCGGGCTCGACCTCTCCCCGGTGAGCGAAGTGCTCGTGGAGGAATCGCTCCTGGGCTGGAAGGAATTCGAGATGGAGGTGATGCGCGACCGCGCGGACAACTGCGTCATCATTTGTTCCATCGAAAACTTTGACCCGATGGGCGTGCACACCGGCGACTCCATCACCGTCGCCCCCGCACAGACGCTCACCGACAAGGAATACCAGCTCATGCGCGACGCCTCGTTCGCCGTCATCCGCGAGATCGGCGTCGAAACGGGCGGCTCCAACATCCAGTTCGCCGTCAACCCGGAGAACGGGCGCATGATCGTCATCGAGATGAATCCGCGCGTCTCCCGCAGCTCCGCGCTCGCCTCCAAGGCCACAGGGTTCCCCATTGCGAAGATCGCGGCCAAGCTCGCCGTCGGCTACACACTCGATGAAGTCCGCAACGACATCACCCGCGAAACCCCCGCCAGCTTTGAGCCGACCATCGACTACTGCGTCGTCAAAATCCCGCGCTTCGCCTTTGAGAAATTCCCGCAGGCCGACGCCACTCTCACCACGCAGATGAAAAGCGTGGGCGAGGCGATGTCCATCGGGCGCACCTTCAAGGAATCGCTCCAGAAATGCCTGCGCTCGCTGGAAATCGGCCGCTTCGGCCTCGGCGGCGACGGCAAGGAAATCCCGGCGCACCTGCCCGACGGCACGTGGGACATCGACCTCATCACCCGCAAGCTCGCCACCCCGAACTTCCTGCGCGTCTTCTACCTGCGCATTGCTTTCCTGGCCGGGTTTGATGTGGAGAAGATTTTTGAACTGACGAAAATTGATCCTTGGTTCCTCGTCCAGATCAAGCAGCTCGTGGACGAGGAAAACTCCTACCGCGCAAACCCGACGGACATCCCGCTTCTGCGCGCCAAAAAGCTCGGCTTCTCCGACCGCCAACTGGCTAACATCACCGGGATCACCGAGGCCGAAATCCGCGCCCAGCGCAAAGCGGCGGGCATCCTGCCCACCTACCGACTCGTGGATACCTGCGCGGCGGAATTCGAGGCATACACGCCATATTACTACTCCACCTACGGTGACGAGAACGAAACCAAGCCCTCCGACGGACGCAAAAAAGTCATGATCCTCGGCGGTGGTCCCAACCGCATCGGCCAGGGCATCGAGTTCGACTACTGCTGCGTTCACGCCTCCTTCGCCCTGCGCGAGGCCGGATTCGAGACGCTCATGGTGAACTCCAACCCGGAGACCGTCTCCACCGACTACGACACGAGCGACCGCCTCTATTTCGAGCCGCTCACGTTGGAAGACGTGCTCAACATCTACGAGCAGGAGAAGTGTTGGGGCGTCATCGTCCAGTTCGGCGGCCAGACGCCGCTCAATCTTGCCAACGGTTTGAAGGAAAACGGCGTCAACATCCTCGGCACCCAGCCTGAGAGCATCGACACTGCCGAGGACCGCAAAAAATTCTCGGTCATGATCGACAAGCTGGCCCTCCTCTGCCCGCCCAACGGCACCGCCACCAACGAGGCCGAAGCCGTCGAAGCCGCCAACCGCGTCGGCTACCCTGTGGTCGTCCGCCCCTCGTTCGTGCTTGGGGGCCGTGCGATGGAGATCGTCTATAACGAAGCCGACCTGCGTCGCTACATCCGCACCGCCGTGGAAGCCAGTCCCGAGCGGCCCGTTCTGGTGGATCGCTTCCTGGAAGATGCCGTGGAAGTCGATGTCGATTGCATCTGCGACGGCGAGACTGCTGTCATTGGCGCAATCATGGAGCACATTGAATACGCCGGCATCCACAGTGGCGACAGCGCCTGCGCCATCCCGGCATTCTCGCTTTCGGACTTCGTGAAGACGACCATCGCCGACGCCACCAAGGCGATGGCCCGCGAGCTCAACGTCAAGGGGCTCATGAACGTCCAGTTCGCAATCAAAAACGAGGTCGTTTACATCCTGGAGGTTAACCCGCGCGCCTCTCGCACCGTGCCGTTCGTCTCCAAGGCCATCGGCGTGCCGCTGGCCAAATACGCCGCCCGTGTCATGGCAGGCGAGACCCTTGCGCAGATCGGGTTCACCCAAGAAATCGTCCCGGACCATTACTCCGTCAAAGAAGCCGTCTTCCCGTTCATCAAATTCCCCGGCGTGGACATCGCGCTTGGGCCGGAAATGAAATCGACCGGCGAAGTCATGGGCATCGACGAAGACCTGGGCCTCGCCTACGCCAAGGCGCAGATGGCCGCCCAGCCCTCACTGCCCACGGGCGGGAACATTTTCCTCAGCGTGCGCGATGCCGATAAAAAGGAAGCCGCAGTGCTGGCGGAACACTTCGCCGAACTCGGTTTCAAGCTCTACTCCACGGGCGGCACCGCCAAGGCGCTCGCCGCCGCAGGAGTCCCCGTCAACAAGCTCTTCAAAGTCACCGAAGGTCGCCCCAACGTGCTGGATATGATAAAGAACGGCGAGATCGCCTTCATCGTCAACACTCCGAGCGGAAAAATCCCGCGCGAGGACGAAGTGAAAATCCGCAGTGCCGCCGTGGCCAATCGGATTCCGATCATGACCACGCTAAGCGGCGCCAAAGCCAGCCTCCACGGCATCCAGTCCATGAAGAGCAAGGGGCTGCGCGTCCGGCCGATCCAGGAATATCACAAGGCACTCCTGGCACGGTAGGAGACAGCCGCTGCAAAAAAGCGCAAAAAATGAAAGAGATTTCAACCCCATCGAATCTAGAGCATTTTCATCTGGCTGTGCTGAATCCCGGCGGCGGCGATCCTCACCAGACATTCGCCGACCGCGCTGGGACGCCTGGAGCGAGCGGACATCCACCCGTCAACTACCACGCCTACGCCGCCTGCACGGCGGGCAGCTTTCACCGGGACGCGAAGACCATTTCTCCAGATTCACACGCCGTCCTGCTCCTGCTGCGGCGCGATCTGAAGCTCTGCCTCAAGAGCCTCCTCACCCTCCAAGCTGCGGGAAAGGTCGTCGCCGTTTCGCTCAAGGAATCCGGCAGCCACCAGGTCAGCACGCTACTGGCCGACGCCGCAAAGATGGTGCTCTTCCGCGAAATCTGCGCCAGCGCCAACCTCTGCCTCTCCAGCACTTCGGATTTGGTTCCGCTCTACCTCGGAGCCGGAGCCCAACGAGCAGAATTTCTCCCCACACCTTATCCGGTGGACGATCCGTGCTGGGATTTTTCGCGCCCCGTGAACGAGCGCCACGGCGTCTTCCTCGGTACACGGGAATTTGATGTCCCCTCGCGCAACCACCTCGCCGCCTTGTTGTCTGCACGGCAACTGGGCGCACCCGTCACCGTCTGCAATCTGGACGGACGCCAGGGCCGCTGCCGTCTGCAATCGCTCGGATTCGAGGAAGGTCGGCTGCGCGTCGTCGAAGGCCGAATGGCCTACCCGGATTATTTGCGGCTCGTCGCCTCACACCGCATCGTCTTCCAGCTTGACCGGAGCGCAGTTCCCGGCCAGGTCGCCGGAGACGCCCTGCTCGCGCGCGTCCCGTGTGTGGGCGGCGATGGAGCTGTTGACCGTCTCGCCTTTTACCCCCTCTCCAGCTTCGGCCAATCCCCGGTGGATCTGATTGCCAATGCCGCGATCCTTCTGCGAGACGATGCAGCCTACGCGCAAGCCGTCGAGGAGTCGCAGCAACTCGCGAGAGAACAGCTTTCCTTCACCGTTGTCGCAGAACGACTGGCCGCACTATTTACTTCCTTATCTCCGAAGCCGCAGCCTCGAAAGTAGGACTACAAATAAGCGTCAGGTGTCGCGCTCTAGGCGTGCTCCAGAAAGTGGCGCGCGACCTTCACATATTTCTCAGCCCAAGTGCGGATTTCGGCTTGCGCGGCGAGATCGAGCGTCTTGACCACCTTGCCCGGCGTGCCAAGAACCAGCGAGCCTGGCGGAATTTTCGTGCCGCCCGTCACCACCGCACCCGCGCCGATGATGGAACGCGCGCCGATCTCCGCGCCGTCGAGAATGATCGCCCCCATGCCGATGAGGCATTCGTCGCCAATCGTGCAGGCATGAATCATTGCTTTGTGGCCGATGGTCACCAATTCCCCGATGATGACCGGATAATCGTCGGCCAGATGGACCACGGAACCATCCTGGATATTGGAGCGCGGGCCGAGGTGGATGCGGTTGATGTCGCCGCGCAACACCGTGTTGTACCATACGCTCGACTCCTCCTCCAGAGTAACATGACCCATAATCGCTGCCATCGGAGCGACGAAGGCTGTGGGATGGATGAAAGGTTTCTGCGCAAAAAACGCCTGCATTCGTTCTTCAAAAGTCATAGCCATGCCGAAAACATTCTCATTGAGGCGGCTGCTTGGCAATGCCGATAAACAGGCGCTTCGAGGATTTTTTGCTGTTTTAAAAAAAACTCTTTGACATCGGAAAAAGCGAGTGACACAACACGTGCAAGATTTCTGGATTCCCAGAGATCAAAATAGTTCAAAAAAATACCAACCCGGAACAAACCGCTAGAAATCCCAATCCATGAACAAGGCAGAACTCGTTGAATCCGTTCAGAAAGCACTTGGAGCCAGCAAAGCTGATGCCGAGCGCGCCGTCGCTGCTGTTATCGACAGCATCAAGACCGGCTTGAAGAAATCCAAGAACGTGCAGCTCATCGGCTTTGGCACCTTCAAGGTCGCCGAACGCGCCGCTCGCATGGGCGTCAACCCCAAGACGGGCGAGAAGATCAAGATCAAGAAGTCCAAGACCGTCAAGTTTTCGGCGGGCAAGGACCTCAAGAGCAAAATTTAAGCTCAGGGAATTTTCCCTCGAAATTTCCCCCTCGATAGAGAGACACCCCGTTTGGCCTTCTGGCAAAACGGGGTGTCTCATTTTATTGTCATCCCATGCCCACCTTCGCCGACATCCTGCCCGCGCATCGTCCGCTGCTCATCCTCGCGCCGATGCAGGACATCACGGACCTGCCTTTCTGGCGGGTGATGCGGCACTACGGCGGCGCGGACCTTTACTACACGGAATACTTCCGCGTCCACCGCGACTCCACGCCTGAGCGCTCCATCCTGCGCAGCATTGATGAGAATCCCACCGGACGCCCCATCATTGCGCAGATGATCGGCGAGGACATCCCCTCGCTTATCCGCACGGCCCATGCACTCCAGCGGCGCGCGATCTTTGGAATCGACCTCAACCTCGGCTGCCCCGCGCCCATCGTCTGCCGCAAGAGCGCCGGAGGCGGGCTGCTGCGTCGCCCTGAACACATCGACGCCATCCTGCGCGCGCTGCGGCCCGAGATCGGCATCCCCTTCACGGTGAAAACGCGCATCGGCTACGACGAGCCCGCCGAGTTCGATCGGCTCTTGGATGTTTTCTCTGCGCATGCCATCGACGCCTTCACCGTACATGGACGTACCGTGCGCGAACTGTACCGGACGCGGATCCACCTCGACCGCATCCGGCAGGCCGTGGACCGCATCCACGCGCCCGTCTTTGCCAACGGCAACGTCCTCTCCGTCGCGCTGGCCCGCGAGACGCTGGCTGCCACCGGAGCCGCCGGACTGATGATCGGGCGTGGCGCGATCCGCAACCCGTGGGTCTTCCAGCAAATCCGCGATGACGCGGAAGGACGGCCCGTTTTCCAACCGACGCTGCGCGACCTGCGCGCTTACATCGACCACCTTTACGCCGAGACCCGCATCCCGCGCCTGAGCGAGGCGGCCAACATTTCCAAGCTTAAGAAGTATATGAATTTCATTGGGCAGGGCATCGGGCCGGAAGAGGCGTTCTTGAAGGGCATCCGGCGAGCCGCAACAGAACAGGAGTTTTTCCATTTATGCGACACGCATCTTCTCAGCGACGCGCCGTTCCCCGCAGAACCGGCAGTGCGCGCGCTGCTCTGCACACGCAGTGAAGGATTGACGGCTGGAAATTAGCACACAGCACGCGACCTGTTTTTCTCTTGGGTCGCCGTTGTTGAACACAAAAAACCCGGCCAAGGTTTTCCTTGGCCGGGTGGTCGATTGCTAGAAGCGTTCGATTATTTCTTTTGATCGCCGGGGCGATACTCTTCCTCGGCAGCCATGAAGGCTTGTTCGAGGCCGACGAGGTCTTCGCCAGGACGGATGCTGTCGAAAGCTTCCGTCTCCTTGCGCAGGTCGTCTTCGGAGTAGTTGGCAGCCTTCACGGAGAGCCCGATGCGGCGCTCGGTCTTATCGACCTTGATGACGCGCGCTTCGACTTCCTGGCCGACTTTCAGCACGTCCTTGACCTTCTCCACGCGGTCTTCGCTGAGCTGGGAGATGTGGACGAGGCCGTCGATGTCGTCGGCAAGCTGCACAAACGCGCCGAAGCTGGCGAGCTTGGTGACTTTGCCGGTGACGAGATCGCCGATCTTGTAGCGCGTGTCGATGATCTTCCACGGGTCTTCGTCGAGCTGCTTGACGCCGAGGCTGATGCGCTGAGCGCTCTTGTCGATGTCGATGACGACCGCTTCGATTTCGTCGCCCTTCTTAAGCATTTCGCTCGGGTGATTGATCTTGCGAGTCCAGCTCATGTCGGAGACGTGGATCATGCCGTCGATGCCTTCTTCGAGTTCGACGAACGCGCCGTAGGCGGTCATGTTGCGGACCACGCCCTTGACCTGTTTGCCGATCGGATACTTGTGTTCGATCTCGTCCCAAGGATTCGGTTCGAGCTGGCGGACGCCCAAGGAAATCTTCTGCTCTTCCTTGTTGACGCCGAGCACGACGGCTTCGACTTCCTGGCCGATGGTGAGCACGTCGGACGGGCGCGTGATACGCTTGGTCCAGGAGAGTTCGGAAACGTGGATGAGGCCTTCGACCCCTTCCTCGATCTCGACGAACGCGCCGTAGGGAACGAGGTTGGTGATCTTGCCTTTGACCTTCGTGCCGATGGGGAACCGGCCTTCGGTCTCTTCCCACGGGTTCTTCTGGGTCTGCTTGAGGCCGAGGGAGACGCGCTCCTTCTCCTTGTTGATGTCGAGCACCTGCACGTCGATCTCCTGACCGACCTTGAGCAGTTCACTCGGGTGACCGAGACGGCCCCAGGTCATGTCGGTGATGTGGAGCAGGCCGTCCATGCCGTCGAGGTCGATGAACGCGCCGAAATCGGTGAGGTTCTTGACCACGCCGCGCACGGTGTCGCCCACCTTCACGCTCTCCATGAACCGGCTGCGCTTATCGGAGCGCTCCTGTTCGATGAGTTCGCGACGGCTCAGGACGACGTTCTTGCGATCGTCGTTGATCTTGACGATCTTGAAATCGTAGGTGTTGCCAACAAATTGTTGGAGGTCCTTCGGAGGGATGATGTCGATCTGGGAGCCGGGCAGGAACGCCTCGACGCCGATGTTGACGGTGAGGCCGCCTTTGACTACGGCTTTGACCTTTCCCTTGATGAGCCCGCCACCCTGGAACACCTTGACGATCTTGTCCCAGTTCTGTTTGTAGGCGGCCTTTTCCTTGGAAAGGATGACCATGCCCTCGTCGTTCTCAAGACGGACGAGAAGCACTTCCACTTCGTCGCCAACTTGGAGGTCTTCCATGTCGTCAAACTCGGCGATGGGGATGACGCCCTCGCTCTTATAGCCGATGTCCACGAGCACTTCACGAGGACGGATTTCGAGGATGCGTCCCTTGACGATACTACCCTCTTTGTAGTCGCGAAAAGATTTCGCGAGCAATTCTTGCATCTGATTCATTGATTTAAAACTCACGCCACGGTTGCCACAGGTTTCTTGCCCGGACGCACCACTTTGGAGCGCCTATAACGGGAAAAGAGGTCGAAATGTAGCCTTTTCCCAGAGAAAGGCAAGCGGGACGTGAGGAATTTTGGACCGGGTGAAGGAGATGAAAAAGGACAACGAGAGCCTTCGGTTCCCTAAAAGCTCCCTCCTTTGCACAAAAAACGGCGCGGTTTCCCGCGCCGTTCCAAGTTTTGATAGGAAGCGTCAGCCTCTTACTTAATCACCGCGTTCCACTGGGCGATCCGGTCCGCCTTGGCGGCGAAGAGGTCGTCCACGGAGTCGAGGATGTCGATGGCGGTGATTTTGTCGCCCTGGGCGATGGCGTTCACTACATCCTGGCCCTTGGTGACGGCTCCAAAGATCGTGTGCTTGCCGTTGAGCCACGGGGTGGGGACATGCGTGATGAAGAATTGAGAGCCGTTGGTGCCGGGACCGGCATTGGCCATGGCGAGCAGGCCGGGCTTATCGAAGCGAAGCTCCGGCACGCACTCGTCCTCGAATTTATAACCGCGGTCGCCGCGACCGGTGCCGGTGGGGTCGCCGCCCTGGACCATGAAGTCTGCAATGACGCGGTGGAAGACGATGCCGTCGTATTTGCCCTGCTTGGCAAGGTTAAGGAAGCTGGCACAGGTGACGGGGGCTTTGGACGGGAACAACGTCAGTTCGATGTTGCCCTTGCCGGTTTTCATGACGATACGGATGTCTTTCATTTTAGTAGTGTCGTATTTGAGTTGGGTGTATGCCGCTTTTTCTTTCGCCACGCCCGCAAGCGGGATGGCGAGGCCGAGCAACACGGCGGTGAGTCGAGTGAAATTCAGGATGTTCATGGGAAAAACGTAAAATAAAGCTGCGGCATCCGGTTGTCGAGCCCGGCCAGCATTCATCTTGCTGAGTGGAAGATGAGCATAAATCCTATTTAGGCGCCCTTTTCAAAGAAGCTCAAATCCCATTCCTCCATCCAGCGGATCTTCGGCTTACCCTCTTCAAAGACAATGGGAAGCCACACGTAACGCCCATCGATGGCATTGTCTGGACGCCAGAGGTCCGCCATGAAAAGGAAGGCATCTTCTCTGCCTGGAACCGGCAGGATAAAATTAGACTGCGCTCCAAAGGTCAGCTCCGCCCCCTCTCCCTCAGCGGGATTGCCCATCTCTTGCCAAGGGCCGTAAATGGCTTCGGAGACTGCGGAGCGCGCGGCGTTCGGATTCCAGCCGGTGCAACCGGAGGCAATCAAATAGTAGAGCCCCTCGCGTTTGAAAACGGCAGGCGCTTCCATCCAGCGGTTTGGGAAAGCGCCCGCATAGGTTCCGCTGAATGTCAGAAAGTCGGGGCTGAGCGCCGCGATGTGCAGGGTCGAATTGCTTTCGGAGGAATAGAGATGGTAAGCCGTGCCGTCGTCATCCAGATAGACGGTCATGTCGCGGGAATCCTGCCCTCGCGCGAAGTCGCGTCCCAACAGGTTCACCGTTGGAGAGATGGGATTCTCCCCAGTCCTCACTTCCGTGGCATGTGCCTTTGCAATGGTTTCGGGATCTTGCTGATCCGGCGTGACGTTCAAGGGCCACCGGCCCCGGTTGGGATTCACGGCTTCAACAAAGGTGTAGGCACCCGTCGGAGCGTCGGCGATGGCCATCCCGGTTTTAGCACCGCCATACGTGTTCCCATCCAAATGAAACCACATCACAAACTTTCCGGTGGCTTTGCAAAAAATCACCTTGGGCCGTTCGAGGACGCATCCCTTGGGGAGTTCCGGTGCGGAATCCACCTTCAACGCGATGCCTTCGTCGCACCAGGAATAGAGGTCTTCGGATAAGTAAACGTGGACACCGACGTGGGCGGCATTCCCTGCCTTGCCTTCGATTTTGTGTTCTCCGAACCAATAATACTTGCCGCCGTGGCAGAGGATGCCGCCGCCGTGCGCGTTGATGGGAACACCCTTGTCGTCGAGCCACAGGGCACCAGGACGGAACTTGCGTTCTCCGAACTTCAGCGGGATGTCTTTTATCGGTGGGACTTTCAGGTCGGTCATCATGCGATTGACGAAGCCGGAACCATCGCTTCGTGCAAGCAAAATCCTGTTTTTCGTCGAAAATATTTTTGCGTTTTTTTGCGTCAAAAAAGTTCTCCCCTGCGATGGATTTGCGCTATTTTGTACTTCAGATGGTTCTGCCTCCCAACAAAGTCAAACTCGCGCTCATTCAAACGAGCTGCTCCAGCGATCCGTCCGCTAATCTGGCGAAGACGCTCGTGCGTATTGGCGAATCGGCGCGTTTGGGCGCAAACATTGTTTGCCTCCAGGAGCTTTTCCGTTCCGTCTATTTCTGCCAGGTGGAAGACCACGCCTATTTCCAACTCGCCGAGGCGGTCCCCGGCCCCTCTACCGCCGCCCTTTGTGAAGTAGCCAAGGCGCACGGCGTGGTGATTGTCGCCTCGCTCTTCGAAAAACGCGCCCCCGGCATCTTCCACAACACCGCCGCCGTCATCGACGCCGACGGCGCCTATCTGGGCAGCTACCGCAAGATGCACATCCCGGATGATCCGCTTTTCCTCGAAAAATTTTACTTCACGCCTGGCGACCTCGGCTTCCGCGCTTGGGCGACGCGGTTCGGGAAAATCGGCGTCTGCGTCTGCTGGGACCAATGGTTCCCGGAAGCCGCACGGCTCACGGCGCTGCACGGCGCGAAAATCCTCTTCTACCCCACAGCCATCGGCTGGCATCCGTCGGAAAAGGCGGAATTCGGCGCGCGTCAGCACGACGCATGGGAGACCATCCAGCGTTCCCACGCCATCGCCAACGGTTGCTATGTGGCGGCGGTCAACCGCGTCGGGCGCGAGGCTCCCAACGGCGGACCCGGCATCGAGTTCTGGGGTCAGAGTTTCGTGGCCGACCCCGGCGGACGGATCGTCGCCAGGGCAAGCGCGAACAATGAGGAAATTCTCCTCGCCGACGCGGACCTCAATGCGATAGACACTCAACGCGCACACTGGCCTTTCCTGCGCGACCGCCGCGTGGACGCCTACTGCGGTATCGACCAACGCTTTCTCGACTAGCCCACCATTTTGACTAGCCTTCCCATGCCCCTCTCCGACGCTTCAACCCCCTCGCCGACTCCGGCCCAACTTGGCTACCGGATGCCCGCTGAATGGGATCCGCACGAGGCCACCTGGCTCTCGTGGCCCCGCCGTGGCGGCATCAGCTTTCCCGGCGTGTTCGACGCGATCCAGCCCGTGCTCGCCAAAATGGTGGATGCCCTAGCCAACTCCGAGCGGGTTTGCATCAACGTCTCCAGCCGCGATCACGAACGCGAAGTGCGCGAGGCATTGCGTCGCAATCGCGCATGCACCGATCACATCCGCTTCCATCACATCCCCACCAATGAACCGTGGTGCCGCGATCATGGCCCCATTTTTTTGACACGCGCCAGTGACCCGAAACCGGCGATCGTCGATTGGGACTACAACGCTTGGGGGTGGAAACATCCCCCGTTCGATTTAGACGACGTGGTGCCGACGGAAATCGGCAAGGCGCTCGGGCTGAAAGTCTTTCATCCCGGCATCGTCATGGAGGGCGGCTCGTTCGACGTGAACGGCGCGGGCTCGCTCCTAACGACCAACTCCTGCCTGCTCAACCCAAACCGCAATCCGGACCTGACGAAAGCCGAAATCGAGCAGAAGCTGCGCGATTATCTGGGCGTATCCAATATTCTCTGGCTGGGTGACGGCATCGAGGGCGACGACACCGACGGGCATGTGGACGATTTAACGCGCTTTGTGAGCCGAACCGCCGTCGTCACCTGTACCGAGGACCAGGAGGACGATCCCAACTACGAGCCGCTTCATGAAAACCTCGCCAAGCTGCGCGAGATGGACGCTGAGGACGGCAAGCCCCTGGAAATTCACGCCCTGCCAATGCCCGGCAAGATCGTGCGCGACGGTCAACGGCTCCCGGCCAGCTACGCGAATTTCTACATCGCCAATAAAGTCGTGCTGCTGCCGACCTTCGGCGACAGCGCCGACGGCTGGGCCTCATCGGTTTTGCAAACCGTCTTCCCCACGCGCAAGGTGATCGGCATTGACTGCCGCGACCTCATCTGGGGGCTCGGCGCCTTCCATTGCCTGACACAGCAACAGCCTCTGACTAAGAGCTAGTGAAGATGTAGAGGCGGGCACGAGAGAGGAAACAACTCAACCCCTCATGCCTGCGTTCACTTTCCTTCCATCGTAGCCAGCATCTTCGCAAGCGCTTCCATCGGCAGGCCGATGACATTTGTGCGCGAGCCTTCGATGCTCTCGATGATGCTTTCCGGGCTTGTGTCCTGCGCGGCGTAGGCTCCGGCTTTGTCCAAAGGATGGATGCGAGCCAGATACTGGCGCAGTCCGGCTTCGTCGAGGGTGCGGAATTTCACCCGGCTCACTTCCACCAAGGCCCGACTGATATTGGAGGCCTGCCGGACGGCCCAGACGGCGGAATAGACTTCGTGGATGCGCCCATTCAAGCGCGAGATCATGGCGAAGGCATCGTCCATATCCGCAGGTTTGCCGAGACTCGCGCCGTCGAGTGCCACCAGGGTATCGACACCGATCACCATCGCCTCCGGATTTTTTGCCGCCACGTCGAGCGCCTTTTGTCGGGAGTTGAAGAGAGTGATCTCGGCGGCGGTCAGGTTCGGCGGCATCGTCTCTTCGATGGCGGACGGCTGCACGGTGAACGTATAGCCGTATTCGGCAAGAAGCTGGCGGCGCCTGGGCGAGGCGGAGGCGAGGACGATCATCTCTCCGTTTTGGATTTTGTTGCGGGCGCGCTGTCGCGGTAGAAAAGCAGCCCGTGCTTGCGGATGTTATAAATCAGAGCACTCAGGTTGTCAGCCACTTCGCGGTTGCTCAGCAGCATCGGCAGCGCACCCGGGCCGCTCTCTGCGGATTTGAGGACGGTCTGGCTGGAGGAAACGACACCGCGCACATCGGTAGCGACACCACGAATGTCCGCCGCTGCGCCATTGATGGTGGTCATCGTCTGCTTGGCTTCGGAGAAGGTCTCTTTGGCGGAGTCGACAGCGCTCTGCGCGCCAGTAATGACGTTGTCTATTTTCGTCGAAGCTTTGGCAATATTATCGGTGGAGGTCTTGATGCTCGCAAAGGAGTCTTTAATATTACCGATGTTTTCGTCGCTCAAGATACCGCGCTGGATTTTTTGCAGCGCCTCCTTGAGTTCGTCGAGGGCGGCGGCCAGCTTCTCCATGTTCTTGTAGCCCTTGTTGGTCAGATCGTTGATATCGGCAACTTGCGTGCCGTGAACGGTCGAATCGTGGGGGATCGTTTGCGCGGGATCGTTTGCTTTGAATTTGCTCTGGTCAAAGCCGGTCGGCAAGGCCACCGTGACGGACTTGTCGCCAAGCAGTCCCGAGCTGCCGATCTGAAAATACGAACTCTTGGGGAGTTCAATGCCTTCGCGGATATTGAGTTTTACCGGAACCATGCCGATGTTGCCCGGATCAATGCTTGGATCTTCAGCCACGACGCCGATCTTCGCCCCGGCGAGTTGAACGTCGCAGTTTTTGAATATCCCGCTGGCGTTGGGGAATTCCACCGTGAGGGTGTAGAATTTGGAGAGCCCCTGTCCCACCTTGCCAAACTGGATCGCCATGACGGCAATGACCAGCAGCCCAAGGAAGACAAACAGGCCCACTTTGATTTCGAGTCCTTTTTGATCGTTAGCCATAAAAAAATCAGTCGGAATCGCCGGAGCGGCCCTGGACAAAGTCCTGGATGAGCGGGTCCTCGGACGCAATGAGGTCCGCGAAAGAGCCATAGAAATAGATCGCTCCCTCGTGCAGGAAGGCGACTTTATCGGCGACATGGGCGGCGCATTTCATATCGTGGGTGACTACAATGGATGTCACCCCAAACCGCTTTTGCAAGCGCCGAATGAGGTGGTTAATGGAGTCGGAGACTATCGGATCGAGCCCCGCCGTCGGCTCGTCGTAGAGAACGGATTTGGGCCGCGTGATGACGACGCGGGCGAGCGCCACGCGCTTTTTCATACCGCCGCTCAGGTTCACGGGCAGCTTCTGTTCGTGCCCGGTCAGGTCCACCACATCGAGCGACTCGGCCACTTTGTCGTGAATGACCGCCCGGTTGCGCTCCCCGGCTTCGCGCAGGGGGAAGGCGACATTTTCCTCCACAGTCATGGCGTCGAAAAGAGCGCATCCTTGAAACATCATGCCGACGGTTTTGCGGATCGGCAGAAGCTGGCGCTCTTTGAGCCCGACGATCTGCCGCCCCTCGATATAAACCTTGCCGGAGGTGGGGGTCATCAGGCCGATCAGGTGCTTCAAGAGCACGCTCTTGCCGCTGCCAGAGCGGCCGATGATAACCAGCGTCTCGCCAGAGGCGACTTGCAGGTTGATCTCGCGCAAAATCTGCTGACCATCAATCTGCTTGGACAGCCCCTCGACCGAGAGCATGGGTTGGAGAATGGTAGATGACATCGCCGTTAGCCCGCCGGGAAAAAGATGTTGAGAACCATCGTCAGGAAGAAGTTGACGACCAAGATTGCGAGCGAACCTTTCACCACGGCTTCCGTAGTGGCCCGGCCCACGCCAACCGCGCCTTCCTGAGCCTTGAGTCCTTCGTTGCAGGCAACGAAGACGATGAGGATTCCAAAGACGGCCCCCTTGGTGAGCGCCATCTCCAGATCCCGCCCAGCGGTGAATTTCTCCATGTAGGTGACGTAATAGACCTCGGTGACGCCCATCAGCTTCACTGCGACGAACTGCCCGGCCACGATACCGATTTTGACGCACTCTGCCACGAGAAGTGGCATGGAGATGAACATGGCGATGAGCCGGGGAACCACCAAGTAATCAACCGGGTGGACGCCCAGGGAACGCAGGGCATCGAGTTGCTCGGTCACTTTCATTGTGCCGATCTCCGCCGACATGGCAGCCCCGACGCGGCCCGCCACCATCAACCCTGTCAGCACCGGCCCGAGTTCCCGAAACATCGACACTGCCACCACCGCCCCCACCGCCGTGTCCATCGAAAGCTTGTGAAACTGGAAATAGGTCTGCGCGGCGAACACCGCACCGGTGAACGCGCCGGTTACGACCACCACCAACTGCGAACTGAAACCGACTTCGCGAATCTGCTGCAAGGTCAGCCGCCAGCGGATAGGCATGGTAACCAGAGAGCGCACGGTCTCCAGCATGAGGAACAATAATTCCCCAAGATAGCCAAAAAGCGAAAGGGCGGTGAAGCCTAGATACCGAAGGAGCAGCATGACAAAGAGAGGAACCTTACGCCTGCAAGATACGTCCGTCCAGTCCCAGCCCTCTAAAAAATCAGCGCAAACGCTGGGTCGTCTTTTTGCTCAGTTCCTTGGGCACTTCGCCAACGACGCGCGGCTCCAATTCCAACCGCCGGAACGCATCCATGATGTCCTGCACATTGAACTTGGGCTGATCGACCTCAAAATAGACGATGTCGTGGTTGCGGTCGATTTTATACCGAAGCCCAGGAATGGCTTCCAACACATGGTCGAGTTCGAGGATGTTTTTCAGGTCACGGACACCTGCGGCGTAGATTTCGAGTTCGATCATAGCACTGATTGAGGGGCGGCGGATGGGGGTTGCCTAAGCTGTCTGTAAAGAAACTCCAAAAACGGCTCCGGGTCAAGCCGACAAAAAACGGTGAAAAATGCAGAATTTTAATACAAAATTAGGAATCCAAAAGAGAGCCTATACCCATTTTTCAGAATATAGCGGCTTCAGCCCTCTCTCTTGCTGCGGCTTTCGCTTGCGTGGCGTCGGGGAAACGCCTATCTCTTACCGATTACGCATGGACTTGCCGCTCCCCAACCGGACGGTGATTCCACGCGCCTTTTTATTTCAAAATAACCCTAGTATGGAGAGCCAAGCCACCCAATCCCCTTATCCGACCCTGCAAACCCTGCCTGGAGACAGCGTCCGCCAAATCCTGTGGGGCTTTGACGACCGCTATGACCTCGCGATGCTCGTGCAATCTTCCCGGAGCGTCGCGCGCGGCCCGGTCGCCCGTGTGGTCGCCGAAGGCGGGCACAATACCCACGAGTGGACGGAGGCGAAAGCCAGCCTGCTGACTGCTTGCGACGAAAGCGGCATCACGGCGGCTTCGCTGGACCCGGAAATAGGCGGTTTCATCGAAGGGCCAAAGAATCTCGCGCTGGCGCTGGTCGCTTTTGAACTGGCCTGGGTGGATGCCGGCTCAGCAACAGGATGTCTGGCAAGCAATCTGGGCCTCGCGCCGATCCACGAGCGCGGAACTCCCGAACAGCGCGCCTATTACATGGGCATGGCCGCGCCGAAACAGCCGGGCGAGGACCGCCGCCAAATCCGCGCCGCGTTCGCGCTCACGGAACCGATCCCGTTCGCCGGGGTGGAAACCGGGATGCTCTGCGGCAAGGCTCGCGTGGTCGAGTGGAAAGACGGCGAAGAGCCGATGCTCCACATTGACAAGCGCGCCCGGTTCATCACCGGCATGGCCTTCGCCGATGTCGTCACCGCCGCCGTCGATTCCGCCGACGAACGGATCAAAGGCAGCTTCATGGTGATCCTCGAAGAGAGCGACCCCGGCGTGTTCGACCGAGGTGTGCCGACCAAGAAGCTCGCCCATCAGCTTTCCTCCACGCGCGATCCGGTGTTTAACCTCACCGTTCCCGCGAGCCGCATCATCGGCGGTTACACCGTCAAGGACGGCGTGATCATCCCGCGTTACTCCCACGCCGAAGTGATCGAGGCCGTCTTCAAGCGCACTCGCGTGACGGTCGGCTTGATGACCTCCGCCAAGCTACTCTCCGCGGTCGAGCCGGTCATCCGCTACCAACGCCACCGTTTCCGTGGCAGCGATGGCGTCAAGCCCGGATCGCCTCGTTTTGAGTCGGGCCTCCAACAGAAGGAAGATGCCCTGCACCGCCTGGCCGACGTCTGGGCGGCGGGCGAAGCCGGAGCCTCGCTCGGGTTTGCCACGGCGCGCATCTACGACCAGGTGGACGTGTTTGAAAAGACCAAGGATCGCATTTTAGAAGAGAAGGGCCTGAGCGGACGCGCCGCGTTCAAGGTGCTCACGCAAAGCCAGCAGGAGGCCATCGAACTGCTCAAACTTTCCGCGCAGCCGGAGGGGAACAGCGAGCGGATTGCGGCGCTGACCGCCGATCCGCTCGTGCAGTTTGCCCTGCTCGACGCCCAAGCCAACGTGCTCTGCCCCGCCTGTAAACTCTGGAACACCGGCCACGGCGCGAATGTGATGCGCGAGGCCGTGAGCCTCATGGGCGGCTACGGGATTACCGAGGATTGCCCCGGATTCCTCGGCCAGAAATGGATGGACGCGCAGCTTGAGGCCACCTACGAGGGACCGGAAGCCGTGCAACGCCTCCAGCTTTCCATCACGATGAACAATCCGCTCTTCCTCACGCAGTTCGAGGGGTGGATCGCCGAGATGCAGCACATCGCCGAGGAAGCCCCCGGCATCGGCGCTGCCTCACTGGCGGGCGCGATGCAACTCTGGCTCTGGACACTCAAATTCCTGGAAACCGCCAAGGATTCCAACGGCGCGAAGCTCTACCACAAGAGCCGCCAGGGCGTGACCTTCCCGCTGGCCGACGCCCTTTGCTGGCTCATCGCCACGCGTCAGCAGATCGTCGATGTCCTCCGGCTCGAATCCAAGGGCCAGGCGGACCCGTCGCTGGCCGAAGGGCTGCCGGGAACGCTCGCCTTCCTCGTCGATCTCTGCCAGATCCACAGCGCCCGCGCAGCGGGTGAAGTGGGCCGCATCTGCGCGGAACTCATCTACGGCTACAACGCCCAAGGGAACATCGAAGAGTTTGTCAGCCTGCGTGGGAAACTCGAAACGAGCATCGCCGGAGCGCGCCTGGCAAAAGACCGCGCCGCGGATTCGCTCGCCAAAGTGATGATCCCCGAAGCGCTGGATTACCCGATGTAATGCCGAGAGTTTGTAAAAATATTTTCACCCGATGATCCAACGAAATACGATTTACTGCGGCGATTCGCTGATTCTCCTCGATGCAGTTGAGGATGATTCGGTTGACCTGATCGTATGCGATGGACCTTACGGAGTGACCCAAAATAGCTGGGACAAAATCCCATCCATTCAAGAATTCAACCTCGGCCTGATCAAACGCTTTGCTGCGAAGTTGAAAGAAGGGGGGGCTCTTTTTCTGTTTGGGAAACCGGATTGCATCGATTTCATCGACTACAGGCCATATCTCAACCTGAAATCGAAGATTATTTGGTATCAACCCAGCCGATTGGCTCAAGGTCGAATCAACTTTACAAACAACTACGACATCCTTTGCTATTTCATCAAAGGAGATAGACCAAAGGCCTATAATTTGGATGCGATTCGCGTTCCCCAGTTAGTTGAACTTGAACACCGCTTGCGTTGCGAGAAAGTCCCTTCTGTGACAAGCGGCCTCTACGGGAAAACAAAATTTAACGACGCTGGTAAAAATCCAGGCGATGTATGGGGTGATATCAAGCAATTGACCTACAAATCCAAAGAACTTGTGAGCCGAGACGCTCTGAATACGATTCAGAAGCCGGAACGACTCATTGAGCGAATTATCCTGGGGTGTTCCAATCCAGGAGACTTGGTGCTTGATCCATTTGCAGGAGTTGGAACCTGTCCTGTTGTATGCGCCAAACATCATCGCGATTATATCGCTTTTGAACTTAACGCCGACTTTGTTGCAGCGGCAAACGACCGTCTCCTTGCCGCTCAAAAGCAACAATCACTCTTAGACTTTGCTTATGTCGCGTGAGGTCTATCGTAAAATTATTGAGCTTGTTATACGAGCGGCGGCACTGGCGCGATCCGTTGGCATCCATAACATTCTTCAGCCCGGCTTGGTCAAAGAGATGATCATCGCTGATATTCTGGGGCACAAACTAATCACCACCAAGCGAGATGCGGATGCCTGTGATCCGACCGATGCAACCATTCTTTACGAGTATCTCTCCTGCAAAGAGGGGGGAACCGGGCAGCTTGATCGGATGTTTAAGGAGCCTGCTGCGAAGCGACAAGAATCTCTACATCGCATCTTACGGAACAAAAAAGTGTTTTTTGCGGTTTTCTATGCAGAGAACCAGACCAAGGCAAAAATCATATACGAGATCGAGCCCGAGACGGTCGTTATCGAAACAGAACGTCAACTCGATGCCAGCAGGAACGCCATTTCGCACGTCGGCTTCACCGAAGCGTGGGTAAGGCGTAACGGCAAGGTCGTTTACGAAGACAAAGTCTAAGTTGACCATGTGTTGTTCTCGCTCTTTCGGAGCGTTTTGAAAATTGTATCCACCCTGATCAGGTATGACTTCCCCATCCGCCGACATAGTCGAGAGCCTGATCCGCCTTATTCGCGGCCAGCGCGTCATTCTGGACGCTGATCTGGCGCAGATCTATGGCGTGCCGACCAAACGGCTCAACGAAGCCGTCCGGCGCAATGCGGAAAAATTCCCGGATGACTTCGCCTTCCCTGTTGATTTTGAAGAAGTTACAAACTTGAGATCACAAATTGTGACCTCATGTGGGCAGGGTGGAAGTAACGAATCTATGCGGTCGCAATTTGCGACCGCATCCAAGAGAAACATTCGCTACCGGCCTTGGGCTTTCACCGAACATGGCGTGATCATGGCAGCCAAGCCGTAAAAAATTCCTGCAAATCCTTTTAATCCTGTAAATCCTGTTAAAAATTTCCAAGCTCACCACCATGACGACCCCTGAAACTCCCATCGACCGCGCCCGCATGGACGTGGACATCGCCTGCGTCGGCTTCGGCCCAGCCATGGGCGGTTTTCTTTCCACGCTCGCCAAACAGCTCGTCAACGAGGACGGAACGCCCGCCGTGGAAAGCGTCGCGATGCCCGGCATGCCGCCCCAAGTGCTCTGCTACGAGCGCGCCGACGACATCGGCTTCGGCGTCTCCGGCGTGGTGACCAAGGGACGCAGCCTCCGCGAGTCGTTCCCGGACATCGAACAGGCCGGGATTCCCATGGCCGCTCCCGTGGGCGACGAAAAAGTCCTCTACTTGCTCGATCCCGTCGGCGCGAGCCGCCGCCCCGCGTTGATGCGCATGGCAGACCAAGCCATCAAAGCCTTCCAGTGGATGCTCCCTGTCAAAGACCACGCGCTCGATCTCCCGTGGACGCCCGCGTTCCTGCATAAAAAACCGGGCATGGTGCTTTCGATGGGCCAGTTCATGCAGTGGGTGGGCGCACAGGTGCAGAGCACCGGCACGGTGCAAATCTGGCCCGGCACACCGGTCTCCGAGGCGCTTCTCGAAGGCAAAAAAGTGGTCGGCGTCCGTCTGCTCGATCAAGGCGTGGACAAGGCTGGCAATCCGGAGGATGCCTTTATGCCCGGCATGGACATCCACGCGGCGTTAACCGTTATCGGCGACGGCCCGGTCGGCCCCATTGGCCAGCAACTCGACGAAGCGCTCGGAATGCCCGAGGGCCATCACGCGCGCGACTGGGCCATCGGCATGAAATTCGTGGTCGATCTGCCCGAGGGGACGCCGCTCAAAGCCGGGACCGTTCTGCATACCTTCGGATACCCGGAACCGGAAATTTTCGGATTCCTGTATGTCCACCCGGACAACGTTGCCTCGCTGGGTATCTTCGTTCCCTCGTGGTTCGACAGTCCCGTCCGCACCGCCTACCGCTATCTCCAGCATTGGATGTTGCACCCGTATCTCTGGCGCTATCTGGAAGGGGGCAAACTCCGCTCCTGGGGCGCGAAAACCCTGGGCGAATCCGGCCTGCACGGCGAACCCCACCTCACCGGCGACGGCTTCGCGCGCATTGGCGAAGGCTCCGGCACCACGAACGTCCTCACCGGCTCCGGCGTGGATGAAGCCTGGGCCAGCGGCACGCAGCTTGCCGAAAGCGTCCTGGAACTGCTCAAGGCGAACCAACCCTTTACGAAAGAGAACCTCGACGCCACCTACGTCGCCCGCCGCCGCGCAAGCTGGGTGGAGGTGGAAGGCCGCATCGCCGAGAAATCGCGCAACGGATTCCAGAAAGGATTCATCCCCGGCATGATCGGCATGGCGCTTACCGGCCTGACCAACGGCGCGATCACCCCCGGCGGCAAGCCAGTCCAGCCCTACAAGCGCATCCCGACGGTTGAGGAGTATTACCGGGGAATCATCCCCGCCGAAGAAATCGACGCCATCCGCAAAGAGTGCGCCGCCAAAGGCCTCCCCCTGCACGGCGCTTTGATGGAACGCGCAGGCTGGCCCGCCATCCCCTACGAAGGCAACCTGCTCATCTCCCACCAGGACGCCCTCCTGATCGGCGGCAAAGTCCAGGCCCCGCACGGTTACGCGGACCACGTCGTCTTCACCCACCCGCAAGTCTGCGCGACCTGCCAGGAGCGGATTTGCATCGAAGGCTGTTCCGGCCAGGCCATCACTCCCGGCGAGCCGGGCTGCATCCCGGCGTTCGACCGCGAAAAATGCGTCCACTGCGGCGTCTGTCTCTGGAACTGCTCGAAAGCGAATCCCGACGACCCCGAACGGATGATCGTCGCCTTCCGCGCCGGAACAGGCGGATTGCATTCGGCGGAGAATTAATTCCCTCCGCGTTCCCAAAAATTACAAAGCGTTTTTGGAGGAATCCGCAACGCCCCCGGGCTTTTGTGATGAGGCATCGGTGTCTCTTGTGCGTTGTCATACCAGTCCAGCCGTCGCGTAACGAACATCACAGAGGCGATCGCCACAAACAACATCGCAGTGCCGAAAATCATCGAGTAATCCTGCAATTGCGTCATGAGGTAAAAGTATGCTTGGAGGATGGCGAGTATAGCCGAAATGATGAGCGTTTTGCGTCCGCTCTTGAGCACGGAGCGCGTGTAAAGCGAGATCATCGCCCATGCCGCAAATGCTGATGCCGCATACGACCAACTGAAGGAGCAAAACTCCGATAGCGCAAGGATGCCGAGGTAAAAGACGCAAATCGCCGCGCCAACCAGGATATATTGGAAGGGATGAATTTTTAGTTTTGCCATCACTTCGAATAAAAAATACGCCGTGAACATCAACAGGACGAAGAGAATCGCGTATTTGACGGTGCGCTCTGTTTGGCGATAGTTGTCAACCGGTGCCATTAATTTGACGCCAAAGGTGCTGGATGAGAGGGATTCGATGGTTTGGTTTTGGGTCCATTGCTGCGGGTAGTTGCGGCCGTAGTAGGAAAGATTCCATGACGCGGTAAAGCCTTCCGGCCACACCTCGCGCGCGGAGGGCAGAAATTTGCCATAGAAGGAGGGGTCTGGCCAGGGCGAGGATATCCGCACTTTAGTTTCCGTGCCAACGGGCGCAAATGCCAGCGTTTCACTGCCGTTGAGCGAGAGCGCAAAAGAAAACGTGTAAGGCGCTGATGGCTGGCTCGCGGACTCCAATCCTTTCACTGGCGCGTGGATGCCGCTCGGATTTTCTGAGATGTCGCTGCCCGGCAGGAATGTGGATGTCGCGCCGCCAAATTGCAGAGGAATTCTCTCGGAGGCGCCACGTAAGTCGCTAACCCTCATGCACAATTTCGCTTCTTCCCAGCGGACATCTTTCAAGTCGATCTTCAGTTCTGCGAGTCCCGAATAATCGAATGTGCCGGAGTATTCGCAGCGGGCCTGATAAACGATGGCTTCGTAGATGCCACGGTGCAATTTTTTGGGTTCCACCTTTCCAACGATTTCAAGATTGCGCGGCAGGAGAAACGCGTAATCGATGAACACTTTTTCCACTTCCACCATTTGCATTTTGCCGTCGATCTCTTTTTGCTGGGCGCTTTTTGTCCGCAGCACGTACGGCAGCTTAAGGATGGGGCCAATGAGCTCCTGCGAAGCGCCCCAAGTGGCGTTGATTTCCTGAATCGCATTGTTGCGACGGGTCAACCGGTCGCTCAACTGGGACTCGACCATCGAGAGCGGAATGCACATCAGGAGCAACAAGAATCCGATGACAGCGAGTTTAAAGAGGATTGAAAAGCGGCTCAGAAAACGCTTCAAGGTGGGGAGGAAGGCCATATCCGACATGGCGCCATCTTCCTCCGGAAACAAATACGAGTCAATAAGGGGAATGGACCCCGCCAATCCGGCCTTATCGTCATGCAAAAATCATCCCCTGTGGGTCTCTGCAAAGTGCGCTTCGCGATTCACGAAGCTGCTACACAGCAGGGCAATCCCAAGGTCAACTTGGGAACAAGTTGAGGATTCCTCTTTTTGGCCTCTAGACGACCACGCCAGTTCTGCGCTAGAGTCGCCCCTCGCATCACCCATTTATGAGCACAGCCTACCAAATCGTCGTTTGCGGGAGCATCGTCCCGGATCCGCTCCAAACCCTTGAACCCGTGAGCAGCCCTGCTGGCCCCGCGTTGAAAAACGAGGCCATGCTGCCCTCGGTGCTCGACCCTTGGGCGGGCCACGCGCTCTTTGAAGCGGCGAACCTGGCGAAGAACGATCCCGGCAGCAAAGTCTATCTGGTGAGCCTCGCACCCAAGGCCAAGCTCCAGCAGGTAATGATGACCCTCGCGCAGAAAGTCCCGTTTGAACTCGTCGCGCTCGACGGCTCCGCCAGCGGCTTCACCGACGCTTGTGAAACCGCCACCGCCCTCGCCGAAGCCATCCTCGCCATTCCTGGCCTCGACAAGAGCAAGTTGCTCGTCTTCGGCGGTTGGGAAAGCGCCTCGCGTTGCGCGGGCGTCACGCTCCAAATCATCGGCGAGAAGCTCGGCATCGTCGATCAGTTCCAAGGTGTGGACGAACTCAAGGTGAACGCGGACGGCTCGCTCGAAATCCTGGAACGCATCGACGGCGGACGGCACCAAATCTCCACCTGCGCCGGAGCCCCTGCGCTGCTCGGCTGGGCCACCGGCAATCTTCCCGAACCGAAGAACAACCCGCAGGTCGGCATGGCAAATATGCGCGTGGTCATGCCCGCGCTGCAAAAAGCCAAGCCCACAAAGGCGGGCGCGGAAGGCATCGCCTACGCCAGCGTGGCGCTCCCCAAACAACTGCGCGAAACCCGGATCGTCAAAGATGCCGCGCCGGAAGAAATCGCCCGCGAAATCGTCGAGTGGATCAACAAGTAAGCCCCCTTTTTTTCTATGGAAACTCTTCTTCTCCTTGTTCACACCGAAGCGGACGGCACCTTGGCCAAGTCTGCGCTGGAATCTCTGCAAGCCGTGCAAACGCTCGCGAGCGGGCTTGGCGGCACGTTCAGTGTCGGGCTCGTCGGTGAGTCCGTGCAATCCGCCGCGAACCAGATTGCCGGTTGCGGCGCAGTGAAATTCCTCGCTGTCGAAGGCGCAGACTTCGCCCAGCCCCGCTATGCGTCAGACGCCGCAGCGGTGGAAGCCCTCGTCAAAGCAGCCCAAGCCACGGTGGTGATCGCTCCCGCCACCTCGCGCTGGAACCGCGTGCTGCCCGGTGCCGCCCAGCGCCTCAATGGCCGCGCGGAAACCCATGTTAATGGCCTCTCCGTCGAAAACGGCGCGCCCAGCGTTTCCCGCTGGTATTACCGGCAGCGTATGGAAGCCGTGCTCACGCGCACTCAGCGCCCGTGGTTCCTGCTCGTCGATCCCGGCAGCCAGCCTGCCTGGCAGGGAGAAGCGGGCACGGCGGCGCTCGAAGCCGTGGTCGTCAGTCTGCCTGACACCGCCAAGCGCACCACCGTCACCGGCATTCGCGCTCTCTCCGCCGACGCCCAGACGATCCGGCCCGACGCCGATCTCCTCTTCGTCACCGGCGCAGGCTGGACCAAGAAGCAAGCCGACGGCCAGACCCACGTGCCGGAAGCCGAAAAGCTCATCCACGATTTCCTCAAAACCACCCGCGCCTCGCTGGGCAGCAGCAAATCGCTCGTCGATCTCGGCGGCGAAGGCCAGGCCGTGATCTCCTTCCTCACGCACCTCAACCAGATCGGGCAGACCGGCTCCACTCCGCGCCATCCGAAGGGACTCTCCACCTGCTGTCACGGCGAGGAACCGCATGCTGTCGGCTGGCGCTTCATCAAGGAACGCCGGGCCATCAGCCTCGACGCCAACTGCGGTTGGGCGCGCGGCAAGGCCGATGTCCTCTATGTCGCCGACGCCTTCGCCGTGATGTCGAAGGTCAACGAACTGCTCGCGGCAAAGTAGGCGGACGAACGCCTTAAATCGCGAATTCACCTTTCCGATTTTTTTCGTTTCCGAATTTCGGATTCCGCTGTAATCTTCCCAACCCTGAGGTTTCCTACCCGCCGGTTTGCATCGGCAGCAGGAACAATCTCGGGCAGTAAATGGTGGTCGTAGCTCAGTCGGTAGAGCTCCAGATTGTGATTCTGGCTGTCGCGGGTTCAAATCCCGTCGACCACCCCACTTCCCCGCTCGGGGAAGTTACTTTTCCTTCAGCAACTCCCGCACGAGCGCTTCGCTCTCCGTCCGGGCATTGAGCGTGCGCAAGCACCCCTTGCGATCCACAATCCAAAGCGTCGGGATGGCGTTGAGTGAGAGGCTTCGCACGAGGGGGCTCTGCCACCCTTTGCCGTCGAAAATGACCGGCCATACGAGGCCGCGCGCCTTGAGCGTGGCGTCCAGCGCTTCGCGCGTCGGTTCGAGGCTCACGCCGATGATTGCCAGCGACTCCCGGGCAAACGTCTTGCGTAGGTATTCCACTTCCTCGATGCCCGCCAGGCTCGGCGCGGACCAGCTCGCAAAGAAATAGACGAGCGTCACTCGGCCCCGAAACCGGGCGAGGTCCACTTCTGCTCCATCGGCGGTCAAGCCCCGAACCTCAATGGGCTGCCCCAGGAACGAGAGCCGCCGCAAATCATCCTCGATCCGGGCGCGCAACTCCGGGGTGCGCGCGGCGGCCAGCGCCTCTTTCAGCAGCGCCTCCTTGCGTCGGGGCTGGTTGTCGTACAGCGTCGCAACCTCAGCCATGAGGGCGGCCACTCGGCGGTCGTTGGGATAGCGCCCTTGGAAGATCGTCATTTGCGCCGTCAACGCCTCGCGGTCTTGGTCCGTGGGGACCGCGATGCGGTGCATGGCGAGGGCGATCTTGGCAAATTCGAGATCGGCGCGACGCTCCTCCGGCGCGGTGGAAATCGCCTCGTCGAGCAGCCGCAGCGCGGCATCAAACTCCCCGACCTTCCCGGTCAGATCGCTCCGTGTGGCCAGCAATCGCGCCAACCGCAGGCGGGCGTCCACGGCACGGGGCGATTGCGGGTATTTTTTGAGAAACCCGCGCAAGGCCGTCTCCTGCCGGGCCAAGTGATCCAGTGTGACGGTGCGCGCCTGCTCGCGCGTGCGAATTTCGACATTTTGCGGCCCCGCCTCCAGCGCCACCACCGCTTGCCAATCCGCCTCTTCCGCCGATGGGGCGGAGCTTTGGGCGAAAGAGGCCAGGGGCAACAGGAGCAGGGCGAAAAAGAGCGGGCGAGGGTTCATTTGGAGGGAGCGGCAGAAGGATGAAACGTGGCGACGACGGGGCGGTGATCGCTGGCCTCGTTCCAAATCGGCGAACGGTACACGCGGCACCCCTCGCTCACTACGCAGGGGGAAAGCGCCCGGTTCACAAAGAGGTAATCGATCCGCGAATAAACGTCGTCCACCTTCCAGTAATACGTCCAACGATCGCCCACGCTGTCGGCCAGCCGGAGTTCCGTGAGCGCGCCCGGCGAGCCCCGGCGTCCGGTCACTTCCTGGATCGCGGGTTGCTCCTTGGTTTCGTTGAAATCGCCGAAGACGAGCAGTGGCATCGCCGGGTCCGACGCCAGGATTTCGTCGATGTGCTGGCGCAGCAAGTGGGCCTCCTGGCGGCGCTCCAGATCGGGCGAGCCTTCGGGCGCGGGCCGCCGGGACTTGAGATGCGCGCCGACGATGCGCAGCCGGAACGCGGGATTGACCTGCACGGTGACGTCCAGAAATCCGCGCCGGACTTTCTGCCGCATGCCGCCTGATTCGTAGGGGACGTCCGCCACAGACTGCCGCGCGACGATAGGGAACCGGCTCGCCAAGGCGAGATGGCGGCCCGGATCAACGCTCTCGACGAACTCGAAATCCCGGTAGCCGAGCCCGGCGGCATCGAGTCGCTGGCGGAACTCCTCGAAATGCGGAGCTGCCCCCATTTCGCACACGCCGAGAAGGTCTGGGCTGATTTCCTTGACTACCTGCACCACCGCGCTGGCTGCCTCCGGGGATTTCACAGGCTTGCCACTTTTGGTTTCGCCGGGGATAAACACCGGCGCGTAGTTGTCCACGTTGTATCCGGCAAAAACAAAGTCCGCCGAGCACCCCGCACGGGCAAAAACGAGTGCGCCGAGGAGGAAAACAAGGAGACGTTTCATCGCGGGCTTCCCTATAGCCTGCCCGTGCCGCAAAGCAAAGAAATAGCCGCGAAAAGGTGCTCTTTCTTATGGTGCGAGCACTTGGACCACGCCCGGATCGGGCAATCCCCACGCCTGCCATTTTCGCTGGTATTCCTTCCACGGCAGGAGGGCGTAATGCGGATGCGCTCCGGCCCGCAGCCAGCGGATCAGCGCCACGAGGTCGGGTTCCGCCATTGAGGTGCAACCCCAGGTGGGCCGGGTCTCGCCACGCCGGATGTGGAAGAAAATCGCGCTGCCTAGGCCGGGCACGGGCGGATCGGCGTTGTGCCGGATCTCCACCAGCCAGCGGTAGGCAAAATCGTTGTGCCGCATCTTCTGGCTCTCGAACCACGGGGGCGGATTGTTGAGGTCCACGGCGACGTGGCGGTTGTATTCCGGCAACGCCGGGTTGTCCACCCAGGCATCGGCGGCGGTCACGGTGTGGAACGGGTAATCGGCTCCCTTGGGCAGCGTGGCGTCATAGGTATAGACCGTTCCCAATCGGAAAACCCCGGCGGGAGCTCGCGCGTCGCGCTCCGCCTTGTGACGACCCGGCTCGCCACTTCCGAGCACGCCCTGTCCCCAAGCGAGGCCGTTCTTGCCGAAGAGCACCGGGATCGGCCCGAGCGCCGGTTTCCAACCGCCCTCCGGCGTCCGTTCCAGCGCGAGAAGCTTCCCCGAAGACGAGTCCCAACCCGGAGCCACACCGACGATCAACTGGCGCACATCTGGATCAAGGCGCTCGCCGCCCCAAGCGGTTAAAGCCGACAGGAGCAATGCGCAAAAAAAGAAAAAGCGGGGAAATCGCATCACCTCCCAATCAAAGCGCAGCCGCGACGGTGTGCAAGCCGGGAAGGGGAGAAAATACAAATTTTCGCGCGAAGGACGCAAAGAGCGCAAAGGATCGGCTGTTCTTCTTTTTCTTTGCGTCCTTGGCGTTCTTGGCGCGAAACCCATGTCACCCCATGTCCAACTGGAAAAGAGGGTAAAAATTGCACTCTTCCTCATTTCCGTATAAATCTTGTCCTGTGAACCAGCGTCTCATCGCGGAGATTGGCAAAAGCCAGCGGCTTCGCATCGTCAACCGACTCAAGCGCACCCAAGGCTTGAGCGTCGGCGAGCTTTCCACTGCGCTTGGCATGAGCTACATGGGGGTCAAGCAGCATTGCATCGAATTGGAGCGCCTCGGCTATCTGGACACCTGGCGCCGTCCCAAAGCCGCCACCCAAGTGGGGCGCCCCGAGATGGCCTACCGGCTCACCCACAAGGCCCACGAACTTTTTCCCTCCACCAGCAACGAAACAACGCTGACCCTCTTGGAATCGGCCCAAGCGCTCTACGGCTCCACCGCTGCGGAGAAGCTGCTTTTCCGGGTCTTCCAGCAAAAAACCGACGCTTACCTTGCCAAGGTCAAAGGCGAAACGCTGGAAATACGCGCTGGGGTATTTGCCAAGCTTCGCGATGCCGAAGGCTACATGGCCGAACTGGAGCGGGACGAGGCGGGCCTGCGGATCGCCGAATATCACACGCCTCTGGCCGACCTGCAGGCTGCCTATCCGGTGCTCCTTGCACGACTGGAACAGGAAATGTATAGCCGGGTGCTGCGCGTGGTCGTCAAACGGGAGCAATCGGCAGTCTCGGGGCTTTACATGTGCGTGTTCCGAATGGGGAAAGCCATCGCGCATGAAGCCGAACCAGAGATCCCGAATCGGGAGGATAAACCAATCAGGACCCCGGAACTTCCGGTGAAAGAGGCTCCAAAGAAGCCGAAAAAGCGCACCCAGGCCAGCGACGAGGGAGTCCTGTTTTTATTCCCACTGGACTAGTTTTCCCTGAGAAAACGCTTGCCATTTTTGCGCGGCTCCCTATTTTGCCCAACCCATGCCTAAGTCAATCGCACGTCGTAAGACGAAGAAGGCCGTGGCCAAGCGGTTCAAAATCACCGGGACGGGTAAAATCCTTCGCTCTCAAGCCGGCAAACGGCATTTGATGCAAGGCAAGAGCTCGAAGACCAAGCGTCAGCTTGCCAAGTCTGCCCTGGTTGACAAAACCGACATGGCTCGGATTAAAGAGAATATGCCGTTTTCGCGTAAATAACGCGCGAACAGCAGCGTCCGCCCTCCTGATCCCATAAAGGGGTCTCATCAGCGAGCGAGGTCGGGCAGACGTTACAACCCATAAACAGCACGCTGAAAGAAAGGACAAAACATGCCAAGAGCAACTAACGCACCCGCCAGCCGCGAACGCCGCAAGCGGATGCTCGACAAGGCCAAGGGATTCCGTGGCCGCCGCAGTAAACTGTTCCGCTACGCGAAAAACGCGATCATGAAAGCGGAATACTGGTCGTATCGCGACCGGAAAACCCGCAAACGCAATTTCCGGAAACTCTGGATCGTGCGTCTCAACGCCGCCTGCAGGGCCAACGGGATCACCTACAGCCGATTTATCGAAGGCCTCACCGCCACGGGCAACTTGCTCGACCGGAAGGTGCTCTCCGATATGGCGATTTCGGACGAAGCCGCATTCCTCACGCTCCTCAACAAGGCCAAAGCAGCCCAGGAGAGCAAGAAAGCGGTAAAAGCAGCCTAAATCCCTGCATTTCAAACCTTTTCGGCCAGCGGCTGTCTGATGCACAGCGCCGCTGGCCGTTTTTGTTTTTTCCCTGCTTTTCTCCCGGCGAATCCCCGGATAGGCTTTCACACTTCGCAATTCTTAACTTTTTTTCCGTTCCTTTTCGTCCCATATGAACCAGCAACTTGAACAACTTCGTGCAGAATCGCTCGCTGCGCTCGCGGCTGCGGGCGACGAAACGGCTGTTGAAGCCGTCCGCGTCAAATACCTCGGGCGCACCGGCAGCATCTCGCTTTTGAGCGAGGGGATGAAATCCCTCTCCAAGGAAGACAAGCCGCGCATCGGCAAGCTCCTCAACGAAGTCCGCAATGCCGTGGGCGGGGCCATCGACGCCCGCAAAGCTGCGCTCGAAGCGGAGCGCGACGCCAAGGCGCTCGCCGGGGTTGATTTGACGCTGCCGGGGACGCCACTGCCGGTTGGCTCGCTGCATCCCGTCACGCAACTGCTGGATCGCGCGATTGCGATTTTCCGCCAGATGGGGTTCGTGCTCGCCGACGGCCCCGACATCGAAACCGAGTGGCATTGCTTCGACGCTTTGAACACGCCCGCCGATCACCCAGCGCGCAACGAGCAGGACACGTTCTATTTGCCTGACGGACGCCTCTTGCGGACGCAGACTTCCACGGTGCAAATCCGCACGATGGAGAATTTTGCGCCGCCCGTGCGGATCATCGCTCCTGGCGGCGTCTATCGCCGCGATGAAGTGGACGCCACGCACCTTTCCCAATTCAACCAGATCGAAGGGCTTTACGTCGATGAAGGCGTGACGCTGGGCGATCTCAAGGGGACCATCGAATATTTCTTCCGCGAGTTGCTGGGCCGTGACGTGCAGGTCCGCATGCGCCCGCACTTCTTTCCGTTTACGGAACCGAGCTTCGAGATCGACATCAAGGCGGCGGCGCTGGGACGCGGCGACCGCTGGCTGGAACTGGCGGGCTGCGGCATGGTCGATCCCGCCGTGTTCCAAGAAATGAACCGCAAACGGGGCGACAACGCCTACGACCCCGAGAAATACACCGGGTTCGCCTTTGGATTCGGCCTCGACCGCCTGGCCATGATCCTCAGCGGCGTGCCGGACGTCCGCCTCTTCATCGAAAACGACGTGCGTTTCCTCGCGCAATACCGCTGAGGAGGAAAAAGAGGTTTTATCCGCAGATTACGCAGATTTTCGCAGATTAAGAGATGGATTTGACGAGAATAACATCTGATATGAGTGAGCTTGATCAATTTGCTCAGACGGTTGCGGCGTTCCTCTCTTTTGCAGAGGCAAAACCCACTTTGCCTGATGTGGATGTTATACTCGCGGTGCGCCATCTCAAAGCATTGCTGGCGGGAATCGAGCCTCTGTTTGAAATACCATATGAAACAGGGCCCGATGCTCCAGACTGCCCAGCGGAAGTCAAAAAAGCCGTGGCTGTTAGGTTTTCACACTTGCCGATCAATACCTACTTGATGGTATTTGATCCGAATGCGCTGGAATCCAAAGATGAATTGGTTCACGGGATGATCACCGATGACTTAATGGACATTTACGGGGATCTCTGGCCCGGCTATCAGCTCTATCTAAAAGGGCATTCCGGAGCAGCTTTATGGGAGTGGACCTTTCTTTATGGAATCCATTGGGGACAACACGCGACCTCCGCTCTCTACGCATTGGACTCCTACCGGCGTGACAACTACCTATTCTCCTCTCAATCTGCGTAATCTGCGGACAGCTCCTTCTCCTATTTTATGAAAGTTTCTCTTAACTGGCTCAAAGAACTCGTGGAAATCCCCGCCGATGTGGCGGCGCTTTCCGAACTGCTCACCAAGGCGGGCGTGGAAGTGGAAGGGATCGAGACGCACGGCTGCACCATCGAGAAGGTGGTCGTCGCGCAGGTCCTCGAAAGTGTCCAACACCCGAACGCCGACCGTTTGAGCGTCTGCAAGGTGGCGGACGGCACCGGCACGCGCCAGATCGTCTGCGGCGCGAAGAATTACAAGGTGGGCGACAAAGTGCCGCTCGCGCTTCCGGGTGCGGTGATGCCTGGCAATTTCAAAATCAAGGTCGGCAAACTGCGCGGCGTGGAGAGCGAGGGAATGATGTGCAGCGCCAAGGAACTCGGACTGCCCGAGGGCGAGGATGGCTTGCTCATTCTTCCGGCGGATTCCGTGGTCGGCACGCCGATCACCGCGCTTTTCCCGGCGGAAACGGTTTTGGATGTGGAAGTGACGCCGAATCGGCCCGACCTTTTGAGCCACGTCGGCATGGCGCGCGAAATCGCCACGCTGCTTGGCAAGCCGCTCACGCTCCCTGAGGCGCTTCTCGCCACGGCGAAGCCCCACTCGGAAGCCTCCTCGGAAATCGTTCTCGAAGCCCCGGAAGCCTGCCCGTTCTACACCGCCCGCCGGATTCGCGGCGTGAAGGTCGGCCCGAGCCCGGCCTGGCTGCGCGGCAAGCTCGAAGCCGTGGGCGTGCGCAGCATCAACAATATCGTCGATGTCACCAACTACGTGATGCTCGAACTCGGCCAGCCGCTGCACGCGTTTGACCTGGCGAGCCTCACCGGCGGCATTCGCGTCCGCATGGCCGCCGAAGGCGAGAAGTTCCTCGCGCTGGATGGCAAGACGTATCCGCTCGCACCGCGTCACCTCGTCATTGCCGATTCCCAGCGCGCCGTGGCCATCGCGGGCGTCATGGGCGGCGAGGAGACCGGCGTGACGGAATCGACACTCGATATTCTGCTCGAAAGCGCCTATTTCACCGCACCGGGCATCCGGCGCACCTCGCGCGAACTCGGCCTCTCCAGCGACGCCAGCTACCGCTATGAGCGCGGCATCGACCCGGCGGGCGTGCTGGCCGCTTCGGCGCGCGCCGTCGCCTTGATTTTGGAAGTCGCAGGCGGCGAAGCTGAACATGCCACGGGAGCCGCTGGATCGGCCCCCCGGTTCGAGCCGGTCATTCTGTTCCGCCTGGAACGCTGCCGCGCCGTGCTGGGCGCGGAGGTCGCCGCCGAAACTGTGGATCGCATTCTGACGGGCTTCGGCCTTCGGAAAACGGACACGGGCTGGCAGGCGCTGTCATTCCGCCAGGATCTTGTGCGCGAGATCGATTTGATCGAGGAAATCGCTCGCGTCATCGGCATCGAAGCCGTGCCCGCCCGCGAGCAGACCCGCTTCACGGCGAGCACCCTCGCCGACAAACGCCACGATCAGGCGATGCGCTTGCGCCGCGCGCTGGCCGCCCCCGGCCTCGGCTTCCACGAAGCTCGCAGCCTCACGCTCATCTCGGAGAAAGCGCTTGCCGCGTTCCCGGTGGAAGGCGCGCTCCGCGTGCGCAATCCGCTCAACGAAGACCAAGTGATCCTGCGTCCAAGCCTCCTTCCTGGATTGCTTGAATCCCTCGCCCGCAATCTTCGCGCGGGCGTGCGCGATCTGCGGCTCTTTGAAGTCGGGCGCGTTTTCCTCAACGGACCGCGCGAAGAACACACCTCGCTCGCGCTGCTTCTGAGCGGCACCTCGGCTCCCGCCTCGTGGCGCGACACGAAACCGCGTCCTGCCGATTTCTTTGATTTGAAAGGCGTGCTCGCCACGCTCAATCTGGACGGCGTCACCTTCGAGCCAGCCTCCCACCCAGCGTTGGCGCTGGCGGTGGAGCTCCGGCGCGGCGAAGAGGTCGTCGGCTTGGCGGGGCAGCTTCTCCCGGCGCTCGCCCGTGAACTCGACGCGACCGCCCCGGTGCTGGTGGCTGAGATCGACCTCGACCTCTTCGACCCTGCTCCGGCATCCCGGCGCTTTGTGGAAATCCCCAAATTTCCCGCCGTCACCCGAGACATCGCCATGCTGGCTCCGGCGGAGATTCCGCACGGAAAAATCGAAGCGGTTCTGCGCAGCGCGAACGAACCGCTGCTGGCGGACGTGGAGCTTTTTGATGTTTTCACTGATCCGACAGGTCAGCGGATTCCCGCCGATCAAAAATCGGTGGCATACGCATTGACATATCGCTCGACAGGGAGGACACTAACGGCAGAAGAGGTCGCCGAAGCCCATGCCAGGCTGAAAGAGCGGCTGAAGGCGGAACTGACCGTCAGTTTCCGCGAGTGATCTTTCTCATCCCTTTCGGAGCCGAAAATTAGCCGAGCTTATTCAAGCGAGCGGCGGCTGATCGCTCCAAACCTTTACCCTGCGTTGTTCGAGATACAGGAGGCAACTCCCGGGCCGATATTGATTCAATATAGGAGGCCAAGGCGGCGTAATCAAAGACATGCCTTCACTGGAAGTCTGCGACCCGTCTCCGGTCACCACCGTTTCTCTTAGGGAACGGGAAATGCCCCTTAACGGCATCTGCGGGGTAAAATGGCCCCTCCAGCGGAAACCCCGCTGGAGGGGCCCCTTTTTTACGGCGCGAGGCGCTCGATCTTCCAGCCGCCTTCCAGTTGGGCGGTATACTCGAAACGGTCGTGCAGGCGGTTGGGGCCACCCTGCCAAAACTCGATGGTTTCGGGCTTCACCCGGTAGCCGCCCCAGAAGGAGGGAAGGGGGATTTTGCCCGCGCCGAATTTTTCTTTGATCTGGCTCCATTCCATCTCCAGCACTTTGCGGGAGGAGATGGCTTTGCTTTGGCGCGATGCCCAGGCGGCAAGCTGGCTTTCGCGCGGGCGCGACATGAAGTATTTGAGCGATTCCATCGCCGGGATTTTCTCCGCCCGGCCCGTCACGATGACCTGACGCTCCATCGTCAGCCAGGGGAAGAGGAGCGAAACCGCCAGGTTCTCCTCCAACTGCCGGGCTTTACGGCTCTCCAGGTTGGTGAAAAAGACGAACCCGCGCGCGTCGAGTCCCTTGAGCAACACCGTGCGCAGGAGCGGACGTCCGTCCGCCCAGGCCGTGGCCAGGCTCATGGCCGTCGGCTCGATCACACCGGCATGGATCACCTCGTCCAACCAGAAGTTGAACATGTCGATGGGATCGGGCTTGAGGTCTTCGCGCCGCAATTTGCCTTTTTGGTAGTCGGAGCGTACGTCGGCGAGGTTCATTGGATATGGGATATAGAATACCACTTCTGTCCAAAACAGAATTTTAAATATTCTTTACCAACATGCCTCTTTCAAGCCACACCTTCTCCTTTTCCTGAAAGCCCCCCTTTTCGTAAACCATGCAAGCGGAAATTCGAATTGGCAAACCTTGAGCCAGAACAGGATGCCAGTGATCCCAGACGGCCCAGTGCAGGTGAGACATAAACGCATGGCGGGCACCAGCCTTGCAAAGGAAATCCCCCTGCTCGACTTGCTGTCCAGGGAGAACACGAATCGTACGACCTAAAACATGGGAAATTTGGGAGAACTCACCATTGCCATGATCAATCATGAAACCCTCATGATCATCATCTTCCGCGTTGGTTCTCAGAAAATCGATCCTCTGTTTAAAAGCCGGATCCTCCCGATGACCCTGCCGTGTCAGGATGGTGCCGGCGGCAGGCGCGACAAGATTTACCTTGTATAGGTAATGGAGGCTGCTCTCCAATGCTTCTGGGTTGAGAACCTTCCGAAACTCATTGGGCTCCTCCGGCTCTGAATGAGCATAGTCTGGAACATTCTCTTTTTGTTCTCTTCGAAAACGCAGCCGCAACATTTCGCTCACAGACATGCCAGGATAGCACTTGTCATAATCCTCGGGAGCGATGGCGCAGAAATCCCATGCCCAGCGAATGCAGGGTGCCATATAATAGTCAAAGGACCGCATGCGTCCTTGGGAGGTGCGTAACTTGCCGCCATCGGTCACAAGCCAGCAACCTTCAAAGGGCAGGATATACCGGTTTTGTTGAACATATTCATCCGGGCCAATGTGTCGGCCCACATAATCGCCATTAGGATCCCGTTTTACGCGGGAAAGAAGCTGTGGAATCGCCGCCCAGTTACCCATCTGCTCAACTTCCTCCTTCGAGAAAAAGTACGGCGCGACAGGCTCCGTGGGAATCAGTAGACCATTCTCAACCGCACGCTCCAATAGCGGAACTGGAATTTTGAGCATTTCCGCAAGGTCTTGGATTGAAAAAGAAGTTTCAGGCATGGCTGGCTGAAAAATTTCAGAAGTTGGTTTAGAGGAGTCTAGAAACTCTTGTCTTTAATGGCATCTCTACATCCGTTCCGGGACGCGGATGCCCAGTAGGCCGAGACCGTCGCGGAGGACGCGCGCGGTGAGTTCGCACAGGGCGAGGCGCGAGGCGCGCGTCTCTCCCTCGCTCTTGAGCACCGGGCACGCTTCGTAGAAGCCGTGGAAGGTGTTCGCCAGTTCGTAGAGGTAGTTGGCGAGCAGGTTGGGGCGGAAATCCTCCAGCGTTTGCGGCACGGTTTCGCCGAATTGGAGCAGCTTTTTCGCCAGCGTTTGTTCGGCGGGCTCTGTCAGGGCGAGCGCTGCGGGGGCGGTAAACGCGCCGTCCAGCTTGCGGAAGATGGAGCGGATGCGCACGTAGGCGTTTTGCAGATAGGGGGCGGTGTTGCCTTGGAAGGAGAGCATTTTGTCCCACGAGAACACGTAGTCGCTCATGCGGAACTGGGAGATCTCGGCGTATTTGACCGCGCCGATGCCGATGATGCGGGCGATCTCAGCTTTCTCGGCGGCGGGCATGTCGGGGTTTTTCGCTTCCACGATGCGGAGCGAACGCTCTTGAGCTTCTTCCAGCACGTCGCGCAGGCCGACGTTTTCGCCGGAGCGCGTTTTCATGAGTTTGCGGTCCTCGCCGAGGATGCTGCCGAAGGCGACGTGGCGCAGGTTGCCTGTAATGCCCATGCGGGCGGCGACGGCGAAGATTTGCTCGAAGTGCAGGGCTTGCGGCGCGCCGACGACATACCAGATGGCATCCGCATGCCAGCGGGTGATGCGGTATTCCAGCGTGGCAAGATCCGTAGTGGCATAGAGGAACCCGCCGTCGCTCTTGCGGATGAGGCACGGTTTCTCGGCAAGGGCGGGGTTGTCGCGGAAGAAGACGCACACCGCGCCTTCGCTCACCTCGGCGATGCCGTTGGCAAGCAGGCGATCCACGAGCGGGGCGAGGGCGTTGTTGTAGAAGCTCTCGCCGAGATGTTCGTCGAAGTGGATGTCCAGAATGTTATACATCGCCTCGGATTCCTTCCATGAGAAAGCGATGGTGCGCTGCCAGATGTCGAGGTTTTCCGGGTCGCCCGCCTGGAGCTTGACGAGTTCCTCGCGGCAAGCGGTCATCACGGCGGGATCGTTCTCGGCCAGGGCATTGACCAATTTATAGAGGCGGACGAGTTCTTGGATGGGGTTGGCTTCCAGCGCCGTGTCGTCGCGAAAATGTTTCCAGCCGTGGATGATCTTGCCAAACGGCGTGCCCCAGTCGCCGAGGTGGTTAACAGTGACGACCTCGTGCCCCAGGAACCGGGCGATGCGGGTGAGCGCGTCGCCCAAAACGGTGCCGCGGATGTGGCCGATGTGCATCGGCTTGGCAGCGTTGGGCGAGCTGAAATCGAGGACGATCTTGCGCGGGGGTTCCGCCTGCGGCACGCCGAGATGGGTGTCGTCGAGGAGGGCGCGGGTGCGTTGGGCCAAAAATTCGGGCTTGAGCCGGAAGTTGATGAACCCGGCACCCGCGATCTCCGGCGTCTCGCAGCAATCGGCGACGTTGAGGCGCGCGATGATTTCCGCCGCGACTTGCCGGGGGTTCATCCGGCGTTCCTTGGCTAGGATCATGGCGACGTTGCTCTGGTAGTCGCCAAACCGGACATCGGCGGTGGAGGAAATCTGGGCCGGGACGTCGGCGGCTTCGCGCAGGCGGGATTCGAGGAGAGTCGGGATCGTCATGGAAAAATTCTACTTTAGGGCATTGGTCCAATTTGTCCCATAAGACGAATGGAACCCATGGGACGAATACCTCACCAGGTTCGGGCGGGAAGTCGCCCCTTTACCGAGCCGGACCGGAGGCTTCGAAGATGGAGAGGATTTCCTGCGGGTTGGCCGCCGTGCCGAGGCGTTCGCGGACGGAGCGGTCATTGAGAAACTTGGCGATGGCCGCCAAAGTGCGTAGATGGGTCTGAAACTGGTCCTTGGGAACGATGAAAAGGACAATGAACTTGACCGGGAGGCCGTCGAGCGAATCGAACTCAATCCCGGCGCTGGAACGTCCGAATGCCGCCACTACTTCGTTCACGCGGTCGGAAGAGGCATGCGGTATGGCGATACCGAAGCCAATGCCGGTGCTCATGGTTTCCTCGCGCGCCCGCAGTGCCGCAAGCACGGGTTCCTGGTCGGCAGGCTTGATTTTTCCCAGACGGACGAGCATTTCCACCAGCTCGACGATGGCAGACCAGCGTTCGGTCGCCTTCATCTCAGGAATTATTTGATCAACGGATAATAGATGCCCCAGCGTCATGTGTTGACTATCGGAATGGGGGGGACTTTATGGGGTCGCTCCCGGCAACGCAAGAGACTTTTCGCAGCCTTTTTTGCCTTATCGAGGTGTGGATAAAGCAAATCCTTCCCCTAACTGGCAGAGGAAAACCATTGAACCCAAAGGGGATGAAACCAACTTCTGGCAACTTTGATATGCGTCAAGACTTCTTCATCCTATTGGATGGGGAAAAAATTTGGGATTATTATTGATGAAACTTATCCATGCTGCTTTATTTGCAACCCATTGGCGCGTCACTTCAAAAACACGGCACAACAACGCCAGAAAAAACAAGGATTCTCCCCATGAACACACGTAGGAAAACGGTTGTTTTTCACGGCATTAAAGCCCTCTGCGCTGCAGCGATTCTCTTTTCTGCCACTGATACATGGGCGCAAACCGGCATCATGAATTCTCCCGCTGGGGGACAATTGCCACCCACGATTACGCCTATTGGCGGCATCGCGATCGATTTGGTAGGCATCAATGGGACGCGTGTTGTCAGCGAGCTTGCTGCAGGTTCCCTTTATAACGGTTGGTCTCTGGCCAACACATCCATCGGCACAGCGACAGGCTTTACAACCACGCTTGTGAATGCCTTGGGAGGGGGGCTTTCCAAAGCCGCATTTCGAATCACCTTATATGACGGCGACAGCGCCTTCGGAGATTTCGATTATCAACAGAATACACTTTCCGTGAATGGAATTCTGATTAATAACTTTTCCAGTATTCCGACAACGGAAACAGACTCGACAGGCTCCACAATCATCAGCACCAATCCGACTGGCGGTTTCCGAAACAATATCCTTGATACCGGATTTTTTTTGGTGCCCAGCACCGCCGATCTTTTAGCCATTTTCTCCTCGCTGCAAACCGCGGGAAGTCTTCAGTTTGCGCTCAATGATGCGACCCCTGGAGATAATTATCTCGATTTTACACAAGGTCTCGCCGGAAGGCTCGCCTACATCGGCTACTTGCCGGGAATCAACAGTCCGATTCAAGTTTTGCAAAACTCGAGCCCCATCAATACTCCTACATACCTTGATTATGTGGCGATGGGACAAACCATTACCGGCACAAATGGGATCAACACGATAAACTCCTTGGATTTTACGCCAGGAAGTTCGTTTGGCATTTCAGGCACGCTGGCCGTTTCATCCGGCAGTATTCACTCACAATCCGGCGGCACTTCGTCCATTAGTGGAGGAGTTCTGACCAGTCCCGGAACGCTCACATTTGATCTCGCGGGAGATCAACAAGTAAGCTCGACGATCAGCGGTTTCAACCTTGTAAAAACCGGCACCGCAGCGCTCATTCTGACTGCTTCCAACACCTACACCGGCACAACGACTGTTTCCCAAGGGACGCTGCAAATTGGCGATGGCGTAAGCGGTTCGATCAACAGTTCCAGTTTGGTCACTATCGTCGATACCACCGGCACTCTCGCCTTCAACATGGCTGATAACGCCGTGAGCACCGTGGATATCGTTAATAACGGCACGATCCAACCGAACGGGGCCAATACCAATACCCTTGCGGGCGTTATTAGCGGAACGGGAACCTTGTATCAAGGAGGATCGGGCATAACGATTCTAACCGCCACCAATACCTATTCCGGCCCGACCATCGTTGCCAACGGCGTCCTGGCAATCGGTGACGGCATCAGTGGCACTATTGACCCTTCGAGCGCCCTTTCGGTGCAGTCGGCAGGCATGCTCCTCTTGAACTCCCCCGATAGCAGCCTCTTGAATCGCGCGATCTCCAACGATGGCACGGTAGCGTTGCTGGAATCTTCGTTTAGCACTTACACGTTCACGGGGGAAATCAGCGGGACAGGGACTCTCGTTAAAACCGGCTCCAACACGCTCCTCCTGAGCGGCTCCAACTCCTATAGCGGCATGACGATTGTTGAGGGGGGCATCCTGCAAGTCACCTCGACAAACGCCATCCCCTCCCAATCCGCAGTGGTGGTCATCTCAGGGGGCATCTTGGATGTCAGTGGCATTTCGCTGTCCATTGGATCGCTTTCCGGCGATGCAGGCGTAACAACCGGCTCCAATACCATCTTTACAGTCGGCACGAACAATTCCAACGCGACATTCGCCGGCATCATCAGCGGTTCGGGCACTGTCCAGAAGGTGGGCAACGGGGTGTGGACCGTTTCCGGCTCCAACACCTACACCGACGCGACGATTGTTTCCCAAGGAACGTTGCAAATTGGCGATGGCGTGAGCGGTTCAATCAACAGTTCCAGTTTGATCACCATCGTCGATACCACCGGCACTCTCGCCTTCAACATGGGCAACAATGCCGTGAGCACCGTGGATATCGTTAATAACGGCACGATCCAACCGAACGGGGCCAATACCAATACCCTTGCGGGCGTTATCAGCGGAACGGGAACCTTTTACCAAGGAGGATCGGGTATGACGATCCTAACCGCCACCAATACCTATTCCGGCCCGACCATCGTTGCCAACGGCGTCCTGAAGATCGGCGACGGTGTCAGCGGCACCATTGACCCTTCGAGCGCCCTCTCGGTGCAGTCAGCCGGCACGCTCCTCCTGGACTCCCCCGATAGCAGCCTCTTGAGTCGTTCCATCCCAAACAACGGCGCGGTGGTTTTGCTGGAATCTCCGTTTATCCTCTATGCGTTCACAGGCGCAATCAGCGGAACGGGAGCTTTCATTAAAACCGGCTCTAACATTCTTATTCTGAGCGGCTCCAATTCCTATAGCGGCATGACGATTGTTGCGGGAGGCATTCTGCAAGTCACCTCGACAAACGCCATCCCCTCCCAATCCGCAGTCCAGGTCATCTCGGGGGCCACGCTGGATATCAGCGGGATTTCGCAATCGGTCGGATCGCTCTCCGGCAATGCAGGTGTGACAACCGGTTCCAATACCGTGTTTACAGTCGGCACAAACAATTCCAACGCGACATTCGCCGGCATCATCAGCGGTTCGGGCACTGTCCAGAAGGTGGGCAACGGGGTGTGGACCGTTTCCGGCTCCAACACCTACACCGGTGGGACACGTCTCCTTGGCGGCACCATTCTGGTAAACGGTTCACTCCAAAGCGATGTCTTTGTCATGGTGGGCATCTTGGGTGGTAGCGGGATCATCCACGGCAACGTGACCAACCAGGCGATGGTTAGCCCAGGAAACTCTCCAGGAGTGCTTACCATTGCGGGAAATTACACCCAGTCGTCAACCGGTTCGCTGCTCATCCAAATCGCCTCGTCAACATCCTACGACCAATTGGTAATCAGCGGTGCCGCCAATCTCGGCGGCACGTTATTGGTTTCCAATGTGGGGAACACTCAGCTTAGAGGGAGCATCTATACATTTTTAACCGCCGCAAGCGGGGTAAGTGGCACGTTTGCAGATATCAGCAGCGCCTCACTCCTGAAACTCAATGTGATCTACGGGGTGAACAGTGTTGAGCTCAAACCGATGTATCGGTTCTTTGGCAACACGCCAGGAATGACGCTCAACGAGAGCGCTGTGGCGGGGGCGATTGATACGATGCTGGATAGCAAAGCTTTTTACAGCAATAAGAAGCTCATCAAGATGGCCGATTACCTTAACGACCTCCCGATTCAAGCGCTGCCCGCAGCACTCGAACAGATTGTGCCAACCGATTATATCCTTTTGCCTGATGCGAGTTTCGCGATGGCTCAAACACAGGCCTCCAATCTTGAGCGACGCATGGAAGAGATTCGTGGCACTCTGGTGGATTTCACAGCCGAGACTAGCACCCCCTCCACCTTCTACACCAGCAATGCCCGCCCGAGCGGAGACGGCATGCGCTACATCGGCGTGGATGGCAGGGAGTTGGCGCCGACGCCGATTGAACGCCGCTGGGGCTTCTTCCTGAACGGATCGGGTGAGTATGTGAGCGACAAGTGCTCCGCGCTCGATAGTGACGGAAAATTCAACACCGGCGGCCTTTCCATGGGAGCCGACTACCGGTTCAACGACCACGTTGCCGCAGGTCTTACGGCGGGCTATGCCAACACCACCACCACCGGACGCAGAAACGGGTCTGTCGAGATTGACAGCGGTGACTTCAGTGCTTACGCCACTGCCTTTAACCAAGGTTTCTTCGTGAACGGCGTTTTGGGTGGAGCATCCAGCAACTACACCGTCCGGCGCGAATCCCTGAGTGGACTGACCCATGGTGATACGACCGGCATGAACTTCCACGCCCTGCTTGGCGGCGGCTATTCGTATTCCTGTGAGGGCTTTAGCGGTGGGCCGATTGCCTCGCTCCGTTATAGCACGGTGCAGATCGACGGCTTCTCTGAAAACGGTTCGCTCGCGCCGCTGGATATCTCCAGCCAAAGCAAGTCGTCTTTCAAATCAACCTTTGGATTCCAAGTCGGTTATGAAATCCCGGTCGCGTCGATAATCATCAAACCCCAAGCCAAGGCACAGTGGTTGCATGAGTTTTCCAACGATTCCCGGAGCATCGATGCCAGCTTCCAGTCCAGCAGTTCCTTCACGGTGAACGGGCCAGCGTTGGGCAGCGATAGCTTCCTGGTTGACCTCGGAGCCACGGTGATGATCACTCCGGCAGTTTCCGTTTATGCCTTCTATTCGGGCGACCTCGGCTCCTCAAATTACACCTCCAGCACGGTCTTTGGCGGCGTGCAATTGAGCTTCTAAAACCGAAGTCTCTCTCTGTTTTACCACGCAACGGGGCGTTTCAACGCCCGTTGTGCGGTTTGCTTTTTTTCTGCTATCGCCCAACGGAACGCCCCTGCTATAAAAGCGGGGATGAAGATTTTAATGGCGAGCTCGGAAATGGCGCCTCTGGCACGTACGGGCGGTCTCGGCGATGTGATCGAGGCGCTTTCGGTGGAAGTCCAAAAACGTGGCCACGACGTGAGCGTGGTCCTGCCGCTCTACCGGAGTATCCGGGAAAACAAGGCGTTGACCATCAAGAGCACCGGCGTGGAAGTCACGGTAAGTGTGGGCAGCAAGCGGCTCGACGCCGAGATTTTTGAATGCGCCGCTCCGGACGGCGTGCAGGTGTTCCTGGTGCGCCGGGACGAATACTTCGACCGCACCGGCATCTACGGGGCCGACGGCCACACCTACGACGATAACGCCGAGCGGTTCATCTATTTCTCCAAGGCCGTGGTGGAACTGGCCCGCCACATGGATCCGGCCCCGGATGTCCTCCACGTTCACGACTGGCAGGCGGCATTGGTGCCGGTGCTGGTCAAGGAACGGGGGCTTCCCTTCGGCACGGTGCTTACCATCCACAACCTCGCCTACCAAGGGAGCTTCTGGGGAGTCGATTTCGGGCTCACCAACCTGCCCGGCCATTACTTCAGCGAGCACGGCGTGGAATTCCACGGGCGGCTCAATTTCCTCAAGGGCGGCATCGTCTTTTCCGACAAGGTGACGACCGTAAGCGAACGCTACTCGCGCGACATTCAGACGGCGCAATACGGCTGCGGCCTCGACGGCGTACTCCGGGCCAATGCCCACAAATTGACCGGCATCCTCAACGGCGCGGATTACCAGATTTGGAATCCTGCGACCGATAAAGCGATCCCGGCCACCTACACACCCGAAGCTCTGGAGGGCAAAGCCGGTTGCCGCAAGGCGCTGCTGAAAGAACTCGGCCTTACCCCGGACCCGCGCGGCCCGGTCTTCGCCATGATCAGCCGCCTGGCGGGGCAGAAGGGGCTCGATCTTCTCATCCCGCTTTTCGACCGGCTGCTTTCCGACGACGTGCGGATCGTCATCCTAGGCGAGGGGGAGGAAACCTTCGAACGGGAGCTGATGGTGGCCGCCCGCAAATACCCCGGCAAGTTCGTCTTCAAGAACAAGTTCGACGACGCGCTGGCACACCGGATCGACGCCGGAGCGGACGTGATGCTGATCCCCTCCCACTTCGAACCGTGCGGTCAGACAGCCATGTACACGCTCAAATATGGCACAATCCCCTTGGCGCGCATCACTGGAGGTCTGCACCAGATTATTCAGGATTACGATCCCACCGCCAACTCCGGCAACGGTTTTGTGTTCTTCGACGAGACGGCGGAAGCCCTGTGGGACGCCATCGGGCGGACGAAGAAAGTCTTCGCCAATAAGGAAGCATGGCAAGCGATCATGAAGCGCGCCATGCAAGCCGACTTCTCATGGCCCGCCGCAGCAGCGCAGTATGAGAAGGTTTACCAGAGCGTGGCGAAGAAGACCGGGAAGAAGAAGTAGAGCTTTCGATTACACCAAATTCTCCGGGTTCAGCGCTTGCAGCGCCTTGGGCACGAAGCGGCCGTTCTCGCGGATGAGCTTTCCGTCGAAGTGGATCGTTCCGCCGCCGTAGTCTTCGCGCTGGATGTTGACCATGTCCCAGTGGACCTGCGATTTGTTGCCATTATCCGCAACTCCCTCGTAGGCTTGGCCGGGGGTGAAGTGGAAGGAGCCGGAGATTTTTTCGTCGAAGAGGATGTCCCGCATCGGGTGGAGGATGTGCGGATTGAAGCCAAGGGCGAACTCGCCGATGTAGCGCGCGCCGGGGTCGGAATCGAGAATCGCGTTGAGCCGCTCGGTGTTGTTGCCGGTGGCTTGGACGATCTTGCCATCCTTGAATTCCAGCCGGATGGAGTCGAACGCCGTGCCTTGGTAAATCGTCGGCGCATTGTAGGTCACGTAGCCTTGGACGGATTTGCGCACGGGCGCGGTGAAGACCTCGCCGTCGGGGATGTTGTGCTTACCGCCGCACGGGATCGCCTGGAGGCCTTGGATGGAGAAGCGCAGGTCGGTTCCCGGTCCTTTGATCTCCACGCGGTCGGTCTTGTCCATCAACGTAGCGAGCGCCTTCATGCCGGGCTGCATTTTGGCGTAGTCGAGCGTGCAGACGTCGAAGAAGAAATCCTCGAATTGCTCAGTGCTCATCCCGGCCTGCTGGGCCATGGAGGGGGAGGGCCAGCGGAGGATGCACCAGCGGGTTTTCTTCACGCGATGATCGAGCACGGGCTTCATCTTGCGGGAGACGAGCTTCATGCGGTCGCTCGGGATGTCGGACATCTCGGAGATGTTGTCGCTGCCTCGCACGGCGAGGTAGGCGTCCATCTGCTTCATGCGGGCCAATTCGTGTTTGGCGATAAGAGCGTATTGGGCCTCGTCGGCTCCGCGCGCCATCTCGCGCGAGACACGCGCCTGGTGGAGTTGGACGAACGGGATGGCCCCGAGATTACGCACGGCCCGGATGAGGGCGACGGTCATTTCGGCGGGGATGTCGAAGCCTTCGATGAGGACCTTGTCTCCGCGCCGGAGCACCGTGGAAAAACCGGTGAGCGATTTTGCGAGCTTGTCGAAGCGTGGATCGTGCATGGCCGTAGAGTGTGAAAAGGAATCGCGGGAAAAGCAAATCCTGATCTTCCGGAAGGAACACTCATCTTTTTTTCCCGTTGGCGGCTTCTGAATTGTTTTCCAAGCAAAACCTGCCCATTCTTTCTGCTCCATGTCTGCCGGAAAAATTGTCACAGCCGCCGAACTTGCCTGCGTGCGCGATACCTTCGCCGCCCAGGGCAAGAAACTTGTGTTCACCAATGGATGTTTCGACCTGCTGCACGTCGGCCACGTCCGCTATCTCCAGGCTGCGCGAGAACTGGGCGATGCGCTGGCCGTCGCGGTGAACAGCGACGCGTCTGTGCGCGCTCTCAAAGGCCCCACCCGCCCCGTGAACTCCGAAGCCGACCGCGCCGAAGTGCTCGCCGCGCTCGGTTGCGTTGATTACGTCGTCATTTTCCGGGAACTGCGCGTGACCGATCTGTTCCTGGCCGTCCGCCCCCAAATCTATGCCAAGGGCGGGGATTACACCCCGGACACCCTGGTCCGCGAAGAGCGCGAGGTGATTGAGAAAGCCGGTTCGCAAATCCGCATCCTCCCGCTCGTGCCGGGCCATTCCACCACCAATCTCATCGCCACCGCCGCATGCAAAATCTAACGCCCCTCCGGCTCGGCGTCCTCGGCTCGGGCAAGGGGTCCAATTTCAAGGCCATCGCGGAAGCCATCGATGCCGGGAAGCTTAACGCCGAGGTGCGCATCGTCCTGTCTGATGTGGTGGATGCCGGGATTCTCGGCTACGCCCGCGAACGCGGGGTGCGGGCGGAGTTCATCGCGCCGGGCCGATTCCGCACCAAGCTGGAACCTGAGGCGGAAGCGCGCTTGGTCGCGTTACTGCGCGAGGCCGGAGTTGATCTCGTAGTGTTGGCCGGTTATATGCGGATGATTAAAGCGCCGATGCTGGAAACTTTCCCGAACCGGATCATCAACATCCATCCCTCGCTGCTGCCGAAGTTCCCCGGCCTCGCCGCATGGAAGCAGGCGCTCGAAGCGGGTACGACGGTGACGGGCTGCACGGTGCATTACGTGGACGGCGGCATGGACACCGGGCCGATCCTCGCGCAAAGAGAGGTGCCCGTCCTGCCCGGCGACACTGCGGAGACGCTCCACGCCCGCATCCAAGTGGCCGAGCACGCCCTCTACCCGGCGGTGCTGGCTCGGCTGGCTGCCGAGCGGCAATAAGAAATAGCCACAAAAAGCGCAAGAGGCGCAAAGAAAGACAGGTGGATTGACCGCTCCTTACCGTTCCTCGATGGGAATGTATTTCAGTCCCGGCGCGGGACCGACGTATTCCGTCAACGGACGGTAGAGGCGGTTGTCGGCGAGTTGTTCGAGGACGTGGGCCGTCCACCCGGAACAACGCGCGATGGCGAAGATGGGGGTGAAGAGGTCGGTTGGGATGCCCAGCGAGTGATAGACCGTGGCGGAATAGAAATCGACGTTGGCTTCGAGGCCTTTCTTTTCGCGCATGAGTTGGGCAATGCGTTCGCTCATGCGAATCCACTTCGGCTCGCCAAGCTGGTCGGTGAGCTTGATCGCCATGTCCCGCAGGAACGGGGCGCGAGGGTCGAGCACTTTATAGACGCGGTGGCCAATACCGAGGATTTTGCGTTTTTCGGCAAGTTGTTCCTCCACCCAGGCGTCCACGTTGGCTTCCTCGCCGATTTCCTGGAGCATGTGGATGACGCCTTCGTTGGCCCCGCCATGGAGCGGTCCCTTGAGGGTCCCGATGGCGGAGGTGATGGCGGAATACATGTCGCTCAAGGTGGCGATGGTGACGCGGGCGCTGAAAGTGGAAGCGTTCATGCCGTGGTCGGCATGGAGGACGAAAGCGACGTCGAGCGTTTTGACGGTCTCCGGCGAGGCTTCCTCACCGTTCATGAGGTAGAGAAAATGGGCAGCTTCACTGAGATCGTGCCGGACAGGCGGAAGTGGTTTGCCTTGCCGGGCGCGATGGAAATAGGCAGCGATGACGCCGATTTTCGCCGTGATGTGGAAGGCGCGGATGCGGTTGCGATCCACGTTGATATCCTCTTCCAGATTGGAGTCATAGAGCCCGAGCATGGAGACGGCCGTGCGGATCACGTCCATCGGATCGGCCTTTTTGGGAGCGCGGGTGAGAAACCGGATGACACCCAAGGGGAGTTCACGACGGCTGCGGAGGTTGTTGCAAAGGTCGGAAAGCTCCTTTTTGTTGGGAAGATGACCGTGCCACAAGAGGTGGATGACCTCCTCGTAAGTGGCCTTACCGGCGAGTTCGCCGATGTCATACCCCTCGTAAATGAGTTTTCCTTCAAGACCCTGAACGTCGCTCAGACGGGTGCTGTTGGCGACGATCCCCTCTAGACCTTTGGCAGTTACTGGCATGGCGCGATATTTACCATATTTTGCTAAATCTCAACCCAATTTTTTTAGAAAGCCTTTTTTACCGGCCCGGAGCCAGTTCGAAGAGGTAGCCGCGCAGGTATTCCGTCTCCGGGAGGTTCAAAATGACGGGGTGATCGGCCGCCTGCCCGAACCGTGCCAACTGCCGCAGGGTCTTTTTCGCGTCCACGGCAGCGTCGGCGATGACTTCGCGGAAGAGCTCGTCGTTGACGTGGTGGGAACAGGAGAACGTGGCCAGCAATCCGCCCGGTGCCAGCAGCTTGAGCGCGCGCAGGTGGATTTCCTTGTAGCCGCGCAGGGCGTCGTTGAGCTTTTCCTTGGACTTGGTGAAGGAGGGGGGATCGAGCACGACGAGATCGTATTGTTTCCCGGCGCGCTCTTCTTCGTTGAGAAAATCGAACACATTCGCGGCGATGGCTTCCACGGCGAGCCCGTTGCGCTCGGCGTTCTGGCGGATCAAGTCCACGCAGTCGGCGCTGATTTCGACGGCCCGGACGCTGGCCGCTCCGGCCTTGGCGCAGGCGAGGGCGAACGCGCCCTGGTTGGAAAAGCAGTCCAGCACGCGCTTGCCCGCCGCCCACGGCGCGACGCCCGCGTAGTTGTCGAGCTGGTCCAAGTAAAATCCGGTCTTCTGGCCGTGCACGAGGTCCACTTCAAAGCGCAGACCGAGGACTTCGATGGGGACGGAGGGCGGCACTTCGCCCCAGAGGATGCCCGATTGCGGCTCCATGCCTTCGGCGCGGCGGATCGGAGCGTCGTTGCGCTCGACGATCCCTTTGGGGGCGCAGAGTTCGCGCAGGGCGTCCACGATCAGGCCCTTGCGCTGGTCCATTGCCAGCGTGAGCGTTTGGAGCACGAGGTAGTCGCCGTAGCGGTCCACGATCACCCCCGGCAGGCCGTCGCTTTCGCTCCAGACGAGGCGGCCCAGTTGCGGATTCACGCCGCGTCGCTGGCGGTATTCGATGGCCTGGCCGATACGGCGGAGGAAGAAATCGGCGTCGAGGTCCTGCCGTTGGCGGGAGAAGCGCCGGGCGACGATCTGGGACTTGGCGTTGTAGATGGCCGAGCCGATCAAGCGGTCCTTGCCGTCTTTGATCGTGATGACCGAGCCGTCCTCCGGTGCGCCAAACATTTTGAGCACTTCGGAGAAGTAAACCCATTCGTGGCCGTGAAGGATACGGGAGCGGGGACGGATGATGATGCCTGCCATAGTCGGAGAGTTGATAGACTATAGACGGGGGAGAGGATAGCAGATTGTCGGATTATTACGATCCCGTGCCCTCTTCCATTAGGAATTAGCAACTCCCGCCCCCTCGCCTTCGCCGACTTTCTCGGGATACTCGAACGTCTTGCCCTCGTAGTTACGGATGACGAGCTTCTCGTCGTCCTGATAGATGCGGTAATCGGGATTGATGGGGACTTTGCCGCCGCCGCCGGGCGCGTCGATGACGTATTGCGGGATGGCGTAACCGGTGGTGTGACCGCGCAAGCCTTCGATGATCTCGATGCCTTTTGCGACCGGCACTTGCAGGTGCGAGGAGCCCAGGATGAGGTCGAGCTGGTAAAGGTAATACGGGCGCACGCGGCAGATGAGGAGCTTTTGGACAAGCGCCGTCATGGTTTCCACGCTGTCATTGACGCCGTCGAGCAACACGCTCTGGTTGCCGAGCGGGATGCCGTGGTCAGCCAGCCGCCCGAGCGCTTCTTTGACTTCCACGGTCAACTCTTTGGGGTAGTTGACGTGGACGCTCATCCAAGGCTGGTAGCGCTGGAGCATTGCGCAGAGTTCCGGCGTGACGCGCTGAGGCAGGAAGATGGGGATGCGCGAGCCGATGCGGATGAACTCGATGTGCTCGATGGAACGCAACCGGCGCAGGATGCCTTCGAGCCGATCGTCGGAGAGCAACAGCGGATCGCCCCCGGAGAGGAGCACGTCGCGGACTTCCGTGTGCGCTTCCAGGTAGCGGAAGGCTTCTTCAAACTCGATGTGGAGTTCCTGTTCGCCCGCGCCGCTCACCACCCGGCTGCGGGTGCAGTAGCGGCAGTAGGAGGCGCAACGGTCAGTGACGAGAAACAGAACACGGTCCGGGTAGCGGTGGACGAGCCCCGGTACCGGCATGTGGGAGTCCTCGCCGCATGGGTCGGCCAGTTCGCTCGGCGAAACGAGGGTTTCCTCCAGGCGCGGAATCACCTGACGGCGGATGGGGCAAAGCGGGTCCTGCCGATCAATGAGGTTGAAGAAATGGGGCGTGATGCCGAGCGCCAGTTTGTTGCCGGAGAGGATCGTTCCGGCGCGCTCTTGGGGCGTCAACTCCATGTGCGCTTCGAGTTGAGCCAGCGAAGTGATGCGATTTTTCATCTGCCACTTCCAGTCGTTCCACTGGGAAGCGTCCACATCGGGCCAGCAGCCAGGCGCGTGGGATCGAAACGCCTTCAGATTCTTATGCATGGTTTTTGGGCAGATTATTCCGCTCCGGCCGCTTGTCAACAGCGAGCAGCAGAAAAAACATATTCTCTATCGGGTATAGCGTGATTCAATGAATGTCTGGATGCTGGGAAATTATTGGCTGGCTATTTCGCTTTGAACGGACACGGTTTCAGTCTGTCTTAAACACCATTCGTATGAGTAAGTTTCGCATTCTCCCGTTGCTTGGTTGTGTGCTCCTGGCAGGGTCCGCAGGAGCGCAATCCCCCGCCGCCGGATCGCCCGTGGCGCTTCTGCGCCAGCTCGACGAGGGCTTCGCGCAAGTCTTCGAGAAAGCGGCCCCCAGCGTGGTGGTCATCGACGTATCGAAGAAAAACGCCTTCCCGGACGAGGAAAACAGCGCCCCACCCGAGGGCCTGGACTTCTTCTTCCGCGCGCCGGACGCCGGGCTCCGCAGTCCTTTGCGCGCGCAACCCAAAGAAAGCGAAGGCTCCGGGTTCGTGATCCGGACCGACGGCTATCTCCTCACCAATAACCACGTCATCGCAGGAGCGGAAAAAATGACGGTGAAGCTCAAGGACGGGCGGCAGTTCCCGGCAAAACTGATCGGCGCCGACGAGCAAACGGACATCGCCGTAATCAAAATTGAGGCGACGGGGCTGCCGGTCGCGACTTGGGGGGACAGCGACAAGGTGCGCATCGGCCAGCTCGTTTGCGCCATCGGCGTGCCGTATGCCATGGAATACTCCTTCACCATCGGCTGCGTAAGCGGCAAGGGGCGCTCGGGCCTGACGCCGGAGGTGACGCCTTACGAGGATTACCTCCAGACCTCCGCGCTCATCAACCCCGGCAACTCCGGTGGTCCGCTCCTGGACGTGGAAGGCCGGGTCATCGGCATGACCACGCTCGTCAACGGCCTCAACCGGGGCCTCGCGTTTGCGATTCCCGCCAACATGCTCAAGGAGGCGAGCCAGCAGTTGATCGACAGCGGAAAAATCACCCACCCGGCGCTCGGTATCCGCATCGAGACCCTCGGCGCGGACTCCAGCTTGCGCGAGCAGATCACCGGCGTGGAAAAAGGGGTGGTCATCACCACCATCGAGCCCGACACGCCCGCCTATAAGAGCGATCTGCGCCCGGCGGACGTCGTCACGGAGATTGACGGCGTGCCGGTTGCCACCGCGCAGGAATTGCGGCGGCAGGTGCTCGGCAAGAAGATCGGCCAGACTGTGACCCTGGGCGTCTGGCGTGGCGGCAAGACGCTGAAAATTCCCGTTACCGCGGGCGAAATGCCCGCCACCCACACCGCGCATCCCGGCGCGACGCCATCCGGCCCGGCGCTCAGCGACACAGCGTGCGGTCTGCACCTGGCCGATGTCACCAAAGACGACGCCACCCGGCTCGGCTTGAAAACGCCCTCCGGGGCGCTGGTGACGGACATCGATCCGGAGAGCCCCGCTGCCATCGCGGGCATCCTGCGCGACGACGTGATCACCGAGATCGACTCCAAGCCATCCACGGACTCTGCCGTGGCCCGGAAGCTGCTTGAGAATCAGGCAGGCAAAAAAGCGATCCTTTTATTCATCGAGCGCAAAGGTCAAAAGACCTACGCGGTCCTGAAAATCGAAAAATAGACGTTCCTTGGTTGGGCGGACGGCCTCGGAGGGTATACCGGTGCCGTCCGTTTTTTGTGTTTGGTAATCTGGATCGAAACGCACAAATCCCTCGCTTTTCGGCCTGAAAATCGGTTGATTAAAGTGGATTCCGAGTCCCGCACTACTGAACCTTTCACCCATGAGCATGGAAAAGTCACTCCGCGTCTTGAATGAGATGCAGGCCGCAAACGTCATCGGACGCTATGCGATTGGCGGAGCGGTGGCGGCGTTTTTCTACATCGAGCCGGGAACCACCTTTGACCTCGACGTTTTTATCGCGTGGGAGCCAACTGCCGGGGGGCTCCTCAACCTCGGGCCGATTTACGCCTACCTTCTGGAACGGGGTTATCAGCCCGAACGCGAAGCCATCATGATTGAAGGCTGGGCGGTGCAATTTCTTCCGCCCGGAAGCGCGCTCACCAAAGAAGCACTGGAGGAGGCGCAGCCCGTCACCATTGGAGACGTGCCGGTTCGCATCTTTACCAAAGAGCACCTTATGGCAATTTGCCTTGAAACCGGCAGACCCAAAGACCTCGCCCGCCTTGTTCAATTCGTGCAAGAAGGCGAACCCGACGAAGAAAAGCTCATGGCAATTTTGGACCGGCACGACTTGCTCACGAAGTGGCAAAATTTCCAAACCCGCTTCGATACCTCTTTATGATTCCAAACACGCTCGAAGAAATCTACGCGGCCAAGCGCGAGCGCCGGAAGCAACTCGCCGCGCTCCCCATCAACGAACGGGTGCAGATCATCGAGAAACTGCATGAGTTCGGGCTTTTGATGCGGGAGGCGAAAAGAGAATTCCAGAAATTAACCCGAAAAAACTAGCCATTAAAATGAAAATTAAAAAGCTCATCTTTTCAAGCTGCGCTGTAGTGTTGGTAGTATTTCTCATTTTCGCAGCGATAGTGTTGTTACTCAGGCAGGAGGCACACACATCTTTCTCTAACATCGAAACTGTAACCGTGGGCAATCCTGGTAACGCGCCCGATCCTGACTCCGGCTACGGCAAGGTGGATTACACGTATGCCATTGGCAAATACGATGTGACCCTGACTCAATACACGGTGTTCTTAAATGCAGTGGCGAAGACAGATACCTACAGGCTTTATAACACGAACCTAGGAACAGACGCTCATGTTGCTGGCATTGCTCGTACTGGCACATCGGGCAGCTACAGCTATTCGGTGATTGGGGACGGCGAGCGCCCGGTGACCTACGTGAGTTGGTCCGATGCAGCGCGTTTTTGCAACTGGCTACACAACGGACGAAAGACTGGTGCACAAGATGCGACGACTACCGAGACAGGCGCATATGCGCTCAATGGAGCAATCGACAGAACGGACTTCACGAAAAACGCGGATGCACAGTGGTGGATACCAAGCCTGAACGAGTGGTATAAAGCAGCTTATTACGATCCGAACCGAGTGTGTTCTGGAATGGGTGAATACTGGCGATACGCGACAAGAAGTGACGACATGCCAGGGAATGAGGTAGGAGGTTTGCCAAACCAAACAAATCACCGCAACCCGCATAACTCTGCTTATTCAGTGACGCAACGTTCAGATCTAAATCGTTATGAGAATTACCTAACGCCTGTTGGAGCATTTACGAACTCGGCGAGTACGTATGGAACGTATGATCAGGATGGAAATGTTTACAACTGGAATGATGAAGTAATATGGAGTTATGCACTATGGAATTCATGTCGAGGCGTGTATGGCGGTTCTTGGTGCAACCGCAGCGCCTTGTCATCCAATTACAATTTCCACTTGGACGAGCATCATTATTTAGACACTGACATCCAATCGACGTTCGAGTCTGAGGAGGTCGGGTTTCGTGTTGCAAAGCATCCTTAAGCTAAGCTCCTTTTGCTAATTAGGATTGGATTGATGTCATCAAAAAAACAAACCGAATGAATGAAGAATTAAAAAGCAAAATTGAGGCGATCAATAAGGAAGTGGATGGCATTTATATTGATCCAGATGGGAAATCACGCTCCATCTATGACGGCGTTGTTAATCTGAAACAATACCTGTCGTCGAAACTAAAAATATTGTGGATTCTGAAGGAACCTTGGGATGAGGACGATGGGACCGGTGGCGGATGGAGTGTCGTGAAAGACATCCTCGGAGTTGAAAATGTATATGAAAGCATTGGTCGTTCGCCAACATTCCAGCCAATGGTTTATGTTGCCTTCTCCATTCTCAACGGATTTTTGAAGTGGGAGGAGATGAATTATATCAGAGATGATCCAGAAATAGCTAACATCCTGCACTGTATTGCGTATATAAATATAAAGAAGCTTCCAGGCTTTCACTGTGCAAATGACGAATTGATTTACCTGTGGTATGAGAAGGCCAAGGCGTTATTGTGGAAGCAAATTAAAACCTTTTCACCGGATGTTGTAATCGGATGCAGACCGCATATGTCATACATAATGCAGGATGCTGGCATTCAGTCAAGTTCGACATATGGTTCACTTACATATGGTGTAGTTGGTTCAAGGTTGTACATCGACGCGTACCATCCTTCGCAACGAACGATTACTAGAGAAACCTACGTCAACGAGCTAATCGAACTGGTCAGATTGCAAAATGAATCGAGGATTCATTCCGCATTGGAGCATATCCAGTAAGATGCTGTTTGCGGTCTGTCCCTCCATAATCGTTTACAGTTTCACGAAGACGGTAGATCGGATTCGTTCCCGCTGATTTCACCCCTCGAAAACAATACCCCAGATGCTCCTCGCACTTCTTTTGCCCCTCATACGCGCTTGAACGAGCGAGGAATCCCCGCTATGATCTGAGGTTCCTCTTTCCCTATGACCACGCAGACCACCACTCCTTCTTCTCCCGAGGCTCCTCTCATGACCGGCGCGGAGATTCTTGTCAAATGCCTCGAACGCGAGGGCGTGGACACCATTTTTGCCTATCCCGGCGGCGCGAGCATGCCGGTGCACCAGGCGCTCACCCGCAGCAAGCAGATCCGCACCATCCTCCCCCGGCATGAGCAGGGCGGGGCGTTCGCGGCGGAAGGCTACGCGCGCGCCACTGGTAGGGCGGGCGTGGTGATGGCCACTTCCGGCCCCGGCGCGACGAATCTGATCACCGGCATCGCGGACGCCTTTCTCGATTCCGTCCCGCTGATCGCCATCACCGGGCAGGTCGCCAGTCCGCTCATCGGCAAGGGGGCGTTTCAGGAGACCGATATGTTCGGGATGACGCTGCCGGTGGTGAAGCACAACTATCTCATTCTCAACATCGCCGACATCCCGCGCGTGGTGAAGGAGGCGTTTTTCATCGCCCAGACGGGTCGGCCCGGCCCGGTGCTAATCGATCTGCCCAAGGATGTGCAGGAAGCCAAGGCGCAGCCCGTGTTCCCGGACTCCGTGAATCTGCCCGGCTACCGTCCGCTCCCGAAGGCGGAGGACACCGCGCTGCAAAAGATGCTCGACCTGATCGCCTCGGCCAAACAGCCGATGATCTACTGCGGCGGCGGCATTATTTCCGGCAACGCCTCGGCGGAACTCCTGGAATTTGTGGAGCGCACGGGCATCCCGGTGGCGACGACTTTGATGGGCGTGGGCGGATTCCCCGAAAACCATCCGCTTTCGCTCAAGTGGCTCGGGATGCACGGGACGGTCTATGCCAACAACGCCGTGAACGAGGCCGACGTGGTGCTGGCGATCAGCGTCCGGTTTGATGACCGCGTGACGAGCAAGGTGGAGCGGTTCTGCGAGCACGCCACCATCGTCCACCTCGACATCGACGCCTCGGAGATCAACAAGAACAAGGTGGTTCACCAGGCGATCCAGAGCGACGTGAAATATGCGCTGGGGCGCCTCAACGCGTTGCTGGAAAAAGCGGGCGTGAAGCGGGTTGCCTGTCCCACGGTCTATCCAGCTTGGTATGCCAAGATCGAAGCGTGGAAGCAAAAATATCCCCTGGCTTTCCGCGACACTGAAGAGGTGATCCAGCAGCAATATGTGATCTCGCTGCTCTGTGAAATGACCAAGGGCGAGGCGATCATCACCACCGGCGTGGGCCAGCATCAGATGTGGGCGGGGCAGTTCTACCAATTCAAAAGCCCGCGGACGTTCCTCACCTCCGCCGGGCTCGGCACCATGGGCTTCGGCTATCCGGCGGCCATCGGTGCGAAAGTGGCCCGGCCCGAGAAGGAAGTGATTGATATCGACGGCGACGGCTCGTTCTTGATGAACGTCCAGGAACTGGCGACGGCGCACATCGAACGGATCGCCGCCAAGGCCATCATCCTCAACAACCAGCACCTCGGCATGGTGGTGCAGTGGGAGGATTTGAAATACGGGAGCAACCGCGCGCACACCTTCCTGGGCGACCCGGAAAATCTGGACCAGATTTATCCCGACTACGTGGCGATCTGCCGCGGCTTTGGCGTGACCTGCGAACGGGTGATCCACAAGAAAGACCTGCGCGCAGCCATCCAGCGGATGCTCGATTCCAAGGAGCCCTACGTGCTCGACGTGATGGGACCCTACACCGAGCACGTGCTGCCGATGATTCCTGGCGGCATGAGCTACAAGGATGTCATCATCGACCCGATCAACTCCAAGTTGACCGTCAAGCAGGGACAGGCTTTGCCGACGGCGTTGTAATCCACGCGCTTTTTTCTCACGCAGAGACGCGGAGGCGCAGAGAGGGAAATGCGGGGCTCCCCCCGCTTGTCATCCCGTGCGGAGCGAGGGACTTCACAAAACGCTTTTTGTCCACGGAAGCGCTCCGGAGGCAGAGGGAACAGGGAGTATGAACTGAAAAAGGATTAAAAACTTGTAAAACTCTGGCGCGGGAAGCAAATCAAGAATGCCTCCATTGGCCGGAATAAGAAATCGTTTGGGAAATCCCATGAAATCTTTTCTGACTCATCAGATAGCCTCAACAGATATTCCCCCCATGAATCGTTTGAAAAATTCTCTCTCATCGGCATGCCTTGTAGCCACCTTTTTTGCCGGGTGGTCTGTCTTAACCGTAGCACCTGCCAAAACCATCGTTCATGATAATGACCGGATTGTTTTTTGCGGTGACAGCATTACTGGTCAGGGGGGCAGAGGGGCAACCTGCTGGGTTGGGCTGATTAAGGAGGGACTGGCCATTACGCACCCGAAAGGCAACCAGACACTCACCGCTTTGGGTGGAAGCGGTTCCACGGTTGCCGCCTGGCAGATTTTTGAAAAAAAGAGCCGGGATAACTCGGTCATCCTGGATATTCCGGGAGTCGATGTGAAAACGACTCTGGATGGCGGCGCGGACATTCTCGTCATCATGCTGGGCATGAATGACTTGACCGCACCGGCTGTTAAGGACTCTCCCGCCAATTTCGATGCTTGGGTCGTGCGGTATCACGATCTCATCGAATCGCTCAAGGCGCGGGCGCATCCGCGAGTGGTCGCCTTGGGGACGATCACACCTTATACGGAAGATAACAATTCGCCCAAAAACCGGGTCGAAGGGGAACTCAACACCCGGTTGGCCGCGCTGGCCGAGCAGGAGAACGCTGTTGTCCTGCCGACCCACGAAGCGATGATGGAACTGCTCGCAGCGGGACGCAGTTTTCGGCCCGATTTCCATGTCACTGGCGACTTCGTCCATCCCAATGGTGTCGGGCACCTGGCCATCGCGGTCGGGATGCTCCGGGGCATGGGAGAGGCCGATGCTGCAGCGCGAATCCTCGATAAATACAACAAGATTTTCCACCCTGCCGCTGCGGATTTGCCCGCGCTTTCGTATGCGCTGAGCACGCAACCGACCTCCCCGGATGAAGCCCGGCACCACTTCACGATTCACTTCCAATGGACGCCTCCCGCTGCATCGGCGGCAACTCCGCCCACGGTAATCGCCACAGCTCCCGAGGGATGGGAAGTGGCTCCAGCACGCCTCACCGGCACGGCGGGTGATTTCCAGGTATCCGGCCCGCTTGACCGGCTGGTCAACAAAGTGACCCTCACCGCAACGGCGGGTGCTCTGAAAAAACAGACCGATATCCCCATTCCCGCTGGCTGGCGCGTCGCGGTCGGTAAAGGCAAAGGATTGGGATGGGCTGCCACCGGAATCTACGATCCCACCAAGGACCAGCTACCCCTTGACCAGGAGCTTTCCCAAGACGAGGCCTTTGCGAAGCCGGTCAATTTCCCGGTTGGCGACGCGCACCCCTGGCAACATTACCTTGCCAGCTTCAACTTCACCGGCCTTGCAGAACCGGGTAGTGTCGATATAGCGGCCATCGCTTTTTACACCTCCAAGGATCTCGCTTATGGCGTCCGCTGGATTTACAGCGACAAGGAACGTCCCGTGGATGTGATCCTTGGATCACAGGCTCTGGCCGGGAAAATGTTCGCCGAATCCATTCGCTTGAATGACGACCTCCTTTATGAAGGCAGAATTGGGGTTGAACCGGGTCATACAAAAACGGTGGAAGGCAAACTTCATCACGGCTGGAACCGGCTCCTGTTTAGGAGCACCTTTCTCCAATGGCAGTGGCAATTTTCGATTAACCTCGCTGGTAAACCCGGTGACGACCTGGCGGATCTCCGCTATGCGACGGTGCCTCCGCCTCACCCGTAAGAGCCCCTTGTAACGCAAAGGAACTTCACGTTTTTGCGGTTGAGTTGTTATGTCCCCCGCCCTCTCTGAACTGCAAAAAGCAAAAGTCTGGCTTACGAAAGAGACGGTTCCTGAACGGTGGGATTATTCAGAGCTCATGCCGTATTTAGAGCAGTTCGCCGATAATTTTAATCGGACGATCCGCGACCAACACAGAGCGATGATGTCGCAGTTTCACAATGACGCCGGACACTTGCCTTACTTTGCCGACAGCGATATTGGCGCGCTGATTTTAGAGGTTGTTTCAGATGCCTGCGCGGATAGGGAACTTTGCGCGTTTCTTTACAGCGAGGCACACTTACGGGCTCTATGGTGCGCGCAAAACTGCAGTGCTGGCGCAGAAGGGATGGCCCGGATGATCCACGTTCGCCGATTAGAAAAGAAAATCAGCCAAGAGGTCGGTTCTGAATGGTCTTAAGATCGGGAGGAAACAGGAAGTTTCCCATTTCGTTGTGCGGCTTGGGTGGATGCGGTTTAACTCATGTCTCCACCCTGAGACGCTCGGCATCCATTTCAGGCTCATCATCGTTTCCCGGTGCAACCCGGCTTGCGGAAAGGATTCTGCCTGACATACTGAGAAGGTATGAACACGCTGCCTCAACTCTTTGAGAACAACCGCAACTGGTCCGCCGAAATCGACAGGCAATCTCCCGGTTTTTTCCAGAAATTGGCCCGGCAGCAGTCGCCCGAATACTTGTGGATCGGATGTTCCGACAGCCGGGTTCCGGCCAATGAGATCGTGGGGCTGCTTCCCGGCGAGCTTTTTGTGCACCGCAATATTGCCAATCTGGTCGTCCCCTCGGATATGAATTGTCTCTCCGTCATCCAGTATGCCGTGGATGTGCTCCACACCAAGCATATCATCGTTTGCGGCCATTACGGCTGCGGGGGAATTCGGGCCGCCATGGAAACATCCTCTCACGGATTGATCGACAACTGGCTGAATCACATCCGGGACATTCACCGCAACCGCCAGGAGGAGTTGATGGACATCCGCGATGAAGAAGCGCGACTGAACCGGCTTTGCGAGATGAATGTGGTGGCGCAGGTGATCAATGTCGGGCGCACCTCCATTGTGCGGGAGGCGTGGAAACGGCAGCAACCGCTTGTCATTCACGGATGGGTTTACGGGCTCTCCAATGGCTTGCTGAAAGATATTTGCTTTTCCGTTGCCACCGAGGAAGCCTGGACGGAGTTGGCCCTGCGCTAAGGTCCTGGCATCTCAACCTCACCGACAGGAAAAAGGGAAAAGACATTTGCGCTTTTTTCTCACGCAAAGACGCAGAGGCGCAAAGAAGAGGCCGAGGACGACCCGGGCTACCGTGCTTGTCATCCCGAGCGGAGCGAGGGAACTCACAAAAAAACAAACGGGTCGTAGGCGCTCATCATTGTCAATACTAAGACCCCTTCACTTGTTTGGAGCTACTGGGATGGAAATGTTTTTCTCAAGTCCGGCTGATTTCATCCACTCGACCACATCTTTTGGATAACCCTTAGCTTCGAGCCAGTTTGCACTTCGCAACGTTGCTTCTTTCATGTGATTGTTTGCTGCATTCTTGTTGGCTCTTTCAAATATCGAATTGTTTTGCAGAAAAAATGACCAAAAGACAAATAATGACACCAAGGCATCCTGTGATTTTATAAAACTTACACCTAACCAACAAAAGCCATATTCAAGACACAAGACGTTTTTAATATCAGAGCCACCAATGACTCTTAACTTTGGCCCGGCTGTCAGATGCTGATAAATGTGTGCATCCTTCTCCTTGAGTTTTTCAAGAGCAGAAGCCATCGCGATAACGCAATTTTTTCGACCAAACAGTCGAATGGAACCATTCCTTTTTGCTATACATGTCGTCTTCCCTCCCCCCTTGAGATCGCCAAGCCTAGCAAACATTACTGTTAAAGGATAGGCAATCCCCCGCAAAGCTAAGGTATTTATCATGAACCCCATTATTGAAAATATTGCTTTCATACTCCTCTGCAGTTGGAAAATGGGCTCACGTCTTGGAGAAGATAGCTTTTATTAAGGAGAGACGTCCTCGTCTTTCCACTCTTGATTCATTTCCGTCGCTGGCAACTGGGCCGGAGCAGGTTGGAGCAGTGAGTTCATGTATTCATCCGAGGGTCACATCCACCCGGTGCGCAGCAGCGGTCGGCAGCGGCAGGCGGGTGCCCTCGATGCGGTTTCCATCCAGGAGGAGTTCTGCCACGCCGTGTTCCACGCCTTGCGGGTTGTGGAAGTGGAAGGTGTAGGTGCTGCCACGGAAGCGCCGCGTGAAAGTGAACTCTTTCCATGCGGGGTCCACCGCCGGGTTGACGCTCAATCCGTCCATCTCCGCGCGGATGCCAAAGATGTAGTCGGAAAGCCCGCGAATCATCCAGGCTGCGGTTCCGCTCAGCCAATGCCAGGCGCCGCGGCCCATTTCTTCCCCGGCTCCCGGCCCCGCCACAAACTGCGCGTAGGCATAGGGCTCCAGCAGATAGCGATCCGAGTCTTTCGTCTGCGGAAGCAGTTTGCGGAACAGACTGAGCGCATCTTTGCCGCGTCCCAGCTTGGCGCGAGCGCAGACGTTGAACGCGCTGGCGTGGGAGAAAACGGCGGCGTTTTCTTTGAAGCCGGGCTTGAACGCGGTGATGATCCCAATGGAAAAATCCGGCTTCGTGTAGGCGGGCGCAAGATTCATCAGGCCGTAGTCCGTTTCCAGATGCTGGATGACGCTGTCCATGGATTTCTGGCGCTGTTCCTCGGTGCCGACTTCCGCCATCACGGCCCACGTTTGCGAGTTGATCCAGATAAAGCCTTCCGTTGCGCCTTTTGCGCCGACGGGCGTGCCGTCATCCTTGAAGGCGCGGACAAACCACTCGCCATCCCAGCATTGCTCCCGCACGATTCGCTCCTGTTCTTCCGCGATGCGGAGATATTTCGCCAGGGATTCCTTGTCCCCCTTGTAATCGAAGATGAACGCGGATTCCTTCACGGCAAAGCAGAGGAACTGGGCGAGCCAGACGGATTCCCCCTTGCCCTTTGCGCCGATCTGGTCGGCGGCATCGTTCCAGTCGCCGCGTCCCATCAGCGGCAGGCCGTGCGGGCCTTTATCGGAGGCGATGCGCTCCATGCCCTGGCGCATTTTTTCGAAAATCGTCGAAGCCCCACCATCCAGCAACGGCAGGCTGACATCGAGAATCGTCCAATCTCCGGTTTCCCGGATATAATCCCCGACCGTCAATGCCAGCCAGAGCGGCACGTCCACCTTGATGGAGGGGGCTTCCGGGAGGCCGATCCGATTGCACCCAGCGCCGGCGCGGCCATCGGAAAAGAAGAACTTCGCAATATGCAGGATTTTTTCGCGGGCAAGCTCCGGGCTGACCAGGATGGCGCCGAAGGTATCCTGGCATTGGTCCCGCACGCTCGGATACTGCATTTTGTGATAGTAGCTCGGCGCGCGGCCAAAGAAGAAGTTCACCATCACCTGGAGTTTATTCCAGATATTGACGATCAAGTTGATATCCGCATCCGGGGTTTCGATGGAGAAACTCCCCAGGATCTCCGTCCACCAGGCTTGCGTTGCGGTCCAAAGCTCGGCAATCGTCTCCGAGCGCTGCAATTTCGCGATTTCCGCCGCGTTTTCGCTTGGGGTGTCGGTCGGTTGAACACCCACGATCACATCGGCGCTCCATATTTCCCCTGGTGCAAGCGTAACCCGCCATTGCTGGGCAAGGCAGGCGTCCTTCCCCGATCCGGAAACCTGGGGAATCAGCTCAGAGGTGAGCCCAATCGGGTCTTTCAAGGTGCGGAATGCCCCAATGAAGGCGTCCCGGTTGGTTCCGATCACCACGGGCTTGTTGGTTGAGGTCGCGAAGACGTGCAAGGGCCAGTGTTCGTTGTGTTCATTATAGGCGGCCGTGGTGTTCCAGAACTGTTTCTGAAACACTGCGGTCTGGCCGTCCTGCTGAATCACATTGAACAAGGAGGCGAAAACCGGCTCGCTCACATCTATAAACCAATTGCCCAGCAGCATTTCCGCATAGCTGACGATGGAAAGCCGCCGCGGCTTCTGGGAAGTGTTCTTTAGCGATGCGGTCCAGATTTCACAGTTGTGCCCGCGAGGGACGAAATAGCGCTGCTCCCCTTCAATCCCGCGATAGGCCGAAGAAATCTTGGTGTATCCTATCCCGTGGCGGGCTTCAAACTGATCGCATTTGCCAGAGATGGGATGTCCACCCAGCGACCAGATCTCGCCCGTCTCTTCGTCTTTCACATAAAAAAACCGTCCCGGCACGTCCTCAAGCTGCACCTGCTGACCGCGCCGCAAAACGTTATTGAACCGATGGTCCAGAAAACAACTGAAACCGCCTCCCCGATGGCTGCAAAGCGCCACATACTCGCCGTTGGTCAGGTAGTTGATCCACGGGCGGGGGGTGTTTGGATTCGTGATGACATATTCTTTGCCGTCCGGTGAAAAATGACCGTATTGATTCATGGGAAAAGGGGTGCGAGGCTTCGTGAAAAGACCGCCTATGAGTAGAGAAAGGGACGGGGAGGGTCAATATCAAAGGGATCGCCTTCAATCTGTGGCAAAATCAGGATTTTGGATTGATTTGACTTTGCTGGAATTTAACCTGCTCGAATGTCAGGTTCTTCTTCCTCTGCTCTTTCCACGCTCGCTCCCTGTGACTCTTTTGCCCGTCGGCATCTCGGCTCCAACGCCCAGGAGACGGCGGCGATGCTGGCCACACTCGGATTCGACTCGCTGGGCGCCCTCGTCGGCGCGGCGGTGCCTGCCGGGATCCGGCTTCCCGCCCCGCTCAATCTTCCCGAAGCCAAGGGCGAACATGCGGCGGTGGAAGAACTGCGCGGGCTGGCGGGGAAAAATCAGCTTTTTCGCTCCCACATCGGCATGGGGTATTATGATTGCATCACACCGCCGGTGATTCTGCGGAACATCCTGGCGAATCCCGGTTGGTATACGGCTTACACACCTTACCAAGCGGAGATTTCGCAGGGGCGACTCGAAGCGCTCCTGAATTTCCAGACGATGATCGTGGACCTCACTGGGCTGGACATCGCCAACGCCTCCCTGCTCGACGAAGGAACCGCCGCTGCTGAAGCGATGACGATGTGCCGCGCGCTCTGCAAGGACGCCGCCGCGCAGACGATCTTCGTTTCCAGTCGGTGCCATCCGCAGACCATCGCCGTGGTCCAGACGCGCGCCAAGGCGCTGGGCATCCGTGTGGAGGTCGGTGACGAGACGACCTACGATTTCCACGAAAAGACGTTCGCCGTGCTGCTGCAAGTGCCGGGGACGGACGGGACGCTGGGCAATCCGGTGGCGTTCATCGAAAAAGCGCATGCCCACGGCGCGCTGGCCATCGTGGCCGCTGATCTTCTGGCGCTCACGCTAATCCAATCCCCCGGCGAGATGGGAGCCGATGTGGCGGTGGGGACGACGCAGCGGTTCGGCGTGCCGATGGGCTACGGAGGCCCGCACGCGGCCTACTTCGCCACGCGCGACGCGTTCAAGCGCTCCATGCCGGGGCGGCTCGTCGGTGTCTCGCGCGACGCGCACGGCAATCCGGCGCTGCGGCTCGCCCTTGGGACACGCGAGCAGCATATCCGGCGCGAGAAGGCGACCAGCAACATCTGCACGGCGCAAGTGCTCCTCGCGGTGATGGCCTCCATGTATGCGGTCTATCACGGGCCGGAGGGGCTCACGCAAATCGCCCGTCGCATCCATCTTTTGGCGTCTGCGCTGGCAGCGGGACTGCGCCACCTCGGCTGGGATGTCAGCAGCGAGCCGTTCTTCGACACCGTGCGCGTGAACCTCGGCGCACCCCGCGCGGCAGAGATCGTGAAACTCGCGGAAGCCCGCGAAATCAACCTACGCGTGCTCGACGAGCAAACAATCACCATTTCTTTGAACGAAACCACGGACGATCTGGCCGATCTCTTTACGGTTTTCAATGGCGGTAAAGAGGCTGGGCTTGATCTGGCGAAGCTCGCGGTGGCCGCGGAAATCCCCAGTGCTCTGCAACGGACCAGCCCCTTCCTGCAAGCGCCCGTTTTCAACACGCACCACACCGAAACGGAGATGCTGCGCTACATCCGTCGCCTGGAGTCGAAGGACCTTTCGCTGACGGTTTCGATGATCTCACTTGGCTCCTGCACGATGAAGCTCAACGCCACGAGTGAAATGCTCGCCCTGACGTGGCCGCTCTTCGCGAAACTGCATCCGTTCGCGCCAGTGGAACAGGCGCGCGGCTACGCGGAGCTTTTCCGGCAACTGGAAGCCTGGCTGGCGGAGATCACCGGCCTTTCCTCCGTCTCGCTCCAACCCAACGCCGGATCCGCCGGGGAATACGCCGGGCTGTTGACGATCCGCGGTTACCAAGCCAGCCGGGGCGAGGCGCACCGCGACATCTGCCTCATCCCGCAATCCGCCCACGGCACCAATCCCGCCAGCGCCGCGATGGCCGGGCTCAAGGTCGTGCCGGTTGGCTGTAATGCAGCCGGGGACATCGACGTGGACGATCTTCGCGCTAAGGCCGCGCAGCACCAGGAGAACCTCGCCGCCCTCATGATCACCTACCCCAGCACGCACGGGGTGTTCGAGGAGACGATCCGGGAAATCTGCGAAATCATCCATGCCCATGGCGGGCAGGTTTATATGGACGGCGCGAACATGAACGCGCAGGTCGGCCTCACCAGCCCCGGCTTGATCGGCGCGGATGTCTGCCACCTCAATTTGCACAAGACATTCGCCATCCCGCACGGTGGCGGCGGTCCGGGCGTCGGCCCCATCGCGGTGGCGGCGCATCTCGCACCGTTCCTCCCCTCGCATGCCGTAATCACGCCAAGCGGAGGAGGCCACGCGGGAGCGGTCGCGTCGGCTCCGTGGGGAAGCGCCTCGGTGTTGGTCGTCCCTTGGGTTTACATCCGCATGATGGGCGGCGCGGGGCTCCAGCAAGCCACGGAATATGCCATCCTGAATGCCAACTACATCGCCCGGCGGCTGGAGTCGTATTATCCGGTGCTCTACAAGGGGAAGAGCGGCCTTGTCGCCCACGAATGCATCCTCGACCTGCGCGGGTTGAGCGACCGCACGGGCATCACCGTGGAGGACGTAGCCAAGCGCCTGATTGATTACGGCTTCCACGCTCCCACGATGTCGTGGCCCGTGCCCGGCACCCTGATGGTGGAGCCGACGGAAAGCGAATCGAAGGCGGAACTGGACCGTTTCTGCGATGCGATGATCGCCATCCATGGAGAAATCCTCGCGGTGGAATCCGGCGCGCTCGACCCGAAGGAGAATCCGCTCAAGCACGCCCCCCACACGGCGCAGGTGGTGATTAGCGATGCTTGGGCGCGCCCCTATTCCCGCGAGCAGGCCTCCTACCCCGCGCCGTGGACGCGCGAGTTCAAGTTCTGGCCCGCCGTGGGCCGCGTGGACAACGTGTTTGGAGACCGCAACCTGGTCTGCGTTATGGGCTGCGGGTAATCTCCGAAGTGCCCTCTGGACGAACGGCAACCGATTTCTCCTGCATGAAGCGTTTCCCATGGGCCCTGATTGTTCTCCTTTCCGCCGCCGCCGGAGCGGAGGAAGCCGTTGTGCCGCCTCCTCATGTGACGTTGGTGCGAACTGAACAGGCGGATTCCGTGGACGGCATACGGGATCACGCCACTGCGCAACAGGCGGCCCGACAGGCTCTGGACCTCGCGCAGCAAGCTGTGAAAGCCGATCCGCAAAATGCCCAAGCCCATCTGGCGCTTGCGATCGCCTGCGGGAAATGGACCGATTTCGTGGACGCCAAAACCAAAATCGCCCTCGCGCGCCAAATCCGGGCCGAAGCGGAACGGGCCATCGCGCTCGATCCCAAACTGGACCTGGCCTATCACGTTCTGGGTCGCTGGCATCTGGGCGTGGCGGGGGTGAACCCCTTTTTCCGGTTCGGCGCGTGGCTCACGGTAGGAGCACTGCCGCCCGCTTCGCTGGAGGAGGCAGCTCGCAACTTGGAAAAAGCCGTGGAACTTTCGCCCAAAACGATCATCCACCATCAACAGCTTGCCCTAGCCTATCAAGCGCTGGGCAGACGAAACGATGCCGTCCGCCAATGGCACGCGGTGCTCGACCTCCCCGCCACCGACCGCGAGGATGAAAAAGCCAAACATCAGGCTCGCGTGGCTTTGGGACGGTAAAGATTACTTTCCAGTGGGAATAGGCGAAACGTCCTGCCAATCGTCTGTGCGGAAAGGCGCGGCGGGCAGACCTTCTTTGTTGTAAAGGTTGCACTCGGGCGAGTTTTGCCATGCATAACGCACGGCCACTGGTTTTGCCGCTTTGTCGCTGGAGACCAGCACCGTGTTCCCGTCAATCTTTGCCTCGGCCTCAACCCAATGCTGCTGCTCATCCGCTACGGCAAATCCCAGCAGTGAGGTGGTGGGGATGGGCGTCACATTGGGAGCGATCCAGGGCGCGGAGCCAATGCTCAAGCCACCGCCGGTTTGGGTAAAGCTCACGCGGATCACATTGCCTTCCGCTTTCATGGATGCATAGATGGGGCCCGTCCAGACCAAGTCCTTCTCCCCATAAACCGTGTGCCGTGCCACCAGCGCCAACCGCTTGCCAACGTCGAGTTTATTGGTTGGATGGAGGTTGTTCGGCTCGCCCAAGTCCATGATCGTCGCCATCCCCGTATTGGGCAGTGCCAGGGTTTTGGCCTGGGCCTCGCGCATCGGCGGCCAGCCGTTGCCTCCGCGCAATCTCGGCAATTGGACAAAAAGAAACGGGAAATCCCCTTGGCCCCAATGTGCGCGCCAACCGGTAATCAATGCGGAAAGCAAAGCGTTGTAGGAAGCCCAGGCGCTCGCGTTCGCCTCCCCCTGATACCAGATAACACCCCGGATCGCATAAGGAACGACCGGCGCAACCTCGCCATTATAGAGGACCGACGGCGTCGCGTTGCCACCCCACGGATGAGCAGGCTGGGGAGGCTGTGGCCGGAAAGGTTGTGGTTTGGGAGGAAGAGGCTTGCCCTCCGCCCTAGCTTTGTCGGCTTCAACCTTCCACGCATCCATGAGCGGGTTGAACGTCACCCCCACTTCCTTGTTCCACTGATCCATCGCCTTTTTATATGCTTCCGTCTTGGCTGGAAGCTCCGCATTCGCCTGTGCGAACCCGGCTTGAAACTTATCGTAAATGTCGGCGTAATTTTTCAGCGCCGGATCTTTTTTCAATGCATCAACCGGCGTCCACGCTTCCGCAGACGTTCCGCCCCATGCGCTCTGGATGATCGCCACGGTCCGGTTTAATTTCACGCGCAATTCCCGGGCGAAAAAATAGGCTACCGCCGAATATTGCGGAGCGGAACGTGATGAGGTGACGCTCCACGACCCAAGGGAAAGTTCCTCGGAAGGTTCCAATCCAGGCGTTGTGAGAGGACGGAAGAATCGCAATTGCGGATCGTTGGCTTCCGGGATGGCCGTTGCGGCGTTATGCACCTTGTCCAATGTGAAAGCCATGTTTGACTGCCCGCCAGCAAACCAGACCTCGCCCACCAGCACGTCCTTAAACGTAAGTGTGTTTTTGCCCGTGATGGTCATCGTCAGCGGGGTGTCCGTCACAGGCAGGGCCGGTAGATTCACTCGCCATTTCCCGTTGGCTCCTGCCGTGGCATCGGCCGTTTTTCCGGCGACCATTACGCTCACTTTTTCGCCCGCATCGGCCACGCCCCAGACCGGCAGAGGAGCGTCCTGCTGCAAAACCATGTGATCGCCGAAAATCGACGGCACCTTCACATTCGCCTGAAGCAAAACAGGCGCACTGAAAAATGCTGCCGCAGCCCAACACGTAGTAATCAATCGGTGGTTTATCATAAATATTCCCAGGATGCTTAGGGTTTCTGGGTTCCACTGGCGGGAGGCACCGGGAGCGGAGTGGGCGAAACATTGTGCCAGTCGTCGGTGCGGAATGGCGAGGCAGGCAGGCCTTCTTTGTTGTAAAGATTGCAGTCGGGCGAGTTTTGCCAGGCATATCGCACGGCCACGGGGTTCGGCACTTTGTCACTGGAGACCAGCACTGTATTACCGTCAATCTTTGCCTCTGCAGGGAACCAGTGGTTTTCGTCGAGCGCAACGGCAAACCCCAACAACGAGGTGGTGGAAATCGGTTTCCCATTGGGAGGCGTCCAAGGCGAGGAGCTGATGACCAATCCTCCACCGGTCTGGGTAAAGCTCACCCGGATGGCATTCCCCTCCACTTTCATGGAAGCATAGACGGGACCCGTCCAGACCAAATCCTTCTCCCCGTAAACCGCGTGCCGGGCCACCAATGCCAGCCGCTTGCCGACGTCGAGTTTGTCCACCGGATGGATGTTGTTCGGATCGCCTACGTCCATGATCGTGGACATGGCCGTGTTGGGCAGCGCCAGGGTTTTCGCCTGCGCCTCGCGCATCTGCGGCCAGTTGCTGCCCTGAATCCATTTCGGCAATTGGACAAAGAGAAACGGGAAATCGCCCTGGCTCCAATGCGCGCGCCAGCCGGTAATCAAAGCAGAAAACAGAGATTGATAAGAAGCCCAAGCAGGCGCATTCGACTCCCCCTGATACCAAATAACACCTCGGATGGCGTAGGGAACAACCGGCGCGACTTCGCCGTTATAAAGGACCGAGGGAGTTCCCGCGCCACCCCAGACGGGGGGCGGTTGCTGGGGTCTAGGACGGGACGGCTGCGGCATGGGAGGCGGAGTTTGACCCGCCGCCTTGGCTTTGTCGGCTTCCGCTTTCCAAGCGGTGAGGAGCGGATTGTAAATTGCCCCCACCTCTTTCTCCCACAAAACGGCTTCCTGGTGCCATGCATCCATCTTTGCCGGAAGCTCGGCACTGGCCTGCGGAAATGCAGTCTTCACCTTGTCGTAGCTGTCCGCGTAGGATTTCAGCGTCGGGTTTTTCTGGATAGCGTCGATGGGCGTCCATGCCTCGGCAGCGGTTCCACCCCAGGCACTCTGGAGAATCGCCACGGGGCTGTTCAGCTTCGCGCGTAGTTCGCGACCGAAAAAATAGGCGACAGCCGAAAAACCGGGGGCTGCTTCTGGTGTGACAGGAACCCATTTCCCGACGGCAAGCGCATCGGAAGGCTCCAACCCGGGAGGCCCGCCCACATGGAAGAACCGCAATTGCGGATCATTCGCTTCCGGAATGATCGTCGCGGCATTGTGCGCCGATTTTAACGAAAATCCCATGTTTGACTGACCGGAGGCAAACCAGACCTCCCCGACCAGCACGTCCTGAAAGGTCAGCGTGTTTTTGCCCGCGATGGTCATCGTCAGTGGAGTGTCCGTCACCGGCAGGGCTGGAAGATTCACGCGCCATTTTCCGCTGACGTCCGCTGTGGCGTTCGCCATTTTTCCGCCGACCGCCACGGTCACTTTTTCGCCCGCATCGGCCACGCCCCATACCGGCAGGGTCGTACCCTGCTGCAAGATCATGTGATCGCCGAAAATCGATGGCACCTTCACCTCAGCTTGGAGCAAAGCAGAGAGGCTTAAAAAAATCGTCGCACAACAAAGGATAATTAATCGGTGATTCATGGTTTTTCTGTTTCTTAAGTGTTTCAACCCTCAAACCTCTCCTTGGTTTCGGTCATTCTGGCCAATCACTCAAACTCCCGCTCCAATTGGTCGATGTATTTTGAAATCGCGTCGCTGCGCTTGGGCGGTGCCTCCTTTTCCATCGCTTTGGCCCCTTGGAGAAAGTCGTCGAAGGCGCCACTCTGCTGCGGCATTTGAGTGGCTTCAAACCAGTTGAGATAATCGTCAATCTTGTCCGAGCGCTCGACAATCAGCCCCCGGTAGTTGGCGACGGCGCTCAAAGCTTCGTCCATCCGGCGCGTTTTACCCCGGGCGAATTCATCGGTGATCCGCTGGTATTCCATCATCACGGGACGCAAAAGGGGATGCGCTTGAATTTGGAGCGAGGCCAGGCTTTTGGACTGTTCCTGCAATGCCTCCTTGGCACTAGGTAACTTGAGGAATGCTTTATAATCGGTCAGTTCAAATTCCTTCGATATCTTCTTTTTCTCGTCAGTAATGACCGTCAATTTTAACAGCGGTGCAAGCCGGGCGTTGGTCTCCCTCACGGAAAGCGCAAGGTGGCGATCCTTGGCGGAAAAATTGGCCAGCCCGAGCGTCCACCATTTTTCCAAGGAAGCCTCGCTGTCGCCCAAAACGGGAAAATATTTGAGCAGCAGCGCCACGGGATCGCCATTGGATTCCGGGATGCCTTTCACCATTCGTGCCAGATTAGCCGGGCCACCGGGGGTTCCCGCAAGCAGGTCGAGAAGGCTGGCTGAGCAGGAGTCGTGGACTGCCAGCGAGGTGGAGTCCATCTTCTCCACGTTGCTTGTGAGGAAATTCCGGATCTTCGGCAGCCGCCCGGTCTCGATCAACTGGCGGAAGAGGGCGGCGTTGGGTTCCTGACCGGAGGCGCGGACTTGCATGGCCTGCGCCAGCCCTTCCACCATCCACGAAGGCGGCTGGGTGTACGCCGACCCAACCTCCGGGGGATGGTCGCGGTAGGCCAGCTCCAACAGGATTGCCTGGATGATCAGTTGCGGAAAACGGACCTGCTTCAACTCCCCTTCGCGCAGAAGGACGTCCACCTGCACTTTCCAGCCGCCATCGGTCTGGATGAGGCAAAGCTGGCGAAGAATCTTCCCTGTATCCGTGGAAGCGGGTTGCCTCAGGTCAATGACGATGGGGAATTTCCAGTGATCGCCCAAGCCCAGCGTTTCCAGCACGTCATGCTTGGCGGTCTCGGCATAGGAAGAAACAGCCAACCGCAGCCGGATGTCGGGGCAATAGACGATGAACTGCTCGGATTGGCTGATGGTGCGCTGCGTAAAATCTACGGCTCGTCCCACTCCAGGAAAGAGAAAGAAAGCGAGGGCCACCGCAATAAGCAGCCACGACCCGCGCCGCCAATACTCCGCTTTCATAAAAAAGGCCGCCCTGCCGGGCTACCCTTTGCGGGAGCGCCAAGGTGAAGGCTCTCCCCGAAGTGGATCGGTGGGAGATTCTTCGCAGGAGGCGGGACATCCGGGCCTCGCGAGCTGAGGATGATCTGTCCGTCACCGACTTCAACGGATCCGATCTTGCCGAGCAATTGCCACTCGTGCTGGAACGAGCTCAACAGGATCGGAAGCATTTCGACAGCCTGTTCCACAATCTGCTGAGGAAGGGGTAACCTCCCAATATATCCGCCCGTGCAATCCGTCGTCAGCCCCGTCTTCTTATTTGTGCCAAGTTGGAATGAAAGCTCCGCGTAAATAGGATACCCGGCAAGGGATGCCTGAAGCGTAATGCGAGTTTGTTCCTTTGAAAAATTCACGAAAACCCGCTGCAGGGGAATCCACTGTGTCAGCCAATCCGGAACTTTTTTAAAGTGTTCCCGTTGAAGATACGCGTTCACTTGGGCTTCGGTCATGGAAATCCGCTGACCGGCGGGCAAAACCACGAGTTTTTCCAGATAAACGTCGAGTGGCGGAGCGTCCATCTCCGCCTCTTTCGTTCCCGTTGCCGCCCATTCGGGAGGCAGAGCGGCGCAAATCACGATTGCTGTGATGGCGGCAAGGGCTATCGTTTTCCAAAGTATTCGCCAGGTTCTCCGCCAAAATCCATCCCCGGGGGACATGATTTTTTTGGCCTTGTGACGAACCGCTTGAGGCATCGGAGCCTGCTGCTGTTGCTGAGCAACCAAAACTTCCCGGTCAAGCTTTACCCCGCAACCGTGACAGTAAACGCGCTCACCTTCGTTGACATGGCCGCATTCTTTGCAGACAAGGGGAGGGAGGAGCGCCATAGGAAAGGATTATTTACTGGGAGGAGTGGACGGGGTGGAGGGAGCGGATGGGGCAGAAGGCGTGTCGCTTTTGGCCGCCGCTTTATAGCTGCTGGAACGGTAATCCGTGGTATAAAAGCCAGACCCTTTAAAGATGAGGCCTGCTCCGGTTCCCAGGAGACGCTTCACTTTTCCCTCTCCCCAAGTTTCTTGCTGACAGCATTGCTTGGGGCAAACGGAAAGCGGCTCATCCTTCATGGACTGAAACAACTCAAAAGTCTTCCCGCACTTCTCACACTGGTAATCGTAGGTCGGCATAGTTCAAAGAACGGGAACCTATAGCAGAAAGCAACGCTGCCAGCAATGCCCAACCTTCCCGGCAACGGTTCTTGACGCCTTCCGATAGCCGCGCTTTAGTTACTCCTTCGTTTTTCTCCCTTTTTGCCTTATGCGATTTTCGTTAGCAGCAGCTCTCTTGGCCGGTTTCAGTCTTCTCACCGGATGCGTCGATCCGCGCCTGGACCACAGCACGCAATATCTCACCAATAACGGACGGAGCATCTCTCTGCCCGAACGCGGGCGCGCCAGTTTCGATACCGTTTCGTATTGGGACGGCGACGGCGTGAGCGGCAAGCCTTCCGTGATCATCCGCCTGAGCGAGCAGCACGCCTATTTCTATAAAGGGAACCAGCTCGTGGGTGTATCCAGCCTCTCCACAGGGCGTGAAGGCCATAACACCCCTACCGGCAACTTTAAAATCCTCCGCAAGGACCACGACCACGTCTCCTCGCGCTATGGCGATTACATCGACGCGCAGACCGGCGCGATCGTCAAAAAAGACATCGACACCATGAAGGATCCCAAGCCGCCGGGAGCCAAGTATGACGGCGCGCGTATGCCCTTCTTCATGGAAATCGTTCCCGGTATTGGCATGCACGAAGGCTTCCTGCCCGGCATGCCCGCCTCACACGGCTGCATCCGGATGCCCGGTTTCATGGCGGAAGCCTTCTACCGCTCCGTCTCCGTGGGCACTCCGGTTCGGATTATTCCGTAAGCCGGTTCGTCAGGCCTGAATGCTGAAACCGTTCAGTCCCACCACTGCGGAGGCATCGACGGGATGCATCTGTTGATTTTTGATGAAGCCCGTCAGCTCGCTTTCCGCGATGGTTTGCAGAAAGCCGTCCACTTCCCCCGGCAGTCCGCCCGCGAGCAGTTCCACGCGGCCATCCGGCAGGTTGCGCACCCATCCGATGACGTCATACCCCTTGGCAAGTTGCCGGACCGTGTAGCGGAAACCGACTCCCTGCACCCGCCCCTCGTAAAAGACATGCTTGGCAATCATGATTGCTTAAGAGTGCGTAAAACTGCCTCTGCGCAAGGCGGGACAACTAGTACCGGTAGTGATCCGCCTTGTAAGGCCCTTCCACGGGAACGCCGAGGTATTCGGCCTGCTTCTTCGAGAGCGTGGTAAGCTTGACGCCGATCTTGCCCAGGTGCAGCCGGGCGACTTCTTCGTCGAGCTTCTTGGAGAGGATGGTGATGCCCGGTTTGTTGGTCTCGCGCTTGTTCCAGAGATCGAGCTGCGCCAGCACTTGGTTGGAGAAGCTGTTGCTCATCACGAACGACGGATGACCGGTAGCGCAGCCGAGGTTGACGAGACGCCCTTCAGCAAGCATGAAAATCTCGTGCCCGTCCGGGAAGGTGTATTTGTCCACCTGCGGCTTGATGTTGGTCTTCACGACTCCCGGCGCAGTGTTGAGCCGGTCCACTTGGATTTCGTTGTCGAAGTGGCCAATGTTGCAGACGACGGCCTGGGTCTTCATCCGCTCCATGTGCTCGAAGGTGATGATGTCCACGTTGCCGGTGGTGGTGACATAGAGGTCGCCGCGTCCGAGGGTGTCCTCGATGGTGGTGACTTCGTAGCCTTCCATCGCGGCCTGGAGAGCGTTGATGGGGTCGATCTCCGTGACGATGACGCGCGCACCCTGGCCTTTGAGCGACTGGGCACAGCCTTTGCCGACGTCGCCGTAACCGCAGACGACGGCGACTTTGCCGGAAAGCATGACGTCGAGCGCGCGGTTGATGCCGTCCACAAGCGAGTGGCGGCAGCCGTAGAGGTTGTCGAATTTGCTCTTGGTGGCGGTGTCGTTGACGTTGATGGCGGGGACGAGCAGTTCGCCTTTTTCGACCATCTGGTAGAGCCGGTGAACGCCCGTGGTGGTTTCTTCGGAGACGCCTTTCCATTCCTTGACGACCTCATGCCAGCGGCACGGGGTGGCGGCATGGATGGATTTCAGAAGGTCTTTGATGACCTGCTCTTCGTGGTTGCCGGAAGCGGTGTTGACCCACGTGCTACCTTCTTCGAGTTGGTAGCCTTTGTGGATCAGGAGGGTCACATCGCCGCCGTCATCGACGACGAGTTGCGGTCCGAGTCCGCCGGGGAAGGAGAGGGCTTTCTCCGTGCACCACCAGTATTCTTCAAGGCTCTCGCCTTTCCACGCAAAAACAGGAACGCCGGTGGCGGCGATGGCAGCAGCGGCGTGATCCTGTGTGGAGAAAATATTACAGCTCGCCCAGCGGACGTTGGCTCCGAGTGCAACGAGCGTCTCGATCAAGACCGCTGTCTGGATGGTCATGTGGAGCGAGCCGGTGATGCGCACGCCCGCGAACGGCTTCTCCGCAGCGTATTTCTCGCGGATGGCGATGAGGCCGGGCATTTCCTGCTCGGCAATGGAGATTTCTTTGCGGCCCCAATCGGCCAGGGCGATGTCGCGGACTTTGAAGTCGTTCATAAAAGGTAAGAGAGGATAGAATATAGAATTTTAGAGACAAGAAGAGGAGAGAAGGGGCGCGCACAGAGTTAAAGCGCCGGGACTATAATCTATAGTCTCCCCCTTCTATGGTCTTCTTAGATGGCTGCTTTGAGGGCGTCCACCTTGTCGGTGCGCTCCCAAGTGATGGCGTCGAGATCGTCGATCTTGCCGAAGTGCCCGTAGTTGGTGGTCTTGCTGTAGATGGGGCGCAAGAGGTTTAGCTGCTTGACGATGTTGGCTGGTTTGAAGCTGAAGACAGCTTTGACTGCTTTCTCAATCTTCTCCTCGTCCACGGTGTGGGTGCCAAAGGTGTCGATGTGGATGCTCACGGGATCGGGATAGCCGATGGCGTAGGCAAACTGGACTTCGCAACGACTGGCAAACCCTGCCGCAACAATGTTTTTGGCAACATAGCGGCCCATGTAGGCTGCCGAGCGATCAACTTTACTCGGGTCCTTGCCGGAGAATGCGCCGCCGCCGTGGCGACCCATGCCGCCGTAGGAATCGACGATGATCTTGCGTCCCGTGAGGCCCGTGTCGCCTTGCGGTCCACCGACGACAAAGCGACCCGTTGGGTTGATGAGGTATTCCGTTTTTGCTGAAAGCAAATGGGCTGGCAGCTGCTTCTTGATGACTTCGCTGATGAGAAATTCTTTGATGTCGGCATGTTTGACGCTCTCGGCGTGCTGCGTGGAGATGACGACGTTGGTGATCTCGACTGGCTTGCCGTCTTCGTAGCGGACGGAAACCTGGCTCTTGGCGTCGGGGCGCAGCCAATCCACTGCCTTCGCCTTGCGCAGCCGGGTGACTTCGCGGCCCAGCCGGTGCGCGAACATGATCGGCGCGGGCATCAGCTCCGGCGTTTCATCGCAGGCGTAGCCAAACATGAGGCCTTGGTCTCCCGCGCCCTGCTCGGCATGTCCTTTGCCCTCTGCATGCTTCTCGTCCACGCCTTGGGCGATGTCCGGGCTCTGCGAAGTGATGATGTTCATGATGAACACCTTGTCGGCATGGAAAATGTCGTCGTCGTTCACGTAGCCGATCTCGCGGATCGCACCCCTCACGATCTCATCATAGTGGACTTTCGCGCCGGTGGTGATCTCACCACCGACCACGACGATGTTGCTCTTGGCGTAGGTCTCGCAAGCCACGCGGCTCTTGGGATCCTGCGCAAGGCACGCGTCGAGAACCGCATCGGAAATCGTATCGCAAACTTTGTCCGGGTGGCCTTCGCCAACGGACTCGGAGGAGAAAATAAAGCTTCTAGGCATGGGTGTAGAGTGTTGATCGTGCCCGCAACGGGGATCGCATCGCAGAACATCGAACTATTAACAAATCATGATATGATGATCATTGCGGAGTCAATGGAAATTATTACACTTCCAAGCGTTTTTCAAACCGACTGAGCATTCGGATGCCCGTCCCGGTGACGGTCACAACGTCCTCGATCCTCACGCCGCCCAAGTCGGGGTAATAGAGTCCCGGTTCCACGGTGAGCACCTGCCCCGGCTTGAACCGGGTACGCCCAAAGCGCGGTTCCTCGTGAATCTCCAATCCTAACCCGTGGCCGGTGCCGTGGAAGAAGCCAGCCCAACGCCCTTTGCGCTGCTCGGTGGGGTAGCCGCGCTCGGTGAAGAAGGCGGTCACCGCATCGTGGACTTCCTTGCCGTCCACACCCGGCTTCATGGCGCGCAACACGCGCTGCTGGCCTTCGAGGACGGTTTCCCAAAGCCGACGCTGGGCATCGCTGGCCCGCCCCCGCACCACGGTGCGCGTCATATCGCCGAAATAGCCGGTGCGGGCGTCGCGTGGGAAGATGTCCAGGATGAGGAGGCTGTTTGCCTTGAGCGGACCATGACCGCGCTCGTGGGGATCGCACGCCTGCTCGCCACCCGCCACAATGGTGTTGGCCGGTTGTCCCCCGGCGTGAAGGATGGCGGAGTCGATCTCTGCCCGCAACCGCTCTGAAGTGAGCGTGACGTTTCCCCAGCGAAGCTGGTTTTTTTGGCCGATCTTGCTGGCAGCGAGGACTTCCATGGCACGAGCAAGGCCCGTCTCCGTGATGGCCAGCGCGCGCCGGAGTTGACGCAGTTCCGCAGCGGTCTTGCATTCGCGCTCCGGGAAAAACAGGCCGTTCACCGGCTCCAGCGCGATGCCCGCCTTGGCGAGTTCGGCAGCCAGCCCCAGCGGGAACGCGGCGGGGACGCGGGCTTTGCGCACCCGCGCTTCCTTGAGAAATCGGATGAGCACCGCCGCGAACGACGGCTCTTTGCCTGCACGCCGGGCCACATCGCTGTAGGCGATCACCTCGTCCACCTGCGCTTGGGCGCGGCCCCGGTCAATCTCCAAATCGTTGAGCATGACCACGCGGCGACCCGCTTTCTCCAAGAAAACGAAAGCGTCCGGCGCGGAAAACCGGGTGGCGTAAAGGAGATCGGGGTCGGTTTCACTGGCAGCGACAATCAGGCGAGGCAAATCAGTTTTCATGGAATGGGAATCGTGGGAAAGTTCATGGTGCGGTTTCCCGGCCCAGTTCGGACGGCGCGTGGCCGAAGACCTTACGGAACGCGCGGGAAAAATAGTTGCTGTCGTTGAAACCCGCCGCAAACGCCGCCTCCGTGCAGTTGGCTTTGCCGGAGCGCAGCAGCGCCGCCGCGTGCTCAAGCCGATGGCGCAGCAGAATTTGGTGGAACGTGGACCCGGTGGCGCGTTTCAGAATGCGGTTGAGCTGGTTGGGACTCGTGGCGCAGGTGCGAGCGGTCTCCGTAAGGGTGAGTTCCTCGCCGGAGCGCGCAGCCTCCTGGCGGATCAAGCTCTGTGCCCGCTCGGCGATGAGCGCATGCTGCCACGCCGTGTGCCGAAAGTGTTCACCGAACCCCCGGGCGCGCTGGGTGGCCCGCAGGCACAGGGAAAGCAACCGGATCAAGTGGGCATGAATCATGGAAGCATAGCCAAGTTCGCGCCGGTCGTTCTCCTCCACCAGCGCGGCGATGCACGCGTCCACCTGCCCCTGATCGTGCGGGCTCAGGACGAAGGGCCGGGCCTTGTCGGTATGGATGAGGCTCAGGAGCACGGCGGCTTCGTTTTCCGACCCCCTAAAATCGAGCGCCCCGGCCTCGACCACAGTGAAGTCGAGTGCCAGACAGAGCGCAGGCTCGCCGTGATGGCTCAAAAAATGGTGGCTGCACCCGGCGGGCACGACAAAGATGCTCCCCTTGCCGACATCGTAATGTTCGCCGCTGGCCACGAGTTCCCCCTCGCCCCGTCGGTAGTAGAGAAGTTGGTGGTAGTCGTGGTCGTGCGGCTCGGTGCCGTCCGCCACGCCGACATGCTGATTCCATTGAACCCGCCAGAGATGGAGCACGGAATGGCCCAACCGGTAGTCAATCTGGACGCCGAGAATTTGCTCCCAGCCCTCGGGGATCAACCATCCGGGGTTCAGCGGGCTTTGGATGAGCTTGGGGGCGTTCACGGCGCGGGCTAGAGTAAAAAAGGCGGAAGGAAATAGGAAAACGAAGAGATACGGTCTATTTGAAGCGACGGCGGATGCGTTCGTCTGGGTCGTTACGTAATGTCTCTTTGAGGGCTGAAGAACATTTGGGGTTCATCAAAACACTATCTCGTACATTCCATTCGGAATCACGGGCAAGCAGTTCCAAGTCCTCCTGGCTGGTGCTGCTGTTTCGCGCAACCCCAGCCCGGGTGTATTCATTGCTGGACGCCGCCAATTTATGCAGGATTTCGGGCGGGGTGTTCGGATTGAGAGCCAAGCTCCACTCAATCAATTGTCCCCCTTTTTGGGCAAGCCGGGGCAGGATTTCCGGCGGCGTCTTGGGGTTTCCCGCCACGTCGCCCAAAACATAGTCGTCCGGGCTGTTGGCAAGCAGGGCCAGCGTTTGAGCATCGACATTGGGATGCCGGGCTACAAGTCGCATGACGGCTAGGCCTCTAGTGTTTTTCCCCATCACGGGAAAGGACGAGCCTATGCGTTGATGGAGTTCAGGCGAGGGGATTTGGGCGATTTTGTAGAGTGTTTGCGCGTCCATATCTGGTCGTTCAAGAATCGCATTCAGAGCATACTTATTTTCCTTCAAAGGAGAGGTTTCGAGGAATCGCGTGATCCCCTCGCGATCTAGATTGCGAACCTCATCGACCTCTTTGCATAGGAGCAGTCCGTTCCCGAGCCAATAGAGAAACGAGAGGAGCAAGGCTAATGCGATTCCGATGGCAAGAAGCCCCCGCTTGGGGCGACGTGGAGAGAAGAAGGCCACCACCGCGAAATGAGCGCAATATCCAAAAAGGAAGAACAAAATCGAAATTTTAAAGGCGTAAAAGGGGAGAAAAACATAGCCAATGCAGGCGGTGGAACTGGTCGAATGGGAAATATCCCAGGCACCCAAAGCGCAGGTTCCTAGAAATCCGATGGCTCCCGAAATAAGACCAGAGAAAAGCGGGCGTGCTTTCATTCCCCGGTTTATAGAGAGAATGACGGCGTTTGGGAACGGGCTTTTTTTCTCGTTCTCAAGTTCGACTTGGGAACGAGGAGGGAAAAACTCGCGTGGACGCGCACCGCAGCCCCGTCCCAAATCGCGCCCGGAGGTCGCGACCCACATGCCTTTCTCTGCGCCTTTGCGTTTCTGCGTGAAAAATTCTTCGGTTACCCTGCCCGCTCCACCGCTGCGCGCATCGCAGCGAAGCGCGATTTTGCCGCTGGCGCTTCCACCGGCGTGTTGAGCAGTTTTTTCAGGTCGATCATCTCAAGGAGCGTCGGGTCGAGTTCCTTGATGAAGCTGCTCGGATTGCAGGGCACCACTCCGCCGTAGCGGAACCGATTAAAACAATACGTCATCGTAAGCGTTTTTTGCGCGCGGGTGATGCCGACGTAAAGCAGCCGCCGTTCTTCATCGAGCGTCCCCTCCACTTTGGAGCGGTCGTGAGGGAGAATCCCCTCCTCCAATCCCACCAAGTAACAATGCGGAAACTCCAGCCCCTTGGAGGCGTGCAGGGTGATGAGCATGACGCCGCTCCCCTGCTCCTTGTCCTTGTCATCCTCCTCTTTTTCCTGGCGCAAGGCCATTGCGTCGAGGTAGCCGCGCAGCCCTTCGGTGGAGGTCTGCTGGAACCGGTCAAAGCCTTCGATCACATCGCGCACACCGCTCTCGCGCTTGAGCGCTTCGTCGGCGGTTTTGCACGAACGGCGCAGGTCCTGGTAGAAGCCGGATTCGTCGATGATCTGCTTGAAGATGCCCACTTGATCCACCAGCGGCTCGTTGATCTTCGTCTCCCAATGGTCGAGCTGGGCAACGAAGGCATCGATGGCGTTGACCGCCCGCAGTACGACGGTGCGGCGCAACTCGGGCAATTGCAATCCCTGGAAGAGGCTGCACTTGTGCCGGATGCTCAGCTCCAGCGCCCGTTCCACCGTCGTCGCGCTGATGCCGCGCGGCGGGGTGTTGATGATGCGCAGGAGGTTCACGTCGTCGTCGGCATTAAGGGTTACGGCGGCGTAGGCCAGCACGTCCTTGACTTCGCGCCGGTCAAAGAAGCTTTTGCCGCCGACGATTTGGTAAGGGATTTGCCGTTCGCGCAACGCCTCCTCCAGCAGGCGCGACTGCGCGTTCATGCGGAAGAGGATGGCGAAGCTCTCGAAGGGGAGCGTCTCGTTCGATTTGCGCTGGGCGATCTCGTTGGCGATGAACTCGGCTTCCTGCCGGTCGTCGGGCGCTTGGACCAAGCGGATTTTGTCGCCGTCGCCCTTGCCGCTCCAGAGATGTTTTGGACGGCGGCGCGGATTGTTTTTAATGAGCGCGTTGGCGGTGTTGAGGATCGCGTTGGTGCTCCGGTAGTTCTGCTCCAGCTTGACGACGGTGGGGTTCGGGAAATGCTGCTCGAATTCGAGGATGTTGGAGACCTCCGCGCCGCGCCAGCCGTAGATGGACTGGTCGTCGTCGCCCACCACCGCCACGTTGGGTGACGCGCCGTCCTCCCCCTTGGCCAGGTAGCTAACCATTTCAAGCTGAAGCCGGTTGGTATCCTGAAACTCGTCCACCATGATGTAGCGGTAGCGCCGCTGCCAGCGGGCGCGCACGTCCGGATGCTCGCCCAGCAACTTGACGGTGAGCAATAGTAGATCGTCGAAATCGACGGCGTTGAGTTGCTTCAACTCCACCTGATACCGGGCAAACACCGCGCCGATGAGCGTCTTTTCGTCCTGCGGCGCGTTCCAGCCGTTGTTCTTGGCTTTGCTGATGAGCGATTTGGCGACGTTGGGCTCCAGCTTCTCGCCGATGGCAGAGGTTTTGGTAATGATCTTCTTGATGAGGCCGTTTTGGTCGCCCTCGTCGTAGATGGTGAAGTTCTTTTTGTAACCGAGCCTTTCAATGTCGGTGCGCAGGATGCGGACGCACAAGGCGTGGAAGGTGGACATCGTCACCTTGGTGGCTACTTCCTTGTCCACCATCCCGGCCAGGCGCTCGCGCATTTCTTTGGCGGCCTTGTTGGTGAACGTGACGGCGAGGATCGAGTTCGGGTCGATCTTCTGCGCCAGCATGTAAGCGATGCGCACCGTGATGACGCGCGTCTTGCCCGTGCCCGCCCCGGCAAGAATCAGCAGTGGCCCCTCGATGGTGGTCGCGGCGTGGCGCTGGGGGTCGTTGAGATCGAAAAGGCGGAAGGACATGGATGCGGCGTGGACGGATTTTTAAGGGCGCGAAACTCTAATGGCGAACGCCCGCCGCCGCACGCTTTTTTACTCGCTGACCGGGCGGCTCTCCCTAAGAAGGGGGGAGCTTTTTCAGTGCTTCCTTGAGCTTGGGATAGAGAAGATCGGTCCAAGCAGGCAGGGGGGTAGCGGTCTTCGGCGGAGGCGGCATCTCACGCACCCGGAAATCAACCGGGCTCAGGATGACTGAAACGTTTTTTATGCCAGTCAACGCCGCCAAAACGAATAGGTCTTCGGAAGCCTCGTCGCCCATTGCAAGACAACCGCTGGAAACCTCTTTGCCGTGGATCATGATGTCGCCGCCGAGTTGTTTCCGCCCGTCTTGTGCCTCCTTGTTTCGGTCGAAGGCGTTGGGATAGTCCACCTTCAGGGCAAGATGGTTACCACTGTTCGGGTTGAGGTATTCAATTCCATAAAGCCCCTCGGGAACCTGAGAATCGCCTTCGCGGAGCTTGGGTCCGAGATTGCCGCTGGCGCATTTGATCGGGTAGGCACGGATAAACTGGAGCGGCCCCGTTGCCCCCGCCGCATAGACTTCCAGTTTGCGCTCGTATTTTAACCCTACTAACACCACGCGTGCTGGTGGATACGGAACACCCGCCCGTTGGAAATCGGGAAGGAGCCGTTTTTCAACAATGGAGCCGAACGCTTTGACCCGGCTGGCAACGGTTTCAGGACCACCCGCACGCGCGCGAAGAATCTCACGTATTTTCAGCACGATGAATCCCGAAAGGATCACTATCGCAAGAAGCGTTAAAGCACGTTGAAATTTGGGCATGAGGAACTGAGTTTGGTTATACTTTGAATCCTATTGGCAACGATCTCCAGAGTAAAAAGTTAGCAAGAGGCTATCCATTCTCCCTGTGAAAACCGATGCGAGGACGGGGCGGGGGCAACGGGGGCGCAAGCAGCGGTTGCAATTTGGTCCAGATTGCCCGCAACGCCTGGTCATGATCCAGCAGCGTCTTGTCAATTTCCGCCAAACGTTTGAGAATCGCCGCGTTCGCCGCAAGTTGCTCGCGCATTTGCAGGAATGCCCGCACCACGAACACGCTCATTTTCACGGCTTCGGGACTGTTTAAGACCATTGCCGCCATGATTGCACCGTGTTCCGTAAAGGCATACGGCAGGCTTTTGGAAAATTTAAGCCCGGCGAGGTGGTCACAATTTGTGATCACCTCTTGTTTCTCCCCGGCGGCGAGCAGTAGTAAAAGGAAGGGGCGCTTTCCGGTTTCCCAAAAAGCGCCCGTTTGAGGACGGCTGTAAGCCGAATTTTGTCAGTCCGTGTTGCCACGGGCCGGATGACCATTTATCTCACGCTACCCGAAGGCGGCGAGCCGGTCTTGCGACCGGTGCGACGATTACCCGGGAGCCAACGGGCAGGCGACCCAACTCCCTGTTCTGTCTTGCACCGCATGGGGTTTTTCGTGCCCCGGAGCTTGCGCGCCGGGCGGTGAGCTTTTACCTCGCCGTTTCACCCTTACCGGAGTCGCCCCCGGCGGTTTATTTTCTGTGACACTTTCCGTGACCGCCGACTTTCGCCTGCGGCCCCCGCATGTTGTATGCGGCATGCTGCCTTGTGGTGTTCGGACTTTCCTCTAGCAAGTTTCCCCGCCAGCGGTCATCCGCCATCCACTCCGGCAAGATAGCGGGCTTTCCCGCAAGGGGCAAGCCTCGTTCTCGGCTAGACAAAAGACAAAGACCCAATCAGGAGCTCAGGAAGTCAGGAGAAGAGTCACGGGAATCAGTAAATTTCCTGGCTTCCTGGTTTCCTGATTCTCTCTTTTTCCGTTTTTTATTCGTACAGCAGAAAGCCGCTCTACGCTCCATACCCGCTCCGCGTCTCCCAGCAATCCAGCCGGTCGGGCAGTGCGCAGCGGGCGCAGTCGGCGTCGCAGGCCATGCAAAAATCCTCGTAAAGCTGCAAGAGCCCCTGCTGCGTCATCGCCCGCTGGCCGAGCTGACGGGCCATCGCGCTCCGCCCGAACATGCGCCGCGCAGCGATCTCCACCCGGCGGTTCGAGTCCGCCGCGGGCAGCTCTCGGTAGCTCTCCCAAAACTCCGGCGCTGCTGTCACCGCGCCGGGCAGGAAGACGTTGAGCAGCAAATCCGTCACGCGCGTCTCGCCTACCAGCGCCATGCGCGCCGCCGAAGCCTTGGAGGTGAGCGTATAGTGAAAATCCCAATACGGATGCGCCAGTTGACTGAAGAAATGCCGGATGCCCTCCCTGTTCGCCGCGCGCGCAAGCGTCTCGATGACCGGCCAGTGGCGGACGATCTGCGCCAGTGCCGCCACGCGCCTTTGAGGATGGTTGGCCGGGCGCACCCCACTCAAATTCCAGAGTTGCGCAGGAACCGTCAGCCGCTCGTATTCCGTGCGGCGCGGCCACCACTGCGTCCAGATGTCGCGCAGATACCCGCGCGTGTCATCTGGCATCGCGCTCAGGTCGGTGGCATTGAGAAACCCGCTTCCGGCGAAGAGGAGCGGCTCGATCTCGGAACGTTGCGCCCGCAGCAGCGCGAGCGGAAACCGCTGGGCCAGCAGCGTGAACGGCAGTTTATTGTTCCGGTATCCAAGCGCCTCCGCGATGCCCCGGTAAAGTGCCTCATCCGGGCCGCATTCTTCCGCCAACCGGGCCATCCGCGCAGCCTTGCAGCAGAGCCGGTATTGCGCCGCCATCTCCACCAGCTCCAGCACGCGTGATTCGGACCACGCAACGAGCGTCTCCCGGCAGGCTGTGGTTTCGCAAGGGGGGGGGTCCACAGGACGAAACTCATAACGAGTCACATCAAGCCTGATCTGCGGCACCTCGCGACCCAGCGCCGTCACGGTGGCAGGACTTGACTGCCCGCGTTCGTGCGCCGATTCCCGGGCAAAAACGTGCAAGATTGTCCCCTCGTAATCCGGGCTGGCAGCGGCGTGACGATCCCATTCGCCCGCGTTCCAATGCACTTCCACCCCGCCTTGCACCCGCGAGCCGCCGAACGCAATCCGCGCTCCGATGAAATGCGGGCCCGGCCCGGCGTTCCACGCGCCGAAGTGCTCGATGAGCACCGTCCCGCCAGTCGTCGTCATAAACTCGCGCCCGAACTCCCCCGCCATCCACAACGCCTGAAGTTCGGCCTCCGGAATTTCCCGCGCCTGGCGCAGCGGCGGAGCCTCGGCCACGACGCTCCCTTCGATCCAGCGGGCGTAGCGGTCGGCGAGTTGCATACGCCGCAGGCTAACGGTTTTCCGCCGCCCCGTAAAGTTCCGTTGGATTACACGGGCGCCACCAAGGGTGCGCAACGTCCGATCCATTCCGTGGGCCGGAGCCCCGTTTGACGTTTGAGCCAACGACAGAAATACGCCACATCCTCAAATCGCCCCACCTCCGCCAGCATCTTGATCTCCGTCACTCCCGAACCCACCGCCTCTTCAAGATGCCGCAGTTTGCTGCGCTGCTGGAACGTCTTGGGTGCAACCCCGAAGCGGCTGCGGAAGAGCGCGCTGAAATGGGAATAGCTCAGCCCGTGATAGCGAGCCACCTGATCCAGCGTCAGCGCCTCCATGCAGTTGCGCTCCAGGTAAAGCGCCGCCCTTTCCACCTGCTGCACATTGGGCTGCCCGGCCCGGATCTTCTTCGGCTCACCGGAAGTGGTACGTCGTAATAATATCGTTAATTCTGCAACGAGCAATTGCATCCGCAACTCGCTTTCACTCAGGTTTAAAAGCTGCTCGGCTTCCATCCGTTCCATGAGCGCCTTGATCTCCGGAAAATGATGTCGCAGCCGCAGCGGGCGGTGCCGTCGCACCCCGCGCAACTCCTCCTTCGGCGCGATGAATCCCACCCACGCGATACGGCAGTCCGAGAGCGGTTTCTCCCGATGCGGTTCGTGCGGAGCGACAAGAATCCCCTCGCCGCTTTCCACCTTCGCTGTCTTGCGCCGCTTGAAACGCCATTTACAGCAGCCGCTAATCACAATCCCCAGTTCATAAAACGCATGTTCATGAAAAAAGAACTTCACATTCTCCGTATAGCCCCGGTGAGGCTGCCATGCGGTGTGGAATTGAAAGCCGGGTAACTGCATTTTTTGTGGATTTCAACCATTCAAAAACTGTATTTCAGCGAAAAGTGCAATGAAATTCACGATTTATCCAGTGACGTACCGAATGCGAAAAGCGTAGAACGCTTCCACCATGATTCAACATCTCAGCGTCGCCTTTTACCCCGAACACATCCAGGAATCGCGCTGGGAACGCGACATCGCCCTCATGAAAGAGCATGGCATCGATTCCGTGCGCGTTCTGGAGTTCGCCTGGAGCCGCATGGAGCGGGTTGACGGCGAATTTGATTTTGCCTGGATCCATCGTTTCATGAAGCTGCTCCAGAATGCGGGCATCGGCGTAATCCCCTGCACTCCAACAGCAGCTCCGCCCGCCTGGCTGCTGCGCCATCATCCAGAATGCGCGGCCATGGACGCCAACGGACACCGCGCCGGGCATGGAGCCCGCCGCCACTACTGCCCCACCTCGCGGCTCTACCGGGAATACGGCAACCGCATCACGCGCCGGATGCAGGAGGAACTGGGCCGCTACGACAACCTCGTCCTCTGGCATCTCGACAACGAATTTGGCTGGAACACATGCCACTGCCCCGAATGCAACGACGCCTTCCGCAAAGCGATGAAGGCAAAATATCAAACGCCAGAACAACTCAACGAAGCCATCGGAGGCGCATTCTGGAGCGAGGATTTCTGGGAATGGGAAGACCTTGAAATCCCGCGCGCAGGTTACAGCACCGTCGGCGGTGGGTCTTCCCCAGAAATGAAACTCGCCTTCAGCCAGTTCTTTTCCGATCAAACGATCTCCTTCATGACGGAGCAGGTGGAGGCGTTGCGCTCGGCGGGATGCAAGCTCCCGATCTCGACGAACATGATGGCCGACTTCGAGCAGATCGATTACTGGAAGCAGTCCGAGCCGCTGGATGTCGTCGGCTGGGACAACTACTTCGATGTTTACACCCTGGCCGGGGATAGCCTTGGCCACAACCTCATGCGCAGCCTCAAGGGAGGCAAGGGTTTCTGGACATTTGAAAACCAGGTGGACACCGTGGACGCAGGCGTCCCCACGGCACCGGGCTTCAACATTGTGCATGCCTTGAGTGCCCTAGCACACGGGGAGATCGGGCACACGTTTTTCCGATGGGACTCCTGCCGCTTCGCTCAGGAGCAGGATTTGCAGGGCCTCGTGGACTGGGGTGGCCACCCGCGCGCTAAACTCCTAGAGGTGCGCGAACTAAGAGCCATTCTCGACGGGATGAGCAGCCTGCATTTGCCACCCGTGGAAACTCCCATCGCGCTGGTCTTTTCGTATCCCAATTACTGGAACACCAAGCGCTACTACGGCCACTACTGGGAAGAGGTGGAATCCTTCTACCAAGCCTTATTCGACAGCGGATTCATCTGCGATTGCGTCCAACCCGGCGCAGACCTTTCGCGCTACAAACTGGTGCTGGCCCCCGGCCTCCAAATCGTCACCCCCGGCGAGTTGGAAAATTTCCGCAATTACGTCCACAACGGCGGCGTCTTATTGGTCGGCCGCAAAACCTTCAGCAAAGGCCCCAGCGGCTCCTATCTCGACAGCAGCCATCCGGCGTTGAGCGACGTCTTTGGTATGCGAGTGGTGGAAACGCATGACAGCAAAAACCGCAACGACCTCGACTTCCGCGGCTTCTGGGGGCGGCAAACCCCGGAAGTCAGTTACAAAATGTCGGGCCACAAAAACCTCCTCGCCACCCAAAGCCAGGGCTGGTTCGAGACTCTCGAACTCCAAGGCGCGGAAGCCCTTTACACCTACGAAGACGGCCATTACGCTGGAGCCGGAGGCACCGCCGCCTCCAAGAACCGTCTCGGAAAAGGGAGCGCATACTATCTGGGAACCCGTATCGCCCGGGAACCCATGAGAGCCCTGATGCATCTCGCCTTGAGCGAAGCGAAAATTGGCCCGATCGTGGATGTGCCTCAAGGGCTGCAACTCGTCCGGCGCGGCAATCACTGGATGGTGACTAACCACAGCGGCATCGAGCTAACGCTGCAACTCCCCTACCCTGCTCGCGTCCTCCACGGCACTGCCCCAAAAGGGCAAACGCTCATCCTCTCCCCCTACGGCTGGAGCCTCTTGGAAGTGATCCCGTCTTGAATTCGACCGATGGATCGCCCTTCTACACCTTGAATGCGCTGTGGCAGAGCCCCTGAACCTCGCACCCGACGCAGTCGGGCTTGCGCGCAGTGCAGCGGCGGCGTCCATGCCAGATCAGCCAATGGCTAAAATTCGTCCACTCCACTCGCGGCACCAGCTTCATCAAATCCTCCTCAATCTTTTCCGGCGTGGTTTCACGCGTCAGCCCCAGGCGGACTGAGAGCCGGGTGACGTGGGTATCCACAACCACCCCTTCATTAAGCCCGAAGGCGTTACCCAGAACGACGTTTGCTGTTTTGCGCCCGACACCAGGCAGCGCGGTAAGCGCCTCCATATCGCGAGGCACCTCGCCGCCATGGCTCTCGATGAGTGCCGCAGCCAGCGCGCGAATATTCTTGGCCTTGTTGCGAAAGAATCCCGTGGAGCGGATCGCCTCCTCCAACTCCTCCTGGCTCACCTGCGCGAAATCCGCTGCGCTCCGATACTGCTCAAAGAGCGATTCTGCCACGATGTTAACCCGCTTGTCGGTGCACTGCGCGGAGAGCACCGTTGCGACGAGCAGTTGCAGCGGATTGGCGAAGACGAGTTCGCAATGGGCGTTGGGATAAACCCGGCGAAACGCCTCGATCAGCGCGGCGGCTCGTTCCTGCCGATTCATTTTAACGTCGGCTCCAGCGCCGCAATGCGGGCTTTGGCTTCGTTGATGTGCGCCGCGTTGGGATACTTGGCCACCATGTCCTTATAAGCCTTGAGCGCCTTGCGCAACTGGCCGGGCTTGGTCACATCTTTCGGATTCTGGCTGCTCTGCGGTAACGAAGAGGCCTGTTTCTCCAGAAGTTGACCGCCGCACCAGAGACCTTCGGAAGCGACCACAGGTACGGAGTCGTAGAACATGGCGATCTTGAGATACTGGTCGATGGCCGGGAGTATTTCATTCTTGGCCTCCTGGATTTGCGCGTAGAGAAGCATCGCCTTAGCGCGAAGCTCCACCCCGGCGGCGGGAGCGCGGGTAACCTGGACGAGCAGCGGAATCGCTTCATCATCCTTCTTCTCCGCGTGGGCCGCCATCGCGATGCTGTAATTGGCTTCGAGGATCTTGGCCGGAGAAGTGCTCGAATAGAGCTTCTTCATGGTCCTGAATTTCTCGGCAGCCTCGGCTATTTTCCCCTGGCTCTGCAAAGCCCGGCCCACACCGTAAAGGGCGATGGCCTGGGCTTCCTGGACCTGCCCCGAAGCCTTTTCAGGATGGGCCGCGTCCGGGTTCGGGAAGTCGGCGGCGAGTTTCTGGTAAACCTTGGCAGACTCGTCCACCTTGCCCGCTTCCAACAGCGCGCTGCCATAGAGATCCATGTCCGCTGCAGCGTAAACCAACTGCGGATTGTAAGCGGCGTTCATCTGCTCCACGGCCTTGGCTTTATCTTTCTCGTAGGTGAATGCAGCAAGGGTAAAGAGGAGCTTGCTCTTGGTCTGCGGCTTATCCCCAAATTTTGAAGCCAAGTCTTGGAAATACTTAGTCACATCCTCGTCAGTCTTGAGCTTGGCAGAGGAAAGCAGCTTCTGGTTGGCGAGCAGGAATTGCGCGGCGTTGGCCACCTGCTGGCTTTCCGGGTAGTCGGTGATAAGCCGTTCCACCGCCTTTACAGAATTAGCGATGGCTTTGCTCCACTCCGCGCGCTGATCTTCGTTCAAGGTGAAGAAGTGGCCCAGGGAGTTGGCTTTCTGAGCCCAGAGCGTCGCGACGCTGAGCAACGCAACGGGTGCCTGCGGATCTTTCGGATGCTTGTCCACCATCTCGGTGTAGGTGTCGATGCCGTCGAGGATGCGTTTTATGGCAATCTGATCCTGCGCGATGGATTGGTAGGCAAAGAACACCTTGTCGTGATCCGGATAGCGCTGGATGAATTCCTTCATCAAGGCGTCCTTCTCCTCAGCCTTGCCTCCGGCGGTCAGGATGGCGGCCCGCTCAAAATAGGTGTACGGCGCAGCCTCCGTCTTGGGAAATTCCTCCGCCACTTCCTTGAATATCCGCAGGGCGCTCTCCGTATCTTTCTTGCGCACGTACGCTTGGGCGAGGCTGTACTTGGCGTTGGGGAAAAGCTCGCTCTTAGGCGCGCTTTTGAGGAAGTTTTCCAACGCAGGAATGGCCGTTTCGACATCCCCTTTTTTCAAGTAGAGCTGGCCCACCCAAAACGCGGCGCCTTCTGCCTGCGGCGTCCCGGCGTATGTGGATGCCACTTTTTGGAACTGCGCGACGGCTTCGTCGTCCTTGCCCGTATCCTTGAGAATATTCGCAATACCCAATTCCGCAGCGGCAGCTAGGTCTTTCTTGGGATTCTGCTTCAGGAACGTCTGGAATGTGGCGAGCGCCTGGTCAAACTTCCCGAGCTGGATGCTCGCGTTAGCCTGCGCGACCAAGGTGTCGTTGACAAGGCGACCCTTGGGATAAATTTGCAGTTCCTCTTGGTAATACTGGATGGCTTTTTCCGCATCTATTGCAAGAAAGAGCCCACCCATGGTGAAGGGAAGATTATCGGCGAGAACGTCGCCTTTGTAGCTCCCTTGGAACTCATTGTAACGCTCCACGGCCTTGTCAATAAGCGGCTGCCGGGCTTCCAGCGGAATCAGGTGGCTCTGCTGGGCATAGCTTAGCGTGAGGTAGTAGAGCAGGGTCTTTTTCTGCTCATCGTCCTCGGCGAAAGGCTGCATCTGGCGGAACACCACGCGCGCCTCGTCATAGGCTTCCTTCTGGAAAAAAACCTGCCCGATTTTGATCTGGGCGGAAACGGAAAGATCCCCCTTCGCCTTGACGGCCTCCAGCTTCGTCATCTCGTGTTCCATCAGAGCATCGAGCTGCTTCATTTCCGGGAGATTTTTGGCGGTCAGCGCGGCGAAGCGCCGATCGCGCAGCGCCTTGATCCGATCCATTTCCGCAGCAATGGTATCCTCCTTGGGGAGCAGTCCTTTGTATGCGGTAAGCGCTTTGGCAAAGAAGGTTCCACGCGTCTCCTTGGACACAAAGATCGCCCGGTTGGTGAGCAGTTCGCCAAGCTGGAACTGGGCATCGTTGATCAACGCGATGTCGCTACGCTTGGTAATAATGCCATTGAGCAACCGCTCGGCCTCGTCGAACTGCGCATCGGCCTTGGGATTGGCCTCTCCAGCGGTTTCCTGCGCAGCCAGCCCTCCTTGAGTCATCAGCCCGAGAGCCAATAGGAACTGACTTTCCAAGATCGTCTCGCTCTGCGGGAACTGTTTCAAATTTGTGCGCAGGGAGGTGATCGCATCGTCGTATTTGCCGATCTGGAAACAGCAGAGCGCACGCCCGTAAGTGGACGACTCCACCTGCGTGCTTGCCGGATATTTGCCAAGGAAAGTGTCGAACTCCTTGATCGCTGCTTCATACCCTGCCTTGCGCGCGTCGGCATCCTGCTCCTTGGAAGCCTTGGCCGCTAGCACTTGAGGAATCAGCGCGTAACCGAGCTCAATGATGTCGGAACCGGCGGGCGGCGCGAGGATTTTGTCGATATTACTGCGGCTTTTCGCGTAATCACCCAACAGGAAGTAGAGATAACCCAACCGGAACTGCGAGTCGGCGACCGACATGGCCGTCGGATATTTTTTAATAACATCCTCAAACGCCTCAGCCGCTTCGGCGAGCTTGCCATTGTTCATCAATTGGAAAGCGTCGTTGGTTGCCTGATCGGCGGAAACGGCTTGTGCCTGAACTCTCGCCACGGGCACGGCAAGCGCTCCGGAAATAAGGAACAACATCAAAATCAGGCGTCGAGAAAATGGACGATGCTTCATAGATGACAAATAGGGGGTTTCATTAGCATAGCCAAGCTGGGGACGGCTCGCCATAGCAAATTACATGAAAGCACATCGAATTTCACACAAAGCCAGGTCGCCCGCCTGCAAGCCTCGGAAAAGCATGGGATCTTATGCTCACATACCCCATGTTTAAACTGTTATAAGTATCTTAATACAAGTAACTTATGTATAATTTTGTGGCTAAAATACTCTGAGTCACCTATGCTTTCTTTCCAGTCTCACCCCCGAATTTGCGGAGCCAAATTTCCAAAATCGCCAAATCTGCAGGGGTAATCCCGCTAATGCGCCCAGCCTGTCCAAAAGTCGTGGGACGGATTTTGGAAAGCTTTTGCTTGGCCTCCGCTCGGAGTTCGGCAACGCTGTCATAATCAAGGTCCGGCGGGAGCTGGCGGCATTCCCCGGCGCGTGCCCGATCGACTTGCGACTCCTGACGGCGGATGTAGCCTTCGTATTTGAGGTCGGTCTCGAGCAAACTCCAGATTTCCTTCGGAAAGCGGAGGCGCAACACTTCGGGTAGCGCCGCAGCGGAGACTTCAGGGCGCTTGAGCCACTGGGACAGCCGTCCGCCCTCCCAGCGTTCGGTCTCGGCGAATGCCCGAACCTGCGCCAAGAGCGCGATCTTTTCCTGGGTGGCAGCCCAGCGCCAGTCATCTACGAGACCCAAGGCGCGTCCTTTGGCCGTCAGGCGCAAATCCGCGTTATCCTGGCGTAGCAACAACCTGTATTCAGCCCGACTGGTGAAGAGCCGGTAAGGCTCCTGCACCCCTTTGGTCACCAGATCGTCGATCATTACCCCAAGATACCCCTCGTCGCGACCTACCACCAGCGATTTTCGACCCAGGAGCCTGAGAGCCGCATTCGCCCCGGCCACCAAACCCTGCCCCGCCGCCTCCTCATACCCCGAAGTGCCGTTGATCTGGCCTGCGAAGTAGAGATGAGCGACCCGTTTAGTCTCCAAGGTCGGGAAAAGCTGCGTTGGCGGACAGTAATCATACTCCACCGCGTAGCCGGGTCTCAGGATTTCCGCCCGCTCTAGCCCAGGGATGGAGCGAATGAAGGCATACTGAACCCCGTGAGGGAGGCTGGTGGAAACCCCGTTAACGTAAATCTCCTCTGTATGCAACCCCTCTGGCTCTAGAAAGACCTGATGCCCCTTCTTCTCAGGGAAGCGAACCACCTTATCTTCGATAGAGGGACAGTAGCGCGGACCCACCCCCTCTATCTTCCCGCAAAACAGAGGAGATTGATCCAGATTGGAGCGGATAATCTCATGCGTTTGCTGGGTAGTATGGGTAATCCAACAGGGTAATTGTTCCACGTGGAACTTTCCGTCACACCAACGGTTCAGAGTAAAGACATCCCCTGGGCGCTTATCAATCAGCTCCGGCATGAAAGAGAAGGTCGGAGGCGGCGTGTCGCCCGATTGCGCTTCACACCGGGAAAAATCGACCGTCCGGGCATTGATGCGGCAGGGCGTACCGGTCTTGAACCGTCCCACCTCGAATCCGAGCCCGCGCAGGCTGTCACTCAGAGGGGAGGGGGGATCCCCCATGCGCCCACCAGGCGCGTTTCGCAAGCCCACATGCAGTAATCCCCTCATGAAGGTGCCCGTAGTGATTACCACCGCCCGACAGTGGACTTCCATCCCCAAATTCGTCCGCACCCCGGTCGCCCGGCCCGCTTCCGTGAGAATCTCCACCACATGCCCCTGTTTCAGGGTGAGCCCCGGTTGCCGCTCGCACACTGCCTTGGCGCGGAACTGATACGCCTTCTTGTCGCACTGGGCGCGCGGTGCGCGGACGCTGGGTCCCTTATTGGCGTTAAGCATCCGACACTGGATGGCAGTCGCATCCGCGTTTACCCCCATGAATCCACCCAAAGCGTCGATCTCGCGGACCAGATGTCCCTTGGCTAGGCCGCCAATTGCCGGGTTGCACGACATCTGTCCAACAGTGTCTAAATTTTGTGTAAACAAAACCACCTCGCAGCCCAGCCGGGCGGCAGCCAAGGCCGCCTCGATACCGGCGTGCCCGCCACCTACCACCACAACGTCATACACTTTAGGATCAATAAACATGTTCTACGTGGAACAGAACCCGCCCTTTGCTCATCGAAAACGGCCTGAAATAGGGATCAGCCATCATCCGGCGTCAAACGGCGGGCCGTGAGTCTCACCCAAATCAACCGTCAAAGCAACCCGGAAAGGCGAGGGGATGGCATCGGTAAATTTTAATCCCGTAAATCCTATCAATCTTGTTAATCCTGTTAAAATTGCCAAGCTGTCCATATTCAAGTCGTTTCACCCTTTTATTGTCTGTAGGTTTGCAAAAATTGCTGCTTTTTGAACGACAATGCTTGATTTGAACCGCATACCCCTTAGGATTCTCGGGCAATTCAAAATCTTCATGTGATGGAAGCCGAGTCCCGATCATTCGCCGATGCAGAAATCAACCGAAACCTGACACCAGAGGAGAAAATCCATTTCCTTCGGGAAATGTACCGCATCCGCCGGTTTGAGCAGACCTCTCTCAAAGCCTACAACGCAGGCAAGATGGGCGGGTTTCTCCACCTCTACACCGGCCAGGAATCCGTGGCCGTCGCCACCATCTCGCTGCTCGGCTCCACCGACCACGTCGTCACCGCCTACCGTGACCACGGCCACGCGCTCGCCGTCGGCATGGAGATGGGCGAATGCATGGCCGAGTTCTTCGGCAAAGCCACCGGCTCCTCGAAAGGGAAGGGGGGCTCCATGCACCTCTTTGCCCCCGACAAAAACTACTGGGGCGGCCACGGCATCGTCGCCGGGCAGACGCCGCTGGGCCTCGGCATCGCCTACGCGCTCAAATACCAAGGCATCCCCGGTTGCTGCCTCTGCTACCTAGGCGATGGCGCGGTGAACCAAGGCGTCTTCCACGAATGCCTCAACCTCGCCTCGCTGATGAGCCTGCCGGTCATCTACATCATCGAGAACAACGGCTACTCCATGGGCACCAGTCTCGCGCGCTCCTCGGCCTTCAAGCAGATGCTCGCCCAGCGCGCCGAGGGCTACAACATCCCGTGGGATCACGCCAACGGCGAAAACCTCTATGAAGTGCGCGCCAAAACCCAGACCGCCATCACCCGCGCCCACGAGGAAAGCCGCCCCACCGTCCTCGAGATCGCCACCTACCGCTACTACGGCCATTCCGTGGCCGACGCCAACGCCCGCAAATACCGCACGGGCGAGGAGATCGATCATTATAAAGCCTACCACGATCCTCTTCGCCTTTGGCAGAAACGGCTTGTGGACGAGGGCATCCTCACCGAAGCCCAGGCCGACGCCATCGACCACGAAGCCCGCGCCGAAGCCGATGCCGCCTCCCACTTCGCCGACGATAGCCCGTTCCCAACCGAAGTCGACATTTTCACCGACGTTTACAGCGAAGTGGATCAACCCACCGGCGATGGCCCCCACGGCACCCACTTCTTCAATTAGCAATCACCCTTTAGCAATTTAGCCATGCCGCTCATCACCTACCGCAAAGCCCTCAACGATGCCCTCGCGGAAGAGCTTCTCCGCGACGAAAACGTCGTCGTCATGGGCGAGGAAGTGGCCGAATACAACGGCGCTTACAAAGTCACCGAAGGTCTCTGGGCCCGCTTCGGCAGCAAACGCATCGTCGATACGCCCATCTCCGAAGCCGCCTTCGTCGGCATGGCCGTGGGAGCCTCCATGCTGGGCATTCGGCCCGTTGTCGAGCTGATGTTCTGGAGCTTCGCCTACGTCGCCTTTGACCAGATCGTCAACAACGCCGGTTGCGTGCGCTACATGTCTGGCGGCCAGATCCGCTGCCCCATGGTCATCCGCGGCCCCGCCAACGGCGGCACCAACGTCGGCGCCACCCACTCCCACACCCCGGAGAACCTCCTCGCCAACACCCCCGGCCTCAAAGTCGTCTCCCCGGCCACCGCCTACGACGCCAAGGGCCTCCTCAAAGCCGCCATCCGCGACAACGACCCTGTCATGTTCATGGAAAACACCCTACTCTACGGCGAGCAATGGGAAGTCCCCGAGGAAGAATACCTCATCCCTCTCGGCGTCGCCGACGTCAAGCGCGAGGGCACCGACATTTCCCTCATCGCCCACGGCCGGGCCGTTCTCACCTGCATCGCCGCGGCGGAAATCCTCCAAGCCGAGCACGGCATCAGCGCCGAAGTCGTTGACCTCCGCTCCATCCGGCCCTTGGACGAAGAAGCCATTCTCGCCAGCGTCCGCAAGACCCACCGGGCCGTCCTCGTCGAGGAAAACAAACCCTTCTGCGGCGTGGACGCCCAGATCGCCTCCCTGATCCAGGAAAAAGCCTTCGACGACCTCGACGCCCCCATCCAGCGCGTCTCCGCCCTCGACTCCCCGGCCATCTACAGCCCGCCGCTCGAAAAAATCCAGTTGCCCACCCCCGCCCGCGTGGTGCAAAAAGCCCTGTCCATCTGTTGACACATTTGCTGAGTCATTCGCGGAAGCAATTACCACTTTGCACTAAGTAATATTTAATACTCTTATGCCACTCCCCATTGAAATGCCCAAGCTCAGCGACACCATGACCGAGGGAACCCTCGTCAAATGGCGCAAGAAAGTCGGTGACCCCGTGGAAATGGGCGACGTCATCGCCGAGATCGAGACCGACAAGGCCACCATGGAAATGGAAGCCTTCGACGACGGCACCCTCGCGGAAATTTACATTCAGGAAGGCGAGAAAGTAGCCGTCGGCCAGCAGATCGCCCTCCTCGCCCTCGCAGGCGACAAGCCGGGCGATGTCGCAGCAAAACCGTCGGCACCCGCTCCAGCCAAAGCCGCGCCGGCTCCCAAAGCCGCAGCCAAGGCAGCGCCAGCAACCCCCGCCGCGCCTACACCCGAACCCGCTGCCCTCGTCTCCCACGGCCCCGTCAAAGCCTCGCCGCTCGCCCGCAAGATCGCCGCCGCACGCGGCGTGGACCTCACCCGCATCTCCGGCACCGGACCCGGCGGACGCATCATCGAGCGCGACGTCACCTCCGCCCCTGCCTCCACCGGCAAACCCGCCGCCGCCCCGGCCAAGCGCCCTGCGCCCGCCACCGGAGCACCCGCAGCGGCCATCCCGCCGATCCCCGCCGGACCCAACGACCGCATCATCCCGCTCACCGGAATGCGCCGCGTCATCGCCGAGCGCCTCGTCGCCAGCAAGAGCACCATCCCGCATTTCTACCTCCAGATCGAAGCCGACGCCGAGCCGCTCCTCAAACTGCGCGCCGAGATCAACGCCACCGCAGAGAGCAGTGGGCGCAGGAAACTCACCGTCAACGACCTGATTTTGAAAGCGGTCGCGAGCGCCATCGCGCGCGTCCCCAAAGTCAACGCCGCGTGGGCAGGGGACTCAGTCATCGAATACGCCGCCGTCCACCTCTCCGTGGCCGTGGCCGTGGATGACGGACTCGTCACCCCCGTCCTGCGCGATGCCTCAAGCAAATCGCTGCGCGAAATCAGCGAAGCTGTCAAGGACCTCGCCACGCGCGCCCGAACCAAGAAACTCAAGCCGGAGGAATACCAGGGCGGCACCTTCACCGTCTCCAACCTCGGCGCCTACGGCATCGAGAGCTTCTTCGCCATCGTAAACCCGCCGCAGTCCGCCATCTTGAGCATCGGAGCCGCCGTCAAAAAGCCGGTCATCAACGCCGCCGGACAGATCGTCCCCGGTCAGCGCATCTCCATCGGTTTGAGTTGCGACCACCGCGTCGTGGACGGCGCCCTCGGCTCGCAATTCCTCGCCGAACTGCGCGGCTTTATCGAGAGCCCGGCGCTCATGCTGCTGTAGGAAGCCGATTTCTTTTGACGCATTGCGTGTGAACGTCCCATTTTAAAAAATCTATGAACTACGACCTGATTGTCATCGGCGGAGGCCCTGCGGGGTATGTTGGAGCGATTCGCGCGGCCCAGCTTGGGAAGAAGGTGGCCTGCATCGAAAAAGAACGCGCGGGCGGCACCTGCCTCAACTGGGGCTGCATCCCCACCAAAGCCCTCCTGCGCAACGCCGAGCTTTACCAGACGATGGCCAAGCGCTCCGCCGAGTTCGGGTTCAGCTACGACAACCTCGGCTTCGACTGGGCCAAAATCATCGCCCGCTCCCGCGATGTCTCCGACAAAAACGCCACCGGCATCGAGTTCCTCTTCAAGAAAAACAAGATCGACTACCTCCGGGGCGAAGCCAGCCTCGAAGCCGCCGGGACGGTGAAGGTCAAGAGCGCCGACGGCAAGGAAGAGACCCACACCGCCGCAAAAATCCTCGTCGCCACCGGCTGCGTCTCGCGTGGGCTGCCCAGCCTTCCCTTCAACGGCAAAACCGTCATTAGCAGCAAGGAGGCGATGGTCATGCCTGCGCAACCCAAATCCATGCTCATCATCGGCGCGGGCGCCATCGGCATCGAGTTTGCCTACTTCTACAACGCCTTCGGCACCAAGGTGACGATGGTGGAGATGTTACCCAATGCGCTCCCGTATGAAGACGCCGACGTCTCCCAGGTCGTCGAGAAATCCTACCAGAAGCAGGGCATCACCCTCCTCACCAACACCAAGATCGTCACCGCCGAAGCCACAGCCAAGGGCGTAAAGCTCACCGTCTCTGGTAAAAAAGAGGAGACCCTGGAAGCCGAGGTCGCCCTCGTCGCCATCGGCGTCGCGCCCGTGCTTCCCGTCGGCCCGCTCAAGCTCGAACTCACCGAGCGCGGCTACCTCAAAGTCAACGACGCCTACGAAACCAGCGTCCCAGGCGTCTTCGCCGCGGGCGACATCATCGGGCCACCCTGGCTCGCCCACGTCGCCAGCTTCGAGGCCATCCAGGCCGTCGAAGGCATGTTCGTCCCCGGCCACAATCCCAAGCGCGTCAGCTCCTTCCCGGCCTGCACCTACAGCCATCCGCAGGTCGCCAGCGTCGGCCTCACCGAAGGCGAAGCCAAAGCGAAGGGCCTCGCCTACAAGCTTGGCAAATTCCCCTTCATGGCCAGCGGCAAAGCCCGCGCGCTGGGCGATGTGGACGGCTTCGTGAAAATCCTGATCGGCGAACCCAACGGCGAAATCCTCGGCGCTCACATCGTCGGCCCGGAAGCCCCGGAGATGATCGCCGAGCTGGGCCTGGCGATCACCCTCGAAGCCACCTACGAGGAAATCGAAGCCACCATCCACGCCCACCCGACCTTGAGCGAAGCCGTGCATGAAGCCGTGGGCACCGCCTTCGGCAAGGCAATTCATATTTAGCGATCTTCGATCCCCCCATGGACTGCTCACAAATCAAAGGCTTCAACTATCAGCCGAGTTGGGGAACCACAGGGATTGAGCTCTGGAGAAACTTTGACGCCGAGCGGATGGGCCACGAGATCGCTCTTGGGAAAAGTTATTTCCAAAAAATGAATGCCATCCGCTTGTGGCTTTCGCATGATGCGTGGTTGCGGAATCCAAAAAAATTCGAGGCGGATTTTGAAGCGGCCTTAAGCATCCTTGCGCGGCATGAGATTTCCGTGATGCCCGTATTATTCAATCGCTGGCACGACGTGCTCTTGGACTACGGCGGAATCTATATTGACCACTTCCTGCCAAAATCCAGTTGGATCAACAAAAAGGAGACCACGCGCGCCTTCACCGAAAGCATGTTTGGATTGCACGCCAAAGACCCCCGCATCTTCGCATGGGACTTGTGCAACGAACCTTTTTCCTACGATTGCCCGCCTTGTGAAATTGCGGAGATTCATCAGGCCGAATTCGCCTGGCTGGAAAACGCCTACAACATCGGGAAAAATCTCGGCGCCGTTGCTCCCATTACCGTCGGCATCCATGCAGGGCATGGACGCGAGGGAATCCAGAAGATCGAGCCCATTAGTGATATTTTAAGCATCCACCCCTATTGGACCTACGACAGCCCACCGATGGAAAAGGCGGCCTACGAGAGAAAATTAGATGACTATGTGGCGTTCGCCGCTTCCGTCAAAAAGCCGCTCATCGCCACCGAAACCTGCTGGGGTTCCGTGGATGACGCCAAGCGGGCGATTGTCATCCGTTACACGCTTGAGCAACTCAAAAAGCGCGGTATCGGCTGGCTGGCCTATCTTTTGCACCACAGCCTCATCGCAGATGCGCATCGCCCCAAATTCGGTCCAGTGGGAGAACCCGGCAATCTGGCTTTCATCGAAGCCGATAGATCTCTGCGTCCCGGCCACGAGGCTTTCAACGAATTTTAACGCTTCCTTGGCCATCTTGGCTTTGTCTCGAATTCCAAACTCAGCGGTGAGACGCATAAAAAAGCGCAACTCCCCCGCAGAGGATCGGTTCAAACCTTGATGAACCGATCCTCCCTCTGCTCCCTGTTACGTCGCGCTACCGCTGCATGGTTACTCAGCGCGCCGGTTTTGCACGCCGACGTCAAGATGCCCACGATCTTCGGCGACCACATGGTCTTGCAACAGGAGACCCGCCTCCCGGTTTGGGGCATCGCCGACGCGGGCGAAAAAGTGACCGTCGCCATCGGCAGCCAAACCCGCGAAACCACCGCCGGAACCGACGGCAAATGGCGCGTCTATCTCGCCCCGCTCGCCGGAAGCGATACCCCCGTCACGATGACCGTCACGGGTAACAACACGCTGAAATTTGAAGATGTCCTCATCGGCGATGTCTGGTTCTGCTCCGGCCAATCCAACATGGTCTTGTCGATCCACTACACCGACCAGGCTCCGTTCCTAGCCTCCCAACCCGACGACCCCCAACTGCGCCTCTTTCAAGTCACGCAAAGGCCCGGCTTGGAAATCTCAAACGACCTAGCCTTGGGAAAATGGGTTCTCTCCACGTCTAAGACCGCAGAACAGTTCACCGCCATCGGCTACTATTTTGGCCGCGAACTACGCACCACGCTAAAACGGCCCATCGGCATGATCAGTAGCGCCGCTGGCAACACCCGCGCGGAAGCCTGGGCGAGCCTTGAAGCCTTGAAACGCGAACCGATCCTCAAAGACCTTGTGGACCGCTATGAAGCCGTCAAAGCCGCCTATCCCCAGGCCAGCGCAGAATACCCGGCCCAGCAAGCCTCCTTTAACAAAGAGATGGCGCTCTGGCAAAAAGAGGTTGTGCCCACCTACAATCCCCTCCTCAAAGCTTGGGGCGCTGCCGCCAAGGAAGCCAAAGAAGCAGGCCAACCGCCGCCTCCCAAGCCCCAACCCTCCCGTCTCCAACCCCAGGCACCGCTCCCTCCCTGGGGAGGCATCACCACCCCCTCCTGCCTCTTCAATGGCGCCATCGCTCCCATCATCCCCTACGCCATCAAAGGAGCGCTCTGGTATCAGGGCGAATCCAACGGCCAGAGTGGCAGCACCGCCGAAGTCTATCACGCCATCCTGAAAGCCCTCATCGGCGGCTGGCGCGAACAATGGGGCCAGGGCGATTTCTTCTTCGTGTTCGCTCAATTGCCCAAATTCGCCCCCGGCTGGAACTGGCCCGCCATCCGCGAAGGCCAATCCCTGGCCCGCGACATCCCCAACTCCGGCATGGCCACCCTCTTGGATCTCGGCGATCCCCGAGACGTCCACCCGGCAGGGAAAATCGACGCGGCTAAACGCCTGGCATTGGTCGCCCGCCACGTCGCGTATGGCGAGGATTTGGTCTGGACCGGCCCAAGTTACCGCTCCATGAAAGGGGAGGGGACTGCCATCCGCCTCACCTTCATGCCCAACGGCAGCGGCCTCATGATCGGCACAGCGCCTTGGGTAGCCAAAGGAGCCACCCTGGTGCCCAACGACAAGCTCAGAGGATTCGTCATCGCCGAAGAAGATCAGAACTGGGTGACAGCCGATGCCAAAATCGATGGGAACACCGTCGTCGTATCCAGCCCGCAAGTCGCCCAGCCCGTCGCCGTACGCTACGCTTGGGAGAATTGCCCGGAAACCAATCTCTACAACAAAGAAGAATTGCCCGCCGCTCCCTTCCGCACGGACCACTGGTTCCTGCAGCCGCCACCCCCGCCTCAATAGAGCCTTTTTACGGTGGGTTCAGAAAAGCACTAAGCGCCGCACCCATCTTTCGCATCGCCAAAATGCGGCGTTCGCGCTAGAGTAAAGGACATGTTGATCACGATCCCCGCCCTCAAACGCGCGGCCCAAGCCCAGGATGGCCGCGTGGAAGCCCGGTTCCACGCCCAGGCGGAGGCGGTGGTGGAAAAACAGACCCGCGATGGCAAACCGTTCTGGGAACTCACCGCTGCGGACGCCGAGGCGAAGCTCACCCTGCGCGCCTGGAGCGACTCCCCAGCCTTCGCCGCTTGCGCCGCCCTCGCGCCCGGCGCATTTCTGGAAATCGAAGGGGAATTCTCCTCGCATCCCGCCTTCGGCATCGAAGCCCGGCGCTGGACCTGCCGTGAACTGGAGGAAGCCGAAGTGGAACTGCTCCTCGGCGGTCCTCGGGAATTGCAGGAGAAACAAGCGCGGGACTTTGAAGCCATCACGCAAGCCCTCTCCACCATCGCCGATCCCCGTCTGCATGCTCTCTGCCAACTCTTTTTGGAGGATTTTGGCGACCGCTTCCGCCGCACCGCCGCCGCGCGCACTTACCACCACGCCCGCCGGGGCGGCCTCGTCGAACATGTGGCACAAATGCTCCGCTCCGCGCAAGCCATCGCGGAAATCTATCCCACGCTCAACCGCGATTTGCTCGTCACCGGAGCCTTCTTCCACGACATCGGCAAGCTCTGGGAAAACTGCCCCGAGCCACGCGGCTTTGCCATGCCCTACGACGAACGGGGCGAACTCATCGGCCACATCGCCATCGGCATTGAAACCCTCAACGCTCTCTGGCGCAAACTCCTCACCCCGGAACGCGCCGCCGAATGGGCAGCGCTCAACCCCGCCAGCGACGACGTGCGCAACCACTTGATCCACCTCATCGCCTCGCACCATGGCGAAATGGAATTCGGCTCGCCAGTTTTCCCAAAAACCCCGGAAGCCATCGTCCTCCACTACCTCGACAATCTCGACGCCAAGCTCGAAATGATGGCGGGCGCGTATGCCACCGGCACCCCGCTCGCACCGCGCATCGTCGAGCGCGTCCGCCCGCTCCCGGCCAACCTCATCCTGCCGCTGGAGAAATACGTGCCACTGCCAGAGGCGCAGCCAAGCAATGATTGAACCGGGCTACCGGTCTCCCTACCTCGGCACCTTCATCTCAAAACGTGGAATCCGCGTCACCACCGGTTCTCCCTCCTGACTGACCGCGAAAAGCGCCCCCTCCGCCACGCTGTCGGAAGCAATAACATGGTAGGAGTGATACGAAAACCGCTCACCCGGCGCGAGGCGCGGCATCTTCCCCACCACCCCGTCGCCTTCAATCACGATCCGGTGCCCAAAGGCATCCGTCACCACCCATTTGCGACCCTTGATCGTAAGCGTCTCTTCCGAAAGATTTTCAACCGTCAGATAATACGCAAACGGATGTGGCCTTTCGGGAGGCGTTTCGAGCTTGGGCGTGTACACCAGTTTATCCAGCGTCACGCGCAGACTCTCCAATTGGCGAAAGGAAGGCATCAGAAAACAATATGGACCCGCTCAACCTGCATTTCCAGAGGTTGTTTGCCCGGCTTGCAGGCATCCCCCGGAGCGGATATTCTCTCCCCGAGATGCAACCCCCACCCGTAGCCCTAACTATCGCCGGGTCCGACAACAGCGCGGGCGCGGGCGCTCAGGCCGATCTGAAAACCTTCACAGCTCTGGGCGCCTACGGCCTCACCGCCATCACCTGCGTCGTGGCCGAAGTGCCGGGCAAAGTCAGCGCCATCGCCCCCGTTCCGTCGCAAATCGTCGCCGAACAAATCCGCCTCTCCCTCGCAGCCTACCCCGTCGCAGCGGTGAAAACCGGGATGCTCCACTCGTGCGCGGTCATCGAATCCGTCTGCGATGTTCTGGAAACCGCGCGACTCCCGCTCGTCGTCGATCCCGTCATGATCGCCACCAGCGGCGCATCGCTATTGGAACCGGAGAGCGTCACCGCCTACCGCCGCCGCCTCTTTCCGCTGGCCACCCTCGTCACCCCCAACCTCGACGAAGCCGCCGCCCTTTGGGGACACCCCATCGCCAGCCTCGCCCAGATGCACGAAGCTGGGCGCGCCCTTTGCGCACAATTCGGCTGCGCGTTCCTGCTCAAGGGCGGTCACCTTCCCGGCGAAGCCGTGGACCTTCTCGTCACCCCGGACGACGCATCCGCCGAATTCACCGCGCCGCGCGTCCCCGGCGTCTCCACACACGGCACCGGCTGCACCTTATCCGCCGCCATCACCGCAGGACTGGCCAACGGCAAACCGCTCGCCGAAGCCATCGCCTGCGCCAAAGCCTTCGTTACGCGCGCCATCGCCCAACACTATCGCTGGACGGGCGCGAACAGCGAAACCCACGCGCTCAATCACCAAGCGCGGTGATACATTCCTTCTCATCGCGATAACGTCCGAGCATTCCGCAGCACTTCGTTTTCATCATTAACCTCGACACCGCCTATTTCCATGAATCCCCCCGCATTTTCAAAAGCCGAGTTTGCTAAACGGTGTCATCTCTATTTAGAACACGCAACCAAGGCGGCTCAGAGTTGGTATGACTTGGATGGCAACTGGATCGCGTCATCGTCCCCCTCAGCCACGCGGGAACGCTACTGGCTCTGCCTTGCGCTCTATGACCATGGCTCTGCCGCCTTGGCCGATGCGGTGATTCGGCGCGGACCGGTTCGCAGCATCGAAAAAGGCATTACCTCCAACTTCGATATCTTTCATACCAACGCTTCTTCCCTTCTCCTGCTCAAACATCGCGACAAGATGGCCGACGACGTCCGTCTTTCCCTCGAAGAGCGAGTTCGCGAAGGGTTTGCCATCGAACCGGGCAACCGCCGCTGCGACTATCAATTTCACGGCTACAACGATAACATGCCAGCCGAGGCCTGCGTTGGATTAATCCTCGGTGGAGAGATGTTCGATGAACCAGCCGCAATCAAGCACGGCCTATGGAACCTGCGCCAGATGCGTGCCTTGCTTTATCGCCGCGGGATCAACAGCGAATGGAATTCCCCCACCTATTCGCCGGTCACTCTCCATTGCATGGGAGAGATTGCCGAACATGCGCGCCATCCGGAAGCTCGGGAATTAGCCCTAAAAATCGAAGAGCGGCTCTGGCTCGACTTTGCCGCCCGGTTTCATCCGGAAATGGGCGTCGTTGCCCCTCCCTATTGCCGCGCCTATCTCATCGACTCCCTGGCCCATCTTTCCAGCGCAGCCACCTTGTTCTGGCTAGTGTTGGGAGACATTGCGCGTCCCTCGCCGATGGAACTTTTTAATCCTGACTCCGGCCTTCTGCTTCATCACTCGAATGATGTGCCGTTCAACATCGCGCAGATGAGCTACTTTGCCAGCGGTGTCTATCATCCTCCCGGACGCGCCCTCGAACTCTTCACTGGCAAAAACTATCCCTTCCGGGCCATTGCCACCGCCGAGCAAGGCAATGTCAATCCTGACTGCCCAGCCGCTCCTCTCCGCATCGAGACCGTCTTGGAACCGGATTTCGACGTCGGCACATCCAGCATTCCTTTCCTGAATGGCGAACAGTCGGAAACTTACGGTGTCATCTACAAGCACACGAACGCCATCCGTTCCTTTCGGGATATTGGGGCCGTCTATCATAAATTCGTCATTAATGACGACGAACCCGGCAGGATCGTTTCTCCATCTGACGAACACGGCAAGACCTACTCCAACTCCGGGGAGGAGTATACCCCCTCACGCTGTGGCATGGTCACCGTGCAATCCCGTTCCTCCGTCCTTGCCGCCACCCATCCCCAACTCTCACTGGGAGGCACGGAAGACGGAGGTGCGCCACAGTCGCTGACCCGCCTTAGCGAGATAATTCTTTTCCCCTCTCATTTTAGAGGCGCCGATGAAATCCAGATCGGCAACAAAACCCTCGATTCTTGGTCGGGTGAAGCCCTGCACGGGCAATGGATCGGATGCCGCCGCGGACGGCTTTTAATCGCCATTCGCCCCCTCGTCTATACTGCTGACCTTGGCTCCGTCCACATTACCTTGGAAAAGATCAACCATTACGAAACCATTCGCAGCACCTTCTATCACGGCCCAGCGCGCACGTTCACGCGCTTCGAACTGCGCCGGATTTTCGGTGGTTTTGTGGCTGAGCACGCCTCGATTGACGACTACCCTTCGCTCGCCGCGTTTATGCAGGAAGTGGCTGCGTCCAAATTTACCGACCAGTATCTGACCACACGCCGCATCCGCTACCGCCGCCCCGCCGGAAAAAAAGTTCAGGCGCTCGAACTGGAACTCTCTTGGTCTCCGGGCAACCCCGTGCCACGCTTCACCAGCATCGACGGCCGAGTTCCCTCCGTCGACAGCCGGGTACAGATCGACGGTTTGAAAGAAAGCGATTTCCCCTTCCTGAGCGAACCGTGGACCTCCGTCTCCTCTCATTTCCCCTGGCCGGTGCTGAGAGCTCCTTGCAACAAACACGATGGCATCGTGGCAGACCGGGAGGAATAACGAAACCGATTCCCCTCATCCAAGCAGCGAGACTTTCAGCAAGTTTTGTCCTTTGGCGTATGTAAAGCTTGTTGATACCGCAAAAAACAGGATTCCGCTTTCACCAAGTTCCTGCTTTCCTCATTCCCCATGAAAATCCTCGTTATCGGCAGCGGCGGGCGCGAACACGCTCTGGCTTGGAAGCTGGCGCAGTCATCCCGCGTCTCGGCAGTCTATTGCGCGCCGGGCAACGCCGGAACCGCGCAAATTGCCACCAATGTTCCCCTGCCGATTAGCGATCACGGCGGGTTGGTGCAATTCTCCCGTGCTGAAGGAATTGACCTCACCGTGGTCGGCCCGGACGACGCCCTCGCCTCTGGCATCGTCGATCATTTTCAGCATGCCGGGTTGCGCATCTTTGGCCCCACGCAAAGCGCCGCGCGGCTGGAATCAAGCAAAGTCTTCGCCAAGGAATTCATGCAGCGCCACGGCATCCCCACTGCCGCCAGCGGCCATTTCTCCGACAGCGCCGAAGCCCATCGTTTCTGCCAGCAAAGCCGTTACCCGCTCGTCATCAAGGCCGACGGCCTCGCGCTCGGTAAAGGCGTCGTCATCGCCCAAACCCCATGGGAAGCCGCTCAAGCCCTCAACGCCATCATGGAAAAACGGCAGTTCGGAGCTGCCGGAGACCGGGTAGTGATTGAGGAATTCCTCACCGGCCAGGAATGCTCCGTGCATGCTCTCGTGGACGGCGAACACTACCTCCTTTTCCCCGCTGCCCAAGATCATAAACAAATCTTCGACGGCGACAAAGGGCCAAATACAGGCGGCATGGGAACCTTCTCTCCACCCGAAAAACTCGTTACCCCGGAACTCATCGAGCGCATCCACCGCGAAATTATGGAGCCCTTCATGGCCGGGCTCAAAAAAGACGGCCTCCTCTTTCGCGGCCTCCTCTTCCCCGGCGTCATGGTTACCGCCGAAGGGCCAAAACTGCTGGAATTCAACTGCCGCTTCGGCGATCCCGAAACCCAGGCGCTCCTCCCCCGGCTCAAGAGCGATCTGCTCGAACTGCTCGAAGCCACCTTGGACGGCAAACTCGACACCATCCGGCCCGAATGGGACCCGCGCGCGGCGGTTTGCGTCATCATGGCGTCAGGCGGCTATCCTGGAGATTACACGAAAGGCAAAGTCATCACCGGCATTGAGGAGGCTGAAGCCCTTGAGGGCGTCACCGTTTTCCACGCTGGCACCCAGCGCGTAGAAGGCGAACTCGTCACCTCTGGTGGTCGCGTCCTGGGCGTCACCGCCTTGGGGGTCGATCTTCACGCCGCCCAGGCCCGCGCCTACGAGGCCGTTACCAAAATCCACTTTGAAGGAGCCACCTTCCGGCGCGACATCGGCGCAAAAGGGTTGTAGATTGCACGCCTATGAGTCCCGCCCTTCGCGCCGCCACCCGAGCCCTCCTTTTCCTGGCCGCACCCTTCGCGCTGGCCGCGCCGCCCGCTTCCACACCCAGCCCATCCCCCAACCCCACTCCCGCCCGCGAAGGCAAAGCGGAGCAACTTCCCATCCGGTCCTCCATCGATTCCCTTTCCGATACCGACGCCCAACAAGCCCTCGAACTCCTCCGCTCCAAATACGTCCGCTCCGGCTCGCTCGATGAGCCCGCCCTCACGCGCGCCACACTCCAGGGACTGCTCGAACGCCTCGGCAGCGGTGCCACCCTCTGGTCCGCCGGAGCCGAGCCCGCCTCCGACAGCCCCTTCCGCTCCGAAATCCTCGACGAGCAGATCGGCTACGTCCGCCTCGGCTCGCTCACCCAAGGGCACCTTGCGGAATTCGACGCCGCACTCGGCAACTTCAAAGCCAAAAAAGTCGGCGCGCTCATCCTCGACCTCCGCGCCTCCCCGCCCTGCAGCGACTTCGAACTCGCCGCCGAATGGGTCAAACGACTCACCCCCAAAGGCAAACTGCTCTTCACCATCCACCGGCCCAGCCTCAAGCAGGAGCAAATGTTCACCTCTGACCGCAACCCGCTCTTCCAGGGCGTCACCGTCACCCTCGTCCACCGCGAAACCGCCGGGGCTCCCGAAGTCATCGCCGCCGTGCTCCGCGCCGTGGACAATTCGCTCGCCGTCGGCCAAAGAACCTCGGGTCAAGCCGCTGAATTCGTCAACCTACCATTGCGCGGCGGGCGCAACCTGCGCGTCGCCATCGCAGAAGTCAAACTGCCCCAAAACTGGGTCATCTTCCCGGATGGCTTCAAGCCCGACCTTGCCGTGGAAGTTTCCGCCAAAGACGAACAGGCCGTCCTCCTCAAGGGTCTGGAAAAAGGCGTCGGTGGGCTGGTCTATGAATCCGAGAAAGTGCATCTGAATGAAGCCTCACTTGTCGCCGGAACCAATCCCGAAATCGACGCCGAAGAAGCCCAGCAAAACAGCGACAACGCAGACACCAAAGACGCTCCCCTCTACGACACCGCCCTTCAACGCGCCGTGGACCTCGTCACCACCATTCGCATCATCGGTGGCAAAATGAACGAAGCACAAAAGTAAGTTTTTGTTTTCAAAACTCTTTTCCTTAAAAAAATCCTCTCCTATCAATTTTCCTGTTGCAACCCTCGGAAAATCTACTAGGTTCACAACTGTTTCCCCTATGAAGGAAGGCGCAAGGTCTTTACGACTTTGCGCATTCTCTTTTTAATCCGCTGTCGGGCAATCTCTTGTGCCTGCTCAGTTCGCTTTCCCCCGCTCCAAAAACAGCCGCTTCGCCCGCCGCCGGGCATGCCAGTTTCCAGGGAGATTGACTTTGGCGACCCCCCCCGTTTCCAGAAGCGAACGCACACTTTCCACTTGGTCGAAACCGGGCTCCGGCACCCCATTGCGTCGCAACCAGGCCAGAATACGACGACGCTGCTGGGCTACCGGCTGACGGCGCAGCAAAGGCGCGTCGAGTTCCGCGCCTGTCTCCGGTCCCGCCAATTCAGCGAGCCATTCCTCCTCCGACCTCAAAATTACCGCCGTCCGCCAGACCGCCCCGCGCACATCCCGCCCAAACACCCGTTCCAGCGTGGGAAGGAGTTCGTGCCGAATGCGATTGCGTGTGAAATCCGTCGTCTGATTGCTTGCATCCTCGCGGAACCGCAAGGCACGCGCCTTGAGAAACGCCTCCATCTCCTCGCGCCAAACCCCCAGCGTCGGTCGCAGCAACCGGAGCCGCACCCCGTCCACCATCCGCTCGCAATCGGGGCTCATCCCCCCCAAGCCCCCCCCGCCCCACCCGCGGAAGAGATTGAAGAGGAACGTCTCCACCTGATCGCCCGCATGATGCCCCAGAAACAGCGAGCGGCACCGACGCCGACGCGCCACACGGGCAAAAAATGCATATCGGGCCGCGCGCGCCGCGCTTTCGATGGATTGCCCCGTCTTCTTGGCAAGCTGGGCCACATCCACCTTCTCCGACTCGCATTCCAATCCCAGCCTCGCCGCAAGCTCAGATACAAACCGTGCATCGGCAGCAGCAGCCCGCCCCCGCAACCCATGGTTCAAATGACAAACGACGAGCCGCCGAAACCCGGCCTCCAACAAAGCATATAAGAGCGCCACGGAATCTCGCCCCCCGGAAACGCCCACGAGATACCGCGCCGAGCGGGAAAGGGCATTTAAGTCCAACCTAAGCGTATCAGATTTCATTTCATGCGAGCAAAACGATATTCAGCTTCGCGGACAAGTATATCTCAGAACTAATGGATACCACGTGCACACCCGTGCAAATTAAGGCAAAGCGCCAGGAGAAGAGTTGTCGCTGTACCAATGAATACTGTCTTCTTTTCATTAATCAGCAGAATCAACGAGCAAATCGCATAGAAACTCCATCCAAATAATAGAAGGATCGGGTCCAACCCTGTGGACGAAAAATACCACTGAAATCCACATGGGAACAGCATCACAGCAGCAGGAAACCACTCATAAGCAGTCTCTCTCCTTTGATGTGAAAAGTAAATCATTGAACCTGCCAAAAAAGTTATGAGAATGATTCCTCCCCATATCGACAACCGATTACCATAGCGAATCGTTTTTGGTGGCATTTTGATCATTTTTAAAATTCGACCCTTCACCTACCGAATCTCCGCCGCGCCGAAGTATGGCTGGAGGGCCTCGGGAATCTTGATGCTCCCATCGGCCTGCTGCCAGGTCTCGATGAGCGCCACAAACAACCGCGGCATTGCTGTTCCCGAACCGTTGAGCGTATGACAGAACCGGTTCTTCCCCTCGGCGTCCTTGAACTTGAGATTCATCCGTCGCGCCTGGAAATCGGTGTAATTGGAGCAGCTCGAAACCTCCAAGTAAGCATTCTGACCAGGTGCCCACACCTCGATGTCATATGTCTTGGCCGAGCCAAAACCCATGTCGCCCGTGCAAAGCTCGATGATCCGGTAATGCAGCCCCAGGAGTTGCAGCACTCGCTCGGCATTGGCGGTGAGCGACTCCAATTCCTCCCACGATGCTTCCGGTGTGGTCAGCTTGACCAACTCCACCTTGTCAAATTGATGTACGCGAATGATGCCTCGCGTTTCTCGTCCCGCCGAACCGGCCTCACGCCGGAAACAAGGCGTGTAGGCCACAAACTTCTTAGGCAGTTCGCTCAAAGCCAGCAATTCCTCCCGGTGCAAATTTGTTACCGGCACCTCGGCGGTCGGCGCGAGGAAAACCTCTCCGTTTTCCATCCCATACATGTCGTCCTCGAACTTCGGCAACTGGCCCGTACCCACCATCGCCTCGCGCCGGACCAGGAAAGGAGGGCTTACTTCCAAGTAATCATGCTGCCGGGTGTGGAGATCGAGACAGAAATTGATGAGTGCGCGTTCCAACCTAGCTCCAGGGCCCGTAAAACAGACAAACCCGCTGCCGCTGATCTTGGCCGCGCGTTCCGGGTCGAACAAGCCCAACCGCGTACCCAAAGCCACATGATCCGCCAGAGCGAACCCATACGCTGGTTTTTCACCCCATACTTTCGCTTCTGGATTATCCTTCGCGTCCACGCCTATCGGATTTTTATCGTGCGGAAGATTAGGCAACTGGAGCAACAAATCTCGCTGCGTCACATCAGCTGCCGCTGTCTGCTCATTGAGTCCGGTAATTACGTCCCCGATACCACGCACCTCTTCCTCCAATTCCTCCGTGGGTTCTCCTTTTCCCCTCTTCATGCCGATCTCCTTGCTCAACCTTTTCCGGTCACTATTAAGCTGTTGGAGACACGTCTCCAACTCCCGGCGCTGCCGGTCGCAAGCGAGAATCTCGTCAATTTTCAAATGCGCGTCTCCTCCTCGCGTGGCGAGCCGTTCGCGGACATAGTCGGGTTGATCGCGGATGAGCCTGATGTCGAGCATGGGCAAGACCATACCGGTTTGTCCGCGTGGGACAACCCTGAAAATGATCCTCTTTAACGAGTTTCTTTCCTGGACTTCTTCACACCCCTAATGAAGAAGATTTTAAAATTTAAAAACAATCTCTTCATCTTCATTGTGTGAATATCTCGTGACAATCCCGTTCCACATTGATGGCAAAGCTGTTCCACGGCAAATAAACCCTGTGAAGAACTTGTCAGTGACCGGGAGACTGCAGCCAAGGACTCCGCCGAGGACGGAATTACTAGCCTTTGTTGGTAGTTATCGGGGAGTTATCCACAGAACTATCAGCTTCCCAGAGCCGGGTATTGAGAGCAGCAATAGCTGCACTGACTTCCGCCTCTTTTTTGCTGCGCCCATTACCGCGGCCCAACTGGAGATCATTCCAAGTTACTACGGACTCAAACCGTTTCTGATGTTCCGGGCCGGTCTGGTTTACCACGGTATAAACCGGGCTACGGGGAGAACGCGCCTGCAATAGTTCTTGAAGACGACCTTTTGGATTCACATGCAGCGGCTCATGCTGAAGATTTAGGATGTCCGGCTCCGCTTCCCTCAAAACGAATTGGCGCACCGTATCTAAATCGCTGTCGAGGTACATCGCACCGATGAGCGCCTCGAAAGCGTCCGATAACGCCGAAGCCCGCAGTCGACCGCCACTCGATTCCTCGCCACGGCCCATCATGAGGTATTCGCCCAAGCCGATGGCCACCGCATGAACCTTCAATCCTTCACGCGACACCAGGCGGGAGCGCATCTTCGTCAATTCACCCTCGGGCAGCGATGAAAAGCGCGCGAAAAGGTGTTCAGTAAAAATCAATTGTAACACTGCATCACCCAGAAACTCTAGGCGCTGATTGTCAAAATGGTGGCGCTGTGTCTCGTGGCCCAGACTGGGATGCGTCAGGGCTTCGGCGAGGTGGAGGGAATTACGAAACTTGTATTGAATCCGCTTCTCAAGCGGATTCATGAAACTCGGCGGCGGAAGATCCGGCGGCGGGTTTGTTGGAACTGGCAAATCGGTCATGAAATGGGGGGATTTTCCGCCAGCCCGGAAGCCTTGGCAAACTCCTGGACGGCGGCAAGCGTAGTGCTAAGAAAGAGAGAAATGGAAGTAAAAATCGCGGCGTGTTCCTCACGGGAAAGGGAAACGCGGTCCCCGCTTTTCCACGCGCGCGAGTAATCGGCAAAGCGCGGCTCGGAAGACCCCTCTGCGGGCGGCTGGATCGCCTTGAGTTGTAGCGTGAGCGCCGTCCCCTCGGGAAGGGATCCGCCAGTTTGGAAAAGGCAGCGGTGCAACCCAATCAAGCTCACGATTTCCGCTTTCAAGGGAACAACCACACCGTAGCGGCTCTGGAGATGATTGATGCGCGAGGGAATATCGAGCGCGCCGGGAGCGGAATTGACCTCTGCCGCAAGTGCCGCGAGATCCCCCGATGCTTTGGCTTTGGCCGCCGAGAAAACCACCATCCCGCATACCCGGCGAATATCTTCCAGAAACACCTGGGAGAGTCCCAGCACCTCGTTGAGGCTGTTTTTTACCCACCAGAGCGCCGCCTCCGTCCGCGCGGTCTCAAACGGGAACCGCACGGAAGTGGAAGGCAGGCCGGGAATCGAGCGGAACGTCTTCTCGTACAGCTCCGCGTCCAAGGATTGCGCCCCGGCCCACGTCACCACCATCAAGTCGCTCAAGTGCTGGAGCGCGCCGAGATAACGGTGGCCAATCTCGTTAAGGCTGATGGTTTGAGGTGCTGGCTCGCTCATAATGGGCCTCTAAAGGCATAGGGAAAGCCGTGGGTGAGGTCAAGCAGACAGGGCATAACCCTTCAGCAACTCCTTTGCGTGAGCCAGAGCCGATTCGCTCTTGCCGCCCAGCATCCGGGCGATCTCCTCCACGCGCGCCTTGCCCTCCACCACAGCGAGACGGGAGTGTGTGCGCTCCTCTTTAAACTCCTTGGTCACCACAAACTGCGCCGCTGCCACCGCCGCCACTTGAGGGAGGTGCGTAATGCAAAGCACCTGATGGTGCTCGCCCAGCGAACGCATTTTCGCGCCGACGGTATGGGCAATCTCCCCCCCCACATTGGCGTCGATCTCGTCAAAAACCAGCAGTGCGATCGTATCCTGCCCGGCCAGCGATGACTTCACCGCCAGCATCACGCGCGAAATTTCGCCGCTGGAAGCGATTGCCTTGAGCGGTTTGAGCGGTTCACCGGGATTCGGCGAAAAAAGAAATTCTGCTCCTTCGAGCCCGTGCGGCCCCGGCTTCGCCAGCGGGTTGAGCACAATCTCAAACCCGCTTTTCTTGAAACCGAGATCGCGCAACTGCCGACAAACATCCTCGACGAGCTTCGGCGCAGCGGCTCCACGTTTTTTAGAAAGCGCTTCCCCGGCAGCCATCACCTTTTTCCGGGCAATCTCAATTTTCCGCTCCAGCCGCTCCAGTTCCTCTCCGCGCGATTCAATCTTCCGCAGCCGCTCCGCAGCCGCCGTTCCAAATGCAATCACATCTGATATGCTTGAACCATACTTCCGCTTGAGCGTTTCCAGCAGCGTCACGCGCTCCTCGAGTTCGACGAGCTGCGCCGGGTCCAGGTCGAGCCGTCCCGCGTAGCGTTCCAATTCCCGCGCCGTTTCCTCCAGCCCGGCCAGCGCGCCGGAGTGGGCCTCCGCCAGCGGAGCCGTGGAAGGATCCAGTTTTTCCAGTTCGCGGAAAAGCCGCGTCAACTCCGCCAGGCCGGGAAGCAGCGCGTCATCGGCGTCGGAAAGTCGGCGGGCGATCTGCGTGGAAAGCTCAACCAACCGGCGGCTGTTGGTGGCCACATGGTAGCGGGCAATCAACTCGGCCTCCTCCTCCTCGCGCAGCGCGGCGGCTTCGATCTCGCGCGACTGGTGCCGCAGCAATTCCACTTCCCGTTCCAACGCCGATTCGCTGGTGGCAAGCGCCTCATGTTCCGCCACCAGCGCCAGCCAGCCTCGATAAAGCAAATCATACTCAGTAAGTAGATTCGCAGCCCCAACAAAAGCATCCAGCAAATCCAACTGCTTCTCCACGGAGAGCAGAGACTGGTGATCGTGCGGCCCGTGAAGGTCCACCAGCGAATCGCCAAGCTCGTCGAGCACCGCGAGTGTCGTCGCGCTGGCGTTGATGAACTGCCGGTTTGTCCCCGCGCGGGTGAACGTCCGCTTCACAATCAACTCGCCCCCCTCGCACGGCTCCACCCCCTGTTCCTCCAGCCACGGATTGAGGGCGGCGGATCGGTCCAGTTCAAAAACGGCTTCCACCGTGCAAGCGTCCGCACCGGTACGGATCAGCGCCTTCTCGGCCCGCTCGCCGAGGATCAATTTGAGCGCGCCCAGAATGATCGACTTCCCTGAGCCCGTCTCGCCCGTCACGGCAATAAACCCCCGCCCCAAGCGCCATTCGAGGTCTTCGACCAGCGCCAGATTGCGGATTCGGAGGGAAGTGAGCGTTGCGGCCACGCGGGGATTATGTAGAGTAAGCGGAGATTTTCAACACGCGCTTTTACAATGGGAGGACTAAAAATCACTTTTCTCGGCACTGGAACGTCCCAAGGGGTGCCGATGATCGCTTGCGACTGCCGCGTCTGCCTCTCCAGCGACCCCCGCGACCGGCGCACCCGTTCCTCCCTCTACCTCGAAACGCCCGAAGCCGCCTGGGTCATCGACACCGGCCCCGAATTCCGCCTCCAATGCCTGCGCGAAAACGTGCGGCGGATAGATGCCGTTCTCTACACCCACGCCCACACCGACCACGTCATGGGCTTCGACGACCTGCGCCGCTTTTGCGAGGGCGACCGCTGGATACCCATCTACGCCTCGTCGGAAACCTTGGCTGACTTGAAGCGCATCTTCCGCTTCGCCTTCAACGGCGAAAACCTCTTCCCTGGCTACATCAAGCCCGAACCCCACGAGATCACGGCGTTTGAACCGTTCCAAATCGGAACCACCACTCTTACGCCGCTGCCGGTAAAACATGGCCGGGCCGCCGTCTTCGGCTACCTGCTGGAACGCGACGGACGCCCCCTGGCCGCCTACCTGAGCGACTGCAAGGAAGTCGGCCCCGGCGTTGTGGAGCGCATTCGCGGCGTGGACGTTCTCATCGTGGACGCCCTGCGTCACCGGGAGCACCCCACGCACATGACCGTTGCCGAAGCCCTCGACCTCGCCGCCCGCGTCGGCCCCGGCGCAACTTGGTTCACGCACCTTTGCCATGAAATAGGCCACGCCGAAACCGAAGCCGCACTCCCGCCCGGCGTCCGCATCGCCTTCGACGGCCTACGGCTGGAACTGTGAAGCGGAGTTGTTTTATGTCTCACGCAAAGCCGCAAAGTCGCAAAGGGTTCCAATGCTTCTTCGCGGCTTTGCGGCTTTGCGTGAGCTTCTTCCTCCCATTGGCGCGTCTCCAGGCAGCCACGCCCGCCCCCGACGCCGCAGCCACTGTCGTCGTCTTCAACGAGCGGGATGCCTCCTCCATCGAACTCGCTGGGTATTATGCCGAGAAGCGGGGCATCCCCCTCGATCACCTCGTCGCCCTTTCCTGCACGCAGGACGAATTCGTTTCCCGCGCGGACTACGATACCACCATCGCCGAGCCCCTGCGCAAAGCGTTCCGCTCCCATGGCTGGTGGAAAACCGAAGCCGACTTGGAACACGGTCGCATCGTCGCCAGTCAGATCCGCTTCGTAGCCTTGATGCGCGGCATCCCGCTGAAAGTCGGAGGCGATCCCCACTATGAAGGCGACAAGCCAGTCGTTGCCAATCCGCTCCTCGATCACAGCGAGGCCGCTGTCGATTCCGAACTCGCCACTCTCGGCCTTTCCACGCGCCAGATTTCCGGCATGTGGGCCAACCCCGCCTACTACTCGCCGATCCCCGTCCCATGGCTCCTGATGGTCTGCCGCCTTGACGCGCCGGATGCCGAAACCGTGCGCCGGATGATCGACGACTCCCTCGCAGCCGAAAAAACCGGCCTGCAAGGATTCGCCTATGTCGATTCGCGCGGGCTCCCTCCCGGACGCGGCATGGCCGAAGGAGATGAGTGGATGCGCCGTGCCGCCGCCGCCCTCTCCGCCTACGGCCTGCCATGCGTGCTCGATACCGACCCCGCGCTTTTCCCCGAACATTATCCCATGACCCGCGCAGCGTTCTACCTGGGCTGGTATTCCAGCTCACCGGAAGGTGCGTTCAAGGACCAGGGTGTGCGGTTGCTTCCCGGTGCGGTGGCGGTCCACATCCACTCTTATAGTGCCGAGTCCCTGCACGCGCCGCTAAAGGGCTGGTGCGCTCCGTTGCTGCTCATGGGAGCCGCCGCCACCGTGGGCAATGTTTACGAGCCCTATCTCACGTTCACGCCGCATTTGGACCGCTTCACAGACCGGCTGCTCGCAGGCGCCACCTTCGCCGAAGCCGCCTACGCCGCGCAACCCGGCCTTTCGTGGATGACCACCTTCATCGGCGACCCCCTCTACCGCCCTTTCAAAAGCTTGCTCCCAGACCTGACGCCCGAATATGCCGCCTGCCGCGAAGGCGCCCCGCTTTGGATGGCGAAAAGCCGCGCAAAGGCCGAGCCCGCGCTCCTCGCCAAGGCCAGGGCGCTCCAAAGCGGCGTCGTATGGGAGGAACTCGGCCTGCTCCAAGCCGCCGCCGAGGATTCTGTTGCCGCGCAGTCCTCTTGGATTAAGGCTTGGCAAGCCTACAAAGACCCCGCCGATCAAATCCGGTGCGTCCTGCACACCGTTGGCCTCCTGCGCCGCGAAAAAAAGACCAGCTCCGCCCTCGCCCTTTTGCACGAACAAATTCGGCGCACCCCCAACGCCTCTGCCACCCCTCTCCTGAAAGCCATCGAAGCGGAACTTAATCCGCCACCGCCCACTCCCACTCCATCGGCAAGCGCCCGGCACTGAACTTTTTTCCTGTTCAGAGTTTGATCTTTTTCCAGCGTTGGGTATTCTTGATTCCATTCGACCTATGTTGCGGAAATTCTCCTTTTTGGCTGCCGGATGCTTCGCAGCCCTCACGCTTGCGCCGTGCCTCTCCCTGGCGGCACCCACGCCCACCATTACCATTGCTGGCAATGGCTCCATTGCCCTTGCCGTCGCTCCCATTAGCGGCGCGGACGGCCCGCTCGTGACCAAAACCGTCCAGAGCGACCTCGCCCTCTCCGGCTTCTTCAACCTCACCGCCCCCGGCCAGGCCGCCATGGTGGTCAACGGCGTTTCCAGTGGCGGCTCGCTGCAAGGAAAAGTCGTCGAGCGCTCCGGAGGCAACGTCCTCCTGCGCACCTACGAGGGCGGCCCCCAGGAAAAAGCCCACGCCTTCGCCAACGACATCATCGAAACCCTCACTGGCAGCAAAGGCATGGCTGGGAGCAAAATCGCGTTCGTCTCCTCGCATTCGGGCCGGAAAGAAATCTACACCGCAAATTACGATGGCGGCAACGCACGGCAGTGGACCCACGACGGCATCATCAGCGTCGCCCCGGCGCTCAGCCCCGATGGACAGCGCCTCGCCTACACCAGCTACCGCTCCGGCTACGCCGACATCTGGACCATTGATTTTGGTAGCGGCACGCTCCAGCGCATCGTCAAATTCCCCGGCACCAATAGCGGCGCGGCCTTCTCGCCCGACGGCGACCGCATTGCCTGCACCGCCAGCCGCGACGGCAACCCGGAACTCTACATAGTGGACGCCAACGGCGGCAGCGCGCGGCGGCTCACCCACACCCCCGGCGTCGAGTCCTCCCCCTCGTGGTCCCCGGACGGCCGTGAACTCGTCTATTCCTCCGACGACACCGGTTCCCCGCAACTCTGGCGCATCTCCGCGAGCGGTGGCAGCGGCAGCCGCATCCCCACCGGCCACAACTACTGCACCAAGCCCAACTGGTCGCCCGACGGAAAAAAAATCGCCTTCAACATCCGCGAGGGCGGCAGCTTTGAAGTCGCCATCCTCGACCTCGCCAGTGGCGGCGTCCGCATCGTTACCGGCGGCGGCGATGCCCGCGATCCCGTTTGGGGACCCGACTCGCGCCATCTCCTCTTCACCCAAAATGGTGCCCTTGTCATGCTCGACGTCCAAACCGCCCGGAAAGTGAACCTCCTCACCAACCTCGGCTCCATCTCCGAGCCCACTTGGACACGCTGATTTTATTCACAAACCAAAATTCGACCATCCCTGCTCATGAAAAACCTGCACCACCTCACCCGTATCGCCCTTTGCGGCGTCCTTGTCCTTTCCCTTGACGCCTGTTCCCTCTTCCATAAGAAAAAACAATACGCCGGCGTCTCCGACAGCGACCTTGTCAACGGCACCCCGCTGCCCGAGCGCCAGGAAGGCGTCACCTTCACCGGCAGCAATGTCGATCGCAACAAATTCCCGGCAATCCACTTCCCCTACGACAGCATCACCGTTGCGCCCAGCGAAACCGGCAAGCTCAACGAAGTGGCCGCCTTCATGAAGCACTCCGACAAAGAGCTTATCATCGCCGGATTCACCGACGAACGCGGCACCGCAGAATACAACCGTGGTTTGGGCGAACGCCGCGCGCAAGCCGTCCGCACCTACCTGCTGCAAAAAGGCGCCGACGAAGCCCACATCCAGACCACCAGCTTCGGCAGCGAAATGCCTGCCGACACCGGCCACGACGAATCCGCCTGGGCAAAAAACCGCCGCGCTGAGTTCGGTATTACGAAGTAATCCGATTAAGGACTTCTCAACCGCCGCCGCTCTGGTAACTTTTTCCCCAACCCCAATCACTCAGGAATTTTATGGCCAAGACAGACGCTCCTCCCGCTGAAGACAAACAAATTACCGCCCGCAACAAAAACCTCGATCTCGCCATCCAGCAGATCGAGAAAGACTACGGCACGGGAGCCATCATGCGCTTGGGCGACAAGACCTCTATGGAGATCGAAGTCATCCCTTCCGGCAACATCCTGATCGACCGTGCCCTCGGCACCGGCGGCTTCCCGCGCGGTCGCGTCGTCGAAGTCTTCGGCCCGGAATCCTCCGGCAAAACCACCCTCACCCTCACCGTCGTCGCCCAAGCCCAGAAACGCGGTGGGCTGGCTGCGTTCATCGACGTCGAGCACGCGCTCGATCCCCAATACGCCCGCAAACTCGGCGTCAAAATCGAAGAACTCCTCATCTCCCAGCCCAGCTCTGGCGAAGAAGCTCTGCGCATCTGCGAGACCCTCGTCCGCTCCAACGCCCTCGATGTCATCGTCATCGACTCCGTTGCCGCCCTCGTCACCAAGCAGGAACTCGAAGGCGAGATCGGCGATTCCACCGTCGGCGCGCAAGCCCGCCTCATGAGCGCCGCCCTGCGCAAATTGACCTCCCTCATCTCCAAGGCGCGCACCACCTGCATCTTCACCAACCAGATCCGCGAAAAAATCGGCGTCATGTTCGGCAACCCGGAGACCACCCCCGGCGGCAAAGCCCTCAAATTCTACGCCAGCGTCCGGTGCGACATCCGCCGCATCGGAGCCATCAAAGTCGGCGACGGCACCGTCACCGGCAACCGGACCAAGCTCAAGATCGTCAAAAACAAAGTCGCCCCGCCCTTCACCGAGTGCGAGTTCGACATCATGTATAACGAAGGCATCTCCCACACCGGCTCCCTCCTCGACCTCGCCTTGGAGCAAGGCATCATCGAGAAGCGCGGTTCCTGGCTCAGCTACAAAGGCAACCAACTCGCCCAAGGCCGCGACGCCGCCAAGGAGATCCTCAAAGGCGACGCCGCCCTCTTCGAGGAGATCGAAACCGCCGTCAAAGCCAAGCTCGACGCAGTGGTTTAGCGCAGAGGCCTAGCACCTCTCCATTCGGCTTCCACCGTTTGCGAAGCTGGAGCTTTGAAGACACTGGCATTCCCAAGCTGAGCTTGGGAACGAGGGAACCTTCTTCTGACGGTTCGTTGCTGAATGCTCTTTCCAAGTCGTCATAAGAGTGTGCGTAGAACTGCTAACGAGAACAAGGTCAGATACAGGCGGAGAGCGACGCGGCCTGTGCGGGCAGGTCTGCGGGTCTGGAGCACAGGCCGTGACGCACGGAGCCTGTTCGCTGCATCGCATGGTTAGGCGCGTTGTGTGACACGATCATTAAGTATTGCAGATAACCTCTCGAATAATGCCGAAATGAGCAAAGAATCGTTTGCGCGAAGCGTGCGCAGTAGGTGATTCGAGGCAAAGCGAGCAGGCTTGGTCGGAATGGTGTAGCGCCCAGCCCACACGAGATACTCTTGTAGCCGCTGCAATAAGTCACGCTCGGCGCCTGACAACGCTGTCACAGCCGCGGCGAATGTCGAAATACCGTGACCACTGTCGTCTTGGAGACGCTTCCAACTCGTCGGCTCCTCGGCAACGGCAATACCCTTGAGCAGATTCTCGAAGGCAAGGGCGGTGAGCAGCATAAAGGATTGCATGTATGCCAGCTTCTTCTCGCGAACTCCCGGGAGCGTCTGGCTGAGAGGCATAATCTCCGTAAGCGCCGCATAAATGACATCTGCTGATAGACGCGCGCCGCGCGCTTGCTCTAGCCAACTGAGCGGATCGCTCTCCAGTAATTGGTAAGTCTCTTGGGAGTCATTCATAGCTAAACGAGGAACATTCTGATGAGAATAATGCTAACCACGAGAACAAGAATCAGCAACACACAACCAGAGCCTTTGCTACGAGCCTGCTTGGCCTTCGTCTTGATACGTTCGGGAAAGTTGGCTTCTAATGTAGCAAAAAACGCTTCTTCATGTTTTTCTTCCCAGCCGGGATGTGTTCGATCAAGCGTCTCAAGAATTTGCCTGACTTGGGCACGAGTGGGAACCTTGTAGCGGTGTCCATGCTGCTCATAGAGGGATTCCAACGAAAAACTTCCCGTGTCTTTGCGAAAGCAATCCTGCCAACCATCAATTCTGAAATCCCACTCTTCTTCTTCCTGCTCCTTTCGTTCGTCCACCACATCCTTCTGATCACGCCACTCTCGATACTTGGCTTCCTTTGCGGTATCATTGAGTGAGTCGAGAATGACAGATGCGGCACCTTTTGTGAGACCTTTGGGTGTCTTTATCCCGAAGAAACGCAGTTTCTCCTTCTGTCGCTTTGTTGCTGGTCCGTTACGCCAAGCGTAGCTCATATTAGCGCCTAACAGTAATATTGAACTGCGCACTAGAATAGAACTTCTTCTGTCTCCGTTTCGCCGCTTGTTTTACATTGCTTTTTTAGAGCGAGGGCAATAAATGGGGCCATGAAAACGCCACTCACCGCCGCCGAAAAGACCGCTGAAAAAGAGGCCGTCGCCCAACTTAAACGGCTCCCCCGAAATATCCGCTACACTGTTTTGCACGGTCGTTCGCATAGGGTGACTTTCACGCGGTGGTTTACAGACGACAAGCCAATCGTAAAATATTTCCGTTCCGCCGTTACTGCGTTGGAATACACGAACGCGGAAATTGAAAACAAGCGGGCCATGCGGGCGTTGGATATGACGGGCGACGAAATGTCAGATGCCCGATGGGCTTTCACTAAAATCAAAAAGACGGGAAAGAGTTTGCGGGATGTTGTTCAGTATTACTTCGATGTCGGCCCCGGTGATAGAGAGGTCAAAACATTCAGCTACGCCGCCGCGCAATTCTTGGCCGGGCTGAAATCCGCAAAGAAAAAAGACAACTACCTCGCCAACCAAGCCAAAAACTTCCGGCGGATAATTGCGGCTCTTGGCGACCTGCCGCTCTTTTCCTACACGTCGCAAATGCTTTTGGATTACCTGCAAAATGCGCCGCGTGCGGAGGCCCCCGAAAAGCCCAGGGCAAAGGACGACGCAAAGGGCAAAAAGAAAAAGGGTCCAGCGGCCGCCACCACTCTAAGCCCGCACACCGTCCAAAGTTTTTACGTCTCCCTCAATATGCTTTTTGGATACGCAAAAGACCGCGATTGGGTAGGCACCAACCCGGTAGTGCATCATATACTTAAACCGATACGAGATGAGGTAAAACACCTCAAAGGCCGCTTCCAATTCTACACCCCAGAGGAGTGTTTGCGCTTGCTCGAAACTGCCGACCAATACTGCCCCGACCTTGATTTGCTAGGCTTCTATGCCATCGCAATTTTTGGCGGCGCACGGGTAGAGGAGTGCAGGCGTCTGGACTGGCGGGCCGTGGATTTCCAAGCCGGAAAAATCTTTTTGGAGCCGGGGGTCGCGGCAAAAAATGGGGGGCCGCGTGCGGTTCCCATGTCTCCCATCATGCGGGCATGGTTGGAGCGAGTGCCTAACAAAACCGGGAAGATACTGGATAAGCTCAATTGCAAGAGCCGCATCAAATTGTTGCATAAATATAGCGGTGTTCGGGCTCAACGCAACGCGCTCCGAAAATCCTATTCCGTGGCGTTTTACTCACTGCACCCCGTCGCCTCGCAAGCGGACGCACTACGGGATATTATCGGACACGACCCGAACAGCAAAACAACCTTTAATTTCTATGCCAGCATGATAAACGTCGAAACCGCCGAGGCTTACTTTGCCAACTACCCCAAACCGCTAACTGCGGCGGAGGTCGCAAGCCGCGAGACTGCCGCCAAGGAGAGGGCAATAACTGAGTTTATGCGGGGGCAAGAACTGGCTGAGGCCCGTGTATTTGGCAAGAGGGCCCCCGTCCGCAAATACACCCTTGCTTACCACCCCGACGCGCTGGCGGAGGTAAAGGCAGAGGAGGAGGAGCAAGAGGCCACGGCAGAGGCGATACGGGATAGAGATTTGGCGGATACCTACGGAGAGGAGCACTACTAGCCGCGCAACCGCACCAGCACCGTTCCCCACGGCCTATAACCCCGGGGGAGGATGAGGCAGGGCGAGTCCCCCGCGACCGGCGAGAGCGCCGGAGGTGGCGGGGTCGGTGGGGAGCAGCACGGGAGAGGCCAAGGAACCAGAGGACGCTGCGTCGCGGTGGGAATGCAGGGCGAAGTTGGCTAGGGCAACGGGTTCCCAAGCGAGCACGGGGTTGGCTTGGGCGAACGTCACGAGGTCGGTAAGGACCTGTGGGTCTTCGAGTGCCGCGAGAGCTTCGCGCAAAAGGTTGCGAAGTTGTTCGGCTTTGGTTCGGATTTCAGATTCTGAGAGCATAGGTTTAATCAAAAGTGGGGGTTGGTCGTTCGGTGGCAAAGGTCCACGAGCGGCCGGGAAGGTTCCGGCCTTCGCGGAGGGCGGCCAAGAGGTCGTTAGAGGACTCGCCCACCCATTTGCGGGTTGCGAGCCATTCCCGGTATTGCAGAGAGTGGCGGCTTGCTGGCGACCGAAAGTATTTGAGGGCCCGAAAGAAATACGTCGGGCCGCTCTCTCCGGGGTCTTGCTCCGGGATCTGTTTTGGGTCGCCGTTTTGCGGCGGCAGAATGTCCCACCTGCCGCGTGCGCTCACCTGGACGAGGTCGCCGCCCAGCCGGAGCATGAGCGTCGCCGGGTTGGCCGTCCAGGCGAGGGTCCACGCGAAGCGAGGAAAAGTCAGGTTGCCGATGCTCTGGGTTTCGCCCAGAGAGGGCGGCGGCTCGCTGGACTGTGCTGAGTCTGACGTGGCGTCCGCCGAAAAAAACGGAAGTGACAAGGCCGTTTTTATTTCTGCGGCTAGCTGTGAGGGTTCCGGTTTCGATGGCGGTTCGGATTTGTTCATAGGTCATTGATTTGATTTGTGTGGCCGTGGTCAGTTTGGCAAGAATCGCTCCCCGTTTTCCTGTCTCCAAAATCCCCCCTGTCCAACTCTCCATTTCCTGCATTTTTGAGAGGATGGAAGGGGAGAAATTGAGCGTCCTTTCACCGTCCGAATTGCACACCACTAAGTGCAAATGCACGGCCCTAGTGTTGCGGTCAACTGCACCGAGCCACGCCGAGGCAGGTGCGAACGTCGCCATAAACCGTTCCGCAACTTCCGCCAGGCGTTCGGTTGAGATGTCGCAATCCCGTTCAAGGCTAATCACAAAATGCCTCGTTTGTCGCCCCTTCCCGTGGTGGTCAAAAAGCAGGGAGTCGGCATTGAAAAGAACCTCATTGCCAATCCAGTCCCCAACCAGTTCCTGTTTGTTGGCAAGATAGCCCACGCGCCGCACTGCGGCCGCATCACGTTTGACGGCATGGACAATCGCCTTCATTTTTTTGTGATTGTGGCGATGAGGGATGCCGCTTCCTGAACGGTCGCCACATCGGGAAGCAAGCCCTTCGACACGCGCAAAGATTGATTGAGCAGAGTGCCGAGGTGGGCCAACTCCCGGCGCACTGCCAATAGTTCCGCCAAATCCACCCCCGCCGCGTGCGTTTCCATCACTGTGGCAACGACCCGCCCACGCAGCACAGGGCGCAACGCGGCAAGCCGTTCGCCCATATCGTCATTGATACGGATTCTGATTCTCATAGGGTTGGCGGGTTGTGGGGGTCTTGGCAAGCAACGCATCCCGGCCCAAGGTCGGGATGCTGCTTGTTCAGGGACACGGGCCGTGTCCCCGAAACCCCCGTTTTCGGCGCGAGCGTGGCCGCAAACGCACGCGCAACAAGCCGAGGCGTAACCACCCCAAACACCACCGAACGGACACGCCTCACAATGAGATTTTCAATCTCTTCCACGAGGCGAGCGGAAGGTCGTTCCACGCCGACGAGAAGAAGCCTTTCCGCAATCAGTTCGCTCAGTTTCATAATGAGCATATACGGGTTCATCCCCGTCCAGGTAAGAAAAAGTTTTCGGAAAAAAGTGGGGCAACTTTGCGAAGTGAACCCCCTGTGACAGGAATGACAGGAAGAGGATGATTTCCCCTAAACCTCTCCTTAAAACAAGGAATGGAAAAAGTTTAGGGGAAAAGGGCATTTTCCTGTCACTGGTGTCACACGGCAGGGCGGGCGGCCCACTTTACACAGGGGGTTAGGGGAAAAAGAAAAGGGAAAGGAGCAAGGCCCCTTTCCCTCTTCCAACCGCACCGCAGGTTATGAACCATTTTTCAGAGCAATGTCGGCCCAGAACCTCTCCTTGCTCGTGCGCCTTTGACTAATCCCACGGTCGGTCAGTTTCTTGTAAAACTCCTTACTGGACAGGGTATAGTTCTGCCCCGTCCGCTTTGACCATTCGGAGTAATGGGCATAGAACGCCATGACCGTAATGCGGTTGCCCTTTTTCGGCGTGGTCTCATCCTGCAAGTATTGACCAAGAATGTCCTCTTCCTCGCGGAATTGTTCGACCGCCGCCTCGACAGGCTCGGGGGCAGTGAGCCCTTCACTTCGCCACATTTTCACCCCTTCAAGCGCCCAGTTCAGGATGCCAGGCAACTCAGCCAACAGTTTTCTGGGCAATGCATAGACCCTCTTTTCTTTGGGGATAAAAACGATGAAGGGAACCAGATGGATGCGCCGCCAAATCCCCAAATCATTTCCGCGGATTTCGGGCTTGTGGTTGCCGTAAAGCCACAGTTTCAGGGTGGGATAAAAACTGAACTGTTCATTATAGAGGAAACGCCCGCAAACCTTGTCCCCGCCTGTCAAATCCTTGATTCGGTTTTCGGCGAGCCTGAGCCCTTCATTTATCTCAGGTGCGACGACCATCCGAGCACCCTGCAAGTGCGCAAGGTCGTTCTTTGGCTCTTTCCCGTGCGGATGGGCCACGATGAGGTCTTGCGAGGCACGTTGACCGTAGTCCCCTACCAGATGTTGCAGGACTTCCAGAAAGGTGGATTTTCCATTTTTCCCAGAGCCGTAGAGGAACACGAGGCATTGTTCATCAATGCACCCCGTGAGTGTGTAGCCCGCGAACTTTTGCAGGAATTGGATGACCTCTTTGTCCCCCGCGAGCACTTCCGTCAGGAAGTTCTTCCAGAGCGGACAATCCGCCCCACTCTCGTAGCGGGTGCCCGCCTGCTTGGTGATGTAATCCTCACGGCGAGTAGGACGGAACAACCCCGTTTCCAGTTCGACGACACCGTTCTGGACACCGAGCAAAAACTGGTCCGCATCGAGTTTCGCTTGGCGAACGATGACCCGCATATCACACCGCGCAAGTGCAATCATCGGTTCGATTCTCCCCTTGTCCCCCATTAACAGGGCTTCTCTCACAGCTTTTTTCTGAGCGTCACCGTCCTTAATCTGCACGGCTTTTTTTAGCAACTCACGGGAGTGTTTCAGGGCGAGGCGAAAAACCGCCCCGTCGTCATCTATTTTCCAGATGGTTTCGTGCCATACCATCCATTGCTTTCTTTCGGGGACGTAGCGGATGTCTTCGTAAAAGCGGTCCACGAACCGTTGGGCGCGTCCGCCGTCGTTCGCCATAAAAACGGGCGTCTTCCCCTGGTCCGGGGTGTTGGCCGAGGTTTTTGTCGGGGGTTGGGTTGGGGTTTCTGTCGGGGCGGGTGTCGCTGTTTGGGGGGTCATTGGTTTTTCCTTTCAGTTTTTTGCGCGGGGCCATTGCACCCCACCCATTTATTAGTAAGGAGCGACTCGGTATTTTTAATGCCTCCCCCAACTTTTCTGCTTTTCCAGAGTAAAAAACTTTTTCCACCCACCGCCATCGGCCGCCGTTTGCCGGGCAAAACTGTGACCTTGCCCCGAAGAAGAGGGGCTGTCCCAAGGCGAACATATCCGGGTTTTTTTGGTTTTGTAGCCATTCGGATTCTTCAATGGGGCATTTTTGGGCCGCAGGCATATTCTCTTTGGCCTTTTTTTGGTTTTTTTGATGCCGAACCGGAAGAACGGGCCAAAAAACGGCTCTGCTTGTCGTCCGCTTTGGCCCCAAACACTCCGCCTCCGGCGGCCCACCGTTCCCCAAGCCCGCAGCAAGGCGATGCCGGGGACGGCATCACCTCGCCACGACGAGTGACTTACTTGCGGCGGCGGTTGATGTGGGCCTTGATGAACCAGTCCCATTGACCTTTTTGGGTGATGGCATTTTTCAGAGTATTGTAGAAAAACGGAACGCCCGTGGTCTCGTAACCGAAGGCTAGAATGACCTTGCCGAGGTCCTTGCGGATGGCCCAATCCAAACCGACAACTTCGAGCAGACAAGTGGGTTTGCCATTATAAAGAGAAAACAGGATGGCTCTGACTTTGTAGCATTGGCCGCTCCTTCCGCAGAGAAGGTCAGCGAGACGGGCCAGAGCTTGGTGTGCCTCGACGGCAGCGGCGTGGCGCTCCGAAGACTCAGCAGCGAACTCAGTATCGTAGCCAGGCGAAGACACATCGAATATTTCATCGCATTCGATGGATGGAGTCGTATTTTTCGGAGTCGTGAACTCCGGGGTTGGGGGGATGAGGTTTCTCATAGGTTTTTTGGTTTGCGCCCTAAACCTACCTACCCCAGCACCCCCTTGTGGCAAAAAGTGCGTTTGATGAACTCTTCTCCATTTGGGGTGGCGGATGTGATAAATTGCCCGCGGGGCGATACTGTCGCCTACGCACCCCCCACCGCCTGCGGGCACCGTTTCCCAAGGCGTAAACCGTGCCCTTGCCCCCGAAGAAGCGGGAATGCCCAAGGCGAGCATCCCCGCAAGATGGCCGCTTGCCGAAAGCGGCCGACTTATTGACGGTCAGGCCATCTTCTGCTTGGCGCATCTTTCAGGAGCTGGTTGGAAGGCTCCCGAAACCGTTGACCCGCTGCCGCGACTTGACCGTGAATAAGAATTAAGGCGACCATCGGGCACCCCCCAGCTTTCTTTCATACCGAAGGCGCTTTTTCTCGATTTCCCAGCTTCGCCTTCTAGACTTGGGGCTAATGTCAAACGATTTTCATTGGGGCCCCACGAACCCACACCCTCTTTCCCAGATGTCCACCGAACTGGTCTGGGACGGCAAATATGACGAATACGGCAACCGCCGCGAGGTGGATGTCGCCTCGTGCGCGATGCCCATGCAGAAGATTGAAACCGTGGACGAACCGCGCCAGCGGGCGGCCGCCGGGGGCACTTTGGAAATGTTCGAGAAACAGTTCCAAGGCAGGAAGCACGACGATTTCCGCAATCGGCTCATCTGGGGCGACAACAAACTCGTGATGGCGAGCCTTCTCAGAGAGTTCAAGGGGTGCATTGACCTCATTTATATTGACCCTCCTTTTGATGTGGGGGCGGATTTTACAATGGAAGTGCCCATTGGCGACGGCAAGGAAACCATCGAAAAAGACCAATCCACCCTCGAAATGGTGGCCTATCGGGACATGTGGGGCAAAGGCACGGACTCCTACCTCCACATGATGTTCGAGCGCTTTACTCTAATGAAGGAGTTGCTCTCAGACAAGGGTTCGATATATGTACACTGCGACTGGCGGGTAAGCTACTTCCTTCGTTGCGTGCTTGATGAAGTATTCGGGAAGGACAATTTTCTCAATGAAGTGACGTGGGCTTACTTTGCTTTTAAGCGTAAGACAACGAGAAAGTTTCCTCAAAAGCACGATAATATTATTTCATACCGCAAGGGCGACTCTTGGACATGGAACACACAGTACAAACCCCATAAGCCGGAATACATTGCGCGATTCAAGACAGACAAAAATGGCCGTCTGTATCGTGATGATGTAAACCCAACAGGTGGAGGAACTCGGATTATTTATCTTGATGAAGTTCCAGGAGATATCGTGGACTCTGTTTGGGATGATATTCCGCCCGTTAATCCCGCATCTATCGAACGCGCCGACTACGCAACACAAAAGCCTGAGAAACTTTTGGAACGCATTATACAGGCAAGCAGCAACGAGGGCGACCTTGTGGCGGATTTCTTTTGCGGCAGCGGCACTACGGGCGCGGTAGCCGAAAGGTTAGGGCGACGCTGGATTATGAGCGACTTGGGCCGCTTTGCCATCCACACGAGCCGCAAGCGTCTCATTGAACAGCAACGTAAACTCCACGCCGGGGGGCAAGCGTATCGAGCCTTTGATGTCCACAATCTCGGCCGTTACGAACGCCAATGGTGGCAGAAAGACCAATTGAAGGGCGCGAACGACGAACACCGCCGCGTGGTCTTGGAGTTCTTTAAGGCGGAAATACTGAGCAATCCCCCCAACCCGCTCCTGCACGGACGCAAGGCGGGCGCGTTTTGCCACGTGGATGGGATTGACAGCATCTTCTCCCGCAATGAGGCGCGGGCCGTGGCCGATGCCACGGTGCAGGCGGGTGGGCGCGAAGTGTATTGCCTTGCTTGGGAGTTCGAGATGGAACTGCGCCAGTATTGTCTGGCGCTGGAAGCCGAATTAGACGTGCGGATGAAGTTGGTTCCCATTCCCCGCGAGATAATGGAGAAGAACCGCAAGAGCCCGCCGCCGTTCCTTGAAGTGGCCGTGCTGGAAGCCGAGGCGGTAATGCGGATAGAGAAGGGGAAAAAGTCCGTGGATGTAAAATTGACCAAGTTCCTTCCCTCTCTGACCGAAGTTCCCACGAAGGAACTGGAAGCCCTGAAAGAGCGGGCAGTAAAAAGCGGGTTCGATTTCATTGACTTTTGGGCGGTGGATTTCGACTGGCATCCGGAAAGCCCATTCAACCACCACTGGCAGGACTACCGCACCCACAAAGGCCGCTCTCTCAAAACCGTGAGCGAGGCAGGCCACACCTACGAGAAAGGCGGCAAACACACGATTTGCGTGAAGGTGGTGGACGTTTTTGGATGCGATACGAGTTTCGCCCTTGAAGTAATTATTTAACGGATATGACTGACGAACTGACCATAAAAGCAAAATCCCTTGAACCCCTCTACGGGGCGTGGGAAGAACCCAACAGTCATCGGGTGCGGGCGGAAGCAGGGGAAGGCTCGGTTGAACGCAAAGGGCGGCGGCCGTCAGCCCTCGCCATAGCACAGAACCTGCGGGCGATGGTTAAGGAATGGCGGGACAATTTCTACTTTGGAGCAAGCGAAACCTCACGGCATTTACTGAACCACTGGTTTGGACGGGCACACACCATCACGGCAAATGGAACGCCTTGCGATTTTCGGTATTACTTCTGCCAGCGGGAAGCGATTGAGACGCTCATCTACCTGAAAGAGGTTCGCAATCTCGACTGCCTTTCCCAGATGATTGCCGAGTTTGGCGGGCCGTATTCGGAAACTGCGGCCTTGGGTGTGACCGAAGAGGAAGATGCTTGGAGCCGCTACGCTTTCAAGATGGCGACAGGCTCTGGGAAAACCAAGGTGATGAGCCTTTCAATAGTGTGGAGTTACTTTCACGCCTTGCGTGAAAGCAATTCCCCAATGGCAAGGCACTTCGTTATTGTTGCGCCCAACCTTACGGTGTTTGAGCGGTTGAAAGAGGATTTCAAGCCTGAGGGTGGAGGGCCTGATATTTTTGATACTGACCCGCTCATCCCCGTGGAATGGCGTGGCGACTGGAATCTGACCACCGTTTTGCAGGATGAAGCCAGCGGAGCCAGCACGGGCGGAACGCTCTACCTGACAAACATTCACCGCCTCTTTGATAATTCACGCACCCGCCCCGCAGCGGAAATGCACGGGTGGGTGGGGCCGGCGGTAAGCAAGGCCAAGGCACTGGATACAGCGGCGGCCTTGCGTGACCGAATTACGGGCCACTCACGAGTGATGTTGATGAATGACGAAGCCCACCACGTTTGGGACCCAGGTTCAGCGTGGAATGAAGCCATTAAGTTTTTGCACGATACGATATGCAAGCGTGGCGGCAGCGGACTGGTGTCGCAGTTGGATTTTTCCGCTACCCCCAAGGACAACCACGCAAACTATTTCAAGCATATCGTGTGCGATACCCCGCTTGGTGAAGCGGTGGATGCTGGCATCGTTAAAACGCCCATCATTGGGCGGGCGGGTAATCTCGTGGAACAGGCGACCAATAACGCCGCCTATAAATACGAGATGCACTTGAAACTCGGTTACGAGCGGTGGTTGAAGAGCCGAGATGAATGGATGAAGAGTGGAAAGAAGGCTCTCCTTTTCATTATGTGTGAGGATACGGCGGCGGCGGATGAAATCACGGCCCGCTTGAATGGTGACACGCTTTTCAAGGAGTTGAACGGGCGGACAATCAACCTGCACACCAACCTTAAAGGAAAAATCAAGAAGGTCGGCAAGGGAGCCGAAGCCCGCGAAGTTTTCGTCGAGAGTGAAGGCGAAATCAGCGACGATGACCTGAAAGCCTTGCGGAAGTTGAGTCGTGAACTGGATTCGGGTTCCAGTCCATACTTCTGTATCGTATCCGTGTTGATGCTCCGGGAAGGGTGGGATGTGCGGAATGTCACGACCATTATTCCGTTGCGCCCATTAAATGCTAAGGCGGGTATTCTCCCCGAACAGACGCTGGGGCGCGGCTTACGCCGTATGACACCCCCAGGCCAAGCCAACGAAATTGTTGCCGTGGTAGAACACGAAGCGTTCGCAAGGCTTTATCGAGATGAACTCGCACAGGAAGGTTTACCCATCGAAATGGTGGAGGTGGAGAAGGTACCCACGACGACGGTGTCCATCTATCCCGACCCGAAGAAAGACACGACGGCGTTGGATATAGCCATTCCCCGCCTGACGGCGGGGAATCAGATGCTTCCAGTTTTGGGGCCCATCACGGAAGAGGAAGTAAAAAAGGAGTTTGCTCCCTTAAAGACGCTTCCCATCGGAGCCCGCGGCCCTGACGAGGTTCAATATGAGGGGCGGCACCTGATAACTGGCGAAGTCGTCGAGCACATGAAAGTGAGCCTCGCCCTTTTGGAAAGTGGCATAGGGGCACTTTCCTTTTATGTGCAAGAGTTGGAATACATCTGCAAGGTGCGGAACACACACCAAGTCCTCGCTCCGCTCTTGGAAAAGTTTTTCGAGGCGATGCTGTTTGGCCCTGGGCACTCACTCTTTGATGCAGCACTGGTGGCACGCCTCTCTGACAGTGATGTCCGTGAGCACGTCCGAGCGGTTTTTGTGCCGCTAATAAGGCGGAAGACGGTGCAACAACAGTTGCGAACCGCGGAAACCACCCCGCAATGTCTTTCCTCTTGGCGTCCGTATCAAGTGACGGTGAGCGAACGCCGCCCCGTTCAGCAATCCACGCGAACCCTCTTCAATCTAGTGCCCTGTAATCGGGCGTTGGAAACGGCAATGGCCGAACTTTGCGGCAAGGTGCCCGATGTTTTGGCTTTCGCCAAAAATGCAGGGCCACAATGCCTAAGGGTTGACTACCTTTCCGACGGGATGCGTTTGGCGTTTTACACGGCCGACTTCTTTGTGCGGTGTGAGGGCGTAAACTACCTTGTCGAGACGAAAGGGCAGGTTGACAGAGACGTGCCCCTGAAAGCACGAGCCGCCGTGGAATGGTGCAAGGCAGCTTCGACAAAGCAAAAGAAATGGGAGTATGTTTTCGTTCCCGAAGGGGTGTTTCAACGCTTCCACGGAAATACCTTCACTCAACTGGCACAGGCGTGTGCCCCAGCGCTGCACGATTTGTTGAACGAAGAGAAGTTCCGCGCCGAGTTGCCGCTATTTGCAGGTTTGGGTATGCTTGAAGCCAAGGCATCGGAAGCCAAGGGCTTGGTTGATGAGAAGATTTTGGCGGGACTTCCCGAACGGCTCAGAAAGGCAGCGGATGAAGCCATTTCCCTTTTCCGCTTCTTTGAGAAAAAGCCAGGCGTGAACTACGCACCCGTATTCACTGCATTGCTGGGGGTTATTGATGAAGCGGCCAGGGGCTTAATTCAGCAGAAACTGACACCTCTTTTACCTGTGAGTATGCAGGCTCAAAAGGACTGGTTTGAGCCCTACTTCGGGGCGGCGGATAGGCGGATGATTAAGCATTACGAAGAAATGGCTCGCAATCTTCGAAAGACGGTCGCTTACAAGAACGGCGTTTCTCCCTTGGGGTTGTTGCGGAGTTGCTTGGACTACGCCCTAAACGACAACACGAAACTGACAGGGGTTTTTGAGGCGTTGAAGAGCGACTTCCGCTTTAACGGTGGGCGAGACCTGTTCGACCGCGTGAAGGCAATGAATGAGTTCAGAAATACCCGTGTGGCCCACCAAGAAACACCGCTGACAGACCCCGCAGAAGCCAAGAGTGCAATGTGTGTCTGGATTGAAGGGCTTAATAAACTCTGGGAATCTGGCAGAAAATGACTCTATCCATGTCATCCCCAAGCCAGTGTGCCACCTTGTAAATAGAAGTCCCCGCTGATGCGTGAACGCTGGGTGCTTGAACCGCCGCCACTACCCTTATCTTGCGGTAACGTGTCTCCTATTTGTCTCCAATCCACCCCAGAGCGTCCCCTTTCCTGGCGATTTCTCGGTATTTACTGGGAGGCATCGAAGTCTCGTAACTTATTGATAACCAGCAGGTTGGCGTGTGTTACAGTGTTTTTCCAGAAAGCAACAACCAACAGTATTATTGAACGAACTTCCATGCGTTTTTTATTTCGTTACGCAATAATCCAAATTTGAGAAGGCAACGGTGCGCCGTCAACGGAAAAAACTGCCTGATGCGGCAGTATGCAAGCTGAAATCCCGCCCCCCTACTTCTCCAGCTTCCCCGGATTCTCCCCCTCTTCCTCCAACTCCTCCTCGATCTCGCGGCGCATCCGTAGCGAAAGGAACGGGCGCAGGAACCCGTAGAGCAGGTAGGTGATGAAAATCACGGCGGGCATCCACTGGTAATTGAGCACCGTGAAGATAAGCAGCAGGAAAATGCAAACGAACCGCGGAATCGACCCCTTCGTCCGCCAGTTCAGCGCCTTGAAACTCGGGTATTTGAACTTCGAGAACATCATGAATGAGAGGAAAATCATCAGTGCCAGCAGCAGATACTTCCACCACCGCCAGTTACCCAGAGCATCATCGTCATGCTTCAGGACAAAAAGCGTTACTGATGCGATTACCCCCGCCGCCGCTGGAATCGGAAATCCTCTGAAATCCTTGTCCGCGCCGCCCCCCTTTGCCGCGATGCAGTTGAAGCGGGCAAGCCGCAGCGCCCCGCAAAGCAGGTAAAGAAAAGCGACCATCCACCCTTGCGCAAAATCCTGAAGCACAATCTTGTAGAGCAACAGCGCCGGAGCCACGCCAAACGAAATCACATCCGCCAGCGAATCGAATTCCCGCCCGAACTCGCTCTCGTGCCCGCCCAGCCGGGCCAGCCGTCCGTCGAGCAAATCGAAAATGCACGCCGTCAGGATCAACCAGATCGCTAGGTGAAACTGATGGATGGGATTAATACTCTTCTCCTGCATCAGTACGCCGGTGAGGATTTGCAGCGACGCCGCGAATCCGCAAAAGAGATTGCCCGCCGTCATCAGATTCGGCAGGAGGTAAATTTTCGGGGACTCGTCCTTGGGATCGTTCATGACATTTTAATAGCTCTTACTCCCGCAACCGCGCCACCACCGTCACGCCGCCTTCCACGCGGTCGCCGCGCTTCACCGTGATTTTGGCATCAAGAGGGACATACACCTCCGTGCGAGAGCCGAACCGGATCATCCCGAACCGCTCCCCCTTTTGCACCGTGTCCCCCACCTTCGACCACCCGACAATCCGCCGCGCAATCAGCCCCGTCAACTGCCGCACCACCACCGTCACGCGGTCATTTTGGAAGCCCCACGTCCGGCAGGCGTTCTTATCGCTCACCGCCGGATCGCGCGCATCAAGATAAGCCCCCGCGTATTCCTTGGAATAAATTACCTTCCCGTCAATGGGCGCGCGATTGGTGTGAACATTGAACACCGAGAGAAAAATCCCCACGCGCAGCATCTTCGCCTTCGCCACATCGGGCTCCTCCACCTCTTGAATATCCCATACCACGCCATCAGCCGCCGCCACCACCGCACGGGGATCGGACGGCGCAGCGCGATCCGGATCGCGAAAGAAATACGACGAGAACAAAAGCAAGCCTACCCCCAGCAGGGTAGGCCAAGGCGTGATCCACGCCCTGCATTCCCAGAGCGCCCCCGTCAGAACCAGCAGCGCCGCGAAAATCCAGCGTGCCTCCCACAAAGTTTGAAAGCGAAACATCGCCGGGCAGCATAAAGCCCCAAACCGCCGGGGTAAAGCCCTCTGTGTGCGCCAATTCCTTTGCGTTCCCGCTCACCCTTGGCGATGATCCCCCAAACCCACCGATGTCCAGAAATCCCACCCGCATCCTGCGTGAGCAGCAAACCATCCAATCCATGATCAGGATATACTGCCGGAGCAATCATCGGCAGACTGGTTCCTTGTGTTCCTCCTGCCGGGAGCTTGAGGATTACGCCATGCGGCGGCTCGACCAATGCCCCTTCCAGGAAGCCAAAACCACTTGTGTCAAGTGCCCCGTCCACTGCTATAAACCGGCCATGCGGGAGCGCATCCGTGTAGTCATGCGCTATGCTGGGCCGAGAATGCTCTGGCAGCACCCCGTGCTCGCCTTCTACCACCTCTTTGATGGTCTGCGGCAACCGAAAAAATAACCCCGCGCATCTTCTATGAAACCCGCCGCATCTCCCCGCAAAATCGTCCCGCCGCCCCTCATCGGCGCGCACATGTCCATCGCGGGCGGAGTCGCCTTCTCCATCGACCGGGCGCTTTCCGTCGGCTGTACCGCCATGCAGATCTTCGTGAAGAACAACATGCAATGGTTCGCCGCTGCCCCCTTTGCCGAGGCCGAATTGCAAGCCTTCCACGAACATCCGCGCCGGGGCGAACTCCGCTCCGTATTCGGCCACAGCGGATACCTCATCAACCTCGCGGCAGTGAACCCCGAATTCGCTGAAAAATCGCGCCAGGCGCTTGCCGAAGAACTGACCCGCGCCAACCAGCTCCGCCTCCCGTTCCTCGTGCTCCACCCCGGCGCGCACATGGGCGCTGGTGAAGAAGCCGGGTTGGCTAAAATCACCGCCGGGCTCGACGCCGTATTCGCTACCTTGCCCAACGTCAAAACGCGCGTCGCCTTGGAAACCACAGCGGGGCAGGGGACCTCCCTCGGCCACACCTTTGAGCAACTAGCCTGGATACTCCAGCACTCGTCCCACCCTGAACGCCTCTGCATCTGCGCCGACACCGCCCACCTCTTCGCCGCCGGATACGATATTTCCACGGAATCCGGGGCCACAAAAACCTTCCAGCAGTTCGACCGCCTCATCGGTCTCGACCAACTCGTCGCCGTCCACTGCAACGACTCCAAAACCTCCCTCGGCTCCCGCGTGGACGGCCACGAACACCTCGGCAAAGGGAAAATTGGGCTCGCCCCGTTCGCCTTTCTCATGCGCGATCCCCGTTTTGCCGCCATCCCCAAAGTCCTGGAAACTCCCAAGGGCAAGGAATTGGTGGAGGACCGCGCAAATCTGGCGGTGTTGAGGAAACTCATCACAGCCAAGTAAGCCCTTACAAGCGATTGCTGAATTCTCTCTTGAAAACTGGAAAGAGCGTGCTCTAATCGCCTTAGCAAAGCGTTCCGCTTTGGACGCCTGCCGTAAGCGTAACAAGATTATGAGCCAACCCCCCAAATTCTGGCTTTGGATCGAAAATGAAGCGCGTGGTCCTTATCGCATGGACGAGATGTGGCGAATGGGCAACCGAAAAGAGATAAACCGCACGACGCTGTTTTGGTCGGAAAACAAAGAAGAATGGCGACCCTTGTATTGCCTTCTGGAAGACCAGGAGCCGAATGTCGAAAAACTCGCGAAGTTCCAGGCCAAGGGCTCGACAACCGTCCGCTTTATCGGTTCAGGAACGGGCTATGAGTGCCCCATTTGCAAACAAATGGAGGGGCATACCTTCCCCATCGAATCGGCCCCCGTCCTCCCCATGGAAGAATGCACCTGCAATCCCTGGCCAAGATGCACTTGGGTTGAAGTCGAAATGAAGGAAGACCAAGCAGGTCAAGTCGGCCATACAGGCTAGATTTTTCCGCCGTTAAAGCGTGCAGGCTGAGTTTGAAAAAGTGCGCGTTCGGCATTCTCGCCGACCGCACCTTGGTGCGGGCTCTTTATTGGCAGATTCATGGTAATCCACCCTGCCGTGATCCTCGACGCGCCCCTTGAATCAGGGGAGAAAAACGCCTTAAAACGTCCCGCCTCATAAATTTTGCAAGAAGAACATTGAAAAAATCCGTAGGAATGCTGCTATTACCAACCCGCGAAAAGACGAGAAAATAAGAACAAACAGCTCCAAATGCTCCAAATAACGCTCCCATCCCACGAGAAAGCGTCCCAGCAACCCTGGCGCGCGCGCATTTCTTGTGCGATGAGTCGAAGCTGTCGCCCTATTTAGAAAAGAAAGACGCAGAAGATGCAGACCCACGGACTCCCACCGAAACAAGGCCTCTACGACCCGCAGTTTGAACACGACGCATGCGGCGTCGGTTTCGTCGTTCACATGAAAGGCCGGAAGTCGCACGAAATCGTTCAACAAGCGCTGACGATTCTCCTCAATCTCGACCACCGCGGCGCGGTAGGCGCGGAGGTCAACACCGGAGATGGCGCAGGCATCCTCATCCAGATGCCCCACAAATTTTTGAAGAAAGCGGCCCAAGCCATCGGCATCGCCCTTCCCGAACCCGGCCAGTATGGCGCGGGGATTGTCTTCGCCTCGCCCGACGCCGCCACGCGCGCAAAGGACGAAGCCACCTTCGCCAAAATCGTCGCCGAAACCGGCCAGACCCTCCTCGGTTGGCGCGAAATGCCTACCGACAACTCCACCTTGGGCGAGAGCGCCAAGGCTGCGGAGCCCTGCGTGAAGCAGGTTTTCATCGGGCGTGGCACCAACTGCCCCAACGATCTCGCCTTCGAGCGCAAACTCTACGTCATCCGCCAGCGCGCCCTCCACGAAATCCGCACCGCCGGAGGCAACTCACACTGGTATATCTCCAGCCTCTCGTGCCGGACCTTGATCTACAAAGGCATGCTCATGCCTATCCAGGTGAGCGAGTATTTCCTCGACCTCGCCGATCCCGATATTGAGAGCGCCCTCGCCCTCGTCCATTCCCGCTTCAGCACCAACACTTTCCCGAGCTGGGAGCGTTCGCATCCCTATCGCTACATCGCCCATAACGGCGAAATCAACACCCTGCGTGGCAACATCAACTGGATGAAGGCCCGCCAGTCTCTCTTCGAGAGCGAACTCTTCGGCGACGACATCCAGAAAATCCTCCCCGCCATTGACGCCAACGGCTCGGACTCCGCCATGTTCGACAACTGCCTCGAACTCCTCGTCCTCTCGGGCCGCAGCCTGCCGCACGCTGTCATGATGATGATCCCGGAGCCGTGGACCGCCCATGAGTCCATGAGCGACGAGATGAAGGCGTTCTACGAATACCACTCCTGCCTCATGGAGCCTTGGGACGGCCCCGCCTCCATCGCTTTTACCGATGGCACGTTCATCGGCGCGGTGCTTGACCGCAACGGCCTGCGCCCCTCGCGTTACTATGTGACCAAGGACGACCTCGTCATCATGGCCTCCGAAGCCGGGGTGCTCCCTATCCCGCCCGAGCGCATCGCTCGCAAAGGACGTCTCCAGCCGGGCCGCATGTTCCTGGTCAACATGGAGGAAGGTCGCATCGTCGCTGACGAGGAAATCAAGAGCGCCATCGCCAGAGAACAGCCCTACCGCGAATGGATCGACCAGCACATGGTCGAACTCGCCAGCGTCGCTGACGCCCCGGAAGTCCCCGAGCCCGACCACAAAACCGTCCTCGCCCGCCAGCAAGCCTTCGGCTACACCTTTGAGGAACTCCGCAAGCTCCTCGTCCCCATGGCCCGCGATGGCGTGGAGGCCGTTGGCTCCATGGGCACCGACACCCCGCTGGCCATCCTCTCCAGCAAGGCGCATCCGCTCTACGACTACTTCAAGCAGCTCTTCGCGCAGGTCACCAACCCGCCCATCGACTGTATCCGTGAGGAAATCATCACCTCTACCGAGACCACCATCGGCAGCGAGCGCAATCTGCTCAAGCCCGAGCCGGAAAGCTGCCACTTGATCGAGCTTAAGACGCCCATCCTCACCAATGAGGAACTGGCCAAGCTCCGCCATATCTCCCAAGGCGAATTCAAATCCGTCACCCTCCCCATCCTCTTCAGCCCCAAGGGCACCCACGAGGACGCCGCCCGCGCGTTGGAAGCCGCCATGGACGCCCTCTGCGCCTCGGCCAGCAAAGCCATCGCCGAGGGAGTCAACATCCTCATCCTCTCTGACCGCAGTATGGACAAGGACCACGCTCCCATCCCCTCGCTGCTCGCCGTTGCCGCTCTGCACCACCATTTGATCCGCGAAGGCACCCGCACCCGTGCCGGGATCGTCTTGGAATCCGGCGAACCCCGCCAAGTTCACCACTACGCCCTCCTGCTCGGCTACGGCTGCGGCGCGATCAACCCGTATCTCGCCTTCGAGACGGTGGACGACATGATCCGTCAGGGACTCCTGTCCGACATCGACCACAAGACCGCCTGCAAGAACTACACCAAGGCCGCCACCAAGGGCGTCGTCAAAGTCGCTTCCAAGATGGGCATCTCCACCATCCAGAGCTACCGTGGCGCGCAAATCTTCGAGGCCGTCGGCTTGAACCGCCAGGTCATCGACAAATATTTCACTTGGACCGCCTCGCGCATCGAAGGCGCGGGCCTCGATGTTATCGCAGGCGAAGTCCAACTCCGCCACAAGCACGCCTTCCCCGAGCGCCAGGTCAACGGCGCAACGCTCGACGCGGGCGGCGAATACCAGTGGCGCGCGGATGGCGAAGGCCACCTCTTCAACCCGCTCACCATCCACACCCTGCAAAAGGCGGTGCGGACGGACAGCTACCCAGCCTTCCAGCAGTATGCGGCTCTGGTTAACGAGCAGGATCAACAATTCTTCACCTTGCGCGGCCTTCTCGACTTCAAAAAAACCACGCCCGTCCCGATTGAAGAAGTCGAGTCGGTCGAAGCAATCGTCAAACGCTTCAAGACCGGCGCGATGTCCTACGGCTCCATCTCCAAGGAGGCCCACGAAACCCTGGCCATTGCGATGAACCGCATCGGCGGCAAATCCAACACCGGCGAAGGCGGCGAAGACCCCGAGCGCTTCAAACCGATGCCCAACGGCGACTCCAAGAAGAGCGCCATCAAGCAAGTCGCCTCCGGGCGGTTCGGCGTCACCAGCAACTACCTCACCAACGCCGAGGAAATCCAGATCAAGATGGCCCAGGGTGCCAAGCCTGGCGAAGGCGGTCAGCTTCCTGGCAGCAAGGTCTATCCGTGGGTCGCCAAAACCCGCCACTCCACCCCCGGCGTCGGCCTCATCTCGCCACCTCCGCACCACGACATTTACTCCATTGAGGATCTGGCCGAACTGATCCACGACCTCAAGAATGCCAACCGCGCTGCGCGCATCAGCGTGAAGCTCGTTTCCGAAGTCGGCGTCGGCACCATCGCGGCGGGCGTAGCGAAGGCCCACGCCGACGTGGTCCTCATCAGTGGCTTCGACGGAGGCACCGGCGCTTCGCCGCAGACCAGCACCAAGCACGCAGGCCTCCCGTGGGAACTCGGCCTGGCCGAAACCCATCAGACGCTTGTATTGAACAATCTCCGCAGCCGGATCATGGTCGAGACCGACGGCCAGCTCAAAACCGGCCGCGACGTGGTCATCGCCGCGCTGCTCGGAGCCGAGGAATTCGGCTTCGCCACCGCCCCGCTCGTCACTCTCGGGTGCATCATGATGCGCGTCTGCCATCTGAACACCTGCCCCGTCGGCGTCGCCACGCAGAACCCGGAACTGCGCAAGCGCTTCACCGGCGATCCCGCGCACACCGTCAACTTCATGCGCTTCGTCGCCATGGAAGTCCGCGAACTCATGGCCAAGCTCGGCTTCCGCACGCTCAACGAAATGGTCGGGCGCACCGATGTCCTTGAAGCCAAGCAAGCCATCGAGCATTGGAAGGCCAAAGGCGTCGATCTCTCCGCCATCCTCTATCAACCGCAGGCGGGCCCCGAAATCGGCCGTTACTGCCAGATGAAGCAGGACCACGGCATCGACAAATCGCTCGACGTCACCGTTCTGCTCGACCTCTGCAAACCCGCCCTCGAGCGCGGCGAGAAAGTCGAGGCCACCCTCCCCATCCGCAACGTCAATCGCGTTACTGGCACCATCCTCGGCAACGAGATCACCAAGCGCTACGGTGCGGAAGGCTTGCCCGAAGACACCATCCGCCTCCACTTCCAAGGCTCGGCGGGCCAGAGCTTCGGTGCGTTCGTTCCCAAGGGCGTCACCCTCGAACTCGAAGGCGACACCAACGACTACATCGGCAAAGGCCTCTCCGGCGGCAAGATCATCCTCTACCCGTCCAAAGCCTCCACCTTCGTTGCGGAAGAAAACATCATCGCAGGCAACGTCGCCCTCTACGGCGCGACCAGCGGCGAAGCCTATATTGGCGGCATGGCGGGCGAACGGTTCGCCGTCCGCAACTCCGGCGTCAACGCCGTCGTGGAAGCCGTGGGCGACCATGGCTGCGAATACATGACCGGCGGCAAAGTCATCGTCCTCGGCGGAACCGGCCGCAACTTCGCGGCGGGCATGAGCGGCGGTGTCGCCTATGTTCTCGACGAAACCGGCTCCTTCCCGTGCCGCTGCAACCAGCAGATGGTCGGCCTGGAGAAAATGGAAGGCGACGAGATCGCGGAAATCCGCGAACTCATCGAACGCCACGAACGCTACACCGGCAGCCGTCGCGCCGCCCAAGTCCTCGCGCAATGGGACGCCATGGTTCCCAAATTCGTCAAAGTCATGCCGAAGGACTACAAGCGTGTCATCGCCGCCATCAAGAAAGCCCACGACGAAGGCCTGAGTGGCGACGCCGCCCTCAACGCCGCCTTCGAAGCCAACGCCCGCGACGTCGCCCGCATCGGCGGCGGATAGAACCAGCGGAACAATCTTTCAACGAAACTTTAAGCACCAACGAACAATGGGTAAGCCCACAGGATTCCTCGAATATCTCCGCGAACTGCCGCTGGACCGTCCGGCCTTGGAACGCATTAACGACTGGAACGAATTCCACAGCCACATGGACCCGAAGGACCTGCGCAATCAGGCCGCGCGGTGTATGGACTGCGGCATCCCCTTTTGTCACACCGGCAAGCTCATCAGCGGCATGGCCAGCGGCTGCCCCATCAACAACCTCATCCCCGAGTGGAACGACCTGATCTATCGCGGCCTCTGGCGCGAAGCCCTCGAACGCCTCCACAAGACCAACAACTTCCCCGAGTTCACTGGCCGCGTCTGCCCCGCCCCGTGCGAAGGCTCCTGCACCGTCGGCATCAACTGCCCGCCCGTCACGATCAAGAACATCGAGGTCTCCATCATCGACAAAGGCTGGGAGGAAGGCTGGGTCACGCCGCAAATCCCCGCAGTCCGCACCGGCAAACGTGTCGCTGTCGTCGGCTCCGGCCCTGCCGGGCTGAGCGCCGCCGCGCAGTTGAACAAAGCGGGCCACACCGTCACCGTCTTTGAGCGCGCCGACCGTCCAGGTGGCCTCCTCATGTATGGCATCCCCAACATGAAGCTCGATAAAGAGCAAGTCGTCCTGCGTCGCATCAAGCAGCTCGAAGCCGAAGGCGTCACCTTCGTCTGCAACACCGCCGTCGGCAAAGACCTGCCCGTGGAGAAGCTTACTAAAGACTTCGACGCCGTCGCTCTCTGCACCGGAGCCACCGCCTCGCGCGATCTCCCGCTGGAAGGCCGCACCCTGAAAGGCGTCCACCTGGCCATGGAATTCCTCGGAGCCAATACCAAGGCCCTCCTGGACAAAGCCCCCGCGCCCATCAACGCCGCAGGCAAACACGTCATCGTCATCGGTGGCGGCGACACCGGCACCGACTGCGTCGGCACCTCCATCCGCCACGGCGCGGTGAGCATCACGCAGGTTGAAATCCTGCCCAAGCCCCCGCTCGAACGCGCTGCCGACAACCCGTGGCCCGAGTGGCCCAAGATTTTCCGCACCGACTACGGCCTGGAAGAAGCCGCCGCCAAATTCGGCGCCGACCCGCGCATCTTCCTCACCACCGCCAAACGCTTCATCGGCGACGCCGAAGGCAACGTGAAGGAAGTCCATCTCGTCCAGATCGAGTGGAAGAAAAACGAAAAAGGCCAGTTCGTCCCGCAGGAAGTCCCCGGTTCGGACAAGATCGTCCCAGCGGAACTCGTCCTGCTCGCGCTCGGTTTCCTTGGGCCCGATCAAGCCCTGCCCGAAGCCCTCAAGCTGGAGCGCGACCCGCGCAGCAACATCAAAGCCGAATTCGAGCGCTACACCACCAATCTCCCGGGCGTCTTCGCCGCGGGCGACTGCCGCCGGGGCCAGAGCCTCGTCGTCTGGGCCTTCAACGAAGGCCGTGGCGTAGCCCGCGAGATCGACCGCTATTTGATGGGCGCGACCGATTTGCCGTAGGAATCCAGAGAAGAGAAATCCGCAGATTACGCAGATTTCACAGATTTTTATTGAGGAATTCCAAACCGTTAACGGGTAGAGGACATGAAATTCGAACTTGAACCGAATAGCCGTGCCATAACGAAGGAGCAAGTCATCGCAGATATTGCCCGTGTCGCGAAAGACCTCGATTCAAATTCTCTTACAATAAATCAGTATGAGAAGCATGGATGCTATAAGTCCAGTTTGGTTCTTCAGAGATGTGAAACATGGCTGAAAGCTGTTGCAGAGGCGGGCCTTTCGACTGAGCGCAAAAACACAAAAGCCTGCCCTGATGAATTCGTGCCAGACTTAAAGCGTGTTGCTACAGTTCTTTCCAAGTCGTCGATAACGCAGCAGGAATATAGGGATCACGGTCGTTTTGGACCAGGAGTTGTTTCACGTCACTTTGGGGGATGGCTTAATGCACTTCGCGCTGCTGATTTGGAAATGACCCGTGAGTATAGAGTGTCAAACGAGGATTATTTTAAAAATTTGGAGGCACTTTGGGTGCACCTTGGGCGGCAACCACGCTACAACGAAGTTCAGAAACCTTTATCCAAATATTCGCCAGGGGCATATGAGCATCGCTTTGGATCTTGGCGAAAGGCCCTTGAGGCTTTTGTCCAGTTTGCCGAGAATGAATCGACCAGTGAGAGGCAGCAAGAAGAAGTTCCGTCCCCTGAATTTGTTACAAACATCTCCAAGGAGGTCATTCATAAGACCAAGCGCCAGATTAGCGAGCGGCTGAAGGTCCGAGTTCTGATGCGAGATGGTAATCAGTGCAGATTGTGTGGAGCTACTGTGACTGGAAATGATATTCATTTTGACCACATAAAACCATGGTCAAAGGGTGGCGAAACGGTTTTGGAGAACATCCAAGTTCTATGTGCCAAGCACAATATAGCAAAGGGTGATTTTTACGAAGGCGTATAATGCAGTTTTCCAGAAATCACGAGGCTCGTGCATGCCCTTCTGTCTCTTTCCTAATCTGCGTAATCTGTGAAATCTGCGGATTGCCTTTTTCTCTTCTCTTCCTCAATCTTTGATGCTCCGCATCTGCGGACAACACTTTCCTATGACCAGCACCGAACTCCGCCAGTCGTTCCTCGATTTCTTCCGTGAAAAGGGGCACACCATCGTCCCCTCAGCGAGCCTCATGCCCGGCTCGCCGAACCTCCTCTTCACCAACGCCGGGATGAACCAATTCGTCCCCATCTTCCTCGGTGAAGCGGCGGCGGACGTGAACCAATGGCCCGGAGCCATCCCCGGCAGCGCGACCCGCGCCAGCGACACCCAGAAGTGCATCCGCGCGGGCGGCAAACACAACGACCTCGACGACGTCGGCCTCGACACCTACCACCACACCTTCTTCGAGATGCTCGGCAACTGGTCCTTCGGCGACTACTTCAAAAAAGAAGCCATCGACTTCGCCTGGGAACTCATCGTCAAACGCTGGAAATTCCCGCCCCAGCGCCTTTACGCCACCGTCTATAACCCCGACAAAACCAAGGGCGACCCCGCCGACTTCGACTTCGAAGCCTACGACTGCTGGGCCGCGCACTTCGAGAGCGTCGGCCTCGACCCCAAAGCCCACATCGTCAACGGCAACAAAAAAGACAACTTCTGGATGATGGGCGAGACCGGTCCGTGCGGCCCGTGCTCCGAATTGCACGTCGATCTCACCCCCGCGGGCGACACCAAGGGCGCGCTCGTCAACCAGGGCACCGCCGAGTGCATCGAAATCTGGAATTTGGTCTTCATTCAGTTCAACGCCAACCCCGACGGCACCTTCTCCGCCCTCCCCGCCAAGCATGTCGATACCGGCATGGGCTTCGAGCGCGTCGCCTCCATCATCCAGGGCACCAAGAATTTCACCGACTTCGCCAACGCGAAAATCTCCAACTACGAGACCGACATCTTCCGTCCCATCTTCGACGAGTTGGAGAAGATGAGCGGCCACCGCTACGGCTGCACGCTCCCCGCCTCCGGCAGCACCGGCGACACCGAGGAGGAAAAAATCGACGTCGCCTTCCGCGTCATCGCCGATCACATTCGCACGTTGAGCTTCGCCATCGCCGACGGCATCCAGCCCGGCAACACCGACCGCAACTACGTCCTGCGCCGCATCCTGCGCCGCGCCGTCAAATACGGCCGCACCCTCGGCTTCCAAAAACCTTTCTTCTACCAACTCGTCGACGTCCTCGCCCGCACGATGGGCGACGTCTTCCCGGAAATCCGCGCGAAACAAAAGCACGTCGAGGAGGTGTTGAAGCGGGAGGAGGAGGCGTTTAATCGGACGCTGGATACAGGGATCGAACTATTTAATGGCTACATGGATTCCGTCCGGCGAGCTCAAAAGCTCTTGTCGAGGGATTACTCCGACGCCGAAACATCCACTGCAGTTCTAGGCGACACTTTAGAGCGTTTTACTTATGTATTGTTGGCTGACGCATGGATGAGACATTCCATTGTGTCCGCTATTGAACCACATCTTCCCACACCAGCATTACAGGCTGAAGACTTGATAAATGATGCAGAAAAGTTGACAAGTATCCTCATCCCTATTCTTACGATGCCGGACGCAAATGAGCGTGCCATCAGAGAATCTCTGCTAAAACGAATATTGGTCATATCTGGGCGCATCGCGTTCACACTTTACGACACCTACGGCTTCCCGCTCGACCTCACCCAACTGCTCGCCCGCGAACGCGGCCTCACCGTGGACGTCGAAGGCTTCAACACCCTGATGGAAGCCCAGCGCAGCCGCGCCCGTGCCGCGCAGAAGCGCGAAATCATCAGCGTCTCCAACATCGACGCCGCGCCGACCCAATTTATCGGGTATGATTCCCTCACCACCCAGGCCACCGTCCTCGACGTGGTCGAAGTGAAGGGCAAAACCGCCGTCATCCTCGACCTCTCCACCTGCTACGCCGAAATGGGCGGGCAGGTCGGCGACACCGGCGAGATCGAAGGCGGCGGAAACTTCTGGACCATCGTCGCCACGCAAAAGACCGGCGCGATCTGGCTCCACTTCCTCGCCGAGAGCGACGCCCCCGCCGTCGGCGCGTCCGTCAAGCTCACCGTCGACACCGCCCGCCGCGCTGCCATCGCCCGGCACCACACCGTCACGCATTTGCTCCACTATGCGCTACATCGCGTCGTCAGCCCGAAGATCGCGCAGAAAGGCTCCTTCGTCGGCCCGGACAAACTGACCTTCGACTTCAACAGCGCCGCGCTCACCCCGGAGCAGGTGCGCAAAGTCGAGCGCCTCGTCAACGAGAAGATCGTCGCAAACGCCTCCGTCTCCTGGACCGAAGTCCCCTACGCCGACATCAGCTCCAATCCGCACATCATGCAGTTCTTCGGCGACAAATACGGCGACGTCGTCCGCGTGGTGCAGATCGGCGGCGAGCCCAACGTCCTCGACGGCTACTCCATGGAACTCTGCGGCGGCACCCACGTCCGCGCCACAGGCGAGATCGGTTTATTTAGTATTATCGGAGAATCCGCCATCGCCGCGGGCGTCCGCCGCATCGAAGCCGTCGCCGGTCTCGAAGCCTATGACATTGCGCGCGCAGCCTCGGACCGCATCGTCGGCGTCGCCGCGAAGCTCAACGCCCCCGTGGGCGAACTGGAAAAGAAACTCGACGCCCTCCTGGCCGAGCAAAAAGACCTCCAGAAACAACTCAAGGCCGTCCAGCAGCGCCAGGCTGCCGACACCGCCAGAGCCCTGCTCGACAAAGTGGAAACCCTCAACGGCACCCCGGTCATCATCGCCTACCTCGATGCGGTGGACGGCGACGCGCTCCAAGCCGTGACCGACGCCCTCAAAGGCAAATTCGCAGGCGTCGCAGTCCTTGCAGGCGCGACGGCAGGCAACGTGTCGCTTGCCGCCAGCGTTTCGCCGGAGTTTGTAAAAACCCATCAGGCTGGGAAACTCATCCAAACCCTTGCCCCCATCGTCGGTGGCAAAGGCGGCGGACGCCCCGACTTCGCGCGCGGTGCAGGCAAAGACGCCACCCAACTCGAAGCCGCCCTCGCAAAAGCCCGCGCCTTGCTCGGCAGCTAGCATGAACGCCGAATCGCCGCCGATTCCGCGCCACCTCGTTTTGTTGCTCGGAGTGTTGACCGCCTTCGGCCCGCTCTCCATCGACATGTATCTGCCGGCCTTCCCGCAGATCACGCGCGAGCTTGGTGCCCGTCCCGGCATGGTGCAATTGACCCTCGCCGCATTTCTGTTGAGCGCAGCCTTGAGCCAGGCATTCTACGGCTCGCTGGCCGACCGGCTGGGTCGCCGTCGGCCGCTATTGGCGGGTTGCGCGCTCTACGCTCTCGGCTCACTCGGATGCGCCATTGCACCCTCGATGGGAACCCTCATCGCAGCCCGCATCCTGCAAGCAATGGGCGGTGCGGCAGGCATGGTTATCTCGCGGGCAATCGTGCGTGATCTGTTTGACGAACGGAAATCCGCTCACGTCTATTCCCAACTGATGCTGGTAATGGGAGCGGCACCGATCCTGGCTCCCTGGCTGGGCGGCCAAATCCTGATGTTCGGAAGTTGGCGGTTGATTTTCTTATTGCTGGCCGTCTTCGGGTGCGGCTGTTTTCTCGCCACCGCTTGGGGATTGCCGGAAACCCATCCCGCAAGCCGTCGTTCGCGGGAAACCGTCGGGGAGGCATTGAGCACGTTCGGCGCGCTCCTTTGGGACCGCCGATTCCTCGGCTACTCGCTGGTGGCGGGTTGCACTGCGGGGATCAACTTCGCCTACATCGCCGGCTCGTCGTTCGTTTACATCGAGTTGCACGGAGTCACCGTGCAACACTTCGGCTTGTTCTTTGGCGCGAATGCCCTCGGCTTGATTGCGGCATCGCAGATCAACCGCTGGCTGCTGAGACGCCACACGCCCGAGTCGATTTTGACCTGCTCGCTGGCGGCCAACATGGTGGCGGGTCTGGCATTGGCGGGCTGTGGAGCGACCGGTTGGGGTGGGTTGCCCGCGCTGGTGGCGCTGCTCTTCCTTTCCCTATTTAACGTCGGCCTTTCCTTCCCCAACATCGCGGCGGCGGCGCTGGCTCCCTTTGGACGTAAGGCTGGAAGCGCTTCGGCGGTGCTTGGCACCGTGCAATTTGCCGTGGGCGGGATTTCGGGCGCGATGGTCGGTTTGCTGCACAACGGCACCGCCCTGCCAATGACCGCAACGCTTGCCGCCTGCGCCGTGGGCGGATACGCGGCCTTGCATACCATGGCCCGTCAGCCCAACGGCGAACAGACCATCCAAGAATCCCCCGCGTTTATCGTCCCCGAGGATTGATTGACTATTACCGGCGCGGACTCCAAGTCATGCCGCCGAGAACTCCGCGCACGCTGGGAACCGATTTGCCCTTGCCGCCCGGCGCACCGCCGCCGCGTTGGCCTCCCTCTTCGCGCCGGGGTCCGCCGCTGCGAGCCTTGTTGCTGGTTCTCGCCCCGCTCTCATCGCGCGGGCCTTGGCGTCTGCCGCCGCGCCCACCGCCGCCATGAGCTTGCCCACCGCGCCGCTCCCTTTGCTCGTCATCGCTTGCGCGAGGCGGCGCAGGTTGCTTCATATCAAAACCCTCCGCGCGTTTGCGGATAATCCCGCGCCCGATGAACCGTTCCAGCGCGCGCAGCGCCCCGTGGTCATCCGGCATCACAAAACTCACCGCATCGCCCACGCGATGAGCGCGCCCGGTGCGCCCGATCCGGTGCACGTAATCCTCCGAGTGCATCGGAAAATCGTAATTCACCACATGCGAAATCCCGTCCACGTCGATGCCGCGCGCGGCGATGTCCGTCGCCACCAACACCCGCACCACGCCCGACTTGAAATCCTTCAGCGACCGTATCCGCTGATTCTGCGAGCGGTTGGAATGCAGCGCTGCCGTCTTGATCCCCGCGTGCTCCAGCGCCCGCGCGATCCGGTCCGCGCCGTGCTTCGTCCGCGAGAAAACCAGCACCGTGTTATAGCTCGGGTCTTGCAGCAAATGCAGCAAAAGCTGCGTCTTCAAATGCTTCGGCACCTCATAGACAAACTGCGTCACCGTCTCCGCCGGGTTCGCGCGCCGCCCGATCTCCACTGTCTTGGGCGATTGCAAAAACTCGTGCGTCAGCGTCTCGATCTCCCCGGAAAGCGTCGCAGAAAAAAGCAGCGTCTGCCTCTTCTTGGGCATGGCCCGCACGATGCGCCGGATGTCCGGCAGGAACCCCATGTCCAGCATCCGGTCGGCCTCGTCGAGCACCAGGAATTGGAGCCCGGAGAAATCGCCGTGCCGCTGCTGCATCAGATCGAGCAACCGGCCCGGCGTTGCGATGATCAGGTCCACGCCCGCGCGGAGCGCCTCGATCTGCGGCCGTTCGCCCACGCCGCCGAAGACCGTCGCCATGCGCAACGGCAGATGTTTTGCGTAAGCGCGCACATTCTCCTCGATCTGCGCCGCCAACTCCCGCGTCGGTGCCAGCACCAGCGCGCGCGTGCCCTGCTTGTGCACGCCGCCAGAAGTCTCCATCAGCTTGGCCAGGATCGGCAGCACAAACGCCGCCGTCTTGCCCGTCCCCGTCTGGGCGATGCCGATCAAGTCCCGCCCCGTCAAAATGAGCGGGATGGCCGCCGCCTGAATAGGCGTGGGTTCCGTGTAGCCCGCGTCTTGGAGAGCTTTTAAAATATTTGGTCCGAGACCGAGAGAGAGAAAAGGCATAAAAAGCAACATGAGGCCGGAGCGCCCCATTCGCACGCTAATTCGGGGCAACCCCAGCGGGCGGATGGGGAAAAATCCTACCCCAAAGGCCCAATATGTGCTAAACAACCTATGCTATGGCTTACAAAATTACCGACAACTGCGCCGCTTGCGGCTCATGCAAAGACGAATGTCCCCAGGGAGCAATCTCCGAAGGCAACCCGTACAAAATCGATCCAGAACTCTGTATCGATTGCGGTGCCTGCCTGGCTGCTTGCCCCACGGAAGCCATCGTCGCCGAATAGTTCACCTTTCTCTGAAAGGAGAACCCAAAAGCCCGCCGGAACCACACGGCGGGTTTTTTTTGCGAAAGACTACTCCTTCGCCTCGGCCTTGATCCGAGGGAAAAGTGGGGTTGGTTTGCCCAAGCGATGCCCATCCGGCAGCGCAGCCTCCGGATTGAGCGCATCGGCCAACCGGGACTCAACATTCGCGTTAAGCTGCCCAGCCATCGCGCGCGCCGCGTCCGGGAGCACCGGCGCGATCAGGATCGCAAGGATGCGCAATGTTTCTGCGAGGCTGTAAAGCACAACATCGAGTTGATCCGCATATGCGGGATCCTTAGCGAGCTTCCACGGCGCTTGCACCTCGATGTATGCATTACACCTTGTCGCAAGGTCAAACGCCGTTTCGAGTGCAGCGTTTACCTGGTATTGATCCATCTTCTCGATGTATTTGTTTACGGTAGGCAAGATGCCGCCAAGCATTTCTCCTTCCATATCGCCTGCCGGACGTTTAATCACCCCCTCGCGATACCGCTGAGCCATATTAAGCGTGCGGTTGAGCAGATTGCCCAGATCATTGGCCAGATCCGTATTGTAGCGCACCGTCAGCCGATCCTCCGAAAACTCCATGTCCTGCCCAGTCACCGTTTCGCGCATTAAATAATAGCGCAGCGCACCAGCCCCGTATTTGTCCGCCAGCGCGTCCGGGTCCACAATGTTACCCAGGCTCTTGCTGATCTTGGAGCCGCCGATGTTGATATAGCCATGCACCAGCAGCGGCGGAATTTCCGCATCTGTAAACCCGGCGGCGTGCAGCATGATCGGCCAGTAAATGCCGTGTGCGGGAATGATGATGTCCTTGCCGATCACATGTAGCGCGGGCCAGCGCCCGTCAAACGCCGCATTGTGCGGCTCCGCCCCGCTCCAGTAACCGCCAAAGCTGATGTAGTTGATCAGCGCGTCGAACCAGACGTAGGTGACAAAACTCGGGTCGAACGGCAACTCGATGCCCCACTCCAGCCGCGCCTTGGGGCGCGAAATGCAGAGATCGCCGGAAATCTTCTCCACCGCATTGCGCAATTCCGCCTGGCGGAAAGCCGGGGTCACATAACCAAGGTTCGAGTCATTATCGCGATGCGTGTCAATGTATTGCAGAAGCCAGTCCCGGTGGTTGGCCAGCCGGAAGTAATAATTCTCCTCCGTAATCTCCGTTACCTCGCCCCATTCCGGGCCGAACTCCCCGTCCGAGCCGCGCTCCTTGTCGGTGAGGAACTGCTCCTGCCGCACACTGTAAAAACCGGAATGGCTCGCCTTGTAAATCTCCCCCGCGTCGAAAAGCTGCTGGAGAATCTTCCTCACCACCGCCTTGTGCAGCGGCTCCGTGGTCGCCGCCCAAGCGTCATGACTGAGCCCCAGCTTCTCCCAAAGCGCCACAAACTTCGCCGTCACCCCGCTTGCGAACGCAGCGGGCTCCAAGCCCTGCTTCTGCGCCGATTGCTGGACCTTCTGCCCATGTTGATCCACGCCCGTCAGGAAAAAAACCGGCTCCCCCTTGAGGCGATGGTAGCGCGCCAGCACATCCGCGAGAATTTTCTCGTAGGCGTGACCGATGTGCGGCGCTGCGTTGGTGTAATCGATGGCAGTGGTGATGAAAAACGTCTTGGCCATAAAGCAATCGGCAAGCATGAACCCAAGCGGCACTCAAAGGCAATGCCGATCAATTTGGTGGGTGGAATAAAAATGAAGGAAAATTTAGAAACGGCGGCGCAATGCTGGCACGCGGGACGTGCGCGCTTACCTACTTTTACTTACGCTCTGAGCAGGCGTTGGAGATTTGCTTATGCATGGCGAAGCGACGGAGTTGAACGCCCTGGCGCTCGACGAGTTCTTCCGCATCGATTTGGAATCCATGGCGCTCGAAGAAGGGCCGGGCCGCAAGACTTGCCTCGGTGAAAACGCACGGGACAGCGACGGCGCGCAATGCGGACTCCACGAGGAGGTAGAGCCGGGTGGCGATGCCGCGCCGGGCGAAGGAGGGGTGGGTGTACAGAAAGTCGAGATGGCCGTTGTGCTCGTAGGAAGCGAAGCCCGCGAGAACGCCGTCCTGCTCGGCGACGATGGTGCGGAGAGAGGCGAGCCGCTGCTGCCAGCCCGCAACATTCTGCGAGAAGGAAGCCCAGGCTGCAAGCTGCTCCGTATTGTAATAAGGCACGGCTAGGGAATGAATCGCTGCACGGAAAATCTCGATGACCTGCGACAAATCGGTTGGCGTATAGGGTCTTTCGTTCATGGGGAGCGGGTGCGCAGGCTCCCTGAGCCTAATACGGCGTCATGATTACCCGCCGCGTGGGGTCCAGCGCCGGGCTCTGCGGAGTGAAGATCGGCGCGGGCGTGGCACTGTGCAACTCGTAGCCCGTGAGTACAAACTCCGGGTAGAACCCGTTGCTCGCCGGTTCATAAATCGTCTCCCCGGAGAAAGCCCCGAAGAGCTTGTATTCGTAGCCGTTATCCACCCCCAGCGTCCCCCCCTCACGGTCGGGAGCGAGGTGTTTGTTCTCATTGAGCATCACCAGTTTGGCCGAAGTCCAAGGCTGTCCGGGGCTGCGGACGAAGCCCCAGAACTTGTAGTCGATTTTGTAATACCGCCGGGCAATGAAGTAATTCCCCGGCTTCTCAGCCTGGATTTCAGCAGCCATCGTCACCCGCGCGGCGGTGACAGACCGGCTTTCAGAAAGATTGGCGCAACCGGAGAAAGCGGCCACGGCAGCGAGGATGAATAGAGAGCGGGCGGCGTTTTTCATAACGAATTACACCCCCAATTTGGTCAGGATCGGCGCGATCCACGCCCCGAGATCCTGCTCATGGAGCGAAGGCGGTTGCGGTGCGTCGCCTAGCAGATACCATTTCTCCGTGTGCTCCACCGCCTCGCCTGGCTGCAGCTTGCGCAGCGGACTCAACGTCTCGACCTCCAGCATATCCATGTTGGAGAACGTCTCGAAATTGCAGCCGAAATCCGTATAAGCAGCCCCTTCGACATAATCGAACGTCTTCACAAAAAGCGTCTCGCCGTTGAGATAAGCCACCCATTTTGCCTTGTGCGCGAGCCCCAGCTTCGTCGGCCCGCCATCGTGCGTCTGCCGCAGCGTGATGAACTCGCTGCCGAAACGCCAGCGCGGGTCCGTCATATCCGTGTAAGACCACGGCACGATCAGCCGGTTCGGCAGCAGATCGCGCGGATGCTCACCCAACTCCGGCAGCGGAATAATCTCCAAACCGCCTGGAGCCATCACACTCAATCCCCAAGAAGAAATCTCCACCGGCTTGCCGCTTTCATTCACCACGCGATGATGCACCGTCACCTCCGAGGAATCCTCCGCCAGCGTCACCGTCAGAAACTTGCGCAATCCCCACGGTGCCACGGGCACGTTTTCCAAGCGGATACCGTTGGGGAGAATCTCGTGGATGACAGGCGAATTATCCGGCGCATAACTCACATCCCCTTCCGGCGCGATCCAGAGCCGGTGACCGCCGCGGTTCAACCACTCACCCTCTCCGTTGGTGCCCATTTGCGAGGCGTAATTTTTGAAAACATTATGGCCGCGCGGAGTCCGGTAGGCGATGACGCGCGGGCCGACGTCGAGCGTGACGATCAGCTCCACATGCTGATTGCTTAAAAGGGCGTTGTTCGCCCAACCTTCGTAAGAGACTTTCTGGATTTGCATGGCTGGTTGTGATTCGAGGAACGTCGCGTTCCGGTTTGGTTAAAATGAGGGCGTGTCGAGGTCCGCCTTCACCCGTTTGAGCAGGGCGGGCTGCTTTTGGAGCTGCGCCGTGAGAGCTTCGATGGCGCGCAACGTCGGGGCGCTGATGTGGTGCTCCATCCCCTCCACATCGTGAAAAATCACCGCGTCATCCAGCCCGAAAAGCTTCAGGAAATCCGTCAAAAGCTGATGCCGGTGGGTAATGTTGCGGGCGAGCACCTCCCCGGTGGGAGTCAGCGCGAGCCCCCGGTATTTCTCATAAACCAAGAGCCCCTCCGCGTCGAGCCGCTGCACCATGTTCGTCACGCTCGCCTGCGAAATGCCCAGCGCCGAAGCAATATCCACCACCCGCGCATACCCTTTCGTATTGATGAGCGCGAGGATGCGCTCAAGGTAATCCTCGACGGCGGCGGAGGAACGGACTGGAGGTTGGGGAGTCATGCCCCCCAATAGATGCCTTAATCAGGGGGCGGATGAAAAGAAAAATGGGCGATCTTGCAATCGGCAAAAAAATCCAGCTACTGTCCCATTCCTATGAGCACGACTCCGTAGGCGTCATTCAGAATCTTCTTCCATGCCTCATTCTGCAAAAACCCGCTGGCTCTGGCGGTTCCTGGGAGCCGCCCTCGCGCTCGTCGCTGCCTTGACCGCATATTGGGCGTGTCCGCGCAGCCCGCTCCCCTCACAGGGCGGCCTCTATTGGCCCTGTCGGCAGGAACTCCCCGTCCCCTCCTTCGCGCAGGGCGATCCCCGTTGGGCCACCGACCTCCTCGGCTCCACCCCCGGCACCCTCCACGACGAAGGCTGCGCCGTCACTTCCGCCGCCATGGTTCTTGCCAGCTACGGCATCGATACCGACCCCGGTCGCCTCAACCGCTTCCTCACCCGCCACGGCGGCTACACTCCCGAAGGCTGGCTTTTCTGGGAAAAAGCCGCCGAGATCGTTCCCGGTCGGTGCGAAAAAGCCTACGAGGACAACCCCTCCTACGCCCGAATCGACGCCAACCTCCTGTGCGGCAACCCCGTCATCATCCGCATCCGCTTCCCGAGCGGCATCACCCACTTCGTCGTCATCGCAGGCAAGCAAGGCTGGGACTACCTCATCCGCGACCCCGGCGCGGGAGCCGCGCGAGGATTCTACCCGTTGAGCGAGCTCGCCCCCCGCATCGAAGCCCTGCGGTATTACCGGAAAAAAGAGAATAGACGATAGAAGTCACCTCACAAAGAGACTATCCTCTCCCCCATGAAAGACCGTTACATGGACGCCTTCCTGAAGGCTATCGACGCCGAGCGCAACCTCGCTCCAAGCACCGTTGCCAACTACCGGCATTCCCTGGCAGCCTTCCGCGCGCACACCCCCGCCCCGCCCTGGCGCGAATGCGCGCCGGAACACTTCCGCGCCTACCTCTTTCACCTCATGAAAAACGGTGCCTCGCGGGCTACTGTCCGGCTCCACTTCGCCGCCTTGCGCACCTTCTACAAATTCCTCGCCGAACGCCACGGCCTCAAGGACAATCCCCTCAAGGAAGTCCAGCTCCCCAAATCCGAACGCAAACTCCCCGTCGTCCTCACCCCCCGGCAAATTGACGACCTCCTTAACGCTCCCCTCCTGGCCAAGCCCACCCCCAAAGCCCCCAAATGGCTCCCCGTTCGCGACGCCGCCATCCTGGAACTCTTCTACTCCTCCGGGCTGCGCCTCGCCGAACTTGCCGGGCTCAACGTTGCCGATCTCGACCCCTATTCCGAAAGCGTTCGCGTCTTCGGCAAAGGTCGCAAGGAACGCCTCTGCCCCGTCGGACTCCCCGCGCTCAAAGCCATCCAGCGCTACCGCCAGGAAGCCCAAGTCCAGAGCGGCCCCCTCTTCCTCTCCAAACTCCGCAAGCGACTCTCCACGCGCAACATCGCCGTCATGCTGGAGAAATACGTCCTCCTGGCGGGCCTGCCCCGGGGGATTACCCCCCACAAACTCCGCCATACCTTCGCCACCCACCTGCTCGATCACGGAGCCGACCTCCGCAGCGTCCAAAGCCTCCTCGGCCACGCCAGCCTCTCTACCACGCAAATCTATACCCACGTCTCCGTGGAACGGATGAAGAAAGTCTATGACGAATCCCACCCTCGGGCGTAATCGAACGACGTGCGGATGCAGAATGCCGGGTAGCAGAGCGATTTTCCAAAACCTTGGTTGACCTTGCGAAAGGTGGCGGCTAATCAAAAAGCTAATGCGCCGAATATTCGCCCTTATTGTCCTTTTCCTCGGAGCCACCCCGTGGGTGCGCGGAGCGGATGCACCACCCCCTCGGGACATTCGCCTGGAGGAAAAAAAGTTTGAGCAACTTTCCAATCAGGACGCCGATCCCATGGCTGCCACCGCACTCGCCATTGATCCCACCAAATGGAAACACGCGGAAACTGACCATTTCATCCTCCATTACCGCCACGCCACGGAAGCCCAGAAAGTCGTGCGAGAGATCGAATACGACCTCTGGTTTGTCGCCCAATTTTTGGGAGCCTCCAAAGAGCGCTACGCAAATAAATCCCACGTTTACATCTTTAAGGACGAGCCAGAATGGAAGAAATTCCTTTCCAAGACCGATTGCCCCACTTGGTTCTCCAGCTTCGCGCACGGCGACAAACTCTTTTTGCACGTCGGCGGAATCGGCGAGGGCTTCGATTCTCAGACCCTTGCCCACGAGACAACCCACGCCGTCGTGGCTCGGCTCTATCCGAACCGACAGTGGCCGCATTGGTTGAACGAAGGCTTTGCCGAATACATGAGCGGTGCCAGTGTGGCGGCACGCAAGGTTTTGTGGGCCAAAGGCTTGCAAAAAGACCTTAGCAAAGGAACTCTCCCCTTGGAGCAACTTACCACCACCAAGAATTATCCCTCCGACCCGGAAGCCGTGCACCAATTTTACCAGAGTTCGGAAAAACTGGTTCGCTACTTGATAGACAACTTCCCCAAGGATCGCTTCCCGCAATTCATTGATGCCATCTTGGGCGGTGCCAAATTTCAGGATGCCCTCCTCCAAATCTACGGAGACAAAATCAAAGATTACCTCACCTTCAGCAGGCGATACGAACGCTTCACCAAGTAGCTTGATTGTCGCGGCACTTTTGTCGAACATCCCCCCATGCCCGCCGTCGCCAAACGCCCCACCGCTCCCAGCCGGGCCTTTCGCGCTGTCCTCGGCTCCGACGAATCGGAAATCAAGCGCATCGCCCTCCAGCGCGCCAGCGAAATGGCCCCCGCCGAATCCGGCGACATGGGTTGCGAAATCATTGATGGCATGGCCGATTCCGTGGATCAGGCCGAAACCCGCATCCACCAGACCATCGAGGCGATTTTAACCCTCCCCTTTTTCGGCGGCGACAAACTCGTCTGGCTCAAAAATGCCAACTTCCTGGGCGATACTGTCACGGGTCGTTCCGCCAGTGTCCTCGACGCCCTCGCAAAACTTGCCGAAATCCTCGAAGTCGGGCTGCCCAACGGCGTCCGCTTTCTCCTCAGCGCCACCGAAATCGACAAACGCCGCGCCTTTTACAAAACCCTCGGCAAACTCGGCGAAATCGAACTCTTCGAAAAACTCGACACCAGCCGCTCCGGCTGGGAAGAAGAAGCCGCCTCGCACGTCCGCAGCCGCGCCGAAGCCCTCGGCCTGCGCTTGCGTGGCGAAGCCCTGGAACTCTTCGTCCTCCAGACCGGCGGCGACACCCGCCAGATCGACAACGAACTCGAAAAACTCGACCTCTACCTCGGCCAGACTCGCCGCGAAGTCCCCCTCGAAGCCGTCCGCCTTATGGTCCCCGCCTCCCGTGCGGGAGTCGTCTTTGAACTCGGCAACGCTCTCGCCGCGCGCGACCTCCGCACTGCCCTCGCCCTCGTCGAATCCCTGCTCTTCCAAGGGGAAACTGCCATCGCCATTCTCCTCGTAGCCGTCATCCCCACCGTTCGCAACCTGCTTTTGGCCAAAGACCTCATGCAGCGCCATCGCCTCAGCAAGCCCGCTGCCCCCTTCCATTTTACAGGCACGCTCAACCGGCTCCACGCCGAAGCCACAGACCACCTTCCGCGCAAAAAAGACGGCGGCATCAACACCTACGCCCTCGGCATCGCCGCCATGCACGCCCACCGCTACCGCCTGCCCGAATTGCGGGCCGCCCTCAGTGCCTGCCTGGAGGCAAACGTGGCCCTCGTCACCAGCGGCCTCGAAGCCCGCACCGTCCTCACGGAAATCGTGGTGAAAATCGCTGCGCCCCAAGACTAGCCCACCGCCGAATTCAATTTACTTCCCAACTCACGCAATCCGCGAAAATATATCTCCGTTACAAAAAACATATCTCAAATTTTATGAGCACCGCATCATCCCCAAAAACCTCCCTCGTTACCGGCGGAGCCGGATTCCTCGCCTCTCACCTCACCGACCGCCTCCTCGCCGAAGGCCATCGCGTCATCGGGATCGACAACTTCATCACCGGCAGCCCGGCCAACATCGAGCACCTCGCCGGGAACGAAAACTACCGTTTCATCAAACAGGACGTCACCCAATACCTCTTCGTGGACGAGCCGATCGACTTCGTCTTCCACCTCGCCTCCCCGGCGAGCCCCATCGACTACCTCGAGCACCCTATCCCCACCCTCAAAGTCGGTGCACTGGGCACCCACAACGCCCTCGGCCTCGCCAAAGCCAAAAAAGCCCGCTTCCTCCTCGCCTCCACCAGCGAATGCTACGGCGACCCCCTTGTCCATCCGCAGACTGAGGATTACTGGGGAAACGTAAATCCTATCGGACCCCGTGGCGTCTATGACGAAGCCAAACGCTACGCGGAAGCCATCACCATGGCCTATCACCGCTTCCACCACGTTGACACCAAGATCGTCCGCATCTTCAACACCTACGGCCCCCGTATGCGTCTGCGCGATGGTCGCGTCGTCCCCGCCTTCATCGGCGAAGCCTTGACCGGCCAGCCCATCACCATCTTCGGTGATGGCTCCCAGACCCGCTCCTTCTGCTACGTCAGCGACCTCATTGACGGCATCTATCGCCTCGCCCTCTCCGACTTCCACGAACCCGTCAACATCGGCAATCCGCGGGAAATGACCATCCGGCAATTCGCCGAAGAAATCCTCAAAATCACCGGCAGCCACTCCATCATCGAAATGCACCCCCTGCCAGTGGACGATCCCAAAGTGCGCCAGCCTGACATCACCCGGGCGCGCAAAGTCCTCGGATGGGAACCCAAAGTCTCCTTCGAGCAAGGAATCTCCACCACCATCGAATATTTCCGCAACCGAGTCTAAAAAACGTTGTTTATAAAAATCTGACTTTTTCTTTTGCCAAGCGGGGGGGATCAATCATAAGTTAGACACGCCTTTCTTTCCCCCTAACCATGAAAAAGCTTACGCTCTTCGCGCTGTTGTTGCTGGCTTGCGCACTTCCGTGCTTAGCCGCGCCGGGTGGCGAATTTGCCATCAAAAAAGTGGCCTTGGACTATCCCACTTCGCCAGACATCCCCGGAGGAACCATCCAGTGGAAACCCCAACAGTGGGTGAAAATAGAAGTCACCTTCGACGCAATACCCGATTTCACCGAGGAATTGACCTTCAACTACTACGTCCTCTATTCCGACCGCCCGGCACCTGAGCGCCTCCTCGTCGGGCACGTCAACCACGTAGACATCGTCAAGGGAGTGGGACTTCATTCCGCGATGTATCTCTCCCCGAAGACCATCCAGCGAATTACGCCGCGCGGCAACAGGGTCTTTGTCCCAAGCACCTTCCCCATCACCCAGGTCACGGTCACTATTACCAAGCCGGGCGTCTCCGCCCCCATCGCCATTGGCAGCTACAAACCCGGATCGCAGGGAGACTGGTGGTCCACCCTCAAACAGGAAGAAGGCTTTCTCGTGAACAAGAATGAAACCCCTTTCGCCTCCCTCTACTGGGATTACTACGAAGCCCTCAAACCTGCCTCGGCGCACTAAACAAGAACGCTAAGACATGGGTGCGCCGAATCGAATCTTCTGTTTAAGTCTGGGCTCCCAGACTGTCAGGCTCGCGGAATTCACAATGGATGGCCGTGGTGGCCTCGTGCTTTGCAGCTACCGCACGTCAGAACTGCTGGCCGACCCCGCCATGGACGCCACCCGCGTCGCCCAGACATCCCTTCTCCTTAAGGAAATGGCGGCCGACGCCAAAGCCTCCGGAGTCGGTGCCAACTACTCCATCCCTGCCCAGTCCGTCTTCACCCGGTTTGTCAAACTCCCCTCCGTTGCCGAAGAACAGGTCGAGCAAATCGTCGCCTTTGAAGCGCAGCAGAACGTTCCCTTCCCCATCGACGAAGTCGTATGGGACTACCAACTCGTCACCTCCCCCGAGCCGGGCAAACTCGAAGTCGTCCTCGTCGCCATCAAGGCAGACCTTCTCGAAGAACTCAACACCGCCGTCGAAGACGCTGGATTCTGCACCGAAGTCGTTGATGTCGCACCGATGGCCCTCTACAACGCCTTCCGCTATAACTACAGCGACCTCACCGGTTGCTCGCTGCTCATCGACATCGGCGCGCGCACCACCAACCTCCTCTTCGTCGAAGCCAAAAAAGTCTTCTCCCGCTCCATCCCCATCGGCGGCAACACCATCACCGCCGCGATCGTCAAAGACTTTAACGAACCCTTCACCGCCGCCGAAGAACGCAAAAAACGGCAGGGCTTCGTCAGCTTGGGCGGCACCTACGCCGAGCCCCAGGACCCGGAAATCGCCCGCGTCTCCAAGCTTGTCCGCAACACCATGACTCGGCTCCATGCCGAGATCACCCGGTCCATCTCCTTCTACCGCTCCCAGCAGGGCGGCAGCCAGCCCGAGCGCGTCTTCCTCTGCGGCGGTGCCGTCGCCATGCCCTACATGCGCGAATTTTTCAGCGAGAAACTCGCCCTCCCCATCGAATTCATCAACCCCCTGCGCAACGTTGCCGTCGGCAAAGGCATCGACGTCAGCGAAATCGTCCGCGATTCCCACCTCTTGGGCGAACTCGTCGGCCTCGGTCTCCGGCGGGGATCGGATTGCCCGATGGAACTCAACCTGCGGCCCGAAAGCGTCGTCCGCGCCCGCGCCATGTCGGCGCGCATCCCCTCCCTCGTCCTTGCGGGACTCTGCTTCTTCGCCCTCCTTATCGGCTGGTGGAGCTTCTTCTCACAAGCCGCCAAAGTGCAGATCGCCGTCTCGGATAAGTTGCAAACGAAAATCGACGCCCTTCAAAAGGTTGAGAACCAATTCGAGGCCATCAAAGCCTCCATCAAAGAAAAACAAAAAACCTTTGCTCCCGTCGTCCTGGCTGTCGAAGACCGCGAATACTGGGTTCGCTTGACTGAGGACATCAACTCCCGCCTGCCGGACCGCGCCATCTGGGTCACCTCCATGGAAATCAACACCAAGGAAGACCCAACCCAAAAAGGCAAATCCGCTGAAATGCCGGAACTGATCCTCAAAGGGCTCTACATGGACAACCCCCGGGGCCGGAACATCATCGACGACTTCTCCGAAGCCTTGGCGCAATCCCCTCTTTACTCCGTCAAGCCTGACAGGGAACGCCCCACCATCCCCCCCACCGACTGGGCTGCGGAATACACCATTCGCCTCATATTGAAAAAGCCTCTCACGCCATGAACCTGGGTCAGAACAAATTTTTCATCGGATTCGGAGCTGTCCTGCTGCTCGGCGGTATCATTCTCGGCATTCTCCTCATCCAAGCCGTCAGCGCCTATAATGATGCCGACACCAAATACACCGACCAAGTCGCTCAACTCCAGCGGCTCCAAAACCTTCCTCTCTATCCCGAACCGGCAAACCTGAAAATCGTCGAGGAACAGAAGCAAACGGCCCATGAAATGGCCATCGCCCTCTATCAACAACTCGTTCCCATGGCCTTTCCCTTGGAGCCCATGACCCCGGAACAGTTCCAGGACAAACTCAATGCCTCTGTAAAGAACTTGGTGGAAAAAGCGGACAGAATGGGAGTCAAACTTGCCGACAAATTCTACCTTGGCTTTGGCGAATACCGGAGCGCCACCCCTCGGCCTGAAGCGGCAGCAGTCCTGGGTCGGCAATTGAAATGCATCGAACTTGCCGTTGACACCCTCATTGAGAAAAAAGTCTCCTCCATCGGCGAAATTACCCGCCCGCACCTCGCCGAAGAGTTTGATCCCCGGTTCAGCCTCGAAACGCCCCTCCCCAAGCCTGCTTTGGGAAAAGGAGCCACGCCCGAGCTGGTTTCCAAATATCCCTTTGAAATCCAGATCATCGCGGAACAAAAATCCTTCCAAGCCGTCTTGAACGAACTTTCAAAAAACGAAAAACAATTCCTCATCGTTCGCCCCCTGACGATTCATAACCAGAGCGAAAAAGCGCCCAAGAAAAACGACCCCAATGCTGACCGGACCAACGAAATCGCATCCAGCGCAGGCGCGGCAGGCAAACAGGAAAAAATGCGCTACATCCTCGGAGCGGAAAAACTCAATGTGACCCTGCATTTCGACTCCGTCGTATTTGCCGGAAATTTGCCGAAATAGATATGGACTGGATCAAGAAAAACTACGACCAATTCGCCCTGTTGCTCCTGGCGCTCGCGCTGTTGGCCTGCTCCATCGGCATTGTCGGCATGGTCAATGGATTTTCAGATCGGTTCGGACCGGTACAGCAGACGGTCCAACACGGCACAAAAGTCACCTCTCTGGAAACCGAAGCCTTGAAGCACGCCATGCAATCGCTGGCAAAACCGCCCGTCTGGAACACTCACCCCGGCTCCCTCTTCGTTTCCCGCAAATACGTCTCCCGGCGCGACGCCACCGGCCAGGACATCCTGATCGACCCCTTCGACCCCGATAGCGCCCCCCTCCATCCCCCCATCCCCAACAGATGGTTTCTCGATAACGGCTTGGAAGATCGCATCCTCGACGTTGACGTCGCCGATCAGGATCCCGACAAGGACGGATTCACCAACCTTGACGAATATCTGGGCAAAACCAACCCCCTCGACCCCGCATCCCACCCGCCTTACCTCACAAAACTTCGCCTCAAGCGCTTCATCAAAGTCGCCTTCCGGCTGAAATTTGAAGCCGAAGACGACGGCAACTTCCAGATCAACACCGTGGACGTGAAACAACCCACGCAATTCGTTAAATTGGGCGAACTCATCGCCGGTACCAAATACAAAGCCGTCAATTTTGAACACAAGACCAAACCCAACCCCAGCACCGGAGTGGACAAGGATGTCTCTGAGCTTACCGTCGAGCACAGCGAATCAGGGCTCAAGGTTGTGCTGGTGCTTGGCACCGTGGTGGATTCACCCGATCAATACGCCCGCTTCGCTTACCTGTGGGACCACACCGAATTAACCGTCAAAAAAGGCCAGACCTTCCGCCTCAAGCCGGAAGATGCCGTAGAATATAAACTGATTGACATTCGAGAGAATGAAGCCCAAATAATCAACGTCAATACTGAAAGCGATCTGATCAAAATTCCCCGCTTGGAGGAGGGAGCCCGGTAATCCGGCTCTAGACTCTCCCATGAACTCCTCCGTGGCGGGTTTTCGTTTGATCACTTTCAGCGTCCAGGTCGTCCCCGGCTTTGGGCCTTGTTTTAACCCCCATATTTCCCCTTTCACATCCCCTCCTAAGAATAGCCTCGTATATGATTAAACCCCCACTGCTCACGTTCTGCTTCGTCTTCGCCCTCTTCTCTGCCGTTCCGATTCATGCAGGACAAGTAGCCTCCACCAGTGTTCCCAACTCCGTGCAAGGGATTGCAGAACGCGAAGTCATTCGCCGCAATGAGCAAGTGAGCCGCGCGCAACAAGCCATTGCGGAAGGCGACAAAGCCATGGCGGTTAAGGACTACGAGGTGGCTGTGCAGCAATACAAAGCCGCCGCCGACATTCTTCCCGAAAGCCCAGTCACTCACAAACTGAGGAGCGCTGCCGTGGACCGTTATTGCGACGCCAGCATCAAACTGGCCGAACAGCAAATCGCCGAAGGCAACTTTGCCCAAGCCGAAGTCACCGCCAAGGCAGTTCTCGCTCCCGGCTATGATCCCGATTGCAGCGGCGCAAAGAGCCTTCTTGCCCATCTGGAGGAACCCGGCTACTACAACAAAACCATCACGCCGAAATTCCATGCGAAAGTCGAGCAGGTGAAAGCTTGGATGGTGGATGCTCGGGGATACTACGAATCCGGCCAGTATGAAAAAGCCATGATGCGCTACGACCAGATTTTGGGCATCGATCCAACCAACGTCGCCGCGCGCCAGGGGCAGATCGAAGTGGACCAGGCCCGCACGCAATACGCCGACAAAGCCTACGCAGAAACCCGCGCTCGCGCTCTGTGGAAAGTCGCCAACGCTTGGGGACAACCGATCCGCAAATATAACGCCAAAAACGGCACCATCATTGGTAACCCGCAGCCCGCCAGCAGCACCGCTGCCATCCAGAACAAGCTCAACACCATCATCGTGCCAAAAGTGGAATTCAAAGACGCCACCGTCCGCGAAGCCATTGATTTCCTGAAGCTGAAATCCCGTGAACTGGACGTCCGGGAAGCAGATCCGTCCCGTCGCGGCGTCAACATCGTCTTGCAGCTCGACAACCCGATGGCCGCTCCCGTCGCTCCCGCATCTGGAGTTCCTGCGGACGCTGCTGGTGCCGCCCCTGCGATTCCCAGCCTTGATACCGCTGCTACTCCCGCCATTCCCGGTGCCCTGCCTGCCGCCGGTGCCGCCGCTACGGCCCCTGCCATCAATCCCGCCGATGCGCGCATTACCCTCTCTCTCAACAATGTCCCCTTGGCGGAAGTGCTCCGTTACATTACCACGTTGGCTGGCTTGAAAATCAAGATCGACCCTTACGCCGTTGCAGTCGTTCCGCTCACTGTGGTGGTGGAAACCCTCATCACCAAGGAATACAAAGTGCCGCCGGGCACCTTTACCAACGCTTCAGGTGCCGCCGCCGCCGGTGCCGCAGCTCCGGTGGCCGTCGCTGCAGCAGGCGGACCGACCAGCACCCCACTTGCTGGACATGTTCCTGCCAAGGAATACTTCACCAACCTTGGCGTCCAATTCCCTCTTGGATCTTCCGCCACCTTCATCTCAACCAGCAGCCGCCTGATCGTCAAGAACACCCAGGAACAACTTGATCTCATCGACACTTTGGTTGAAGCCCTCAACGGGGCCGTCCCGTCTCAAGTGGACATCGAAGCCAAGTTCGTCGAAATCACCCAGAACAACCTGAAAGAACTCAGCTTCGACTGGACCCTTGGCCAGTTCAGCATCCCTGGCAGCAACAAAATATTCGGCGGTGGCGGCACCATGGGCAACACCAGCACGAAGAATGCCAGCGATTTCGGTTTTGTCGATCCCACGACGGGCACCCCCGTGGGCACCTCAAATAGCGGTAGTGGATTGATAACCTCAGCCAATCGCACTGGCATCGGTGCCCTCAGTGCCAACGCCATTGACTCCCTCCTCTTTCCCGCCGCAAACACGACCACCTCTGCAGCTCCCGCCATCTTCTCCATTGCTGGCGTCTTTAGCGATCCGCAGTTCCAAGTCGCCATTCGGGCCTTGAACCAGAAAAAAGGTGTGGACCTCCTTTCCTCGCCCCGCGTCACTTGCAAAAGCGGCCAGGAAGCGGAAATCGAAATCATCCGCGACTTCATCTACCCGTCCACCTTCACCCCGCCCGCACTAACCTCTGGTTCCGGCGGCGTAGGGGCTACGCCTGCGACTCCTCAGGACTGGAAAACGGAAAAAGTCGGCGTTCTTCTGCACGTGCAGCCCACGGTGAGCGCCGATGGTACCACGATCGACCTGCAGTTGGAGCCCAAAGTTGAGGATTTCGATGGATTCATCAACTATGGCACCCCGATGTATGGCCCCGGCGGCACGCTACTCACCGCCAACGTCATCAACCAACCCATCTTCAGCAGCCGCAGAGTGCGCACCAGCGTCAGCATCTGGGATGGCCAGACCGTCATGCTCGGTGGCTTGATGCGCGAGGACGTGCAGAAAGTCGAAGACAAAGTTCCCTTCTTGGGCGACGTGCCTCTCTTGGGTCGCCTCTTCCGCTCCTCCGTTGATCAGCATACAAAGCGCAACCTCGTGATCTTTGTCACCGCTCGGTTGATCAACCCTGCGGGCGATGCGATTAACGTCAGCGACGATGAAAAGGACGACACCGTGGAACCGCCACCAGCCGCCCTGCCTGGCGCTGCGGATGCCACGGCACCCCTGCTGCTCGCCCCGCTGCCCACAAAGTAGCCTTGTGATCCATCAACAGCCGGTTCAACTCGGAGGATGACTTGTGCCAGTGATCGGCATCACAGGCGGGGTCGCATCGGGAAAGACTAGCTTTACCCGGCTGCTTTCTCTGCGGTTGACAGCCAAGACAGCCGGAACCGTCACCGTATTTGACGCCGATGTCGCCGCCCGGCGGTTGGTGGAGAACGATCCCGACGCCAAGCGCCGCATCGCCGCCCGATTCGGCTCCCTGGTCGTGGTGGGGGAGGGGAACCAAATCGATCGCGCCCGACTGCGGGAAATCGTCTTTGGCGACCCCGCCCAACGGCAGGCGCTGGAGGAAATCCTCCACCCGCTCATCCGCGCCGAGTGGACCGCCCTCGCGGCGGACATCCGGGGCACAGGTGACTGGCTCCTTGCCGACATCCCCTTGCTCTTTGAAACTGGCAGCGAAACCGAGTGCGACCTCGTCGTCGTCGTCGCGTGCGACCCCGCCGCGCAGATTGCTCGCATCGTTGCCCAGCGCGGTCTCAGCGAAGAGATGGCCCGGAAAATCATCGCCACGCAAACGAGCCTTGCTTCCAAGGTCGTCCGCGCCGATGATGTTCTCTGGAACGATGCCCCCCCTGAGCGATTGGAAGAACAGACAGAAATTTTTGCGGGATACCTTGTAAAACGCTATGGATGATAACCTTGTAATATCTGGAACGGCAGCCCCCGCGCCTGAGCCAGTCCAACGGCCCGGACGCTTGCACCTCGACGAGCTGCATGCCATGACCCACGCCGCCCTCCTTGAGCGGGCCGAAAACCTGCGCATGCGAGTCACCCCCGACCGCTCCCGCCACCATCTCATCCTCGACCTGATGAAGTATCACGCCAGCCGTGGCGGCGAACTCCAGGCCGAAGGCGTATTGGAGATGACCTCCGACCACCAGGCCTTCCTCCGCTGGCCCCGTTACAGCTTCAAACCCTTCCCCGAAGACGTCGCCGTCCCCCGCCACATCCTCCAGCGCCTCGGCCTCCAAGTCGGCCACCTCATCCACGCCCGCATCCGTATGCCCCAGGGCAAAGAACGCTGGATGACCGTGGACCAAGTCATCGCCATCGAAGGCATCCCCGTGGACCGCTGGGTCGAGCCCAAACCCTTCGACAACCTCACGCCTCTTTTCCCCAACCAGCGCATCGTCCTCGAAAACAACATCACCCGCACCCTAACCGGGCGCGCCGTGGATTTGATCACCCCGCTCGGACGCGGCCAGCGCGCCCTCATCGTCGCCCCGCCCCGCGGCGGCAAAACGATGATCATGAAAGACATCGCCAAAGCCATCCGCGCCAGCTCGCCCGAGACCGCCGTCATCCTCCTCCTTGTGGACGAACGCCCCGAGGAAGTCACCGACCTCAAACGCGAAGTTGATGCCGACATCTATTCCTCCACCTTCGACGAAAGCGCCCCCCGCCACGTCCAGGTCGCTGAACTCGTCCTCGAACGCGCCAAACGCCTCGTCGAGTTGGGTCGCCACGTCGTCGTCATGCTCGACAGCATCACCCGCCTCGCTCGAGGCTATAACAACCTCATGCCCAACAAAGGCCGCATCATGAGCGGCGGCGTGGACGCCAAAGCCCTCCTCGCCCCCAAAAAATTCTTCGGCGCAGCCCGCAACGTTGAAGAAGGCGGCAGCCTCACCATCGTTGCCACCGCCCTTGTGGACACCAACAGCCGCATGGACGAAGTCATCTTCGAGGAATTCAAAGGCACCGGCAACATGGAGCTCCACCTCGCCCGCGAACTCGTCGAAAAACGCATCTTCCCCGCCATCCACATCCTCAACTCCGGCACCCGGCGCGAAGACCTCCTCTACCACCCCGAAGAATTTGCCCGCATCAACGTCCTCCGCAAACAGCTCGCCCAGCTTCCCCCCATGGAAGCCATGGAAATCCTCGTCCAGCAGCTCAAAGCCACTAAAACCAACGCCGAACTCCTCCTGCGCGGCATCCGCTCCTAGTCCCTGTGATTGCCACGCCCGAAGCCCTAGCAGCATTCCTCGAACCCCTTAGCCAGGCCGGACGCATCGGCCTCGATACCGAAGCCGACAGCCTCCACTGCTACTTCGAGAAACTCTGCCTCATCCAGATCAGCATCCCCGGCCACGACGTCCTCATCGACCCTCTCGCCAGCCTCCCGCTGGAGCCGCTCTTTGAAGAACTCACCCGGCACGAACTCATCATCCAAGGCCTCGACTACGACCTCCGCCTTCTCCGCCGCGTCGGTCTCAGCGAAGTGAGCGGCGTCTTCGACACCATGATCGCCGCCCGTCTCATTGGCAGCACCGAATTCAGCCTCGCCGCCCTCCTCAAAAACCACTTCGGCGTCATTCTCGCCAAAGGCTCCCAAAAAGCCAACTGGGCCCGTCGCCCCCTCTCCCCGCAGATGGAAGAGTATGCCCGCAACGACACCCGGTATCTCGAAGCTCTCGCCGCCAAACTCCAGGGCGAACTCTGCCACCTCGGACGCTGGGAGTGGTTTCGGCAATCCTGCGAAAAAGCCATCGAAGCCACCCGCATCATCCGCGAGCGCGATGTGGACACCCTCTGGCGCATCACCGGCAGCGGCGAACTCTGCGGCCGCGCCGCCGCCCTCCTCCGCGCTCTCTGGACCTGGCGTGATGAAGAAGCCCGCGCCGTGGACCGCCCCGCCTTCCACATCGCCCACAACGAACTCCTCATCGATGCCGCCCGCCGCTTTGACAACGGCGACCCCGTCCAAATCTCCCACCTCAGCGGAGGCCGCCGCCACCGCTTCTACGAAGCCGCCGAAAAAGCCCTCGCCCTCCCCGAGAGCGAATGGCCGCAAATCATCCGCATCCGGCGCGCCCGGCCCACCCCCGAAATGGATCGCCGCTTCAACGAATTCAAAACCCGGCGCGACCACGCCGCCGCCGCCCACCGCATAGATCCCTCCCTCATCGCCTCCAAGGTCGTCCTCGAAACCCTCGCCGCCGAAACCGAAGCCACCCTCGCCAAACTCCTCCCCTGGCAGCGCCTGCTCCTAGGCTTCGAAGAATAAGCGTACAAAGCTCCTCTACGTTCTCTTGTGCCCAAACTCCATTTGGGCATGCACTTGTCTTGGCAACTCCATTGCCACCCCCGCGCGTCACAGTTGACTCCTTCTTCCGTAAAAGGCTATACTACGCCACACCCCATGGACGCCGACCTTCGCCAGAAAATCTACGATTACATCGAAAGAAAAGGCCTGCGCAAAACCGTCCAGCGCGAAGCCATCATCCAGGCCGCCTTCAGCACCGCCGAGCACTACACCGCCGACGAGCTCATCGAAATGGCCCGCCGCATCGAGCCCACCGTCTCCCGCGCTACCGTCTATCGCACCCTCCCTCTCCTCGTCGAAAGCGGGCAACTCAAAGAAATCGACCTCGGCAAAGACCACAAAACCTACGACCCCAACTTCGTCAACCGGCCCCACCACAACCACCTCATCTGCGTCGATTGCCAGAAAGTCGTCGAATTCGAAGACCACTACATGGAAACCCTGGAGGACTGCATCTCCAAGCGCCTCGGCTACACCCCCGCCACCAAAAGCGTCCGCATCGAAGCCACCTGCGACAAACTCAAAAAATTCGGCACCTGCCAGAATAAGGCGGAGTAGGGGGAAAGGAATCGCGGATTATTTCAGCCCCTTAATGCGACCCATCTGTCGCCCCGGTAGCTACAAAAATACACCATGAAATACGATGACGCTTCTTGGCATTACGGCGGAGACTTCCCTGCTGATCTTCCACCTGAAGCGGGAGCAACACATTCTGGGATGTTTCTTGCATGGGCAATCCTCTCTGGTCTCGGCGGCGAGATCCATACGCAAGAATGTCCCGAAGACTTCGCACGACTACAAACACGCTCTATAACTCCGGGCCAGTTCCTGATGAGAGTCTGTGACGAGAAATTTATTGACGAAGACTTGAGCGAAGAAGGGAACGAGTTTGCTGCTGTCTACTTTGATTTCAAGAAGGGCGACTATCTTTCGGATTATGAGGCAATTCTTGGAGAAGATGGGGTTGAGCTTTACCACGTGAAAGACACATGGGCGAACTTTGATCGTTTGAAGCCGGTGCTTGATAAGCGATTTTCGGAATGGAGAGCGCAGCATGGCTGAAGGTTTTTTCCCTCGTTACCAGCTCCAGCTTGGTAACGCCCATGTCCCCGAGGCTCTGCCTCGAAAGCGTGGTCGCGCCCCAAGCTCCCACCAGCACCTCCCGCAACGATTAAGGTGTTTAAGCGGAATTCCTTCTGTAAAACCTCTAGCTGGAAAATAATGCATTGACGCGCTGCGATTGAGACTTAATCTCAATAGCATGTTCAGCGTTGCTCATTCTCCCATCTCTCCGTCCGCCACCAGCGCCTCCCGCAGACCTTGGTCAACGGGGGCAATCGTGACTTTTGCCTTGGCGACTTTGCTCGTTATCGCAATCCTTGTCTGGCAGGGAGTCACCGCTCAGGGCGTTCCCGATCCCACCAAGGAACACACCACCTTCGCATCCGCCTTTCTCGACATCGCCGTCCTTGTCTTTCGCGAAGGCTTGGAGTGCATCCTGGTCCTTGCCGCCATCACAGCCAGCATGACCGGCCCTCAAGAAATCCACCGGCGTCCCGTCGCCATCGGGGCAGGCTTCGGTTTTATCGCAACCGTGATCACCTGGTTCATCGCCATCGGGGTTCTCAACAGCCTGACGGATAATGTATCCGCCTTGAACCTGCAGGCAGCCACAGGTCTTTTGGCGGTTGTTGTCCTGCTCGTGGTCATGAACTGGTTCTTTCACAAAATGTATTGGAGCGGCTGGATTTGCATGCACAACCGGAAGAAGAAGGAACTGCTCAAGAATGCCGGAGATAATCCAATCCCCAACAATCGGGTGTTGCTGGGGTTGGCCCTTCTCGGATTCAGTTCGTTCTACCGCGAAGGGTTTGAAGTGGTTCTGTTCCTTCAGAGCTATCGCCTAAAACTCGGCCAAAATGTCGTCCTGCTCGGCACGCTTTTCGGTGCAATACTTACCTGCATCGTCGCCGTTCTGACATTCGTGGCGCACCGTCGGTTGCCCTATCGCAAAATGCTCATCCTCACGGGAGGGATGTTGGGCGTGGTGCTTCTGGTCATGGTCGGCGAGCAAGCGCAGGAAATGCAGCAGGCCCACTGGATTTCCACCACGAACATCGGCTGGCTTTCCCGGTTCACTCCCGACTGGATGGGTCTATGGTTCGGCGTTTCCCCGACCGTCGAAACGATGGTTGCCCAAGCGGTGGCCGTAATGCTCGTTGTCGGCTCCTATTTCGCCGCCAGCCGCCGCTCCACTCCGCTCTCGGAAGCCAACACCGAAACAGACTCTACCGAAAGCAGCGAGTGACAAAGCCTGAGCCGATTTTTCAGCCATCCAAAAATCTCCTTTGCGCCTTTGCGCCTTTGCGTGAGACATTCCCCGCATGACCGCCAAACTCGACGCCCTCACCGCGATCCTGCGCGCCCACGCCCCGCTGCTCATCGCCTACTCGGGCGGCGTCGATAGCACCTGCCTCCTCGCCTACGCCCACCGCACCTTGGGCGAGCAGATGCTCGGCGTCATCGCCGACAGCCCCAGCCTCCCGCGCCAATCCCTCGCCGACGCCCTCGCCCTCGCCCGCCAGCTTGGCACCCCCGTCGAAGTCATCCATACCCGGGAAATGGAAAACCCGGACTACGCCAGCAATCCCCTCAACCGTTGCTACTTCTGCAAAGCCGACCTCTTCACCAGCATGGACACCCTCGCCCGCGAACGCCACTTCGCCGCCATCGCCTACGGCGAAAACGCCGACGACCCCCCTCACGACCGCCCCGGTTCTCTCGCAGCCAAGGAATTCGCCGTCCTCGCCCCGCTCCGCGAAGCAGGCCTCACCAAAGCCGAAATCCGCACCCTCTCCCATACCCTCGGCCTCCCCACTGCCGACGCTCCCTCCCAACCCTGCCTCAGTTCCCGCATTCCCCACGGCACCCCCGTCACGCGCGAAGCCTTGGCCATGGTCGAAGCCGGGGAAGCCCACATCCGCAGCCTCGGTTTCCGCGTCCTGCGCGTCCGGCACCTCGTCGAGCAGGGCAGGGGACCCCGCGCCAAAGTCCAGATTGCCCCCGAAGAAATGCCCCGCCTCGCCTCCCTTCAGTCCCAACTCGAAGCCGGACTCCTCGCCATCGGCTACAGCGCCGTTGAAATCGACCCCCAAGGCTACCGTCCCGTTGCGTGAACATTTTCCGCGCTGAAAGCGCAGAGGAAACCAGCCTAGGGCAACGCTCAGGTCACAGTAAAAAAGCGTCGTGCCCTGCAAGGGCACTGGGAAACATCGCGTGCAATGGGAGAGCCAACTTCACCCCCTCTCTTTTCCTGACTTCCTGATGCGCCCTTACCTTTCCTCAAATAAGCGTTCCTTCACCCAAACAGGAAACGGCTTGACGGAGGGGACGAAAAGGGCATGATCTTTTCCTTCCTGACGGCAAAGCCGTAAGGAAGAATATTATTTGATCTATGCACGGAGACTCCGGCACGGTTTTTTTGGCAATATCCTATCTGTTGGTCGTTGGAGTTTTGGCGCTGTACGGTTTCCACCGCTACTGCATCCTCTACCTCTACTTCAGACACCGCAGAGACACGCCCGTGCCCGCCGGACGCTTTGAAACCCTCCCCAAAGTCACCGTTCAGCTCCCCATCTACAACGAACTCTACGTCGTCGAACGCCTCCTGAAATCCGTCTCGGAGCTCGATTACCCGCGCGACCTCCTCCAAATCCAGGTCCTCGACGACTCCACCGACGAAACCGCTGCTCTCGCCGAAACCGGAGTAAAAACCCTCCGCGAACAAGGTTTCAACGTCGAATACATCCACCGCACCGACCGCACCGGCTACAAAGCGGGTGCCCTCGAAAACGGCATGCGCACCTGCCAGGGCGAATTCATCCTCATCCTCGACGCCGACTTCGTCCCGAAACCGAACCTCCTTCTCGAAACCATTCACCACTTCACCAACCCGAAAGTTGGCATGGTGCAAAGCCGCTGGGGCCACATCAACCGCGACTACTCCCCCCTCACGCGCATTCAGGCCATGTTCCTCGACGGCCATCTCGTCCTCGAGCAAACCGCCCGCAGCCGCGCCGGACGCTTCATCAACTTCAACGGCACCGGCGGCCTCTGGCGGCGCACTTGCATCCAAGAAGCAGGCGGCTGGCAGCACGACACCCTCACCGAAGACCTCGACCTCAGCTACCGCGCCCAACTCGCCGGGTGGAAATTTCTCTTCCTCAAAGACCTCATCACCCCCGCCGAGTTGCCGGTGGACATGAACGGCTTCCGCTCCCAGCAACACCGCTGGACCAAAGGCTCCATCCAGACCTGCAAAAAAATCCTCGGCACCGTCTGGCGCAGCCGCCTTCCCCTCGTCGTCAAAGTCGAAGCCACCGTCCACCTCACCTCCAACTTCGCCTACCTCCTCCTCGTCTTCCTCTGCGTCCTCCTGCACGAATCTCCCCAAAGCAGCCAGCTCCTCGATGGCCCGTGGCGCGCCTTCCTCTTCGACATCCCCGTCTTCCTCCTCGCCTCCCTCTCCGCCGCCATCTTCTACGCCGTCGCCCAGCGCGAAAACAATCCGCGCGGCTGGCTCAAAGAAATCGTCTATTTACCGCTGCTGCTCGCCCTCGGCATCGGCATGTCCGTCAGCAACGCCCGCGCCGTCCTCGAAGCCGTCTTCAACCACCAGAGCGAATTCACCCGGACTCCCAAATACGGCATCGAGCACAAAAAACAGCGCTGGACCGGTGCAAAATACAGTTCCCTCAAGAGCCTCCTCCCGCTCGTCGAACTCGCCTTCGCGATCTACTTCACCTGCTATATGGTGGACGCGGCGCTGGAAGGCCAATGGTTTTCACTCCCCTTCCTGGCCCTCTTCCAAGGCGGCTTCGCCTTCGTCGCCTGGACCTCCATTTCCCAATGGATTCCCCGCTGGGAATCCCGTTCCGGGGAAGCTACCGTCCCCGCCATCGCGGAATAGACTCCAACGTCCCGCATGCTGGTTGAGGCCGCTCGCCTCAACGAACTTCCCAGTGAAGCAGATGGATCGTTGCGCGCTGCTTTTCATTATCGCCCACTTGGATTCGTTCTGCTAAAATTCCGGTTGAACTCCAAGGCATTTCCCCCCATTCTCCCCCTTCCCCGATTTTCGGGGGCGCGTTAAGGATGGGTGGCAGAGTGGTCGATCGCGCACGCCTGGAAAGCGTGTTTACCGCAAGGTAACGAGGGTTCGAATCCCTCCCCATCCGCCACTCCTTCAACAAGCTGTTTTCGCGGAATCACTGCCTGCCGACACCTTCTACGATTTCAATGGATCGGCGAGGATGCCCCGCTCCAATACCCTCCCCAATCAAAGAACAAAAAGCATGGACACTCATTTCTCAATCCCCAAGAGCACTTTCATCAAAGGACTCGAATGGATCGGCGAGCGCATTCCGTATTCCGAGCCAGACATCAAAGGCGATACCTACCCGATGACATGGGCCGATGATGGCGAGATTTACACTTCAGCCGGAGACCCCCAGTGGGGCGATACGAAAGATGGACTTGATGTTGAGAAGTTCAGCGGCGGCCCAACCGACTACAAGATCACCAAGGTCAACCCGATGAATGACTATCGCGGATGGGGAGGCAACGGCCCCAAACCGAGCGGCATGATCTGCGTCAATGGCATCCTGTATCTTGCTTTCCAGAACTTGCGCCGCATGCAGCAACCGCCCTTCAGCCTGACATCACAGCACGGAAGCGATGCGCAGATCGTCTATGCTGACCGCAATGTTTCCGGGTGCTATGGCGTCGGCCAATGGGTTCCGGCGATTGGAAACATCGCTGAGCCTATGTTCCCCGGACATAAGTTTGGTGGACCTGCATTCGTGAATTTCGGACAGAACAACGCCAATGCCCAGGACGAATATGTTTACGCTGTTTCATCCGACCAGTGGGATAACGGCAGCAATCTTCGGTTGGGCCGCGTTCCGGCCGACAGCATCATGCGACGCGAAGCGTGGCAGTGGGTCTGCTCCTTTGCACCCTCAGGGGAAGCGGCTTGGAGTCATGACCTCAACGAGTCCATCCCTGTCCTAAGTCTCCACCGCTGGCTCGGCGCTCCCGAGATGGTTTATCTGGCCGGCATCCGGCGCTACTTGCTCTTGACCTGGCGACTGCACAAGGATTTTTCTCCGCTCGATGGCACAGATCTGATCGTAATGGAGGCTCCAGAGCCGTGGGGACCCTTTTCCCTGGTTCACTTCGAGGAATACTGGGAAGGCAAGGAGTTCAATCCCTACTGTCCACGAGTGCCATTGAAATGGATGGATGCGGACGGGACAACCGGTTGGCTGCAATTTTCCGGAAGTTGGGGACCAGAGGGTCAGAAAGCTTTCTATAGGTCGAACCTACGCAAATTTCGCCTGAAAATGGCTTGAGGATGGAAACGGGGTGCCTCTGTGTCTCAGAGGGACGGCTGAAACCTCTGAATGTCACTGCATCCCGCGCAAAGTCGGATAAAGCCCCTGATAAGCCGCATACCGTTCCTGGTAATACTCCGCATGATCCGGGATCGGCTCCACCGTCTCGCCCATCTTCACCCAGCGTCCCACCAGCGAAGTCAGCGCCTCTCCTGTTTGCGCCGCGCACGCCAGCATCGCTGCCCCCAAGCACCCCGCCTCCGTCACAGCAGCCTGCCGGATCGGCTTGCCCAGCACATCTGCCTTGAGCTGCGTCCAGCGCGGATTTCGCGCTCCGCCTCCCACCGCCACGAGATCGCGGATGCCGATCCCCGAGCGCTCCATCAAATCCAAGTTGAGCCGCATCTCAAAAGCCACCCCCTCCAGCAAAGCCCGCAGCACCTCGGCGCGTGTCGTCCCCAGCGTCAGCCCGAGAATCGCCCCCATCGGCGACGGCTCGAAATACGGCGTCCCGCTCGGTGTAAAATACGGCAGCACCAGCAGCGAAGAAGGCTCCGCAGGCAACTGCGCCAGAATCAGATCATAAGCATTGGCCCCCGTCGCCTGCGCCTCGCGCACCTCGCTGCGCGACCACTGGTCGCGGAACCACTTTAGCAAATTCCCGCCGGTGAGACTGAACGCCACCGTTGCATAAAGCCCCGGCACCACATGATCGTAAGTGCAAAGATTCCCCTGAAAAAGCGCCTCCGTAAAAACCGGTCGCTCGAAAGCTGGCGTGATGCACTCCACCGTTCCCGTTGCATACATCGCACTTCCCGGCGCAATCGCCCCCGCGCCCAACCCCGCGCACGGCTGGTCATGCCCGCCAGGAACTACCGCCACCCGCTCGGATAAACCCAACTCCCGCGCAATGGCAGGAGCGACAAATCCCGCAATCTCCCCCGAAGCCACAGGCCGCGCCAACTGCTCCGAAGAAAGCCCCAGCTCATCGAGAATCTCCCCGCTCCATGCATGCTTCGTCACATCGAATAGCATCGTGCGACCCGCCAGTGCCCAGCTGATCCCCGGAGGCTCAACCCCCAGCCGCTGCTGCAAAAAATCCTCGAAGCAAAAAAACTTCCGCGCGCTCCGCCACACCTCCGGCGCGTTCTCGCGCAGCCAGGCCAGCTTGAAGAGCGAAAAAAACGCATGCGGCGTATGCCCCGTAATCCGGTAAAGTCGCTCCCGCCCAAAACGCTCACTCCAGGAGCGCGCCAACCCCGCAGCGCGGGCATCCGAAGAAACCATCGCATTCGCCAACATCCGGCCTTCGCCATCCAGCGGCATAAACGCTTCTCCCTGGCTGGAAATCGCCAGCGCCGTCACCGCATCCCCCGCGCACTGCCCCGCCGCCTCCTTGATTACCGCAAAGCAAGCCCCAGCCACCTGCTCCGGGTCCAACTCCGCCCAACCGGGTCGCGGCGAGAGCGTCGGATATTCCCGGTAAGCCAGCGCAAGCATCCGCCCCTCGCCGTCAAAAACAGCGGCCTTGCAGCCCGAGGTGCCTATATCAAGCCCCAGAAAACTCATACTCGATACCACGCCTCCAGCCAACCGACGACCTTGCTCTTCATCACCTCAAACACAAGCTGCTGGCGCGCCCGCGTCGTGCAAAATTCCAGCGACGATCCACTCTCGCAATCCGCGTTCGGCCCCAGCAAACCCTCTGCTCTCAAAGTCTTGGCCCGATCTGCCCCCACCGTCTTCGCGGCATGACGCACCAAGTGCTCCAGCAGCGGCGGCGAACTATCGCGTTCCAGCGCCGTCCACAAATTCACCTTGCAAATTCCATCCTCAAAAAGCTGACCCAACTGATCAAACGCAACCGACGAAGTCCCGTGCAAACAAATCTTCGGCCCGATCCGTTCCCGGATTTCCCGCGCCACCTCCCCCCGGTAGCGCAACGCACTCGCCCCCGCGCGGTGCTCCGTCCCCAAGTTCGCCACCACAATATCCACCCCCGTCTCCCGCGCATAACGTTCCGCCAACTCCGGCGCCGTACACTGCGAACCGTCATCGTCTCCCGCTTCTGTAATCTCATCGCAAGCCCCCTCGATCAGCGCATCGTGGCGGCGCGCCTGCACATACGCCTGCGTCGCCACAATATTCTCCGCAATCGGAAGCCGCGAAGCATCGAACATCACCGACGACCAATCCGATAAATCCTCATCCAACACCGCGCGATCCGTATCAAACTGACCGTGATCCAAATGCGTCATCACCCGCAACCCCGCGAAGGGCGAACCCTCCGCCGTCAACGTCTTCACATCCGCCAAAAAAAGCCGCAACCCCAGCGCGGCATCCCCGCTGTGCGTGTAATTCGAACTCTGCGAGCGCCCCGAATACGTGTTTGTGATCGCCACCGTCACCGGCAAATCCGCGCGCCCTATCCGGCGTCCATACTCCAGCGTCCCCGCCAGAATCGCCTCCGTCGTCGTCAAATTCTCCGTGCCAAACGCCGGGATCACCCAGCCCAACCGGGCCGCCTCCTCATAAAGCCCCAGCACCTCAGAGCGTGTAGTAACGAGCGGCATTTAGCAAAAACGGTAATGCGCTGCGTAATCCATCGTCAGCAAATACAACGGTTCCACATCTTCCTCAATCGCCGGGAACCGTCCCACCTTCTCGTAAAAACGATTATCCGTCCGGTCATCATTCACCCGGCTCACCTCTCCCACCAGCGTGATCCCATTCTCCCCCCAGAACTTGTGGTAAAGCCGCTGCGGCAGACACACCGAATCCCCAGGCGTCAGCGTAATCGTCCCCCCGGCAGGCACCGTCACCCGCACTCCGTCGCAACTTACCGTCACATCCGTATCCGCAAGCCCCTCCTCCGGCGTCGAATTCCAAAGCTGGATGACCAGATTCCCCCCGGCCCGGTTGATAATGTCCTCCATCTTCTGAAAATGAAAATGCTGCGGCGTGATCTGCCCCTGCTGCACAATCAGCAGCTTCTCCCCGTAAATCTTCCCCAGCGGATTCGCTAGCTCTGCCAAAGTCCCATTGCGTACCGTAAAAAGCAGCAGCCCCACCCGCCCAAAATCCCCGCTGCCGAAATCCGTAATATCCCAGCCGAGCTGCTGCTCCACAATCTCCCGTGCCTCCGGGCCTTTCGCTCGCCAATCCTGCGGCGACCAATAACCAAACGGCGGCAGCTTCACCTTCATCTCGCGCAGGAACGCCAGGCTCTCGCGCATAATCTGATTGATCTCGGATCGTTTCATAAGGGGAGGGGAGTAAGAGAGGGCACCACGCAGGCACCATTTGCCTGAGAATTTTAAATTCTCTAGTGTTTGTCAATCCATGAATCCCGGTTCGACCCCTTCAGAGTAAATAAACAACCTCGCATCCTTTTGGCTTGAGACCGCCCCCCACAACCCTCATTTTTTGCCGCATGAAACTGCGCATCCTCCTAGTTACCCTAATGGCAATCGGTTCCGCCTTTGCCCAAGACAAACCCTGGCCCATGCCCTCTCCGCTTCCCGTTCCCCCGCCAGAGGGAGCCAACACCGCAATCTATCCCATGCCCAAAATGGAATGGATCCTGAACGTCCATGCCAACACCGAAAAAGCCCACGCGCCAGGACAGCCCGTAGAAATCATCTTCGACGGCGACTCCATCACCGCCGGTTGGCAAAGCTCCGGCCGGAGTCTATGGAACGAGCGCTATGCCAAATACAACGCAGTCAACTTCGGCATCCCTGGCGACGGCACCCAACACCTCCTCTGGCGCCTCATCGAAGGAAAACAAGCCGACGGACTCCACCCCAAGCTCATCGTCCTCATGATCGGCACCACCAACCTCAGCAATACCGCCGATCAAGTTGCCGACGCCATCAAACTCATCGTTGCCGAATACCAAAAACGCTGCCCGCAAGCCGTCATCCTCCTCCAAGCCATCCTTCCGCGCGGCGAACAACCCGCCAACAACCCCCATCGCGATAAGAACAAAGTCATCAATCAGACTCTCTCCAAATTCGCCGACGGCAAAAAAGTCATCTACCTCGACTTCGGCGACAAATTCCTCAACTCCGACGGCACCATCATCGCAGACCTCATGCCCGGCTTCCTCCTCCACCAAAGGCTACCAGATATGGGCTGACGCCATCCAACCCATCATCAACCAGTATTTCCCCGCCACCTCCGCGTCGAAGCCCTAAAAAACGTCCTCGATCCTTTCGACATCCCTCATTTTCCGCACCATGAAACTGCACTACCTCCTCATCACCCTTCTGGCAGTCACTTCCGCCTTCGCCCAAGAGAAGCCGCAACCGCAGCCCACCCCGTTTCCCGGCATTCCGGCGGGTACCAACACTGCCACCTATCCCATCTTTCGGAGCGACTGGATCACCCGCGTCCTGGCCACCAATGCAAAAGCCCACGCGGCCGACTGCACCGTTGACCTCATTTTCGACGGCGACTCCATCACCGACTTCTGGCAACGCACCGGCGCCACTGTTTGGGCCGAGCGCTACGGCAACCGCAACGCCTTCGACTTCGGCATCTCCGGCGACCGTACCGAGAACGTCCTCTGGCGGCTCTCCCAGGGACAAGTGGACGGCCTCCACCCCAAGCTCATCGCCCTCATGATCGGCACCAATAATCTGGGCAAAAATAACGAAAAACAAATAGCTGACGGGATAAAAGCCGTCGTCGCCGAATACCAAAAACGCTGCCCACAAGCCGTCATCCTCCTTCAAGCCATCTTCCCCCGTAGCGAGAAATCGGATGGACCCTTCCGCAGTAGCATCAAAATCATCAACGAGAGCCTCTCGAAACTGGGCGATGGCAAAAAAGTCATCTACCTCGACTTCGGCGACAAATTCCTCACCCCCGACGGTACGATGAGCAAAGAAGTCATGCACGACTTCCTCCACCCCTCCGCCGCAGGCTACCAGATTTGGGCCGACGCCATCCAACCCATTATCGACAAGTATGTTCCGGCGGCTCCCGTCGCCCCCACGGCAAAACCCTAAAAAGCGTTCTGGTCAAACCGCAGAAAATCACCCAATATAAGCAATACGTGGTGAGAAGATGACAAAAGGCACACAGCCTTAGCTCCTTCCTTAACCAAATCCACTTACCCAAAGAAAAAGAATAACCATGTCAAAAATCGGCACTACCCAGCCCACCAACCAAGCCGTCCTCGATTTCGTCCGCACTACGGCGGAACTCACCCAGCCCGACCAAATCTTCTGGATCGACGGCTCCGAGGCGGAAAAAAATTATCTCTACGACCTCGCCGTTAAGGAAGGTATCCTCATGAAGCTCAACCAGGAAAAACTCCCTGGCTGCTACTACGGACGCTCCAACCCCAACGACGTCGCTCGCGTCGAGCAACTCACCTTTATCTGTACCCCGCGCAAGGACGAAGTCGGCCCCACCAACAACTGGGCCGCGCCTGAGGAAATGTATGCCAAGCTCAACGGCCTCCTCAAAGGCTGCATGAAGGGCCGCACCCTCTACGTTATCCCCTACCTCATGGGCCCCGCAGGCTCCCCGCTCACCAAAGTCGGCATTGAAGTCACCGACTCCATCATGGTCGTCCTCAACATGCGCATCATGGCCCGCATCGGCGCCGTCGCCTACGGCCACCTCGGCGTAAGCAACGACTTCAACCGCGGCACCCACTCCATGCTCGACATCAACCCCGAGCGCCGCTACATCGCCCACTTCCCGCACGACAACGCCATCATCTCCGTCGGCTCCAACTACGGCGGCAACGTCCTCCTCGGCAAGAAATGCCTCGCCCTCCGCATCGGCTCCTTCCTCGGTCGCAACGAAGGCTGGATGGCCGAGCACATGCTCCTCCTCTGCGTGGAATCCCCCGAAGGCAAAAAGAACTACGTCGCGGCAGCGTTCCCGAGCGCTTGCGGCAAAACCAACTTCGCCATGTTGATCCCGCCCGCCAAATACGCGGAAAAAGGCTGGAAGATCACCACCATCGGCGACGACATCGCCTGGATGCGCCCCGGCCCCGACGGCCGCCTCTACGCTATCAACCCCGAAGCCGGCTACTTCGGCGTCGCCCCCGGCACCAACATGAAGTCCAACCCCAACGCGATGATCTCCGCGTCCAAGGACACCATCTACACCAACGTCGCCCTCACCGAAGACCTCGACGTCTGGTGGGAAGGCAAAGACGGCGCAGTTCCAGCCAAACTCACCGACTGGAAAGGCAACCCGTGGACGCCTGATTCGAAAGAAAAAGCCGCCCACCCCAACAGCCGCTTCACCGCGCCCATGGCCAACAACCCCGTGCTCGCCCCCGAAGCCGACCTCGCCACCGGCGTGCCGATCAGCGCCATCATCTTCGGCGGCCGCCGCGCCACCACCATGCCGCTCGTCATGGAAGCCTTCAACTGGAGCCACGGTGTCTACATCGGCGCCAGCATGGGCTCCGAAATGACCGCCGCCGCCGTCGGAGGCCTCGGCCAGGTCCGCCGCGACCCCATGGCCATGCTCCCCTTCGCGGGCTACGACATGGGCGAATACTTCGGCCACTGGCTCGAAATGGGCAAATCCATCGCCAACCCGCCGCAAATCTTCAACGTCAACTGGTTCCGCAAAGACAAAGACGGCAACTTCATGTGGCCCGGCTTCGGCGACAACATGCGCGTCCTCAAATGGATCGTTGACCGCTGCAACGGCCAGGCAAAAGCCGTCGAAACCGCTGTCGGACGCATGCCCGTCCCCACCGAATTCGACATCGAAGGCCTCAAAGACTTCACCGCCGAAACCTTCGCCGAATGCCAGAAGATCGACAAGGAAGAGTGGAAGAACGAACTCCTGCTCCAAAACGAAATGTTCCTGAAGCTCTACAAAACGCTTCCCAAGGAACTCATCTTCGAGCGCGAACTCCTCGCCTCCCGCCTCTCCTAAACGGCAACAAAGCTAAATAGCAAATCACCCACAGGCCGGATCGCCCAAAGCGACCCGGCCTGTGTTGTTTTCAAGCGTCATCAAACAGCGAAGCCGGTGGATCGCGACCTCCCGGCGCGATTTCCAACCCTCACCGAGCGCAGCGAGCAAATGTTTTCCCCTCGTTACCCTCGTCCCAATTGACAAACCCTACTGAATATGCGCAATAAAAATGGTGTTCCGACGCACCGTTGTGATGCGTAAGCGCACGTTTTCCTTGTGAGAAAGAGGCTGCCCTGTTACATGGCTGGTCATCATGGCGCAAGCCACAGATTACCTCCAAACACTTGGAAACGGAATCAGTCCTTCCGGGTGGCCTTTACAGAAGGCAAAGTGGCTACTTCCGCTGCTGATGTTTTTGACACTTTCTTGCGCTGCGCATGCCCAGACCAGGGGAACGACCGGCAGCGATTTCATCTGGTCGGCCACGAACAGCCAGATCATGATCACGGGATATAGCGGCACGGGCGATGCGGTGAGCATCCCATCCATGATTAATGGCATGCGGGTTACAGGTATCGGTTACAAAGCCTTCAGTAAAGATACTCACCTGACCAGTGTGACGATTCCCGACAGCATCTTCTTTATCGACAATTCGGCGTTTGCTGGCTGCTCTCTGACGAGCGTGACGATCCCCAGTAGTGTCCACCGTATAGGACGCATAGTTTGGGAGAGTGGCGAGGTATTCCGGGGTTGCGCCGAACTGGCATCGATCACGGTGGATTCCTCCAATCCCTCCTTTAGCAGCGCGGATGGGGTTTTGTTCGACAAGAATCAGACCACACTCATTAAATATCCGAGCTGCAAAACCGGCTCTTACATCATCCCCAACAGCGTCACCATTATCGGAGACGGTGCATTCGAAGGCTGTTCAGAGCTGACCGGCGTAACCATCCCCGACAGTGTTACCTACATCGGAAAATCTGCGTTTTATAGGTGCCAGAGGCTGGACAGCGTAACGATTCCATGCGGAGTCACCAGCATCATGGATCGTACATTCACAGGGTGTCGCAATCTGGCCAACGTGACGATTCCCCAAAGCGTAACCAGCATCGGAGCTGGCGCGTTTTCGCTCTGTTGGAGTCTGACCAATATAACGATCCCCCAAAGTGTCATCAATATCGAAGCAGGTGCATTCTCTTGCAGCAGCCTGACCAGCGTGATGATCCCCAACAGTGTCACCAGCATCGGAGTTGGTGCATTTACTGAATGCTTGAAATTGAAGGACGTGGCTTTTATGGGCAACGACCCAACTAACGGCCTGGGTATTTTTGAAGGAAATCCTCCCGGTTTCACGGTTTATTACTTCAATGGTGCGAGGGGGTTTACCTCGCCGTCTTGGCGTGGCTATCCAGCTGTCAATATGGGACTCCCAACACAGACGGGTTCTTTGCACCTTTCGATCAGCCCGGCTGGAGCATTGAACGCCGGTGCGCAGTGGCAACTCGATGGCAACGGAACTTGGCTGGGAAGCGGAGTATTGGTATCAAACCTGCCAACAGGGTTGCACACCCTCTCATTCAAAACCGTGAGTGGTTGGGTTTCACCCAACAACCTGATCGTCCCGATTATTGCCGGTAAGATGACGCAGGCAAGTGGAACTTATACGCCCCTTTTCCATTACACGAACGCTTTCGGCCGGATCACCATCACTGGATGCAGCGAAACGGTCGGCGCAGTGTGCATCCCCAGCACGATTCCGGGTGTTTCTGGAACGGTCACCAGCATTGGAATCGGCGCGTTCCATGCACCTTATGCACGCAACATAACCAGCATCACAATTCCCGCCAGCGTCACTAGCATCGGATTTGAGGCGTTCACACACTGCACCAACCTGACGGTAATCACGGTGGATGCAAACAATCCCGCCTTTAGCAGTGTGGACGGGGTATTGTTCGATAAGAATCAGACTACGCTCATTAAATATCCGGCGAAAAGATATGACAATAGCTACAAGATTCCTGACACCGTCACCAGCATTGCAGACTCTGCGTTTAATGGATGTCACAGCCTGAACAGTGTGACGATCCCCAGCGGTGTTACCAGCATCAAACAATATACGTTCCATGGCTGTGGAAACCTGACCAGCGTTACGTTTCCTACCAACCTTACCAGCATTGGTGAATGGGCGTTCTCTGGCTGTACCAACCTGACCAGTGTGACGATCCCCGAAAGCGTCATCAGCATCGAATCCCAAGCATTCAGTGGCTGCGGGCTGACAAGTATCACGATTTCCAACAGCATCACCCGCATCGGAAGCTATGCATTCAACAACTGCAAGCATCTGACAAGCGTGACGATCCCCAGCAGCGTTACCCGTATTAACAAAGAGGCATTCTCTAACTGCACCAACCTGACCAGCGCCACTTTCATGGGGGATGCTCCAACGATGGACAAGTTGCGCGGTGGCGTATTTGATAATACCGCCAGCGGGTTCACGGTATATTACAATAATGGCGCAAAAGGGTTTTCCTCGCCCACATGGAAAGGTTATCCCTCTGCTAAAATAACTGCTTCCAAGAGTGTGCCTAGCATGCCATGAGCCGCTAGAGTACGAACGCCAGCAACTTCTGCACAGCTTCCTATGCCCAGTAGTTGTTTGCTGACCCTGTGATGATAACCGTAGGTTGGGGAAGGCTCCCCACCCCCTTCTTCCCCCTTGCCCGTCCTCCAAAACTGCGGCAACCTATCCGCTCTTCCTTTCTCACAGCCGCCATGCGCACCGCCACCAAAACAGCGCTCCTCCTCGCCACAGCCCTCTTCCTCACAACCCTCGCCCCCTTCACCCAAGGCGGCGAACCCGCCGCCTCCCCCGCGCTGGAACCCAAAGCCCTCACCTTCCCCATCTCCTACACCGGCGAAGTCCTCGCCAACCCCATCGGCGGCGCCAGACAAGGCGTCATCACCGAAGGCCTTCTCAACCTCGGCGTCCAGGGCGACCTCGAAAAACTTCTCGGCTGGCAGGGCGGCAGCTTCCTCGTCAGCGGCATCTACCCCCACGGCTCCAGCCTCAGCGCCGATTACGTCCACGACTTCAACGCCGTCAGCAGCATCGACGCCTACGACACCCCCCGCCTCTACGAAGCCTGGCTGCAGCAGGAACTCTGCGACAAAACCCTCAACCTCCGCCTCGGCCAGCTCCTCGCCGACACCGAATTCTTCCTCTCCGACAACGCCGCCCTCTTCCTCAACAGCGCCTTCGGAGCCATCCCCCTCGTCAGCCAGAACTTCCGCGCCCCCGTGTATCCCATCGCCGCTCCCGGCGCGCGCCTCCGCTGGACCCCCAGCGAAGCCTTCTCCGTCCAGGCCGGAATCTACGACGGCGGCACCGGCACTGAGCCAGCCGAAAACCCGCAAGGCCGCGACTGGAACCTGAGCGGACACGGCGGCGCGCTCGCCCTCACCGAAGCCGCCTACAAAAGCCCCAATGGAACCTACAAGGCAGGCATATTCTATCATACACCAGAATCCAACGACGACCTCCCCCATCCCGCCTGCCGCCCCGACGCAGGCGGCTACCTCATCGCCGACCAGCAACTCTGGCATCCCATCGACGCAAAAGACCAGGGCCTGAGCGGTTTCGCTCGCATCGGCGCCGCCCCCGACGACCGCAACACCGTCCCCTTCTACTTCGACACCGGCTTCAACTACAAAGGCCTCCTCCCCGGACGCGAAAAAGACATCGCAGGCCTCGGCCTCAGCTACACCAAACTCAGCAAAAACCTCCGCGACGAAACCGGCGAGCCGGTGGAAACCCACCACGAAACCATCCTCGAAGCCACCTACAAAATCCAAATCAAAGACTGGCTCACCCTCCAGCCCGACTGCCAATACCTCTTCAACCCCAGCGCCAGCCAGAAAACCGCCAACGCTCTCATCGTCGGCCTCCGTCTGAACCTCACCTTCCCCTAGTCATTTCAACCGCTACCACGCCCACCACCATGCCTGTCATCCCGAGCAGAGCGAGGGACCTCGCAAACGTCACAAAGCCTCAGCGTCCATCTGGCGCGGTAGCGCCCCCCAATCAGCAATTACCCCTTAGCAATTAGCAACCATGCACATCCCCGACGGCTATCTCAGCCCTACTACCTGCGCCACGCTCTACGCGGCATCAACTCCGTTTTGGTATGTCGCCCTTAAGCGCGTAAAAGAAAAACTGAGTACACAGTTGGTGCCGTTGCTTTCGGTTTGTGCGGCATTTTCTTTCGTCATCATGATGTTTAACGTCCCCCTGCCAGGCGGCACCACGGGGCACGCAGTCGGTATGGCAGTGACGACCATCGTGCTTGGTCCGTGGGCGTCCATGCTGGCAATCTCCGTGGCGCTCTTGATCCAGGCAATCTTTTTTGGCGATGGCGGAATCACGACCTTTGGAGCCAATTGCTTCAACATGGCCATCGTGGGCTCACTCGTCTCCTATTTTATCTACACCACTATTTCCGGACGTTCGGCAGTCACCTCGCCGCGCCGGGTAGTCGCGGCGGCGGTTGCCGGATACCTCGCCATCAATGTAGCCGCGCTTTGTGCCGGGATTGAATTTGGCCTCCAGCCCATGTTTTTCCACGATGCCGCTGGCGCTCCTCTCTATGCGCCCTATTCGCTTGGAATCGCGGTCCCGGCAATGATGCTCGGCCACCTCACCTTTGCTGGCTTGGCGGAATTCATCATCGCCGGGGGCGTCGTCGCCTGGTTACAGCATAGTAATGTCGCGCTTCTGAAGGCAACGATGCCGACTGACGATCTGGCGCTTGGCGGAGGGTGGAGATTAACGCGCCCGTTCTGGATTGGGCTGGCCGCGTTGATGATCGCAACCCCGCTGGGATTGCTGGCCGCAGGCACCGCTTGGGGCGAGTGGGGGCCTGAAAACTTTGAGAAATCCGAAGCGCGCCAAGAGATGGCAGCCGCTTCGCATAACGTCGCGCCGCCGGAGAAAGCGCCCAGCGGGATGGAACGTCTAGCCAGCATCTGGACGGCACCCATTCCAGATTATGCACCGTCATTTTTAAAGAGTGCCCAGCTTGGATACATTCTCTCCGCAATGATCGGCAGCGGGCTGGTTATCACGGTCAGTCTGCTCGGCGAGTGGATTATTCGCTTGAGCAAACCGGAGGGTAAACCAAGGGTTAAGGCAAACATGGTATCCTAATGTTCTGCCCAAAATGTTCCAGTTCCACAGGCCGACGGGGGGATTTCGTTGAACGCACCCTACATCGACTTGCCGAAACTATGGAATATGCTGCCTATGCGGACGATTCCGCCACGCGCTCGGGACTTCTTCAGCAAGTCGATCCGCGCGTAAAACTCAGCGGCCTGCTGTTGCTCATTCTGGCAGCCGTAACGACGCAGCATGTCGCCGTGATCATCGGGATTTTTGTAGCGGGTCTTTTCCTGGCCTTTCTGTCTGGTGTCGTGCGCACTCTCGCAAAACTGTGGGGCGGCATTCTCGTTTTCACGGGAGTCATCGTCCTCCCCGCGCTTTTCACTACTCCGGGGTTGGCTCTTTGGCATCTGCCGTGGGTTGGCTGGCCCGTGACAGCACCAGGACTTCATAGCGCGATCATGCTGATAGCCCGTTCCGAGATTTCTGCCACGCTGGCAACCCTCATGGTGCTCACCTCGCGGTGGGCACATTTGTTAAAGGCTTTGCGCATCTTTCGGGTGCCGGTAGTCTTTGTGGTAATCCTTGGCATGACGCATCGCTATATCTTTTTGCTGCTCAAGCTCGCGCAAGATTTCTTTGAAGCGCACCGTGCGCGGCGGGTTGGGCGACTTAACCCCGCACAGCGCCGCCATATGGTTATATCAAGTACCGCCGTGCTTCTGAGCAAGAGCATGCAGCTTAGTTCGGAAGTCTATGAAGCCATGCAAGCCCGCGGATTTCGCGGCGAAGCCGTCACCCTCGACACCTTCCGCATGAAACCGCTCGACTGGACCCTCCTCGCCGCGTTCTTATTTCTCGCAATCATCGCCTTTGTCCTCGGAACGCGCTAAAAACACATCATAACGTGCAAATAAAGTGCAAAAAGTGCGCTAAAAGGGCTGAAAAAGCCCCATTTTATGTCAATTTCTGCGAAGTCCACCCCTGCCTTTGAGCTCGAAAACGTCACCTTCCGCTACCCGGAATCGACCGCCCTCGACGCCCTCACCCTGAGCATTTCCCCCGGCGAATGCCACGCCATCTTGGGAGCCAACGGCTCCGGAAAATCCACCCTCCTGCGTCTCCTCGCCGGGCTCTGTTTCCCCGAGAGCGGCACCGTGAAATTCTTCGGCCAACCCCTGACGGAAGCCACTCTAAATCAAGAACTTAACGGCATAGAATTTCGCCGTAGAGTCGGCGTTATTTTCCAAAATCCCGACGTCCAACTCTTCAACGCAACCGTCTTCGACGAAGTCGCCTTCGGTCCTCTGCAAATGGGCTGGCCAAAACCCGAAATCCTTGACCGCGTGCATCTTGCAATGCAAGAGCAAGGCATCGCCCTCCTCAAAGACCGCCCCCCTCACCGCCTCTCCGGCGGTGAAAAAAAGAGAGTCGCCCTAGCCTCCGTCCTAGTCCTCGATCCCGACGTGTTGCTTCTGGACGAGCCCACCGCCGCCCTCGACCCCCAAAGCCAAGGCCACATCATCGACTTCCTCTTCGGCTGCGCAGGCCGCAAAACCGTCATTACAACCACCCACAGCCTGGAGGTTGCCCAAGAGATCGCCGACCGCTGTATCGTGTTGGAAAACGGCCATCTCGCCGGAAGCGGCCCCGCAGCCAATATCCTGCAAGACAACGCCTTACTGGAGCGGACGCACCTGTTGCACGTCCACCGTCACCGCCATCCATCCGGCGCAGTTCACACCCATCCCCACCGTCATTTTTAAGAGGGCGAGCGGAAAATAAGCCGCACGGAATCCAGCCGCAGCCGGGCATCTGCGAGATGGTCGCGTAGATCGTAATATCGAGTCTGCGCAGCCTCGATTTCCTTCTCGCTCACGTTCGGATTGACGGCCTGCAAATCGCGCAACCGCGCGACTTCACCACCCACCGTCTCCTCCATGGCACCGAGGCTCGCGGCGACGATCTGCATCGCCTGCTGCTGGGCGAGGGTCGTGGCGAACTCGACCATCTTCGGCATCAGCTTGTAGCAAAGCTCCGTCCTGCCTAAAATCTTGTTGAGCGGCGCGTCGAGGAGCGGCCCGAGCGGCAGCCTCAACTCCGAGAGATGGTTGTCCACCACCACGCGCACTGGGGTGGCGGGCAGGAACCGCTCCACATGCAGATTACCGGGCGCGACAACTTCCAAAATGTGAATCGCCTCAACCAGCACAGCGTCCGGGCCAGGAATTTCCGTCGTGGCAATGGAAGCGTTCCCCTTGATGCCGCCTAGAATCAACTCCAAGGCGCCACGCACTGCCGGGTGATCCCAAGTCAGGAACGAAACATCTTCGCGGCTCAAGGCGCGCTGGCGGTCGGCTGTCAGCGTGATCCCATCCTTCGGAATGCCGGAGAGCCCATCGCCCAGTTCCGCGCCGGGCGTGACGATCCATGTGCGCGGCGCAATATCCTCCACGTTTGCACCAAAGCGGTCGAACGCGGTGAGCATGAACTCGTCGAGCGTCGTATCTGCGTCCGCAGCGCGGATGGCCTCGGCAATGGCGTCGGCTTCCGCAGTGCGGCGATTGTGGAGTTGCAAGAGTCGGTCTTCCCCGGCGGCGAGCCGGGCGCGCACTTCTTCGCGGACGGCCTGCGTCTCGGCGATCAGCGCGTCGATGGCTTCCGATGCAGCGGGCGCTTTCGCGGCGGTGGCCTTCCCGCGCTTCTTCGGAGCGGGCGCGGCGGCTTCTCCCAAGGCGAGCGCCTGCAACGGAGCGCAGAATCGCTCAAACAGTTCCGCGCCGCCATGGAGGCTTTCCTCAAAGGCGTTGAGCCCTTCGTGGAACCAGCGAGCCAGCAGCGCGTAAGGCCCGTCCTCGATGTAGGGGACGTGAATCTGGATGTTGGCGCTCTGGCCAATGCGGTCAAGTCGTCCAATGCGTTGTTCGAGCAATTCGGGATTTTCCGGCAGATCGAATAGCACTAGGTGATGGGCGAATTGGAAGTTGCGCCCTTCGCTGCCGATCTCCGAGCAAATCAAGAGTTGCGCCCCGTCTTCCTCGGCGAAATACGCGGCGTTGCGGTCGCGTTGCAGGAGGGTGAGCCCTTCGTGGAAGAGGGCGGTGGGGAGGTTGACCTTCTCGCGCAGCGCGGCTTCCACTGCCTCCGCCTTTTCGCGGGTGCGGCAGATGAGGAGCGCCTTGGCGGCTTTGAGTTTTTTCAGGAACGTGAGGAGCCACGCCACGCGCGGATCGTCCTTGAGATCGACGCAGCCGGTCCGGAACTCGGCCAGCGCGGCGGCGGGATCGCCCGCAAGCGGGACGAGCTTCGCGGTGCGCTTGGGGAACCCGGTGAGTTCGGATCGAGTATTACGGAAGATGACGCGCCCTGTGCCATGCTGATCCAGGAGTTCTTCCAGAAGCCGTTCGCGGGCATCCTCCTCTCCGTCCTGCAGAGCTTTGGCGTGCTGGCTGATCCGGCCTGGCATGGCGGCGAGCTTCGCTGTTTCCTTGGCGGTGAGCTTCTTTTTGTCAGCGAGCTTCCCGGCGATCTGAGCGATGGGAGCGTATTCCTTGGCCTCGGTTTGGAAGGCTTCCAAGCTGGAGAAGCGGTCCGGGTCGAGCAGGCGCAGCCGGGCGAAGTGCCCTTCCACGCCAAGTTGTTGTGGCGTGGCGGTGAGCAACAGGAGGCCGGGCGTGGCCTGCCCGAGCGCCTCCACCAGCGAGTATTCCGGGCTGGGAAGATCGGGATGCCAGGCGAGGTGGTGCGCCTCATCCACTACAAGGAGGTTCCACCCAGCGGCCACAGCTTGCGCGCGGCGCGTCTCCGAGTGGGCGAGCCAGTTCAACGGAGCCAGGATGAGCTGGTCGTCCAAGAACGGGTTTGTTCCGGGATTATTTTCTTCGATGGCAGCGCAGCGGGTCTCCTCAAAGATGGCGAAGCGGAGATTGAAGCGGCGGAAAAGTTCCACAAACCATTGGTGGACCAGCGCCTCGGGAACGAGGATCAGGATACGCTCGGCTTTCCCGGTGAGATGGAGCCGGTGCAAGATGAGACACGCCTCGATGGTTTTGCCCAAGCCCACTTCGTCGGCCAAAAGAACGCGGGGGTTCTGGTGATCAGTTACTTCCCGCGCGATGGCAAGCTGGTGCGGAATCAGGTCGATCCGCGCGCCAGTGAACCCGTGGACGGGCGATTGGAGAATGCGATGTTGGGTGTCGAGGGCTTCCCGACGGAGACCAAAGGATTCGTTATCATCGATCTGGCCTCCAGCGATGCGGTCGCCCGGCTTGTCCCAGGTGAGGGTGTCGCTCAACTGCGTTTCCACGACGCGCTCCCCCTTCGGGCCGCCGTAAGTCACCACCCCGGTGGAGCGTTCGCTGACCACGGCGACGACAAAGCTTTCCCCTTCGTGGGAGTTGACGGTATCGCCCACCTTAAAGCGCACCCGACGCAGCGGCGCGGCGGCCTCCGCGTAGAGGCGCATGGCGTTGCTCGCCGGGAAAAACATTTTGACCCTCCCCGGTTCCACATCGAGCACAATGCCCAATCCGAGTTCCGGTTCCGGTTCGCTAATCCAACGCTGACCTGCTGCAAAACGCATGATAAAGAGGGTTCGAGACGAAGATGGAGCAGAGAATCGGTCGCCCAATTCCCCGACGTGTCAAGAGAGTGATATGGTTTATTTGTTTCCGGCCTCAGCGAGGGCGTCGGCGGCGAGCGGGGTGGAGAGATAACGTTCTCCCGTGGAACAGGCCACGGTGACGATGAGTTTGCCCTTATTTTCAGGGCGTTTGGCCAATTCCATGGCTGCCCAGACATTCGCGCCGGAGCTGATTCCGGCGAGAATGCCTTCTTCCTTTGCGAGACGGCGAGCTGTCTCGAAAGAATCTTCATTGGAGACGGTGATAACCTCGTCCACGATGGCGAGGTGGAGATTGGCGGGGATAAACCCTGCTCCCGCCCCTTGGATTTTGTGGGGACCGGGCTTGAGGGGTTCCCCCTTCAAAACCTGCGTGATCACGGCCGAATCTTTCGGCTCCACAGCCACGGCTTTGAATCCCGGCTTGCGCGCCTTGATCGCCTCCGCTACGCCGGTGAGCGTGCCGCCCGTGCCGACGGCAGCGACGAAAATATCCACCTCGCCGCCCGTCTGCTCCCAGATTTCCGGGCCTGTGGTGAGGCGGTGAATCTCAGGATTGGCCGGATTGTCGAACTGGCTGGGCATCCAGGCTCCCGGGGTGTTTTTGACCATTTCTGTCGCGCGAGTGATAGCGCCTTTCATCCCTTCGATGCCGGGGGTGAGAACCACGCGTGCGCCGAGCATGGCGAGCAGTGTGCGACGTTCCACGGACATGGTTTCCGGCATGGTCAGCACGAGCCGGTAGCCGCGTGCGGCGGCGACAAAAGCCAGGGCGATGCCAGTGTTGCCGCTGGTAGGTTCGACGATGAGTGTGTCGGGGGTTATCCGGCCTTCGCGCTCCGCCGTCTCGATCATGGCGCGTCCGATCCGGTCCTTGACGCTGCCGAGAGGGTTAAAGTATTCGCATTTGATGGCGATGGTGGCTTGGAGGCCCGCGCTCAGGCGGTTGAGCCGCACCAAGGGCGTTCCACCGACGGTTTCAACGATGCTGCTTTGGAGGCTTCGCATGGGTAGTGCGATGCTTTTACACCCACGCGCCGCGCCATTCAAGGGTGATGTCACCTGTACAATGCGCCGCGCCAAGGATTACTCCTCGGCGGCCAGCGCGTGCCAGAGTTCCTTTTGCCGGGGAGTCAGCGTCTTGGGCAACTCCACCACAAGAGCGGCGTAAAGGTCGCCCCGACCTCCGCCAGTCTTGGGCATGCCCCGGCCTTTGAGCCGGAACCGCTGTCCAGGCTGGCTGCCGGGCGGGATTTTCAGCTTTGCGCTTCCTTCCAGGGTCGGCACGGTGATTTCCCCGCCCAAGACGGCTTTCCACGCAGGCGCTTCCAGTTCGTAGTTCAGGTCCGCCCCTTCCACCTGGAAGTCGGGATGCGGCGCAAGCCGGACGTTCAAATAGAGATCGCCCGCTGGACCGCCATGCAATCCCGCTTCTCCCTGACCGCCGAGCCGGATGCGCTGCCCCTCGCGGACACCCGCCGGGATGGTGACTTCATACGTCTGCGGTTTGCCTCCCTCGCGCTGGAACGTGATTTTGCGGCGTGCGCCGTGCAGCGCTTCTTCGAGCGGGACCATCAAGTCCGCCTCCACGTCCTCTCCCCTGCTTGTGGCAGCGGTTTGGCGACCGCCTGCGAATGGATTACCCTGCTGACGTCCGCCAGAGCCAAAGAACGCCTCGAAAAAGTCACTGAAGCCGGTACCGCCAAAGTTAAACTCCGCTCCGCCCGGCGCACCGCCCATGCCGGGGTGGCGTCCGCGCCCGCGTTGCTGCCATCCGGGAGGCGTTTGCGCTCCACCGCGTTCCCAGTCCATGCCGAGGGTGTCGTATTGACGGCGTTTTTCCGGGTCGCCAAGCACTTCGTAGGCTTCGTTGATTTCCTTAAAGCGTTCCGAGGCGGCGGCCCTCTCTTTCGGCTTCACCATGTCGGGGTGATGAGTGCGGGCGAGCTTGCGAAAGGCGCTCTTGATCTCATCTTGCGAGGCTGTTTTCGCCACGCCCAAGATCTGGTAGTAATCCTTGAACTGCATGTAAGGGAGCATAGCGACAGGCTGGGCGCTCCGCCAATAGAGAACTTTTGAGAAATATTCGGCAGTCCATTAGACTTTCCCTGATCTTCTCCTGATCCAAGCTGGCGCTTGACTTCAATCCACAGCCCCTTACCGTGAGGGCAAACTCCTCTTTTACCATGCAATTCCGCTCGCTGGCTCCCATTGTTTTCGCCGTTTCCATCGCTCTCTCCGCTTTTGCGGAGGAACAGGTTCTTGATGGCGTCGCCGCCGTGGTCAATGGGGAGGTCATTACATTCTCCCAAGTCCGCGAACTCGTCGTCAACCGCGAAATGGCGCTGCGCGAGGCGCTACGGGGACAGGCCCTCGAAGATAAGATCAAGGAGACCCGGCTCGCGGCCATCAACGACCTCATTGACCGGGAACTCGTTCTTCAGGATTTCAAAAAGAACAAATTCAACATCCCGGACTACGCCGTGGATGACCATGTGAACACCATTATCCGCGAGCAGTTCAAGGGTGACCGCCTCGCTTTCATTCGCACGTTGCAAGCCCAGGGCTACACGCTCCAGCGGTTCCGCAAGGTGGAAACGGACAAGATGATCGTCCAAGCCATGCGCCAGCGGGCCGTGAAGGCGGACCCGATTCTCTCGCCCTCCAAGGTGGAGAATTTTTACGCAGCGCACATCGCCGCATATTCCACGCCGGAGCAGGTGAAGCTCCGCATGATCGTGCTGCACAAGGCCACCACCGACGCTAAAAATGTCGCCGAGGAAATTCGGACGAAAGTGGCTGGTGGCGCGGATTTCGCTAAAATGGCGCAGATGTATTCGGAGGATTCCTCGAAGGAGAATGGGGGTGACTGGGGCTGGATCGAGCGGTCCACCTTGAACGAAGGTCTCTCCGCGCCCGCTTTTGCGCTCAAGTCGGGCCAGGTGAGCAATGTGCTGGGGTTGGGCGACAATTATTACCTGCTCTACGTCGAGGCCCGCAAGAAGGCCGAGACCAAGCCGCTCGATGCTGTCCGGGACGACGTCGAAAAGAAGGTGCTCCAGGATGAGCGTCAGGCCGCGCAAGAAAAATGGATCAAGGGCCTGCGAGACAAGGCTTACGTCCGCATTTTCTAAAGGATCAAGCCACCGTGGATATTCTGGGGACGATTGGCATCACACTGGGCGATCCCGCCGGAATCGGTCCTGAGGTGATCCGCGCCGCGCTCGATTCCGACCAGCTTGATCCGCGTTTTCATTACCGACTCATCGGCAGTGCCGAGGGTGCCGTGCCCGGTCAGCCCACGCCTGATACCGCCCGTGCCGCCGTGGCGGCATTGGAAGAGGCCGCCCGGCTTGCCATGGCGGGGGAGATTGATGCCGTGGTGACGGGGCCGATCCACAAAGCTCATTCGCAGTCCGTTGGGTTCGATTTCCCAGGGCAGACGGAATTCTTCGCCGCCCGCGCAGGAGTGAAAAACTTCGCCATGCTGTTGACGGGCGGCGCGCTCACGGTGGCGCTCGTCACCGTGCATGTTGCGTTGTCGGAGGTGCCACGGCTCGTCACGGGGTCGGAGATTGAGCGAGTCGGCGCGCTGTTGGCGGAATATCTTCTCACGCGGTTGGGGAGCGCAAAGCCGGTGCGCATTGCCGTGGCAGCGCTCAACCCACACGCGGGGGAATCCGGCGCAATGGGCCGGGAGGAAATCGACGTGATCGCCCCGGCTGTTGCTCGACTGGCTCAAAAATGGAGCGGGAGGGCGGTGTTTTCCGGGCCGATCTCGCCGGACACGCTTTTTTTCCGGGCCGCCGCCGGGGAGTTCGACGGCGTGCTCTGCATGTATCACGACCAGGGGCTTATCCCGCTCAAGCTCCACGCGTTCGACCAAGGAGTGAACGTTACGCTGGGGCTGCCGTTCGTGCGCACCAGCCCGGACCACGGCACGGCGTTCGAGATCGCGGGGAGGGGGATCGCCCGACCAGACAGCATGCTGGTTGCGCTCCGGCTTGCGGCCGAGTTGGTGGAGCGGCGGAAGCAGGCACTATGTTGAGCAAATTTTCCAGAGCCGTCGCCACCCAACTTATCGGACTGAGCCTGTTGGGAGTGGCGATCATCGGGATCACGCGGCTGCTGCCGGTGGTGGAGTGGATCGGCATTTTGCAGCAGCGCATTGTGGCCATGCAGATTTGGGGAGCCGCGTTTTACCCGCTGCTTTTTGCGGCGTGCAACATCCTCCTGCTGCCGGGAGGGGTGATTGCCATGGGCAGCGGTCTCTTTTTTGGGCTTTGGTGGGGGACGTTCCTCGTGTTGATGGGCAATCTTATTGCCGCTGCCGTGGCGTTTGGCATCAGCCGCCACCTGGGCAGGAGCTGGCTGGAGCGCAAATTCAGCAACAGCCGCCGTTGGCGTGCGCTGGACAAGGCGATCCGGCGACAAGGCTGGAAGATTATTTTTTTGAGCCAGGTCCACCCACTCTTCCCCACCAGCCTTCTCAATTACCTCTACGGCGTGACGAGCATTCGCTTCTGGCCGTGCATGTTCTGGGTGGCAATGGGACAGCTTCCCGGTCTGTTTCTCTATGCCTATTTGGGGACGCTGGCGCAGCTTGGTATCAAGCTCGTCGAAGGCAAAACCCACCCCCTGGCGCACGAATACGGGATTTGGTTTGGGGGGCTGCTCCTGACGGTCGTTGTGACGACGGCTTTGGGGCGGCTGGCCCTGCGTCTTTTGAAGGAGATCGAAGCCGATTCCCCGCAAGCGGAATCGCCGATTATTTCTGATTAAAAGATAGGCTCGTCACTTTGACACCTTTGGGTTCAGTGGTATTCTAAGCCAAGCCGGTATGGGTAAAATGCCAACCCAGCCTGCGCCACTTCTTCCGCTCATGCCTGCAACGCATCATCGCATCCGACCGTCCATTTTTTTGGACTACGGCGCGGATGCCGTGGATGGAGAGGACGCGGCCTGCGAAATCTGCGAACGCGGGATGCGCTTCAAGGCTCCGTGGCAGTTCCAGATCGGTGCCGTGCTCCATATCGCTTTTGCGTTTGATGACTCTCCGCGCCGAATCGAGGCCGAGGGTTTGGTGGTGGAATGCTTGGAGACAGGGGCAAGAGAGCATCAAACCACCCTGGCTTTTGTGGATGCGCCTCAGGAACTTCGCGCTTCGCTCGGGAAAGTCTCCACCCGCTTGGAATTCCGGCGATGCGATTCAGGGGCGCGCCCGCTCCAGCGTTGATACGCTAATCCGCCTCCCGGCAGACATGTTCGAGAATGACGGAGGCCATGAGCCCAGCGCAGGCCGAGACGCGTGGAGCGCAGGGGGGATTTTCGGGACCTACCGGAGTGACGCTATCTCCGACCAGATGGAGGTTTTCCTTGAGCTTCCGGATGGAAATGGGTGTTTGATTGCTGATTCCCGCCATGCCGCTGCCCATCACTAGGAATTTCTTTGAGGCCAGGAAGGCTTCCAGAAACATCTGCTTCGCTTCGGAGCGGTCGAAGGCTTCGCACAGGCAGTCAGCCGATTCAAAATGGAGCGTGATGTTTGATGAGGTCAGTCGCGTTGGGTGCGTTACAATCTCTACTGCGGGATTGATCGCGCTCAGCCGTTTGGCCAGCGTTTCCACCTTGAGACGACCGATTTCCTCCAGAAAATAAAACTGGCGGTTGAGGTTTTTGGCTTCGATCACGTCGAAGTCGGCGATTTCCAGATGCTTGAATCCGCTGCGGACCAAGGCGACGGCGATGTTGGAGCCGAGGCCTCCTGCACCGGCGATGCCGATCCGGGTTTGCTGGATGCGCTGCCACTGCGGGGGAGTGTAATAGAGACTGACGGCGGCTTCAAAGGCGTTCATTGGTTGATTATATCCTGCGCCAATCGGTGAGGACGGGATCGTATTGTTTGCTAGCCAGCATGGCTTTGACTTCAGCCAGCGAGCGCTCGTCGCTGATGGGAAACTGGGCATCGTGTCCCTGCAAAGCTTCTGCATAGCCGCCGACGATGGTGGAGGAACCCGCAGACATCCGGGTCACGCCAAGGGGAAAGAGGTGGTCGCGCAAATGGGCCGGTTCGCGGGTGGAGAGATTGATGCCCACACGCGGGAACAGGATGCGGGCGACGCAGATGATGCGGACCATATCGGCATCGCTGACAATGCTGGGTTGCATCGCGCCCTCGACCGGCAGCATCCGGGGAAAAGACAAGCTGAAATCCACGCCGGGATACTCCTTTTCGAGGGAACTCAGGTGCTCGAACAAGGCTTCCACGTCGGGTTGCCAGTCGCCCAATCCAAGGAGGGCTCCCAAGGATATTTGGCGTATCCCGGCTTGCGCCGCACGGGCGGGGGTTTCCAGCCGGTATTGGTAATTGCGCTTCCGCCCGGCGGGATGGAGCCGGGCGTAGAGAACCGGATCGTAGGTTTCCTGATAAACCGCCAATCCATCGACTCCCGCTTCCGCAAGTGCCCGGTATTCCTCCATGTCCATGGGTTGAACCTCGATGGAAATACTGGGAAAATACTTTTTGGCGATTTCCACTGCCCCCAGCAAATAGCTTACCGGGGTGTGGCGATGGGATTCTCCGGTCAGGAGGAGAATATTTTGGATGCCCGTTCCAGCCAGGGCAGCGCATTCGGTTTCGATTTGTCCGGGATCGAGTTTTTCGCGCTGGATGCGCAGGTTGGCGCTAAATCCGCAGTAGAGGCACTGGTTTTCGCAGTAATTGGCGAGGTAAAGCGGTGCGTACAGGCTGATGGTTCGCCCAAAGTATTGCCGCGTAATCCGTTGGGCTTCTTGGGCGAGCGTCTCCAGATCGAGGGCGAAGAGTTCTGTGGTGCGAAGTCTAGCCATGGAGAAAACCCGTTAATGGGGATGAGGCGCGCGCGAGGGGAGATTCGTTGCCGGTTCCTGAAAGCCAGGCTAGGCGTCCGGCCTCCACCGCTTTGGCAAAGGCTTCCGCCATTTGGGGGGGATCGCCTGCCGTAGCCAGGGCGGTGTTGATGAGCACGGCGGCCGCGCCCATCTCCATCGCCTCGGCGGCATGAGAGGGGCGGCCAATTCCGGCATCGACAATGATCGGCACTTCGGTGATTTCGGCAATGAGCACCTCGATCATGGTCTTCATGCGCAGGCCTTGATTACTCCCGATCAGAGAGCCGAGCGGCATGACGGCGGCGGCTCCGGCCTTCACCAAGGCGCGGGCGGCATACAGATCGGGATTCATGTAGGGCAGAACCACGAAACCCTCCGCAGCCAGAATTTCCGTGGCTTTGAGGGTTTCCGCGTTATCCGGCAGGAGGTATTTGCTGTCGTTGATGACTTCGATCTTCACCCAGTTGCCGTGCCCCGAGGCGCGTCCCAGCCGGGCTAGGCGCACCGCTTCATTGGCGTCGCGCGCTCCGGAGGTGTTGGTGAGGAGGATGATATTTTCGGGGAGGTAGGAGAGGATGTTATCCGCGTTTTTGTCCAGGTCGATCCGGCGCAAAGCCACAGTGACGATCTCGGCGCCCGAACGGCGGATGACCTCTTGCAGTTCCTGTTTGCTCCCGAATTTTCCCGTGCCGAGCAGGAATCGACTGGAGAGTTTGCGGCCGCCGATGATGAGTTCGTCCATAGCGGCTAGCCTCCCCCCACGAAGGTGACGATTTCGACTTGGTCGCCAGCATTGAGCGGTGTCGCCCCCCACGCTTCTTTTGGGGCTATAGCGCCGTTGAGTTCGATGACAATGGCCTCGGGGTTGAGTTGGTGGCCGGAGACCAACTGGCCAAGGGTGGCGGCCTCGATTTCGCGGGGTTCGCCGTTGAGCTTTATTTGCATGGAATGGGATTTCTTACTTTGTTCAAAAAAACGGGGGTAAGCGCTGCGGCTCGGACAATTCCGACGGTTCGGGCTCCCGCTTGGAGGACGGCGTCGATGTTGGTTTCATCGATTCCGCCAATGGCAACAAAAGGGGTGGAGAGGTTTTCGGCCACCGCGCGCACGTATTCCAACCCGACGGCGGGGCGTCCGGGTTTGGTTGGCGTGGGATAGACCGGTCCCGCCGAAATGTAGTCCATGCCGTCCCGTTCCGCTTGGTGCGCCTGATCCAGATTGTGGGTGGTCTTGCCGATAAGGAATGCATCGCCCACGATGGCCCGGGTCTGCACCGAATCGGTATCCTGGCCGATGTGGACGCCGTCGGCATCGATTTCCAACGCCAGCGCCGGATGATCGTTTAGGATAAAGAGGAAATCGTTGCGCCTGGGGTGCTTAAGGAGAGCACTTGCACTGGTCCTGATCCGCGCTTCGTCTTCGGACTTGTCACGCAACTGGACGATCGCTGCGCCGTCGTCGATGGCACGGTGGAGGACATCCGGGTTATCGGATATTACATAAACCGCCCCGTCAAAAAGCGCGTGCAGACCGCCTTTGGAGGCGGCGCGGCGCGGCGGAGTAGGATTGTCCATCGGGAAACTGTAGTATTCCCAATAGGCGGGAGCAAGCCTCGATTGGCGGGTAGATGCTGGTCAGGCCTTTTTCACAAAGCAGGCCTTCAGGCCGATGGCGCTCCCGTCGATCTTGCAGGAAATCTCGTGGTCTCCATCCACCAACCGGATGCCTTTCGCCTTCGTTCCCCCTTTGAGAACCCCAGAGCCGCCCTTTAGCTTCAAATCTTTGATCAAGGTAACCGAATCGCCGTCTGCGAGCACCGTGCCGAAGGCATCCTTGACGATACGTGCTTCGGCCTGCTGGGGCTCGCATTTCCACTCGTGACCGCAGGTAACACATTCCCAGCGATCAGGGTGATCCAAAACATCGGTCATCTCGCACATCGGACAGGCAGGCTTGCTCATAAGGGAAATACCATAGCTTTACCTCGCGTCGGGAATCAACCGCACTTTGAACCGGCGAGGCATAGCGAGGTCGTTTGACGGTCTAATATTGACAGAAACCTATCAACTGTCACTTTCCGCTCATTTTTAAAGAGACATGATTTCAGCGGGGGCGCGATGCTGCCGGGCGAGTTCTGCCATCGTGCGCATCGCGGGATCGACATGTTTGAAAAAGCGCTTGTATCCCTCGCAGAGGTAATTCAAGCCGGTTTCGCCAGAAGGTGTTGAGAGGAAACGCCGTTTAGGGCACTCGCCGTTGCAGGCAAAGCGTACGTCGCATTCGAGGCAATACTTTGGCAAAGTGACGAGCTTATCCTGTCCAAATTGCCGTTGAGCATCGGAGTGGACCATGTCGCCCAGTGTCTGGTTGAGCAGATTTCCCAAGCGATACTGCGGATAGACATAGTGATCGCAGGAATAGACATCGCCATTGTGTTCCAGGGCCATTGCGGTGCCGCAAGTCGGGCTGAACAGGCACAGGCTTGGAGGCATTCCCATCCAATTGCCCAACGCCACATCGAAGAGCTGAACAAACACGCATCCCACATCATGCCGGACCCACTCGTCGAAGCTCGCCACGAGAAATTCCCCGTATTGTTTGGATTCCACGCTCCAATCGGTAACGGGCAACCGTGCTGCTCCTTCTTGATCGACTTGTGGCGGTGTCGCCAGATCGAGCCCTAGATTTCTTGCCTCATTGTCCGGCAACCGTTCCACCAAGGGAATAAACTGGATAAACCCGGAACCGATTTGTTTGAGGAACCGGTAGACTTCCAGTGGCTTTTTGGAGTTGGCGCGGTTCACCACGGTCAGCGTGTTGAATTCCACGCCCTGCTTTTTGAGAAACTTGATGCCGTGGGCGACTTTTTCGTATGTGGCGCCGCCCTTTTTATCCACGCGATAGGTGTCATGCAGCTTTGGAGGGCCATCGATGCTCACGCCAACCAAAAAATGGTTCTCCGCCAGGAATGATCCCCACTCATCATTGAGTAGCGTGCCATTGGTCTGAAATGCGTTTGTGACGCGTTTGCCGTTGGCGTATTTTTTTTGTAGTCCGACGGCTTTGCGAAAGAAATCCACCCCCAAAAGCGTTGGCTCTCCGCCCTGCCATGCAAAAGTAACCTCGGGAACGTTTTGCTGTTCGATGTATTGCCGGATATATGCTTCCAGCACTTCATCGCTCATTTTATAGTTTTCATTGCTTGGGAAAAGCTTCTCCTTTTCGAGATAGAAACAGTATTTGCAATCGAGATTGCACAAAGGGCCGATGGGCTTTGCCATGACATGGAAAGCAGTTCTGCCCATGTTTCTCACTGCTTCGGATTGCGTAGGATGCATGCCCTTACTCTGACAACTATCAGGCACATTTCAACTTCAGCATTTGCGCCTTTTGAGCGTGTTGAGAACCATATTTTTCTTGTTTTTAAATCCGTTGGCGGTTGAGTTCGTCGGTATGCGCGCAGTAATGGTCATGTTTGACAGTTTGAACCGGCACATGCTTGAGACCTACGGGTGTTCTTGGACTCACACCCCGAATTTCATGCGTTTGGCATCTAAGACAGCCACATTCGACAACAGCTATGTTTGTTCCATGCCCTGCATGCCGGCGCGGCGGGATTTACATACAGGTCGCCCGAACTTTTTGCATCGGGCTTGGGGGCCGCTGGAGCCATTTGACGATTCTTTCGCGGAAATGCTCAAGAAGGCGGGCGTTCACACGCATTTGGCGACAGATCACTACCACTATTTTGAAGATGGAGGCGCCACCTATCACAACCGCTATAACACATGGGACTTTGCCAGGGGCCAGGAAGGCGATCCATGGATAGGTCAGGTTGCCGATCCAAAACCCTTGGAGAGTGAATTTCCAGAAGCAACAAGACTTACCGGCCTGTGGCGGCAGGATGCCATCAATCGGCAAACAACCGGGTGTGAAGAACAGTTCCCTATGAATCTTACATTCCGAAATGGAATTGATTTTATCCGCCGTAACCAAGGGTCAGACCGTTGGATGTTGCAGATAGAAACGTTCAATCCGCATGAGCCGTTTACGACATTAGAGTCGCATCGGGTGCCTTATTCGGAGCATTTTGCAAGTTACCAAGGGAGGTCCGCAGAGTGGCCCCCTTATCGCCCGGTCAAGGAATCGAAGGATGTAGTGGAGCATGCCCGCTATGAATATGCCGCCTTGGCAAGCGCCTGTGATGCCAAGCTTGGAGAGGTATTGGATGTGTTTGATGAGTTGGATCTCTGGAAGGACACCATGCTGATCGTGTGGACCGACCATGGATTTTTATTGGGGGAACACGATTGTTGGGCCAAATGCTGGATGCCTTTTTACCAGGAAATCGCGCATACACCGTTTTTCATATGGGACCCTCGCAGTCCTGCAGCGGCTGGGCAGCGCAGGCAGGCTTTAGTTCAGCCATCCATTGATCTCGGTCCAACGCTTCTGAATTTTTTTGGATTGGAGCCAACCCAAGACATGACGGGGCGGGATTTGGCGTTAGCGGTGGCCGAAGACAAACCTGTGCGGGATTATGCGATCTATGGCCTCTTTGGCGGCCATGTGAACATAACGGACGGGCGTTATACCTATATGCGAGGGCCTGTGGCAGAGGGAAATCAGCCGTTGTTTGAATACACGCTTATGCCGACCCGGATGCGAGGCCTATTTTCGCCAGAGGAGCTAGGCAGGGTTACTGAATTGGCCGAACCGTTCCCATTCAGCAAAGGGTGCCGAACACTTAAAGTGCCGATTCCGGTCGCGACAGCTTATACGGCGAGCGCCACGGTCCGCTTCCCAACGCGGTTGTATGATTTGAAAGCCGACCCGCAACAAACGCAGCCAACGATTCAATCGGATCAGGAAAAGCGTCTGTGCGAGGCATTGGTGAAAGAACTACGCGCTATTCATGCGCCTGCTGAGCAGTTTCAACGCTTGGGTTTTTGATACTCTTAACACTCCATTCGATCACTTTCGGAGATCTCATGAAAAGTAAAAACATCGTTGTCATTATGACCGATGAGCAGCGCCATGACTCGCTCTCTTGCACGGGGCACCCTGTTCTTCAGACGCCCCATATGGATGCCATCGCGGAAGAGGGCTGCCTCTTTGAAAATGCCTTTTGCGCCTCGCCCCTTTGCCTGCCTTCCCGCGCCAGTTTTTTCACCGGACAATACGTTCACCGGAATCTGGCAACGTCCAACGGGCCAAAGGCGCACATCAAGCCCCAGCAGTTTTCCTTGGTCGAATTGCTCAAGAAAAATGGCTACACCACGGGTTTAGCTGGGAAAAACCACACCTTCGATGATGCCTATATGGATCAGTGGTTCGACTACCGGGAGGAATACTTCCATTTCGGAAAGACCCACGGAACGCTGACTGATTCCGACCGGGCCGTTGTCGATTACTACAGTGACAAAAAGAGAGAAGGTTTAATCGATGGTCCCGCGCCTTTCCCCGAAGACCAATGGGTCAACCAGCGCATTGCCGACGATGGGGTGCGTTTTGTCGAAACCCATAAAGCCAGGCCCTTCTTCCTGTATTATTCCTTCCCGGACCCGCATTGGCCGAATGTCGCTTGCGAGCCATATTACTCAATGTATCAAAATGCCGGGCCGGAAAATCTCGAAGCCTTGGACATCGATTGGAATGGCCATCCGTTCAAACACGTTGTCCAATCCCAATCCAGCGGCTATGGCGGCTACACTCTGGAAGAGCGGGTGCGCATCCTCGCCACCTACTATGGGCAGATTTCTTCCGTTGATGCCGCCATCGGGCGGTTGATGGAAAAGCTCAAGCAACTTTTGCTGTTGGACGACACCATCATCGTCTTCGCCTCCGACCACGGCAATTTCGCCGGGCGCTATGGCTTGGTGGGGAAAACGGGAGGCTTCTTCGACGCATTGGTGCGCATCCCCTTGGTTCTTCGCATTCCCGGTTGTCCTACCGGCAAACGCAGCCGGGCCGAGGTGAACAATATTGACGTCATGCCGACACTGCTGGATTGCCTCGGCCTCGAAATCCCCCGTGAAGTTCAGGGTGTCTCCTTCCTCCCTGTTATCCGTGGGGAGGCGGACACGCACCGCTCGGAGATCTATGCTGAAGTGGGCGCGCCTGAGCCTCCGCCTGAACCGCTTCCTCCCGGCGACTTCCAGGAACTCAATGCCAGGATGATCAGGGAGCGAGGCCCGCAGTGGTTTTGTGATTATACCTGCAATGGCCGCGCCGCGATGCTACGCAAAGATGGTTGGAAATACTGCCATTACGTCGACGATAGGGAGGAATTTTACAACATCAATGCCGACCCCATGGAGAAAATCAATCTCGCCACCGATTCCTGGTATGGCGAGCAGAAAGAAGCTCTTAAAAATCGACTGTTCGACTGGCTGCTCACGGTGCCGATGCTAAACAACGAGACGTTCACTTCTGAACGTGTAGAACGATTATTTTTTTAAGCCAGCCACTTTCAGAGGAATTTCTGAGTGGCAGCGCGTACGGGATTTGAACCCGTGCACCAGCCTTGAGAGGGCTGTGTCCTAACCCCTAGACGAACGCGCCGTTTGGGAAGAGGGAGAGTAGCGGCGAAAAAACCCTCTGGCAACGGGAAAGTCAAAGCCCTGCGCCAGATTAAAGAATGGATGAATAAAGCGCTTTCGTCCGCGCTTCCTTAATGGCTCAAGGATTTTATTTTGAGTTCTTTATTCTTCGATGCGTCCGGGTTTCCCGCAAGGGCGGCGTGGTCTTCGGCGCGGCTGCCAGGCCGGGGGGTGATTGGTTCGGTCAATACGGAAGGGCGCACGTTGTGCTGCTCGTAGCTGATGAGCAGGTCGTGGAGTTGCCCTTCGAGCACCGGGAAGAGGGCGGGGTCCGGGGCGAGTTTCTCCATTTTGGTGTAAAGGAGGGTGTAGTAATTGCGCATGGCGATGCGGCGACCTTCCTCGGTTTTGGCGCTGGCAGCGGTTGCTTTCCACGCCTGGACTTCCGCATCTTCCAAGAGGGCGGTTTTCAATTCGCGAATCTGGATGGCTTGGCGAAGCTGTTCTGCGGTCCCATTTTTTAATGCCTCCGGCGATTTGGCGGGGGAGGCGGGTTTTACCGGAGCTTCTGTAGCGGGATCGGCAGGGGGCGGTGTGACTGGGGTTCCTGCCGGGGGAAGGGGGATAAACAAGTCCGGGGTTTGTAGCGGCTCAAGGGGCGCTTGGGCTTGGGGACCTTCGGCGCGCGCCAGCACGGAAGCGGCAATCAGAGCGGCGGCAAAGAGGGCGGTGTGGGTTTTCATCGGGCGTCGGTGGATGACAGCCTAGGCAACCAGAAATCGGGGGGTTTGAAAAGAAGTCTTCCAGGGAGTGCCTTCCGGATTGTTTTTTTCTGAAATGAAGTGAATGTTTTCCGATGGTTCATGTCTGATAAGTTAGCGATTATCCTTTCGATGAAAATCAAACCTCTTCTCCTCACGTTCCTTCTGGCTGTTTTGTTTGGCGCGGTAATGCCCCGGCAAGCCGAGGCGCGCGTCACGTTCTCTTATTTCTACGATAGTCTGCTGTCCTACGGGGAGTGGGTGGACGTGGAAAATTACGGCTACTGCTGGCAACCGCGCGGGGTGGATGCGGATTGGCGGCCCTACACCGATGGGTATTGGAGCTACACGGACGCCGGTTGGACGTGGGTTTCTTATGAGGACTTCGGGTCGATCACCTATCACTACGGACGCTGGATTCGCCTGGAGGATTCCGGCTGGGTGTGGCATCCCGGCTATGAATGGGGACCAGCCTGGGTCTCCTGGCGTCAGAGCGATGATTATATCGGCTGGGCGCCGCTTCCCCCGGAGGCCACTTTCGACCCGGAATCCGGTATCGGCGTTTGGGTGGACCGAGATTACGACATCGGTCCCTCCTCCTACATTTTTTGCGAATACCGCCATTTCGGTGCGCCGGTCATCCGCAATTACATTCTCCCGTGGCGGCGGAACACGGCGATCATCCATTCGACTGTGAATATTACCAACATCACCGTGGTTAGCGGCGACGGCGGCGCGCAGGTTGTTTTCAACGGTGGGCTGGATTATCTGGTGATTTCCGGGCGATCCGAACGGCCCATCGAAAGGCTGCATCTCATGCGCCAGGGGGACGGCGACTGGGCGCGGAATCACCGCTCGGAGATTTCCCGCAAAGTCGGCAATCAGCTCTTCATCAACGCGCCGGAAGTCGTAGCGCCGAAGACGCGGTTTGTTCCGCCCACGGCTACGGCTATCCGGGCGATCCATGCGCCAAAAATTGACAAGGGTTGGAGCGGGGTGGCAGATCCCGCCGAACGCGCGCGGATCAAGCAACGGTTTAACGATCAAACTCAGGGGCTTACCCGGACAACTGCTCCAGCTCAACCGGTGGATGCGGTGCAGGTGCAAATGACGATCAATGAGCCGCACGTTCATCAGAATATAAAACCGCAGGAGTCCGTGGTGGCTCCGACACTGCAGGTGCAGCAACAGCAAATCGAGCCGCAGCGTCCGCATGGCAAGCCGCAAGAGATCCCGGTGGCACCGATACAGCCACAGCCCACTCCAAAGCAGCATCAGAATGTTATTAAACCGCAGGAACCCGTGGTGGTTCCAGTCCCGCAGGAGCAGCAGGCTCAGGCACAGGCTCAGAAGATTCAGCAGGCGCAGCAACAAGCTGAACAACAGCGGCAGGCGGCTGAGACGCGGGCACAGGCTCAGGCTCAGAAAATTAAGCAGGCTCAGAAGCCGCAGGAGGCGATCCAGCATCAAGCGCTGCCGCAACCGCAAGTGCCCCAAGGACAGAAATCTCCAACGCCGGATAGCGAGGATCACAAGAAGAAGCACAAAGATCCGGACAACAACTAGGATCCTGATTGGTGGGTTCGTGGCAGGCTTGTGACTCAAAAAGGCAGGCCTTCCTTGACTGTTTTCCTGAAAGGAGATTTCCTGCAGGCTGCTTATGAAATCCTCCCTTCAGAATCTCTTCAAAAAAGGGGCCGCCTTTGCCGGGTTGTGCCTGTTCCTTACCTCGCTCCCCGCTTCCGCAGCGGTCAAATTGCCCGCGCTTTTCACGGACAACATGGTGCTGCAACGCGATCAGCCGATTGCGGTGTGGGGCTGGGCCGACCCGAATGAAGCGGTCTCGGTGACGCTGGGCGCGGCGACGTCCAAGGTGAAAGCCGATGCGCAGGGCGAATGGAAGACGAAATTACCCGCGCTTAAACAGGGGGAAAACCTGGAGCTGACGGTGGCGGGCACGAACAGCATCACGCTCAAGAATATCGTGATGGGGGATGTCTGGATTTGCTCGGGCCAGTCGAACATGGAGTTCGGCGCTGGCGGCAGCAATACACCGGAAGACATCAACACCGCTGATTTCCCGAATATTCGCGCGATCAAAGTTTCCCACAATTCCACGGCGGATCCGAAGAATGACGCTCCGATGAGCGGCTGGCGGGTTTGCACGCCAGGGAACGTCAGGGGCTTCACCGCCGTCGGCTTCTTTTTTGGCCGGGAAATTCACCGGCAGGCGGGCGTGCCGATCGGTCTGATTGACGTCAACTGGGGCGGAACCCAAATCGAACCTTGGATTGCTCCCGTGGGGTTTGGGTCGGTGCCGGAGTTGGCCGAGACCAAGACGTCCATGGAGCAGGCTTTCGCGGCGGCGCTGGTGGATTATCGCAAACAGCTTTCGTCGCAACTCGATCCGCTTGAAGCGTGGATTAAAGACGCGCGTCAGGCGATTGCCAACAACACGCGAGTTCCCTCTCGTCCGAATCTTTTGCCGGAGCCGACCTCTTTCCCCAGAATTTATACCCTCTTCAACGGCATGATCCACCCGCTCCTCCCGTTCCCGATCAAAGGAGCGATTTGGTATCAGGGTGAAAGTAACGGCGCGGAGGGCGACTCTTATTTCCTCAAGATGCGGGCGTTGATCGGCGGCTGGCGTTCGCTCTGGAACGTGGGGGATTTCCCTTTCTATTACGTGCAGTTGGCCAATTTCCAGCCAGCCACCAACCTCCCGGCGGGCGGCGATGGATGGGCAAAGGTGCGTTGTGCGCAGATGAAGGCGCTCACGATTCCCAATACGGGGATGGCTTCGGCGGTGGATATTGGTGATGCAATGAATATTCACCCGCAGAACAAGCGAGACGTGGGTGTCCGCCTTGCGCTTTGGGCGTTGAGCCGTGACTACGGTAAGAAGGAGATCGTCCCCAGCGGCCCGCTCTTTCAATCAGCCAAGGTGGAGGGGAGCAAAATCCGTCTCGCGTTCGACTATGTTGGTAGCGGCCTGATCGTCGGCAAGAAAGACGGGGTGAAGCCGACGGAGGAAGACAAGGCGGGCAAGCTGGCCCGGTTTGCCATTGCAGGCGAGGACAAGAACTGGGTCTGGGCTGACGCGGTGATCGACGGCGCCACGGTGGTGGTTTCCAGCAAGGAAGTTCCCAATCCTGTGGCGGTGCGTTACGCTTTCTCCCAGAATCCGGATGGCGCGAATCTCTATAATAAGGAAGGGTTGCCCGCATCGCCGTTCCGCACGGACGACTGGCCTTAAGAGCTTTTGAAGAAACGTGGAGAGGTAAAGGAGGAAGAGGAGAACATTCGCGGTATTCTGCTTGCCGTTCCGCCACAGGAGGGCATAGTAACCCCGCGTTCAGTCTGTTCGGCTGAATTTGCAACAGTTCGGGGTGTAGCTTAGCTTGGTAGAGCGCCTGGTTTGGGACCAGGAGGTCGGAGGTTCAAATCCTCTCGCCCCGATTTTTCTTTCCTCAAAATTTGCGCAGCAGCGCGAGCATTTCGCGCAGGCGCTCGGCGGGGGCTGCGGAGGCAAGGCGCGGGAATTTCCCGCCGATAAGGAGGTAGTCGCCGCCTCGCGTGAGCATCAGTTTGCGCTCGCGCACTTCGATGCGCGTGATTTTTCGCGCTGCTGCCACGAGTCGCGCGGCCGTGAGGACGAGCAGGTTTTCGACGGCTTCGGGGAGTCGTCCAAAGCGGTCGCGCCAGACGCCGCGCAACCGGTCGAGCTGTTCCTGAGTGGTGGCTTCCGCAAGGGCGCGGTAGGCTTGGATGCGCGTTTGCGGCTCGGCGATATAGCCGGTGGGCAGGAAGGCGGGGGTCAGGGTTTCGGGGGCTTTGAACCACTCGGCTTCATTGGTGGCGGCGAAGTCGAGGCTGACGGGGAGTTCGACGCGCGGCTGGACTTTCTCGCCCTTGAGTTTTGCCACGGCTTGCTTGAGCAACTGGCAGTAGAGGTCGAACCCAATGGCGACGATGTGGCCGCTTTGCTGGGTGCCGAGGATGTTGCCCGCGCCACGGATTTCCAGGTCGCGCATGGCGATTTTGAATCCGGCCCCGAGTGAGGAATATTGCTTGATGGCGTTGATGCGTTTGCGGGCCTCGGTGCGCATGAGATCGCGCGGGATCATGAGGTAGGCGTAGGCTTTGTGCTGGGCGCGGCCCACGCGGCCCCGGAGTTGGTAGAGATCGGCGAGGCCGAAGCGGTCGGCGCGGTCGATGATGATGGTGTTGGCGTTGGGGATGTCGAGGCCGCTCTCGATGATGGTGGTGGAGAGCAGGACGTCGGCTTTGGCCTCGACGAATTGCCGCATCACGTCTTCCAATTCGTGCTCGGGCATCTGGCCGTGGCCGATGAGGATGCGCGCTTTGGGGATCAGCTTCTTAAGCTTCGCGGCCATGCCCTCGATGGTGCCGATGCGGTTGTGCAGGAAGAATACCTGCCCCTGGCGGGACATCTCGCGCACGATGGCGTCGCGGATGATCCGCTCGTCGTAGCCGCAGATGACGGTTTCCGTAGGGATGCGGTTCTGGGGCGGGGTTTCCAGAATCGACATGTCCTTGGCTCCCATGAGCGAGAGGTAGAGCGTGCGCGGGATGGGCGTGGCGGAGAGGGTGAGCACATCCACGAGCTTGAAAAGCTCCTTGAATTTCTCCTTGTGCAGGACGCCGAAGCGCTGTTCTTCATCAATGACGGCGAGGCCGAGTTCCTTGAACTGCACGTCGCGGGAGATGAGTCGGTGCGTGCCGATGACGATGTCCACGGAGCCTTCGCGGAGCCCTTCGAGCGTCTTGCGTTGCTCGGCGGCGGTGCGGAAGCGGCTGAGGCATTCGACGCGGATCGGGTAATCGGACATGCGCTCGCGGAAGGTCTGGTAATGCTGCTGGGCGAGGACGGTGGTGGGGGCGAGCAGCGCGACTTGCTTGCCGCCCATAACGGCTTTGAATGCGGCCCGGATGGCGACCTCGGTTTTGCCGAAGCCGACGTCGCCGCAGATGAGGCGGTCCATTGGCTGCTCGCCTTCCATGTCGGCCTTGGTCTCGGCGATGGCGGTGATTTGGTCCGGGGTTTCCTTGTAAACAAAGGAACGCTCGAACTCGTTCTGCCATTTATTGTCCTGCGGGAAGGCGAACCCAACGGCTGTCTCGCGCTCGGCGTGGAGGGCGAGAAGCCGACCCGCGTAATCGAAGACGGCACGTTGCGCCTGGGATTTGGCCTTGGCCCACTTGGGATTGCCGAGTTCGCTAAGCTGCGGGTTACGTTTACTAACGCCGACGTAGCGCGAGACAAGGTAGGATTGTTCCAGCGGCGCGTAGAGCTTGGCCCCGTTGGCGAATTCCAGCACCAGCACTTCCTCCTCCGCGCCGTCGGCCTTGGCGAATTTCTCCAGGCCGCAGAAGAGAGCGATGCCGTGTTCGAGATGTACCACGTAGTCGCCTTCGTTGAGTTCGGAAAAGTCGATCTGCGCGCGGTGGGACTGTTCGCGGGCGCGGCGCAGCGCGAGGCGGCGGGCGCGGGTGTTGCGGTAGCGCCCGAAGAGTTCGGCGTCGGAGAGGACTGCGAGCTTGGCCGTGGGAAAGGTGAACCCGCTGGCGACCGCGCCGATGGCCAGTGCTAGCCCGGCGTGCGTCAACACGGTCTCGGGCAGGAGGTCGCGGAAGCGTTCCACCTCGCCCTCATTGTTGCAATAGATGGTGACGCGCCAGCCTTGGGCGAGCCATTCGTCCAGTTGCCTCAGGAAGTGTTCGCGCTTCCCGGCTTCGACCACGAGGTCCCCGGCCTCGAATTCGCCCAGACCGTGGCCGAAGAACGCGCACGAGTAATCCTCGATCTCTGCGTCGGGAGCGGCTTCCGCTGTGAGGGAGACGTCGGCTGAATCGAGTCCGGCTTGCACGTCCACGAGGAGGTCGCCCGCCTTGAGATAGTCGCGCACGGTGCATTGGCGCGCGTCCCCGGCTTCGCCGAGGAGGATGCTGACGGATTCGAGCAGATGCACGGAGGTTTGCGCATCGAGGTCGAAGAAACGCAGGGAGTCGATTTCGTCACCGAAGAATTCCACACGCACGGGGAGCGTGTGTTGCCAGGAGAAGATGTCCACGATGCCCCCGCGCACGGCGAACTGCCCGCGCAACGCCACTTGCGGGACGCGCTCATATCCGGCCTTGGCGAGCTTGGCGATGAGGGCTTCCAGCGTCAGCGACTGGCCACGCAGGAGTTCCAGCGTGAGGCGGCGCAGGCCCTCCGGCGACGGAGCCACGTCGTTGAGCGACCCGGCGGTGAGGACGATGACGGCGGATTTCGCCTCGCGGATTTGTTCCAACGCCTGGAGGCGGTCGGCGGCGGTTTCGGGATCGGGCAGCGCGTTTTCAGCGAGGGCGATCTCGACTTCCGGCAGGAAAATCACGTCGCCGAGCCAGTTGGAGAGTTCGTTGTGGAGCTGTTCTTGGCTGCGGGGAGTGGCAGCGACGATCCAGATGCGGCGCGCTTTTTTTGCTGTTGCGTGGGCCGCTACAAGCCCGGCCACAAAGGCGTGCGCGGCTTCGTCCACATGATCGAAGACAACACGCTCCCGGCCGAGCGCGCGCAGTTTGGCGGCGACCGGCTTCGTCTGGGCCACAAGATCGAAAAGGTTCTCTGCCACGAATTTCCTTGCAGCGTATCACGAAAAATCGAGAAGAGACGGGAAAAATATCGCGCAAAGAACGCGAAAAACGCAAAGGGAATTAGACTACGACACGTTTCCCAGACATTCCGCCGCGAGCAGAATGCCTGCAGCTTTGTCGAGGGTCTCCTGCCATTCCATTTCCGGTTTCGAGTCGGCGACGATTCCGGCTCCGGCGTGGAAGTGAGCGACGCCGTTTTCGATGACGACGGTGCGGATGGCGATGTTGAATTGGCTCGCGCCGTTGAACCCGAAGTAGCCGATGGCTCCGGTGTAGAGGCCGCGTGGCTCGGGTTCGAGTTCGGCGATGATTTCCATGGCCCGCTTTTTGGGCGCGCCGGTGATGGAGCCGCCGGGGAAGCAGGCGCGCAGGGCTGTGACGGGATCGGCGTCCGGGCGCAGGCGGCCCTCGACGGTGGAGACGAGGTGAAAAACTTGTTCGAAGGCTTCCAGTTTGAGGAGTTCACTCGCCGTGACGGACCCGAATTCGCAGACACGCCCGAGGTCGTTGCGCTCCAGATCGGTGATCATGATGAGTTCGGCCCGCTCTTTGGGGGAGTCGATCAAATCCTTGGCGCTGCGGGCGTCTGTGCTTGGATCGGCGTGGCGCGGGCGCGTGCCTTTGATGGGCCGGGTGCGGATGTTGTGGCCTTGGATTTCCAAAAATAACTCGGGGGAGGAGGAGAGGATGGCGCGTCCGTTGAGCGAGAGATAGGCGGCGTGCGGTGCGGGCGAGCAACGGCGCAGGGATTGGTAGAAGGCCCACGGATCGCCACCGGGCCATGGGGCGGTGAAGCGGTGGGAGAGGTTGACCTGGTAGATGTCTCCGGCGGCGATGTATTCCTGGGCGCGTTCGACGATGCGGAGGAAATCGGCACGCGGCATGGAGGGGGTGAAGTGGAGAGGGGTTGCTGTTTCCCTCGTTCCCAATCTCCCGATTGGGAACGCGCTTGTCTGCGAAACTCCCGTTTCGTCTTCCGCCGACAGCAACGCGGCCCATACTTCGCCCGCGCCGCCCACCGAAAACCACGCGGCATCCGCGTGGCGATAAGCCAGAAGTTTGTCGTAGATGCCGAAACAAAATGCGCCATCGTAATCTACCCAACCTGCTGCGAAGCCGGGTGGGATGTTTAAGGTGTCCGGGGTTTGTCGCATCGCTATTTCCTGGCGGAGGGCGGTCCAGTCCGCCTCAGTGTGACCGGTCAGGATTTGGGAGGGTTGCGCGGCGAGCAGGGACATTGCGCCGGGGGCATCGAGCGCGGTGTCGAAGAAGACCAGGCCGGGCAAAGCGCGGCAGCGGGCGGCGGCTTCGGCAGGGGTGAGCTTTAGCCAGGGAATGGCGGTGGGCAGCGGCATCATGGTTAGGGATGCTGCTTGTGAGGACCAGATGAAGAAATTTCACACGAAGGCACGAAGACACGAAGGCACGAAGACACGAAGGGATTCATCGCGTTGCGCTTCATGGCTTCATGATTTTTTGTGATAACAAAATATTTCATTATTTTCTGGTGAAAAATTCTGTGCGCAGGGTTTCGGCGAAGCTGGTGGGAAGCGGGCGGCCGTCGAGCATTGCCACGGGGGTCACGCCGGACCAGCAGTTGGTGAGGAAACAGGCGCTGGCGTGGTGAAGGTCTTCGCGGGAGAGCGTGCGCTCCGCGATTTCGCGGCGCTGCATCACCCACTCGCGGACGACTCCGGCCCGTGCGCCGCTGGCAAGAGGCGGCGTGATCCATTGGCCCTCCATCTCCACAAAGACGTTGGCCATGCAGGCGGAGATCAATTCGCCGTGCGAATTGAAGAGCAGCGCTTCGTCGCAACCGGCGGCGAGCGCGCTTTGCAGCGCGAGGATATTCGCCCAGTAGTTGGCGGTTTTCAGGCCACCGAGGAGCGGCGCGAAGGGTTCGGGATGGATGGCGACGCGGATCGGTTCCTCCGTTGGCGCGGTGCGCGGCTCGGCGAAGAGGAGGATACGCGGGCTTGTTACGGGGGCCGTGGGACCGCCCGGCCCCGCCGTCACGTAAATCCGCGCGAAGGACGGGCCGGAGATTTGGCTGAATCCTTCCCCGGCTTGGGAGAGCGCGATGGGATCGACGGTCCACCCGCAGCGGCGGCAGGCGGCTTCGAGCCGGATGAGATGGGCTTCCAGGAACTCGACGCGACCGCCCCGGACGGCCAGGCTTTCAAAGAGCGCCATGCCGTAGCGGAACCCGCGGTCCGATGCCGGGATGCCGCCGCACGGAACGAACGCATCGCCGTTCCATATCCACGATTGAGAAGCATTCATGATCCCTTTATACCATTTCTGGCTTGTGGAGCTCGTTTTTATTAGGCAGGGTCGTGATATGGATTCCGATGACCTCAAGCTGCAACGGCATCCGCTATATTGGTTTATCCGCTTCTCTTTAGGCCACTATACATTTGTATGAACCTCGTCGCTGTCATCGCAATATCCCTGAGCGTTCTTGCGTTCTCTATAACCTGCCATCATCTTCGCCTCCGCCCCATGGGGGTTCGTTTTGCTTTCTTCGGAGTTTTTACTCTTCTCGCAATTCCATCTCTACTGTTTGTTGTCTACTACCTCCACCTCCTGTCAGAGCGAGCCTGGTTTTACACACTCCGTTCGTGGCACGGCACGGAGTTCCTGGTCGTTTTCCTCGGCTGTGCAGGCGGCGCTGCCGCGTCCTTGTTTCATCGGTTACTTGTTGGATTTCCACTGTTCGCGTTACTGGTAATTGCAGTGGCTCCGTACATCAAGCCTGCTTTAGCACCGCTTCCAGACTGTCTGTTTCATGAGCATTGGCAGGGAGACATTTGTATTCAGAGCACATTGGCTACCTGCGGGCCTGCTAGCGTCAGCACTATTCTGCGGCGACTTGGTGCTGAATCTGCTTCCGAGCGGGAGGCTGCGCGTGCGTCTTATTCTTATGCTGGAGGCACCGAGGCTTGGTATTTGGCGCGCTACGTGCGCAGCAAGGGTTTTGTTCCACGATTCGACTTCCGGCGTACGTTTTCTCCAGCAGTTGGGTTGCCTGCCGTTGTGGGAGTCCGCGTCGGTGGTGTTGGTCATTTCATTGCTGTCCTTGATATGAGCAATGACCAAGTTACATTCGCAGATCCACTTTGCGGAGAGGAACACCTTTCACTTTCCGAGTTCTACCGTCGTTACAGTTTCACGGGCTTTCATATGGTCATTGCCAAGCCCTAACTAGCACGTGTGTCGCTGATATTGGGAACAAGAAGAGAGAAAATCTGCGTCCATCTGCGGACAATCTTCTCTTTGCGTCCTTTGCGGCTTTGCGTGAGACTCTTCCGGGCTTCGTTCCTACGAAATACTCAACTCTTTGGTAATCCCGAAGATCTCGATTCGTTTGCGGAGAGTGGCGCGGGTAATACCAAGTAATTTTGCGGCGCGGACTTGATTGCCGCGCGTGACTTTCATGGCGTGGAGCGTGAATTCGCGCTCGAGCCAGGGCAAAAGCTGGACTTGCGGGTCGGACTGGGCGGTCTGGAGCAGGAATTCGATGGCGCTTTCCTTGGTCAGTTCGAGCGAGTTGGCGACACTTACGAGGTCAGCTTCGAGCGGGATGCTGTCGCTGCCGAGCGGGAGGTCCTTGGGCAGGATGAGGTCGGAGGTGGCGAGGACGGTGGCGCGCTGGATGGTGTTTTCCAGTTCGCGGACGTTGCCGGGCCACGGATAGACTTCCATGAGCCGGATGGCTTCTTCGCTCAGGCGCAGGCGGGGCTGATGTTTCTTGGCGGCGACTTTCTGGAGGAAGTATTCGGCCAGGAGTC